>Ga0315282_10017459_pt1 | contig 10366 bp, 5 predicted proteins | sample YL17G07_20_MG_FD_203693 | JGI IMG/M metagenome (GOLD analysis project Ga0315282, IMG submission 203693) | Sediment microbial communities from Yellowstone Lake, YNP, Wyoming, USA - YL17G07_20 | ecosystem: Environmental > Aquatic > Freshwater > Lake > Sediment | place: USA: Wyoming | collected... | reverse complement strand
TGGCCAATGGCGACTTCGAGCAGAATCCGGGGTATCAGACCGCCTGGACCGTCCCCACCTGGTCCGGCAGCTACATCTCGGCAGCCAACCCGCACGACAGCAACCTCAGCCTGCTCATGGCCAGCTACCAGTCGGGCAGCGGCTTCCAACAGCCGTATGCCTACCAGCAGTTCGCCATGCCTGACTGGATCACCAACACGACCACCATGAATCTCAAGCTGTGGCGGAGCGTCAACGACCGCGGGACGCCCGAAATCACCGACACGCTGTACCTGGTGCTGCGCACCACGGCGACGACTCCCACCCTGGTGTGCACGCCCACCATCGTCGCCAGCGGCAACGAGGGCTATGGCTTCCCGGACAACTACAGTCCGGGTCAGATCGACCTGGCACCGCTCATGAGGGCGGCCGGGCACGACCCGGCCCTGTATGCCAGCCAGCCGCTGCAGCTCTACTTGTACGACAATTCCAGTTCGCTGAGCTGCCAGGCGTTCGGTCCCGGCTGCTACTGGACAGACTTCTACGTCGACGATGTCGAGCTGACCATCTGCACCAGCCAGCCCATCCCGCCTGCGGACCCCACCAAGGCCACCCTCCGGGGCCGGCTGCGAGTGTGGATCGGGGGCATCCCATCCGCCAAGCAGGGAGTGCCGGTGTGGGCATACAGGCAAAACGGCCCGATGCTGACCACCTACACGATTCAAGATTCGTCCTATGGCCTTTACCTGCTGGACCCAGGTGAATATGTGATCTACGCGGAATGGTGGGAGGGACCGGACCTGTACAATGCCCTGACCACCGTCACCGTCAGCGCCGGGGCGGACTATTTCAAGGATCTGGATTTGTACTGATCATGACGATTGCCCGTGACCCGCACCCAGCCGGTCATCGAGCCAGGCGATTGCTGGGGCTGCTGCTCCTGGTCGCAACAATAGCCGCTCTGATCGGGCTGCCGCTGCTCGCCACTGCGGGCTTCGACACACCCATCAACCTGTCGAAGCGGGCCGAGGTCGGGCTGAAGTCAGCATATCCCGACCTGCAGGCCAGCTCAGACGGCCAATACGTGGCAGTCGTGTGGAGCCGGGGTTACGACTCGGGCCCCGCCACCAAGGAGTATGGAGCAATTGTGCTCAAGTCGGCCAACGTTGCCATCGGTTGGGAGAAACAGGTGGTGGTGAACGCGCCCTCCGACAGCGTGTGGGGTGTGCAGCCGCGCCTGGCTTTCCTGCCCACCGACAGCAGCCAGGTCGCGGTGGTGTGGGTGGAATGTCTCGATCAGAGGGACCAGTGCAGCCGGATGATGCTGGCGAACTGCGATCTGAGCACTTTTCCCGATACCTGCCAGTCTCCGCAGGTGCTCTGCGACCAGGCGCCGGCGCGCTTGAGCACGCCAGCCCTGGCCTACGATGGGCAGGACCGGCTGCACGTGATCTGGAAGCGGGCAACCGGCGGCAACGAGGGCCTGTGGTACCTGCGCTACGGCAGCGGCCTCCCCCCGGCGAGGATCGATCCCTCCAGCACTACGTCCAACTCCTACAACCCGCGGTTGGCCTGGAGCGGCGCTGGAAGCGGCGCAGCGGGCCGCCTGCACCTGGCCTGGTATGAGTTCAACCAGGACGGGCTCTCGCGTCGCATCCGCTACCTGGCGGACGACAGCCCAGACGACGATACCTGGACACCAGCTGACCTTACGGAGTGGCGTTCCCTGTATCCCATGTATCAGTTCAGCGGCGGAGTGGACGAGCTGGCCAACAGGCCCAGCCTGGCAGCCAGCGGCAGCACGGTGTACGTGGCCTGGGATCTGGCTAAAATCGACAGCAACGACTTCGCCCTGGCCTACGATGGCGCCACCTATGCCGAAGGCGCCTGGACCTGGCACGACGCCGATACCGGCAAGAGGAGCGGGCTCGACTGCGGATACAGGGGGGATGGCTGCGGCGTGCCGAATGGTGTGATACTAGACGATAATCCCGCCTACGATTCGCCTGCCGACGTGGCCGAAAGGGCGCGCCTCCAGCCCAGCGTGGCGATCAGCGAAAGCATGCCGGCGCTGGCCTGGCACCACCGGGATTCGTCCGGCGAGAACCAGGTCTACGTGATTGCCTACCAGGCCAGCATCACAGCCAGCGGCCACATCAGCTGGCCCGTCCCGGCGCTGCCCATGCTACAGGGGGATGATTGGGACGACGACGGCCTGCCGGAGGACTCAACCAACCCCGAGCTGGCATTTTGGCCGGACCACCAGGTGCACATCGCCCACATGGGTGCGTGGGGATACACGGCCGGCGACCTGGAGGAAGACGATTGGGACATCTTCTACCGGGGTGGGGTCGTGACCGACACCTCGAGTGTGCCCACCCCCGCGCCGTCCCCTGAGCCCACGCTCACCCCAACGCCTATCCCACCCGGCCAGCCCAACCCGGACCCAACCATATATCCCTACGACGATCTGCGGCACGCTCACGTGCCGGTAGTGATGAGGAACGAATGAAACGGCGTCGAAATGTGCTCTTGTCGGCAGCAACTGTTGGCCTGGTCGCCGTGGGCCTGAGCGGCGCACTGTTCATCCTGCTCAACGTGCTGGACCGGCCGTTGGCCCAGCCGGTTCAGCCCAACGCGCCGACACCTGGCCTGGCGGTGCAGTACACTCCTGCAGCCAGCGACGTGACGGCCCGCACCCTGTATCCGCTGGCGCTGGAAAGGGCCAGAAGCTGGCGCGCCGATGCTCAGCTGGTATCGGCGCGCGGCCTGTGGGACAAGACGGCCATCAACCTGGTGGGCCGTCCCGTGGAATGGGACTACCGTTTCTACTCAGCTGAGGCCCGTTTGTTGTACTTCGTCACGGTTAAGCCCGACGGCCAGGTGGCCGGCACGCAACACCTGCGCACCGTCAACCAGCCGCCCGGCTTGCCGGTTGACGACTGGCAGATCGACAGCCCGGCCGCGCTGACCAGCTGGCTCAATGGCGGGGGCGGCCAGTTCCTGGGAAGCCGGCCGGGCAGCCAGGTCGTGGCCCAACTGAGCGCACGTTCGGCCGGCGCGGCGCCGGCGTGGACCGTCGTCGGTTATGATCGCGCCAAAGAGGAATACCTGGCCATCTCGGTCCAGGCAGCCAGTGGCGAGACAAAGGTGATAGGCAATCAGTAATCACAGTCCGGCAGCCAATAGCCAGCAACCCTCCCGCGGTTCTCTGACCGCGAGACGTTGAGGGGGTGCCCGAATGAGAAATGCCAACACATCGACCTCCGATCACAAGGGCCAGAGCCTGGTGGAAATGGCTATCCTGGCTCCAATCCTGCTGATACTGTTCCTGGGTGTCGTCGAGGTGGGTTGGACGCTGCGAGACTTCGTGGCCGTGCAGAGTGCCAACCGCGAGGCCGCGCGCTTCGGAGCGCGCGGGCGCTACCTGGATTTCAGCCAGACCAACCTGGACCAGATCGGATACCCTCTGGTGATCCAGCACGAACTGGACAGCCTGGCCGGCCAGTTGGGTATGAACGTCGGCGCAGCCGACCCCAACGCGACGGTCATCGTCTCGCACGTGCTGGTGGATACCGGCCCCTGTCACGGTGGCGCAGATGATCCGCTGGATAACATGATCCTCACGCCCTACACACCCGGCTACGGTCACTTTATGGCGACGTACGGCCAGCCGCGCACGACCCGAGTGGATTTTGGAGCGCTGGTCAACGACATGATCGCCGAGAACGTGCAGTTCAATTGCGATCAACAGGCGCGCAACCCCACAGCGATCCCGTCGGTCAACAGCGTGGTGATCGTGGAGACCTTCTATGAACACCCCCTGCTGGTGATGTCGCCGCTGATGAGCGCGTTCGTGGGCGACCAGCATGGCCTGATCGAGCTGTATTCGCGCACGATCATGCGCATCACCGCTGACTCGCGAGGCAGCCAGTCCTCGTCCGACCAGGGGTGCGAGGTATACCCCATCGCGGTGCACACCTCCAGCGTGGCTGGCTTGGAGCCCGGCGACACGATCAACGACATCTTCAACGGCGCCGGCGAGGGCAACTTTGGCTGGCTGCGCTGGAACGACAACAGCGGCAGTAACAGCGAGACCTACCTGAACGAGGAATTCCAGAACCCACGCCTGTCGGCAAACGCCTATCTGAACCCGTGCGACCCCAACGGCACCGACACCTACCTGAACGCGGGCGACTGCATCTGGGGAATGACCGGCACGATCAACGGCACCGACATCCGAAACGACATGGAAGCACTCCGCAGCGGCGGAATCATCATCCGCATCCCGGTGTGGGACACTTCCGAGGGCAGCGGAAGCAACACCACGTACCACGTGGATCGCTTCATCCGGGTCAGGATCACCGGGTACGACCTGCCGCCCGGACAGGGCGGCTCGATCAGTGCGGAGTTTGTCGGCGAGGACGAGAACGCCTGCCCGAACGTCGACATTGCCGGGCCGCCCACGCTGACGCCCACCCCCACTGAGACGCTGGCACCGGGAGCGCCGACCCCCACGCCGGTCGACACACCCACGCCGACGGTGACCGCCACACCCACGAACACGCCGACGGGGACGCCGGCACCACCTTCCGAGTGCGACGATGCCCTGCCGCCGGCTCACAGCGCCTGGATCAGCCTGGACATCGGCGCGCCGATGGCCGGCTACACCGGCGAACAGGCCTACCAGGTTTACGTGTGCGGTTCGGGCGTCGACATTGGCGGCACCTCGGACCAATTCCGCTACGTGTACCGGATCGTCAACATCCCCAACCTCGAATTTGTGGCGCGGGTGAGCAGCTGGGACGGCAGCGCCGATGGCTGGTCGAAGGCCGGCCTGATGATCCGGGATGCCACGGCGCCCAGCTCGGCCCACGGCATGAGCCTGCTCACCGGCAGCAACGGCACGCACATGCGCTGGCGGGCATCCAACAGCGCGGACACCAACGACACCGCCGGTAGCAGCTTCAGCACCCCGGTCTGGCTCAGGCTGCTCAAGTTCGGCGACACGATACAGGCATTCCGATCGAGCGACGGCAGCAGCTGGACACAGATTGGCTCAATTGAGACGGTCAACCTGGGTCCGACCTACCTGGTGGGGCTGGCAGTCGCCTCCAACAGATCCAACAAGTACACCCACGCCACCTTTGACTCGATCAGCATCAACTCAGCGGTGACCCCGCCGACCAGCACACCGACCGCCACGGCGACGCCCACTCCTACCGCCACGCCGCACCCCATCGCCTCCGAGGACTTCGAGAGCGACAGCTGGAGCGGCGGCACGGGCTGGGCCGGCAGCTGGACGCACAGCACGAGCAACAGCGCCGTAACGACCTCCGGCACAGCCCACGGCGGCAGCTACCACCTGCAAGTCGTATCGAACAACGGCCAGGCCAGCCGCACTGTGAATCTGTTCGGTGCGACGGGCGCCCGCCTGCAATTCTATTGGAGAGCCGATAGCTTCGAAGGACAGGAGTATGCCCAGGTGCGGGTAAACGATGGTGCCTGGCACGAGGTACTGCGGGTGGATAATGGCCAAGATGACAACACCTATCATTCCATCGACATTGACCTGTCCGGCTACGCCATGACCAGCAACTTCCAGGTCCAGGTAGAAGCCCACATGGGTGACACCGGCGATTACTTCTACATAGACGACCTGGAGACTGTGGGGTACTGAAGATGCGCGGCAACAAACCACCGGCCAACGGTACCGAATCGGGTCAAAGCCTCATCATCCTGGCGCTCGGCTTCCTGGGCCTGATTGCCATGTTGGGCCTCGCCCTCGACCTGAGCCTGCTCTACGTCCAGCGCATCCACATGAAGCGGGCAGTCGACGCAGCGTCCCTGGCCGGCGTCGTGGAGCTCCCCGACGAGGAGCAGTCCATGGTGCGCGCCATCGAATACCTTAAACTGAACAACTATGACGTGGGCAACGATGTCGCGATCAGGGTGATGGGCTGCACGCGCAGCAGCCCGGCCGGCCAGCTGAGCACCTTGCAGAATCATACCACCCCATATACCTACATCGCCGCGGTGCTCAATCCGCCGCGGGTCACATTTACCCTCGACACCTACAGCTATCAGACCGAACACGCCTGCGATTCCGGCAGCCATGCGTTCGGCACGGCCAACAAGATCGCCATCACCGGCACGGTGATGGTGCCCATGAACTTCATGCAGTTCTTCGGCTTCCGGCAGGTGCCCGCCTCGGATGCTGCCGCGGCACAGAACATTACCAACCTGGACGTGGTGGTCACCTTTGACCATACCGGCTCGATGCAGGCCGACACCATTTGCTACGACTGCTGGCACAAGAACACCAGCGACATCATCGCGCATCCCTTCCCATACAACGGCACCGCCTACCCGATCTCGTACACGCTGGTGATGACCAAGAATCTGTGCAACCTGACCTCCCAGCCGTACGTGACGACCACCGGGCGTTACCTCATCATGGAAGCCGAACTGTATTCCCGCAACAACTCCAGCTGGTATCGCGAGACCCGCCAGACCGGCGTAGGGTATTGGGCCTTACAGCGCGGCACGACCGGTTCGTATCGCAGCTCGAGCATCGACGGCACTCGCTCCGCCCACGTGGGTGTTAATCCGTACTGGACCTATGGCCAACCCGCACCGCCGGCGCCGTTGTTCGGACGCTTCTACACGCTCCAGGACGCTCAGAACAACCTGGCACCCCGGCTGGACTACGATTTCACGCCAGACTGGACGGGCACTGCCTATATCTGGCTGCGGGCGCAGGGCGGCGGGTCATGGTCCTTCTGGAATAACCCGGTCAGCGGCAGCTTCTACCCCGATCCGAGCGAGATCTACTGGGCGGTAGACAGCGCCACACCCGTTCAGAACAGCGCGGCCAGCCCGTGCAACAACAACTATGACTACGCCGGCTCCAGCACGTGTTACAACCAGTGGAGCTGGATTCAGCTGGGCTCGGTCGCGGTCACGACTGGGGTGACACGTACGCTGAAACTGTTTGCCGGCAGCCCCGGTTACGAGGTGGACAAGATCGTCGTCACCAGCAACAGCAGCGGCAGCCCCTCACAGGCAACCCTGACGTACGATTCCGGCCGCGGCTGGCCTGCCACAGTCGGTTCGGCCCGGGGAGGTGCCTGCGACAAGTGCAATCCTATTTTCGGGCTGACCGTCAACCCTTCCGACTGCACGTCACCCTACTATCTGATCATCACCCACACCAATCGGCTGGCAGATGACCTGTTCAGTGATTTCGAACCCATCCGCACCTCTCAAGAGGCAACCAAGCGCTTCGTCATGGGGCTGGAACCGCAACATGACCAGGTCGGCTTCGTCGGCTTTGACACCACGCCCAGCCCGGTGGCACAGCTGTCCTGCCTGCGGCGCTACGGAGCGGCCTGCTACGACATCGCAGTCCGCAACCCTCCGATCAGCTATACGACCGTGCTGACGACCATCGAGAATCAGAGTGCCAACGGAGGCACAGACATCGCGTCAGCTTTGCGGGCTGGCATAGAGGTGTACGGTGTCACCGTGGACAGCGGCCGGCCGATCAACAACAGCTGTTCTTCGACTGATTTCAGCACCGCCTGTGGACGCGGCGGCGCGGCCAAACGCATCATGGTGCTGCTGACCGACGGCGCGCCCTCGCCCAACGCTTACCCGACCGACAGCGCCTGCGCTGGCGATGGCAGCCTGTGGCCCTACAACAATGACCCCGCTTACGACTGCGTAATCTACTACGCCCGGAAAGCGCACGCCTCGGGTGTGACGATCTATGCCATCGGCCTGGGGAACGGGGCCGTCCCGGAGCTGCTCCAGGCAGTGGCCGATGAAACCGGCGGCACCTACTACTTTGCCCCCTCACCCAAAGACCTGGACAACATCTTCCAGCAAATACTGGCCAACATCTACGTGCGCCTGATCGAATAGCCGCTGGCAGCGGTGGTACAGTGGTACAGATTACCCGTTGCATTCCATCCGCATATCGTGTAAAATGTAATTAGTCAACTGGTGTGCTCCATCCTTAGAACCGGCGAGGCCGGGGGCAACTCAGCTCCAAGCGGAGGGAATGGCATGCGACGTGGCAGACTCCTGATTCTGTTGGGCCTGGTGCTGGCGTTGGGAACAGGCGTGGTGATCATCGCGGTCATGATGCAGCAGCCGAGCGCTCCTGGTCCGTCACCCCAAGGCGGCCAGCCGGCTGCCCAGGCGCAGCCCACCGCGATACCTACCCAAAAGGTGTGGGTGGCCCTGCAGCCCATCCCGCGCGGCACTGAGTTCGTGGAAGACACCCTCGGCTTGCGTGACTGGCCGACCAGCAATGTGCCGCCCGACGTGATCGGCGACGTCTCCGAGACGTATGGGCGAGTGGCTGCCACGGACGTGGTGCAGGGCATGCCGGTGCTGCGCAGCATGCTGGCCGAGAAAGGAGCCGCCGGCCAGGCTGCCCTGCTGATCCCCCAGGGGCGAGTGGCGGTCGCCTTTCCCATTGACGAGCAATCCAGCGTGGCGTATGCCATCCAGCCCGGTGACTTCGTAGACGTCCTGGTGGTGGTCAACCTGATCAACATTGACCCCGATTTCCAGAGCAAGATGCCCAATTGGGTGCGCTTCTTCTCCACCCAGGTCGACAAAGACACCGGCCAACAATCTCTAACGCTGCTCGAACAATACCCGGGCGCTAAGTTTGAGCGCCCGCCCGGCCTGCCCGATGCGATCGCCGGGGCCATCGTCTATCCGAGCGAAGCGCAGCGGCCGTGGCGGGTGGCTCAAATCACGGTTCCGGCCGCCAAAGTGCTGCGGGTCGGCCCGTGGCGGGAAAAGCCAGCAGCTGCCCCATCGGCAGCCGCCGCGGCCGGCGCGCAGGCTGAACAGCCGCCCCCACCACCCTCGATCATTACCCTGGCGGTGGAGCCGCAAGATGCGCTGGTGTTGTTGTGGGCGCGCAAATCGAACCTGCACATGGAACTGGCCCTGCGGGCACCGGGGGCAGAGGATGCCCGCTACCAGCCCGAAGCCGTCACTCTTCAATATGTGCTGACTCGTTTCCACATCGACGCTCCCCCTCCCAAGTTGCCCTATGCGTTCGAGGCAGAGCCGGTCACGCCGCCGACGCCGGCTGCGACACCGGCATCGGCAACCGGCCAGTAGGACGGGGAGCGCGTTGAGACCAGAGAACAGATGACTATGGCACAACCAGCGGGCGGATCAGAGAAAATTCGCATTCTGATTGTGGATGACATCCCAGAAACCCGCGAGAATCTGCGCAAGCTGCTGTTTTTTGAGTCCGACATCGAGGTGGCCGGCGTAGCGACCAGCGGTCAAGAAGGCATCAGCCTGGCGAACGAGCTCAAGCCAGACATCGTCCTGATGGACATCAACATGCCGGGCGTTGACGGGATCGCCGCCACCGAAGCCATCACCCAGCAAGTGCCGGGCGTCCAGGTCATCATGATGTCGGTGCAGGGCGAGACGGACTACCTGCGCCGTTCGATGCAGGCCGGCGCGCGTGAATTCCTGACCAAGCCCTTCACCAGCGATGACCTGATCAGCGGCATTCGAAATGTGTTCGAGTGGAGCGCCAGCCGCCGCCAGACGATGCCGTTGGTGATGCCTGCCCTACCAGGCCAGGCCGCTCGCGAGGCCGCAGCGCGCGAGGAGGGCAAGATCATCACGGTGTTCAGTCCCAAGGGCGGCACCGGCTGCAGCTGCATTGCCGTCAACCTGGCCGTTGCCTTGCGCCAGCTCAAGGAGGATACGCCGGTTGCGCTGGTGGATACCTGCCTGCAATTCGGCGACGTGGCAGTGCTGCTTAACCAGCAGGCCACGCGCAGCATTGCCGACCTGGCTCCTCACCTCGACGAGCTGGACAATGACCTTCTCGACGAAGTGATGACGGCCCATCCCTCGGGCATCCGAACCCTGCTGGCTCCACCCCGACCGGAGATGGCCGACCTGGTCGTGCCCGGTGTCGTCGAGAAGGTGCTGGGCAGGCTGCGCACCCTGTATGCCTACGTCGTCGTGGACACCTCGAACACCCTGTCGGACATCACTCTGGCCACGCTGGATTCGGCCGACTGCGTGCTGTTGATCGCCACTCCCGACATCCCGGCCATCAAGGACGCCAAGCTCTTCTTCGAGGTGACCGAAGCGCTGGAATACCCGCCATCCAAGACGCTCCTCATCTTGAACAAGGCCGATCCACACTCCGGCATCCGGGCCGAGGATATTCAGGCCAGCATCAAGCATCCCGTGGCGGCGCAGCTGCCGATCGATGAGCGCACCGCAGCGGTTTCGGTGAACCAGGGCGTACCCTACCTGATGGCGGCGCGCCAGACCAAATTGGCTCAAGCCACCGTGACGTTGGCTCAACATGTCGTTGGCGTCCTCG
>Ga0315282_10017458_pt1 | contig 10366 bp, 11 predicted proteins | sample YL17G07_20_MG_FD_203693 | JGI IMG/M metagenome (GOLD analysis project Ga0315282, IMG submission 203693) | Sediment microbial communities from Yellowstone Lake, YNP, Wyoming, USA - YL17G07_20 | ecosystem: Environmental > Aquatic > Freshwater > Lake > Sediment | place: USA: Wyoming | collected... | reverse complement strand
AAACGTTTGATATGTAAAAGTTGCCATTCTCAGCTTGTAGTATTGTTTTTGTGTTTGTATTCCTTTGTCGTGAAGTGAAGAGCGTCTATAAGTTGTATGACAACAACTTAAATCCCTCTCCCTAAAAAAGGGAGAGGGATTTAAGCGATAAGAGGGCGCAGCCCTCTTATCGCTCCTGCGGGCTGGTTATTGGAAGATGTGCAAATGTGCCACACTAGAAGTGAAGTTCCATAGCCCTGGGCGGACACCCTTTGATGCACAGGCCGCAGACGATGCATTTCTTTTCCAGGAACCGGGTCTTTCTGGTGACCATGTCCAGTTCGAAGGCGCCCGTGGGGCAAATTGTGATGCAGGCGCCACAGTGCGTGCAACGTAGTTCGTTGCGCGCCACGTTCTGGCTCAGCGAATCAATGATTACGCCTGCCTCCTTCAGGTAAGCGATGCCCCTATCGTAGTCTTCCTGTTTGCCTTTCAATTCTAGGACCATCAGCCCTTCTTCCGTGGGCGTCACCTGCGCCTTCAGGATGTTGAACTCAAGGTCGTAGTCTTTAATAAGGTGGTAGACAAGCGGGCGGTCGACCAGTCTCCGCGGAAAATGAAGGACGATTTTTCTGGAAATCATTTTTTCTGCTCCTGCTTCGTTTCCTTTTGAGTTGCCGGCTTCCTTAGTGGTTATTCGTGTGCTCGATATGACGCTCTTTCAGGGGCTTGAAGGTATAACCGGACTCTACGCCGGGCAACGGCGCCACACGCTCTGTCAACTGGAACCTGCCCGTTTTTATCCAGTCTTTCAGCGTGGTGGCAATCTCCACCGCCTTAGAATAGCTCGAGAACGAAGCCGTTGGTACTTTCTTGCCGTTTATGGTGATTTTGCCCACCTTCAACTGAGCGTAGTTGACCTCCCCCACGATATTCGGCTTCATGTGCGGGTACGCATCCGAATAGTCCACGATAGCGGCGTAAATTTCCTCATCCGTGACGGTGGTGTATTTCAGGATTTCCTCGGACAGGATAGGTATGGGCACGCCAATTCCCACCGTCAGAGTCGTGCCGTAGCCAAGGAAGCTGGTGCCCACCAGCCACTGCGGACTCATCTGCTTCAGGTCGCCGATGACCGCTAGGGTACCGGCGCCGCGTCTGGGCACGCCGTTTTCTCCGCGGAGCGCCGTGGGGTTGTGCTGGGTACCTTGCCACGCCACGTAGCCGACCCCGCCCCCGAGGAATATCCGCGTGCCGATGCCGATAATCTTGTACAGCGGGTCATTGAGCAGGGGCGAAAGCTGTCCGGCGCTGCAGAAGCTGGCATTGCCGGCCTCGGGGCGCAATACCCCCATGTAGGTATAAATTGTCTTGTTGGAGAGGTTAACAGCCACGTTGTAGTTCTGGTAGGCGTTGCGGATATTAAAAAGGACCGCCTCATTCAGGTCGTGGATGTTTATCCAGGTCTCCAGCTTCTTGCGCGGGTAGCAGTCCGTGCCGTATGCCGTCGCCTCCAGCCGGACGTCTTTCCCTGCGACAAGCTCTTCGATGACATGGCCGCCGCCATAGTTGAACTCGCCGGGGTGGTTGCGGTTCCGTGGGTCGTCATCCGGCAGGGCGGTAGCGCCTACATAAATGTCCGTGGCGGCGAAGCCGGTATAGGCGGGAACGTCGTTCAGGTAGACCTTGCCGCCGCCAAGCTTGATGCGTGGGTTTGAGTGCCCGATATTAAGGTAAGCGCCGGAAGAGCACATGGGGCCAAAGGTCCCGGTCGTTACCACATCCACCTCTTCCGCCGCCTTTTTAAGCCCCTTTTCCTTCACCACGCCGATGATTTCTTCGGCGGTGAAGACGACGACATTACCCTTATTTATCTTTTCGTTGATTTCCTGGATTGTCCTTGCCATGCTTATTTCTCCTCTTTTGAATGATAGATTTTCACGTGAATAGTGTCAATTCTGGCGAGTGTGCAGTTAGCTGTGTGCAATTGGTTGTTACCTCTTTTCAAATCGATTTTCCGGAAACAAAAAAGCCCAGAAGCGATTGCCCCTGAGCCTGGCAAGACTTGCGCGGGACGGAAACCTGCTACTTCATGGTGCCCGAACCGGCGAGACGCCAAGCCCGAGGCATCATCATCAAGGATGTCTCCGTGCGGGTAAAGCGTTCTACCAGGTTCGGCACGTTTCCCTCCGCCGTTTGGTTTATTATCAATCATTATAATAGTGGTGAACTTTTCCTGTCAATAGGGGAATCGGATACCTTATCTGGAACGGCTTTGCCTTCTTGCCTTTTGACAAACTTTCTACCAGCTTGCTACGCTTATGTGTATCCTGTTTTGATGTACGAGCTGGACAGTTGAAGCACACCGGGGAAATTTCCTACAGAAAACTCGACCTGCACATCCACACACCTCATTCGCTGTGCTATAGCGATATGGCTGTGCGCCCACAACAAATCGTAGAAGCCGCTCTGGTATTCGGTCTGGACGCCATCGCCATCACCGACCACAACGGCGTCGAGGGGGTTGATGGGGTGCGGAAGGCAGCCGCCGGAGAAGCCCTGGTGGTCTTCCCGGGTGTGGAACTGACGACGCGGAGCGGGCATTTCCTGGCGCTGTTTGACATTGATGCGCCGGTCGTGCGCCTGCGTGATTTCCTGGATTCGGCCGGTATTTCGCGCGAACACTGGGGTGACGCCGCCGAAATGGTGGCGGTAGAGACCGAAGAGGTTTTCAAAGCTGTCACAGAATATGGGGGGCTGGTAATCGCGGCGCACATTGAACGCTGGCCCAGTGGCTTCCTCGAAACGAAAGAGCCGCGTTCTGTGAAGATGGCGATTCACGCCAGTCCGAACCTCAGCGCGCTGGAAATCACCGTGGCTCAGAACCGTCGGCTGTGGGAGGAAGGGCAAATGCGCGGCTATCCCCGCAAACGCGCCTGCATCCAGGGTTCGGACGCCCATTCTCCCACGGAAGTCGGACGACGCCCTTTCCTCGCCCGCATAGGTGAAATCAGCCTGGCGGGGTTGAAATCAGCTTTCGCGTCGCCTGAAGTAGCCATTGCTTTTCCTGACGAGTTGGATACATAATGGGGTCGTCTAACTTTTTGAAGGGAGTCTATATGACGGATTATCCGGACATTTCGTATAAAAAAGAAGGGCATATCGCCACCATTACGCTGGACCGGCCAGAGAAAATGAACTCGTTCAGCGCGGAGATGCAGGACAGCCTGTACCGGGCGATTGGCGATTCGATTCAGGACAAAAACGTCAGGGTGATTATCCTCACCGGCAAAGGGCGGGCTTTCTGCGCCGGGGCTGATGTGAAACAAATGGCACAGAGGCTGGATGAACCGGGTGGTGCAGAAAGAGACATGACCCAGATTTCCGACCGCGTGTCCCTTTACGTCCTGATGCAGAAGTGCGATAAGCCGATTATCTGTGCTGTAAATGGAGTCGCCGCCGGCGGCGGGCTTGACCTGGCACTCGCCTGTGATATCCGCATCGCTTCCGACCAGGCGCGGTTCGCGGAGGTGTTCATCCGGCGCGGCATGATACCTGCTTCCGGAGGCACCTATTTCCTGCCGAGGCTGGTCGGCATTGACAGAGCACTGCTCATGGCATGGACGGGCGACATGGTGGACGCGAAAGAAGCGGAGAGAATCGGTCTGGTGACTATGGTTGTGCCGCACGCCGAACTGGAGATAGCGGCAATGGAAATGGCAGAGAAGCTGGCAAAAGGACCGCCGCTCGCCATCCAGCGCGCCAAGCGGGCAATTTACGAGGGTCTTACTCTCAATCTCGACCAGACTCTGAAGATGATAGCGCCGATTGTTAAAGAGCTGAACATGACGCAGGACCATAAAGAAGGCGCCAAGGCATTCGTGGAAAAGCGGGAGCCGGTCTTCAAGGGAGAATAGTCTCCCTAACCCGCTACCCGTTGCCTCTTGAGCTTCGCAAGTTCTTCAGGTACTCGTCTCCGTGAATTGGTTTTAGAAAATCGAGTTTTGCGCATGTCTCGAACTCCGTGCAATCCCAGCAGCCGAGGATGCCTTTTTTCAGGCAACACACCCTGGGTTTACAGCGCGGGTTGCCGCCCCCATCTCTGCAACCCCGCTTGCACCGTAACCTGACCATGGCACCCAGTACGGTGTAGCATTTTTCGTAGTCCGCAAACTCCTTGAAATACTTTGACAGACCTGCGGAAGCCACAACAAAGTCCTCCTCCCGCAGTTTTTTTCTCAGGTCGCGCGCCAGGTCCGCAATCTCCCCTTTGTGATTGAAACAATCGGCGCAATCAAGACCGCAGTAGGCAATGGTATTTTCTGTAACGCTCATCGGGCATTCTCCTGTTTCTCAGCACGAGGCTGGTACCGCCGCATTGATTTACGCAACAGGAAATAGTCGGTACTGCTTCGCCTGTGCGAGGCTGAATTCGTCCATTGCGGATAAAACAAGCACATTATAACCCTTATGTCACCATGAATGAAATGATGTGTAACAGGGAGGAACTGGTTGCCCGACCCCCGACCCGATATTCTTCGCCTGGTTTAGAATAACAAACCGGGTTTTTCCCGTGCCCGCAACCCGGACTGGTGTCTGTTCGCAGCCATTATGGAGTGTCCACGCAGGTCATATACAGAAAGGAGACAGCGTGACGTTGCCCTAACTCGCTTGAAAATAATTGACGGATGGTTGCTGTGTCGCTATAATCTAGCCTGACATCGGCGTGACTGGAATAAATCCGAGGATTGGCGACAGCCGCCACGGGTGAACTCCCGGCATACAAGTCCGGCGGACAAGATTTAAACATAAAATGCGATACATAAAGTATAATTAAGTCAGAGACAAAGCCAGCGGAAAAGGAGAAACCATATGACGCAGGAAGTAAAAACACGGCCGCTCAATAGACTGAAGTCCATGTACGCCCTCCGTGCCGAGGTTGATAAAATGTATGAGGCTGGCGGTGATGCAAAAGCAGAAGGCAGGCCGGTAGCATGGGTCATGCTGGAGGGCTGGGCCAACGCCATCCTCAGCGCCATGGATGTTATAAGCGTCTACCCGGAGAACTACAGCAGTTTGTGCGCCGCCGCCAAGCTGGCGGGACCTTTCCTGGAGAGGGCGGAATCTGAGGGCTACCCGACTCACCTTTGCGGCTACGCGCGCACCTGCGTCGGCTACTCGGCGCGCATGGTGGAGCTGAACGGCCAAATTCCGCCGGAAGCACCCGCCGGCGGCATGCCCAAACCAACCCTCCTGGTTTCTTCCGGCGAGGTGTGCGATGCGCGCTTTAAGTGGTTCCAGTCCCTGGGGCGATATTTCGATGCGCCCGTCTGGACGCTGGAATCACCAAGCCCCACCGCCCGTGACAGCCTGACCCCTGGCACCTACGAGCGTAATGTGCAGTTCCTCACCAATGAACTAAGGCAATTCGTCATTTTCCTGGAAAAGCTGCTCGGCAAGAAAATGGACTATAGCCGGCTGAATTTCACGGGTGAAGGCACCAATGAGATTAACCGCCTCCGGTGGGAAATAAACCAGTTGCGCAAGGCGCGGCCCGGACCCATGCACAGCCGCGATTTCTGGAGTGTCATGTCCGCAGCGCTTTACCGCGGCGGCGCTGACCCCACGGCGATTGTCGAGGGGCATAAGAAGCTCTACGAAGAGGTGAAGTACCGGGTGGACCACGGCATTGCCGCCATCAACAGGCCTGAAAAGTACCGGCTCGCTTTTGAGGGCTTGCCGCCGTGGCATAGCCTGGGCTTTTTGGATGACCTGGCCGACCGCGGCTGGAACTTCGTCTGCGAATCGGCGTACAGCCCCCGCCGCCCCATTGAAATCGACCTAAGTAAAATCTCCGACCCGATTGAGAAATACGTCCGTGCCAGGTACCGCAGCCTGGCCGATAGTATTGTCGACGAATTCGGGGCGGAAGAAGCCCCCAAAGTGGTTGAAGAGGTCATGCAGGAAGGTTCGGCGCGGCGCCTGCGCCTGAGGCATATCCGCGAGTACCAGTGCGATGGCGTGCTCCTGCACGTCTTGCTCTCATGTCGCGCCGCGTCCTCTGGCTTGAGCCTGTTCTCCGACCAGTTGCTGGATGTCTATAAGGTGCCTTCTCTCATTATTGAGGGCGATATCATCGACACCAGCCTGTTCAATCCAGCTGAGGCACTGAGAAAAGCAGAGACATTTGAAGAGACGATGGACCATTACCGCAAGGTGCGCAAAGACATGGGGCTGGAGTGGTAATACAGGATTGAGATTGGAAGGAGACTAAACTGATGGTCGTGGCGACTAAGCAAGGTATGGCACGTGTTGATGAACTCTACCGGGAGCGGCCCCAGCGTGTCAAGGAGCTGAAGTCCGGCGGTAAGAAAATTGTTGGCTACCTTTGCATCTACCCGGTGCTGGAGATGATGACTGCCCTTGACCTGGTCCCGTACCGGGTTGTCGGCGATATGCGTGAACCCATCACCAAAGCGGATAGCTACATGCCGCCGGTGGTCTGTCCTTTCCTGCGCAGTTGTCTTGATACAGGGCTGAAGGGTAAATACGACTTCCTGGACGGCATGGTAACCAGCCACATCTGCGATGTCGGCAGTAGCCTGAGCGGCGTCTGGAACTACACGGTGAAGACACCGTACCACTATCACATCGATACCCCTCATACCGTGCACGAGACTTCTCTTGAGCAGTTGCGAGGCTTGCTGGGGGCTTTCCGGAAATCGCTGGAGGAGTTCACCGGCAATAAACTGACGGACGCCATGCTCAAGGCAGCCATCGCCCTGCATAATGAGCAGAGGGCGCTGGTGCGGGAGCTTTACGAGCTGAAAAAACCCGACCCGCCGCTCATTTCCGGGGCAGAGACCATCAAAATTATTAAGGCGGTACAGAGCCTACCCACGAATGAAGGTAATGCGCTACTACGCAGTGTTATCGCCGACGTGAAGGCGCGCAAGAACGGACCTGTCAAGAAATCGGCCCGCCTTCTGGTCTGGGGCAGTATTCTGGACGACACGGCGCTGATGGAGATGATTGAAAGCCTGGACGCGAATGTAGTCATGGACGACACGTGCGTGGGCAGCCGGCCGTTCTTTGAGGACGTGAAACCGACGGCAGACCCCATTGATGGACTTGCCAGGCACTACCTGGTGGACATTAAGTGCCCGCGCACGTTCCGCGCCTGGGACTTCTACGCCACCAAAAAGAACTATATGGAAGACCTGAAAGCCCGCTTCTCTTATCTGTCTGATTACGCACGGGATTGGAAGGCTAACGGCGTCATCGTGGAGTCGGTGCGGTACTGCGATACCCACGGCTACGAGGTGCCTGGGGTGCGCGACTACTTTAAGGAAGTGGGTTTGCCGAGCATCTACCTGGAGCACGATTACACTGAAGGCGCGCTTGCGCCATTGAGAACCAGGGTGCAGGGTTTCCTGGAGATTATCGGGTAGAGTCTTCCTGGCACATTTTCAGAACGCTCTGGGAGGTGGCTTCCATCTATTTCGCCGGTATTGACCTCGGGTCCACCATGACCAAGGTCGTGATTATTGATGGTTCGGAAAAGGTCCTGGCTTCGGTCGTCCAGCACACGGGCGCGGAGCACCGCCGCCTCGCCAACCGCGTCATGGAAGAAGCGCTGGGTAAGGCTGGACTTTCCGTGGATAACATCGCCTACGTTATTGCCACCGGCTACGGGCGCATCAATGTGCCTTTCGCGGATAAGCAGATTACAGAACTGACCTGCCACGCGCGCGGGGTGGCTTTCTTCTTCCCGAAAGCACGGACCGCCATTGACATCGGTGGGCAGGACGCCAAAGCTCTGAAAATCAAAGACGGCAAACTCGTCGATTTTGTTATGAGCGATAAGTGCGCGGCGGGCACAGGCAGGTTCCTGGAAGTCATTGCACAGGCGCTCGGACTTAAGCTGGAAGACCTGGGTCCACTGTCCCTGAAGTCGACGCGGAAGGTAACGATAAGCAATATCTGTACCGTATTCGCTCAGCAAGAGGTTGTCGGCCAGCTTTCCGCGGGCGCGGCGCTCGAAGATGTCGTGGCGGGTCTCCACGATGCCATCGCCGGGCGGGTGGCGCGCATGACACGGCGGCTGAAAGTGGAGCCTGAGGTCGTCTTTACGGGCGGCGTAGCAAAGAATGCGGGTGTGGTGAAGGCGCTGGAGGAGAACCTGGGTTGTCCGGTGCTGGTGCCCTCCGACCCTCTGCTCAGCGGCGCAATCGGCGCCGCGCTGATTGCGTCTGAGACCGTGGCAAAGTTACAGGCGAGCGGGACATTCAAACCGATGACGGGTCGCAGACTGGAAGCAGCGAGTTTTTTCAAGTAGGGTGACGTGGCATACTACCTGGGAGTTGATATAGGTTCCGGTACGAGCAAGGGCGTGGTGACACAGAATGGGCAGGTGCTTGCCGTCCATTCTCTGCGCACCGGCGTGAACTACCGGCTGGTAGCGGAAAAACTGCGGACGGAATTACTGAGAAACGCCGCAATCTCAGCAGGTGATATTACGTTCACGATGGCAACCGGCCAGGGAGCCGGCATGGTAGACTATGCGGACGGGCAGGCGGCGGACATCCGTTGCTGTGCACGCGGCATGAACAGCATCTTTCCCCGGGTGCGTACCATCATCGATGTCGAGGGTCAGTCCACGCAGGTGGTGCGGGTCAACGACCATGGACAGGTAATCAACTTCGTCATCAGCGAAAAGTGCGCCAGCGGCGCTGGGCGTTTCCTGGAAATAATCGCCAATGTTCTGCAGGTGCCGCTGGAAGAGATAGGTGCGCTGTCCCTCAAATCTGACAGGCCGGTGGTTTTTACCACAGCTTGTGCCGTCTTCGGAGAATCGGAAGCGGTTTCCAGGGTCGCAGAGGGCGTCAGTAAAGAAGATATCCTCGCCGGGGTGCATAAAGCCCTTGCCGATAAAATCGCGTCGTTGGTGGAAAGGGTGGGGATGGAGCCGGAATGCGGGATGTGTGGCGGCGGAGCGCTCAGCGCGGGACTTGTAGAATGGGTGCAGAGGCGGCTCGGCGTGAAACTGCTTGTGCCGCCAGAACCGCAGTTCGTCACGGCGCTGGGAGCGGCCATTTTGGCGAGGGAGAAATGGAGCGGCAAGTCCTCCTAGCCGCCTGAAAACCCGGTATAATAGCACCCCCCATTACACGCTCGAATACTGTTATGATTGAGTATACCATTTCCTGTAATGGGATGTTATACTGTAGGCACATCGGGAGGGAGAATATGGCATTAGAACATGTCCCCGGGAAAAAATCGAAGAAAGTTGTCGTGTATGCGCTCAGCACGTGCCCGTGGTGCAGGAAAGCGAAGAACCTGCTAAACGAACTCGGGGTTGAGTACTATTTTACGGATGTTGACCTTGCCAGCGACAAGGAGAAACAGGAGCTTATTGCCACGGTGCGTAAGTGGAATCCAGCGTCCTCCTTTCCTACCATTGTGCTCGATGACAAGAAGTGCATCATCGGCTTCAAAGAAAGCGAAATCCGCGAGGCGTTGAAATCGTAAGCGAAGTGACCATCACTCAGGAAGAAATCGACCGGCTTTACGACCGCCTGAAAAATGAGGCCGAAGCCGGCGGCTATCGCCTGAACCCGGATGCGCTCTTTACCAGGGACCTTGTCAAGGGTCTGATTGTGAACGAGCGGCGCTACGGCTACTGGGCTTGCCCCTGCCGGCTTGCTTCGGGAAATAAACGAGACGACCTGGACATCATCTGCCCGTGCGATTACCGCGACCCCGACCTGGCAGAACACGGTTGCTGCTACTGAGGTCTCTATGTGACCGGAGACGTTGTCTCCGGCAAGAAGACACTCGGGCCGATACCGGAACGCCGCCCTATTGACCCCACGAAAAGACTTCAGAACTTGCCGCAGACTGCGCCGGCAGCCGGCACTCCAACCGGCTCCTTCGCTTACCCCGTATGGCGGTGCCGTGTCTGCGGCTACCTGTGTGCCCGAGACGGTCCTCCCGAAATCTGCCCCATCTGCAAAGCCAAGAAAGACCGTTTCGAACGGTTTGCCTGAGGCGGCGTGGTGCTGTTTCCCTGCTAGCCTGATAGTGTGCCGCTATTTACTATGAAATTAGGCTTACATCCGACAGCTGCGATGTACCTTTTGGTCCGGGTTTTGCTGGGGTCATGGTCAGGAGGAGACACCTTATTTCACAGTGATAGCCCCTGGAATCTCAAACCGGGTCTCGTTGGACAGGCGGCCTACATCCTGGCGTACAAAAACTATGAGGTCATAGCTGCCTGCCGGGCCGAGTAACCCCACGTTGGCATCGAGTTGGACTTGGGCTGTGCCGTTACCATCTAACGTCAAGGAGACTGCCGAAGCCCGTGACACCCAGTTCCCATCGGTTG
>Ga0315282_10017457_pt1 | contig 10366 bp, 9 predicted proteins | sample YL17G07_20_MG_FD_203693 | JGI IMG/M metagenome (GOLD analysis project Ga0315282, IMG submission 203693) | Sediment microbial communities from Yellowstone Lake, YNP, Wyoming, USA - YL17G07_20 | ecosystem: Environmental > Aquatic > Freshwater > Lake > Sediment | place: USA: Wyoming | collected... | reverse complement strand
AGAACCAACAGGCTATTTTCCTCTACGTTCACCTGAAGGTCCAATCGGTTATTGCTCTCTGACAAGATTTGGACCTTCTGAGGGAGCCTACTGAGTGGTTCCCCTGCATCATTCGTTCTTCGTAGAGGCGGCCCTCTGTGGCCGCCCTGGTCTCGGGTGGCTTCTCTCCCCTTTGCAGAGGGGGGGGTGAGGGGATTTATCCATCTGGGTTCTTCTTCAAGTAGCACCTCTTTGTCGGGGCGAAATTCCTTCTGTATCATCATCCGAAGGATTGTCTGTGAGTCCATGACCTTAAAGTCTTTTACAAGCCATCCCCTTGGGAGAGGGCTGCGATTTTTATATAATTTTATGGTATTCTCTTTAAGAAGATCTTTCCTTTTCCCCTGAAGTCCTTCAAGCCTTGCATAAATAAGTTTAAATTGATGGTTTCCATCAAGAGGAGTAACCGAAGTAATATATTTCACACCGTAGAGGTCAATAAGACGAGTTGCTGAAATAGATGGGGTATTGGTAAATGCCTTATAAAGATCGTCCACTCTCTTAACTCGAATCACATCGATTCCCCAGATGTCATGCAACTGATAAAGAAGGTTCATGGAGGGAAGATTTTTCTCTTTTAAGATATTCATAGAAGTGGGTTCATCAATGATAATGGTAGTATCCTGTGAAATGGTTTTGGCAGTTGAAAACACTCTGAACCAATCCTTGTCTAAAGAAATCATTTCCAAGGCCTTGGTCTTTCGGAAAAAGTCTTCTGTTTTTTCCTTTCCGTAAAAGCCCATATTCCCAAAGAGGTCTGCCGTTAAAAAGACGATCAACAAGACCTTTACCCAACCCTTCCATCTCACCTCGTAACCCACTCTCAGCAAGAGAAAGAAAAGGGCGAGGTAGAAAAGGAATCTTTGTGCATGATGAAAGTTAACAGAGAGGTAATTGAAGTTGGGAAAATCGATTTCTTTCAGCTTCAGAAAATGCTCAATTTCTTTATGCCCAAGGGCGGACGACAGAAGAAGGGAACCAGATACCAGAGAAAAGACCAGGAGAAGATGTTTCAACCTTCTCTTCTCGCTATCTTTTGAATATTCTAATAGTTTTTGAAACCCCAGACCTGCTATGACAGAGAGGACAAGAATAAAAATGTAGAGAAATTTTGCAGGATATCGGATCCCATTAAAAAAAGGCACGTACTTAAAAACAAAAGGATAGAGGGGATTGTAATGGCCCAAAGACAAAAAGACCGAAAAGAACATCAAAGCGAAATAGAGTTTTCGCCCGCTACCAAAATAACACATTTTGTAGGGGCGGCCCTCTGTGGCCGCCTGATTAGGGACCCCGCAGAGGGGCTCCCCTACGTGTTTTTGGGGGTGAGGGGCGAGGAAAAAGATCAGGCTCAAGATAAAGGGCAGTCCTCCCGTATAGAGGGTTTTGAACCAACATTGGACCAACCAATATTTCTTCATATCCAAAAAATAACCATAAGCATCGGGGAGGAAAAATAAGAGGATATCTTTAGGTGCCAAGCTCCATGTTGTTGCTTCCAGGTAAGAAATACCATTCCCCCTGATTGATTGATGAAGTAATTCAATGAAAGGGAATAATTGAATGGCAGAGAGAAATAAGAATAGGATGGATACAATCAATAGACTTCTAAATCTCCTAAATAGGGGCTTCGCTCGTCCCCAGTAAGCGGTGACGTTACCAATTCCTGTAGGGGCGGTCCTCCGTGGCCGCCCACATCCGGAGAGCCCGGAGAGGGGCTCCTCTCCCCTTTCTTTAACACTTGAAGGAGGGAGAGTTAAGGGTGAAAAAATCACCATGATTAAGAGAACCAAAAAATTACCATAGACAATTTCTACGCCTCCGCCTAAGAAAGAAAGGGTAATCAAAAGAGCGGTAAAAATTTCATTTTTGAAACCCCGCCCATTGATCGCTCTCCTGAAAAACATCATGATCAAAGGCGTCCAGATACTCGAAAGAAGAATGGTGAGAAGGCTGTGAACCGACAAGAGGTAACCGCTGAGCATGAAGATCAAACCGGAAATGAGAGCCCCTGCTGAATTGACCTTTAAGTCTTTAAGAAAAAGATAGGTGAATAATCCTCCCAGGAAGAAATGAAGAATAATTATGGTATTGAAAGTCATATCAAACGGAAGAAAGAAGAAGAGGCTGTTTAAGGGATAGAGCATCCCATGCTGAGGATTTGCAAAGAAGGGTTGGCCGGAGAATTGATAGGGATTCCATAAAGGGAAACTTCCATGCTTGATGCTTTCGACCCAGAAGAATCGTGGTGGGATAAAATAAGGACCTAAGTCCCTTTCGGTAAGTAGATACCTGCCATCAAAGAGGTCGTAAAAAAAGAATAGGGATACAAAGGAAAAGGTCAGAATAGCCAAGAGATCTGACGATCCGACCCATTTTGTTTTTTCTTTTAACCTATCTATCACAAGATGCTATTTTTACCCAAATCTTTTCTTTCGACTTCCACCATCAACGAGACTCCAGGATACGATCCATTACTGGATTCCTGCTTTCGCGGAATGACCGGAGATGGTAAATTCTTGAGTACAATGACGGCATTTATCGACGATAACAATCTGATTATAATAAACACCCTTTCCTTCTCTCTATTGAGGCAAAGGAAAGGGTGAGGAGAACAGTTTGAATATAGTTTGGCTAACCCTCTATTACCACGTAGTATGTGCCGGACAAGTAATAATGGGAGGAGTAGCGGTGTTTACTGCAAAGCTATACGTAGTCCCTCCCACGGTAATGGTTAGATACGTGGCATCTGAGCCAGCAACCTGAACCCCCTGCAATCCGGCAGAGCCAACGATGTTAGTCCAGTCATTTACAGTGGGAGCTCCGGTAACGCCAACCATGCGAGCTGCATATAATAGGGAATTCGCGCTTCTAAGCCCTCCTAATACCCCCCTTGCGGTGCCATCTTGAGCTTGAGTTGTCAAATCAATATAGGTGGGGATGGCTACTGCCGCAAGAATTCCAATAATCACGATGACCACAATCAACTCAATCAATGTAAAACCCTTTTGATTTCGCAGCATTTTTCTCCTCCTTTTGGGATTTTAACCAATTTTGCAAGATTTAATATCAACTTCAAAATCTATTGTCAAGTGAAATGTTTATCAGCAATAACTATGCCAGCAAAACAAAGATCAATAAAATGATACCTACAAGAAAAACATTAATAAATTCATAAAGTTGTTAAACAATCCTACACTATTTTTCCAATTATTAACAAAGGAAGATTTTAAGAGTGGACAAATTTTGTCCGAAGTGTAAAAAATTGTCCACTTTTTTCTCCCTCATCGGGAGAGATGCTCCGCCCTCGTTTTAATTAACTGGGCTACGATGCTGACAGCGATCTCTTCGGGGGTTTCGGAATTGATATCAAGTCCGATTGGCGCATGAACTCGATTCAGCGTCTCTTTAGAGACTCCTTTTTTCACCAAAATCTCGTAAAGAGTCTTGATCTTCTTCTTTGACCCTATCATTCCAATATATCGAGCGTTCGTCTTGACTGCCTGCTCCAGTACAAAACCATCATAGAGATGTCCCCGGGTGACGATGATAATATAAGAGGAATCATCAATATTAAGCTGATCGAAACACTTCTCGAATTCTGAAACGATGACTTCGTCCGCCTCCGGAAAACGTTCTCGATTTGCAAACATCTCCCGATCATCCACGACCACCACTTTGAAATGGACTTTTTTAGCAAGGGGAGCCAACTGCTCAGAAATATGCCCTCCTCCAAAGATATAAATAGTCGGTTCGGAAAAAACGGGTTCCAAAAGTACTTCCATCTTTCTATCTTCATGCCTGAAAACCAATACCTTTGGCTTTTTCTCTCTTAACTGTGCCTCGCCTTCTCTCAAAATCTTCTTTTCTAATTCCACTCCGCCCAATAAAGAACCGACCTTCTCTCCGGAGGGCTTGATCAATACCTTTGAACCTTCCCCTTTTGGAAAATCACCATCCACCGATACCAGAGTGGCGAGGATAGCTGAGCTCCCTTTCTGTTTTATCCTCGATACTTCCTGATAGACATTCAAAAAATCTTCTTTAAGAGGTTCCAAGAAGATATCAATATTCCCACCACAAATCAGCCCACCTTCTGCCAATTGTTCGGAGGTCAAGTCAAAATGGAGAATTTCCCCCTTGGCTTCTTCCATGACGTTCTGCGCCTTCTGCCAAACTTCTGCTTCAACGCACCCTCCTCCAATAGAGCCGAGAGAAGTTCCATTCCCCTTGACCAAATATTTTGCGCCCACTGCCCTGGGAGCAGAGCCCACACGAGTGATTAATGTGGCCAATGCCACTTTCTCCTTCATCTCAAGGGCTTTTACAATTTCAGAATAAATATCTTCCATAACGATGTTTTTCAGCTCCTGCGACTTGAATTTTCAGGTATTACGGTTTCTTTTCTTTGGATGCCGGCTTCTTCTCCCTTTGAGGCATCTTCTCTTCCATATCCTTTGAGCGCACAAGAGGAAGAAGATAAAGTTTGTAAAAAACTGGGTCAGCCCATAATTCGATTTCAGGCGCCAGATCGCCTACTAAAGCGGAGAAGGAAGGCAAATTGTTATAGGCATTGAAATTCTCAGAGAGGTCTTTTAAAGATTTATAAAGTTTGACCGAGGCGACGAGACGGGTCGGTTTTTCCCTCAATGATTTAATTTGTTGAATTCCCGTTTCGATCGATCCCTGGTCCTCCTCCAATTTGGACATCCAAAATTTCCCTTCCTGATATCGAACATCCGTTTCCCCTATCTGAACGGCCTGGATCAATTGTGTGCGAATGCCTTGAGCCCGTTTTATCACTCCATCCAATTGATTGAGCAGTTCCGTTTTTTCTTTCTTAGAGAGTTCAATCGTCTTGGGCGAAGCTTTTGATAAAAAGTCCTGCAGCGTATAATCTTCTGCAAAGCTAATGCACGCTAAGCCAAAGAGTAGAATAACCCCTATCAAAAGAATCTTGCGGTATCTCATTTCATCCCTCCGTTAACCCCCTCACCCTACCCCTCTCCCACCAGGGGAGAGGGGGATTTATTATAAGAATCAACTCAAAAATCCCCTCCCCTTTTATGGGGGAGGTGAGCCCTGCACCACGTAGGGTGCAGGACAATGCCCTGAACCTCACATGGTTCAGGGGGTGGGGGTGGAATTCCTATTGGAAAATCACCTCCGCCACAGGCAGCTCACTTCTCAACTGCCCCAAAACGACCCTCTCAATCTGACGGTGTTTTTTATTAAGGATTTTTTGCGCGATGCTCTTGGCCTTGGCTGTTCCATCTGGAATATTCACCTTATTGAGAAAGGCAACGACCCTCGACGACGATGGGGCTCCCTTAAAGATGCCTTCGGAATGAGTCATTAAGGCAGCCATCGCCTCATCCGTCAGCCTTTCTCCAACAGGAATTCCTGTTATTTTTGAAACCCTTTCCGGTTGATAAACGTTTTTCTCGTTTAACTCTCCCTCCATCCCATCTACCCCCAAAACGGCCACGACTAAAGACGTGCTTATGGGAATGACAGGCTCATTCTCCTTCGGCGCTTTAACCGGTCGGCCCGCCGCACCGTCCGCTTCTGTAATGATCGTGTCGATTCCGGGTAAACTCGAAAGTCCGTTCACTAGATTTGGAGAAACTCCTTTCAATTTCCCCGATTCAAGTCTCTCTATCGCTACGGTGATATGATGGTATTGACCGAGCTGACACCGCACAAAATCCATAATCTTCTCTTCATCCGGATCAATGAAAAGAAAACCCGTTTCTCCTGAGGTGGGCTCTAATATTCTTGTGGTCGTGGTCGTCACCACCCGCTTCCCGCTGAGAAGCAACTCTTTCGCAAGACGGAACATCAGTGTGGTCTTCCCCCCTGCCCCGACCAAGCTGATCACTTCCCTTGCCTTGATGCCCAGGGCCTCCGTCAGAAAACCAACCGGCCCTTCCTCTTTTCGGTTTTCCTTCACAAACTTCTCGATGATGGAACAAATGATCTCTTGATTTTGATCGATCATGACGCATCTTAATACGAAATGAGTTGACTTTTCAATAAGAGAGATTTGGATATTTCGGAGTAACACCAAATGACAAGTCCTGTACTCAACATGGTGCAGCACAAGTACCCGACAATAAGCCCCAACCTCCGTAATTCCAAATTTCGAGTGGAATCGTTTTTGTCATTGGGATTGGGATTTGTTTGGGATTCGGGATTTGTAATTTGGAATTTGTTATTTGAAATTGAAGATTATTTATTAAACCGATAAAGGACGGCCTCCAGCACTCCTCCGCCAATGGCCCTGGCTTTATCCGAGATGGTAAAGCAAGACTCCCTTTTACTCCTCGGATCGATATCGCCTACCTTCATCCCTTTCCTTACTTCTGCCCCTTCTCGAAGGAGCCCCCTCAAGACGCCGCTGATTTTGGCGATGACCGGAAAATCGTCTACCACAGCCACCACCAACCCTTTATTCACTCTATCTCCAATGGATTTTTGTGGATGGAAAATCCCTTTCTTCATTGTCCGAAGAAGTCTCTCCATCATATATCCCCCGATCTCACCGGGAATGCCGGTATCAGGTTCTGCTGTCCCTTTGAGGATCATCTTGCCCAGGTCATGTCCTCGATTCGTTTCGATCACGATATGGACATCTTTCCCTGCTGCAAAGCCTGGACCGAGACCGATCACAAAAGGAGCATCGTTAACCTGAGTTCCTAAATTCCTTTTGGCCATGATGGCGTCAACCAGGACATCGGGTTTTGAAAAATTCCTTGTCTTCTTCCCATCGGGATCTATGAGGATCGGGATATCCCCTTTCTTCCATACGGATTCAATCTCCTCCGGCTTGGAAATAAATTTCGCCCGAACGCCTTCCACTTCTTTCTCGCCTTCATAGATCGCCTCGCTGAAGGCTACCGCTCTTCTTACAGCAAGAGGATGGGGAATCTCTATCATGCAGACTTTAAAATGGGACCGCTGAAGCCGGTGGGCAACCCCGCTCGCTATCTCGCCGGCCCCTCGGATTAAAACAACCAATTCATCCATACTTTTTTTTGATTTCACCTGAATCCTCTTCTCCATCCTTGCCTTCCCCCTCCCTTCATCCCTCCCCGGTTGGAGACCGTATCATAATTATCAACCAAAAAACCCACTTCCGTTATAATGCGGAGCAGACGGTCGGGTGACGAAGCTTTAGACCTGCCTGCGCGAAACCGCTTCGGCGAAGGCAGGGCGGAAACCTTTTATGGGTCAACTTCTGTGCTCTAGTGCCTTGAAAAGATTCCCTTTGCAAGAAGGCCGATTACCCATAACTCTAAGCGACCGCATTCTGAAACTGAGGCGCCTGACTGTCTGCTCCGCCCGTATCTACCCCCCACCATGATGACGACACAGTCTCTTGCGGGAGAGGGATACGACGGGAGGATTATAATCTTGCCACGTGTCCACATCCCTTACAACACCTATTGATCTTACTGGAACCACTCGTACATCTTCAGGATGCCACTCAATAACGGATCTTCCTCCTACATCTCCCTCCAAATTCAATAACTCCTTTTTGTACCTTCGATGGAAAATAACGGGGTGCCCCCTTCTTCCCCGAAAAGAAGGAATGATGATCCGCCCTTTCCCCTGATCAAAGGCGTGGATCAAGACGTTGATAGTCCTCGTTTTGAGGAAAGGCTGATCTCCCAGGCCGATGAGAATCCCACGACAGCCGGGATGAATAGCTTGAATGCCTCTTCGGATCGAAGTGCTCATCCCCCTGTTCGAATGGGGATTTATGACGACTTTCACTTTTCGCCCCTGCAATAAGTTTTTTATCCCTTCGTTTCGAGTGCCCAGGACGACGACTAACTCCTGTGCTTCGGATCGCAAAAGAGTCTCAATACAATGCCTTAAAACGGTCTTCGTTCCCCAAGGGAGCGATAATTTATCAACCCCCATCCTTTTTGATTCACCTGCCCCGAGAAGAATGGCTGAAATCATTGTCCTCTCCTATTTTTCGAACCGTTACAAATTTACGGGGAGCGAATGAGACCTCTTCCAGCGGATATGGAAAAGGAATTGAACCAGCGGATCGGGATTATCGATGTCGATTTCGACCTTACAGATTAACCGAAAGCTCGGAGAGAACGGGCGGTGTCGGCTGCGATCTTCAGACCCTGCCTGTGAAAATGCCCGATCCACACCCCCCACGTCCCCCTTGGCAGGGGGGTGGGGGGATTGACAAACCCTACACCTCTTCGAGCATCGTTGTAAAGAGATCGTGATGTTCTTCTTCGTCTTCAAGGATCTCTTTGAATATAAAGGCAGTCGTAACGTCCCCTTCTTTTTGAGCCAGTTCAATGATCCCCTTGTACATCTCGATCGCTTCTACCTCTGCCTGTGTGTCGAGTTCGAGGAAGTCTTTCATGCTTTCACCCACCTTAATCGGTGAAGGTTTGGTGGTCGGAGTTCCCCCAAGATACCAAAGTCTTTCAGCAATCTTTTCAGCATGCTTCATCTCCGCAATCGCCGTTTGCTGGAATTTGTCCTGGACGGCGACCCCCTTCACCCCCACCACCTGCACATGCTGCCACATGTATTGGATGCTCACCTGAATCTCCCTGGCGATCGCATCGTTCAACAATCCTTTTAATTTGTCACTCACTTTGATGACCGGTTTCAACGAAACTGCCATATCTTTCACCTCCTTGTAGAATTTGGCTTTATAAAATTAACATACCATTAGAAGGGTCAGAAAACAAGCAAATTTTTCATCCCAAAAATAGACATTGACCCGACTCGGCCCCCCTTCTCTTATTCCCCTTCCGCCAGTCGTGGCGACCCGAAACCAAGGGGAGAACGGCTCATTGTAAAACAAACCCCGAAATGTTAGAAATCGTGAAAAGGGGTCTTTGATGGTCATTAAGACCCGTTGCACCAGGACGAATCATGGGGAAGTAGAATTTTAGCCCTGTTGATCTTCGCTTTACGGAAGCATCCCCAATTCTGTGACAATGCTCTCAAGGGGATAGAAATTTAAAAAAAGCGTTCAAGGGGAGAGGGCAGGGTCAGGGGGCCATCGGATTGACATATTGATTTGGTTATGATACCGCTAAGCGAAGCCTCCGCCTTACAGGGCGGGGCTTGCGTGGCACGTTCCGGTCAAAAATGGGAACTAAATTTTTGGAAATTATTTTCCTATCCTTCTTCTCAATCTTCATCCCGGTTCTACAGCCTTCTTCTGCCCTGGGTGCTCTGATCACGGACGTGAGGTCTTGGTCTGCCCCGGATTACACCCGAGTGGTCATCGACCTGACGGAATCCGTCCAATATGAGAGCTCTTCACAGGAAAGCCCTCCTCAATTCCAGTTGGAATTGAAAGGGGTCTCTCTCTATACACCCAAGAGAGAGTTAGAAGTCAAAGATCCATTTCTCAGCAAGATTAGTCTAACGGAGCTTGGCAATGGAAGAGTCAGAATGGTCCTTCATCAAAAAAGGCCTTTACACGCCAATGTCTTCACCCTGAAGCCTTACGAGGATAAGACCCATCGCCTTGTCATTGACCTCGTCGACGTCGTTCAGGAGAAAAAAGAAATAGAGGAGAGGCAAAAGCAAAAAGAGATCAAGCCAAAGGGGACCAAGATCGTGGTCGTTGATCCTGGCCACGGTGGGGAAGACCCGGGGGCGATCGGATCGAAAAAGACGAAGGAGAAGGATATTGTATTAAAGGTAGGACAAAAATTAGTTCATCTCCTCAACCAGAACAGGGAGGTTCACGCTTTTCTCACCAGAAAAGGAGACTATTTTATTCGCCTGGAAGAGAGACCCAAGATAGCGAGGGACTATGGTGCAGATCTCTTCATCAGCCTCCATACGGACGGAAGTTTCAACCCACAGGCCAGGGGATCTTCTGTCTATTGCCTTTCTCTCTCCGGGGCCACGGACGAGGCAGCTAAGACTCTGGCGGATAAAGAAAACCTGTCGAACATCTTAGGCGGGGCCTTTTCAAAACCAACCGATCTTTCCAAAGATCCCAATCTCAATCAGATCCTGCTGGACCTCAGACAAAACGACACGATGAGAGATAGCTTTCGATTTGCCGAAAATCTTCTCAAAGGCATCAAGGCTGTCAACCCATTAAAATACTCTTCCTACCGGCAGGCTAACTTTATTGTTTTAAAAGCCCCTGACATTCCCTCTGTGCTGGTAGAGATGGCTTATCAGACCAATAAGGAAGATGAACGCCTGCTTAACGGTAATGAATTTCAAGAAAAAATCGCCAAAGCCATCGCCGCCTCCGTCAAAAAATTTTTTGGGCCCTGATAGGTTAAATATTTGTTGACAAATTGCCCTGTTA
>Ga0315282_10017456_pt1 | contig 10367 bp, 7 predicted proteins | sample YL17G07_20_MG_FD_203693 | JGI IMG/M metagenome (GOLD analysis project Ga0315282, IMG submission 203693) | Sediment microbial communities from Yellowstone Lake, YNP, Wyoming, USA - YL17G07_20 | ecosystem: Environmental > Aquatic > Freshwater > Lake > Sediment | place: USA: Wyoming | collected... | reverse complement strand
CATTCAATTCCTGAATCCTCGAGTCCCTATGAACCAATAGTTTCTCAAGGCTTTGAATCTTGGAATCCCTCTCGCTCAGCCACTGCTCTAAGCTTCTAATCCTAAGATCCCTCTCAACCACTGAACCCTCCAAACTCTGAATCCTAGAATCCCTCTCGCTCAGCCACTGCTCTAAGCTTCTAATCCTAAGGTTCCTTTCGGTCAAGGAACCCTCAAGACTCTGGATTTTCTGTCCAAGCTTCGCCACTTCGGTGGCCAAGATTTCCGCTCGAGCTCTGATGGACTCCAACAGCTCAGTCTTCAACATGGAAGAGCTGCTGTTCGAGCAGACTGCAAGGATTGTGTAAGCTGCTGGTATCTCATTTTGGACAATGCGAAGATCAAGGAAGCTTGGGTCAACGAGATTTCTGCTGTGGTCCTTCGACAAGAGTGACTTTTCTAGATAGGAGTCTCTCTGACCCCAGAATCTGATGACCCGGAAGTACTTCTTAAGCAATAATCGCAGCCGTGAGGGTGTAAATTCACGAGCGTGGAAGGAGTTTTCCTGGCCGAGATACTCATAACACTTATCGTAGACGAGCTTATTGGGCGTGCTCAAAATAAGGACACCTTTTGCATTCAAAACGCGTCGTATCTCGCTGACACAGTACTCGGGTTCTTTGACATGTTCTAGGACCTCCAGACAAACCGCCAAGTCACAGGTCTTGTCACGTAGCGCGAGCCTAGACGCGTCCATGACAGCGAATTCTATGTCTCGAGCTGTTGTGGAGCGGTTCTTCGCCTCCCTGACCGCCTTCGCGGAGACGTCTATTGCAAGCACGAACTTCGAGCCGCACTCTGCGAGACGTTCTGAACCGAACCCAAGGCCGCACCCAACATCTATAACGACCTTGTCGCGGGCGTATGCGTACGCAAATTCATATCTCATCTCATGTTCGCGAATCAGCCGCGGGTCGGCTTTTGAAGGATCGAGACGTTCAACAAACTTGGACATACATTTCACGACTTCATGGCCATGCTTTAATAATGCTCTTTCATCCGTCCAGGGCCGGTCGTGCACTCTTTCAACGATACTTTAGAAGATACAGCAAGAAACGATGTCAAATCGGATTTCTGAGGTTGAGACCAGCACTTCCTATGTCGTGCTTGTTCGCTTTCAAAGTCGCCTTTAGGTAGTGGTATTTCGGGTTCTTCTGATCTCGCCACAGAACTGTCAAATCGTAGTAGGGTACCAACAGCGCATAGATGTCATCAGGGGATCGGTTCTCGTAAATCTGTGCATGAATCTCAATTAGTATATTGGATATCTTTCGAGTCATCATACTTTCTCTTGCTCCAGTCAGGACAAGGAATTCTGATCCTTCGACGTCGATTTTCAACCAATCGATTTTTCGAAGTCCGTAGCGAGTTAGTGCACTGTCGAGTGTAATACAATCAACTTCTCGGATGCCTTCTGGAATCCAGCCAAGACTAAGACTAATCGGGTCCATCACAGTTGAAAAAATACCAGCTCTCCCCAAGAAGAGACGTATCTTTCCATTCCTGTCCGCCAGAGCAATCGGTACCGCCTTGACATTGTTTTCCACGCCGTTAAGATGAATGTTCGTCTGAAGTAATTCGAAGTTGCGTTCATCAGGTTCGAATGCAAGAACCTTCGTTCTCTTACCCATTGGGACAGAGAACTGACCCAGATTCGCGCCTACGTCTACGAATAGCTCATTCTCGCCTGGGGTTAACTCTTTCAAGAACCATTTTTCCCTCTCACCATCACCCATATGTGCAATGTCTATGGATCGAGCAAGATAGCTGAGTCCCTTCAGTTTGATCTTGATGACATCGTTCGGGTGGGGGTCGAGAATAGTCTGGGGTAATGGGTTGTTTTCCTTCAGATACTGGAATCGTATGTAGGACTCAATATCCACGCCATATTCTCTCCACAATCGAATCACACTGTCTTTGCGCTCAGAAGCAGCAAGTTTCGCCAGCATGCCCTCGCATTGTTCTTTAAGAGATTCCTCTACCACTTCTCTAGGTTCCTCCGACATTCCAACACCCTCTAAGTAGACTAATTTTGGTCGCGCGCACCTATTAATGTCATATTAACGCGGAAGTGTGACTACGAATCACGGTAATATGTTTAGCTAATAGTGAGACAAGCGCGCCTACGTGAAGTTCGTATTTGATTCTTTCTCCTCGCTTGCATATCAAGGCAGACGCTTATTCGCCGATCGCTGCGGTATAACGTCCATCGCATGGGACAGCGCTTTCGGGAAGAATATTCCAAGACTACGGCCGGCCCATTCTTGGCAATGTGGATAGCTGTGAATCAACCGGAGAATGTCCTGCAATTGGGTACATGGATCGGCTTCTCTACGCTGGTTCTTGCCGACATCCTACGCCGCAATAGTCGCCGTGGCAAGCTTGTAACGGTTGATCCTGCTAAGCCGCAGCAGGACAAGGCGAGGATCTACATCCATGAAGCTGGGCTAGACGACACTGTGCACTTCATTGACGGAAAGTCATTTGATACAGCGGTCGTGAATTCACTGTCAGCAATGAGGCCTTTCGACTTGATTTTTGTGGACGCTTCACATGAATACCGCCAGACCCTGAAGGAACTTACTCTCTATCTGGGTGACGGGTGGCTTTCAAAATCCGGGGCGATGTTTCTTCATGATGCCTCGGATTATGCTAGGCAGTTTGATCCGACCGGCGAAGGTGGAGTCCGGCGGGCATTGAACGAATGTACTGGGAACGCATTGATTCTGGAGCCCCCGCAGTGGGCCAACCCATGCGGACCTGCAATCATTCTATCGAGACGACGGAATGATTAGCGCACCAGAAGATCTACGCAATTCATGCGGGCTCGCCTGCGGCTCGCCCAGCGGCCAGAAGACTTGAATTATGGCCCAATACACCTTACGTCGGATGATACCCATTGGGAATTCGAGGAGTAGACGAGTCATTCAGAATTGCTCCATGAAGAGAGATTAGAAACAAAGAACTACTGAAGGACCGTCAGAATGAAGATAGACCAGAAGACGAATGAACCATATATCGGTGTTTTGATCGGCAAGAAGGGAGGGAACACTTCTCATGCCCATATCGGAATAGACCTCAATCAAAGCCTACACTTCGTGGAACCAAGGGACTCCACTACATGCATAAGGCCAGAGATCGACAACAAACAGAGGTCGCCTCGGTGATGAAACTTGTGTGTTTGGCATGAAGGAATCAACGGCGAGCCTGATCTTCACGAGTGCTATCTGAAAGCCCTTAAGGAGAATAGACTAGCTATTTGGATGAGATGGCGTTGACAACCAGAGAGACTTTCGTAAACGCTCAATCTTTTTTCAGGAAACTCCTTTGCACTCTCTATCAAATCCTCCCGTGCAGCATACGAGAAGACAAGAAAACTCTGCTCTGCATGTGCGAATGGTATCTGATAGGCTTGTCGTTACGACTACTCTTAATGCCTATTGCTGCGAATGGGGATCTTGTTTCAACTTATCACAGATCCTACCTGCTATTGATTGGCGACTACAGTCAACCTACCTTGCTGTTGAAGTTTGTCCAGATAATTCAGGCCTTCTTTCTAATACTCTATAGTCCAGTTTTGCCATTGCATGATCTGCTATATTGGGAAGGATCATTGAGCGTCTCTCGTTCTTTCTTCTTTGATGTTTTCTTGAGTAGTCCCTACTGCCATACGGCACTGTTCCTCTTCAAGCTTCCTTATCTGATGTTTGATTTTGGATGCTCGATCCTACTCCTGCATATCCTGCAGGGAGAAAAGAATTTGATGCTAGCCCACAAATTCTGGGCAGTGAATCCAATTGGGATCTTTGCGACATACGTTTTTGCGAAATATGAAGTCGTTCCCATATTCTTCCTGTTAGTCAGCCTGTATTGTGCCAAACAAGGCAAAGGCCTTCTTTCCCTTTTTTCTCTCGCCATCGCTGCGTACGACAGGATTTATCCGCTCGCATTCTTGCCTGCATATCTGTTCGTTATTGGCAAGAACCTCAGAGAGAGATTTGTCCTACTATTGGTGGGTTTATCGCTGTTCATACTTGAAGGACTAGCCTTCAAGAGTGTCCTGCCAGGTAGCGCGCGCGGTTTCTATGAACTCTGGTTGATGGAACTCCTATCAACGCAGCTTGAGACGGGACTCCCGGGATACCCCATGAAAATCCACATTTTTGTTTTAGCTTATGTCCTTTTGACGCTATATTGGCTTCATTCTCCTCGAAGAGGATTTGACGAGTTATGGAGATTCGCCCTGGCGGCACTCCTAGTCTATTATGCCACTGCTTTTTTCAATCCACAGTATTTTGCTTGGCTAACTCCTTTCATAGCTCTCGCGATATCAAAGTATAAGACATTGATAAAGCTGCACCTCCTTCAGATCATCTGCTTCATATTCTACACATTCCAATGGGGAAAGGGGCTAGCCGGATACTTGTTTGCTTCCATAAATCCCTCATTTTTCACAGCTATTCCAAGTCCCGCCGAACTGATAAACCAATTCTATTCAAGTGAGGTGGTCATCAGTTTATTCCGAACAATCCTTTCAGCAACGTGTGCGTACATGTTATTGATCATATCGGGTCAAAGGCATAGCGATCACTAGGTACGACACTCACTGATCACAATTGCTCTGTCAACGTTATCGTAGCGCGCAGGCTTGTCCCGTTATTAGCTGTCTCATGTTAGTTCGCCCAGTAGGTTATGCTTAGCGATTTGACTGCTTGATTGAGGGTGTGAGGCTTCTATTGTGTATAGGAGGCATAGTATGCAGTGTGAGACATGGATGGTGATTCGTTCCGGGCATCTGACCTTATGGTTGTTGACGGCCGGCGTCTAAGGCGATGGTTCTAGCCTTGACGATGCAGTGATGGATCAGTTTCCTAACCTGCTTATCGACCAAGTGTCTCAGCCTTCTTGCGCCTAGGCGTTGGTTGAAGCGGGAGAGCACCGTTCTGCCATACGCTGACTCTTCTCGGGCTATGTCGCATATGGCTCTCAGCCTCTCGTCCATTAATAGGCGACGTTCAAGCCCCGGAGGCTGCTTATTCTGAGGAAGCGTTTGGCTAGATGCGCCTTGAATAGGCCTAACGGGTTGCGGGGAGGTCTACCTGCGCCTTTCTGGTGGTAGCAGCCTTCTAGGAGGTGTTGAACAAAGCCTAAATCCACATTGTCCAGCAATGTCTCCAGAGTCTCGTACTCTTCTAACTGGATTCGCCTCCAAAGCTTCCAGATAGAGGGATGCGAGGCTCAAACCATATTGACCGCTACATGTCAAACCAAAGAATAACGGGACAACCCCGTGGGCGCGCGCTAAATGATCGCATCTGTCACTTCACGTACATTGACCGGACGCTGTTAAGAAGGTTTAAGTTTTTTCGTGTAAGACACTACTTTGAGCAGAGTTGAACACGAGCCTTTGGAAAGGTTTTGCTATTGTTGTGATGACCCTTCTCGTTTTGTTTCGTGCAGGAACTGGTAGTGCCCAACCCATTTTTCATGTTGCGGACACTTGGACTTATGAAGGAATAGCACATCTGGCGAATGGAGACGTCAAGTTCATTGAAACTAGGCGAGTGACTAGCGTCGAATATGTTGAGGGTAAGCGATGGTATCTGGTTCAGGTGACTTCAACTTTGCAAGGAGAAGGAACTGTGAGACTTTGGTACACCGATCAATGGTCATTGGCTAGAAGAGAGACTCAGAACGAAGGAGGATCGCCGTATACTCAGACATCCATCTATCAACCGCCGCTCAAACTGTATAGCTTCCCGCTGAACACTGGCAAGGAGTGGTGGACCTCTTCGAACATAACCATTACTACGATCGATCCTTCAAACCCAAATAGAACAAGGATCGGACATGATCAGCAGACCTTCTTGATAAGGGTTGCAGGAGAGGAAAACGTACAGACAAGTCTCGGCACATTCAAGGCTTATGTTATTGAGCATCGCTATAGGCCGGCAGTCCCCGGCGCAGGAACCTATCTGTGGTATCGATACAGGTTTGTTGAGTCACTAGGAGCAAATGTCGAGGAGATCACCTATGGCCCCCAAGGCGAATCAAGTGGGATATTTAAGGATCTGAAACTAGTGTCTTTTTCCAGTGGCGAGATTCAGACCCAAACCACAACGCAGATATCCTCATCCACGACCTCACTAGCAACATCCTCGATAACTCAGACCCAAACAATAACACAAACATCTTCAGTCACTTCCGTCACAACTCCGACAACATTCGCCGCAGGCTTTCTCTATCCTTTCATATTGGTTCTGGTCATCTGTCTAGTCTTAGCCGTGATCCTGTTGGCTGGGCTGAGGAGGAAGAATCTCTGAAGTCATAGTTCGGGCTGGAGAACAAGGCCAGAGTCTAAAGGGATTTGATTATGCTCCAAACTGCCTTGGTGATCAATCCATCTGGTCTAGCTGAGAATGAAGACGGAATATCACAACTGTCACAGATGTTGTAGGGTCTGATTCTTTCTCTGAATTTCACCCTTAGCGATCTGTATTCTTCGCCATTCCATACGTTTTGAAAACCATCATCATAGACGTTTCCAAGATCGTACTCAGCGGAATCAGCATTGCAGCATATACGAATCCCGCCTTCAGATGATATGTAGCATGAATAGAAAGGTAGTGTGCACGTACTCGACGAATTATACTTTCCAGTCACATGTCGATCCCATTCCGTAGAGACATGACTGACAAGGGAGCTCAAGTTGGTGTTCACCTTCAATTCCTTGCTCAACCTTGAGGCTTGGCGAAGGTGCTTGCTGGCTGTGTCTCGCTCGAGGTTTCCGATCAACAATCCCTCGTTGCTGGAGAGATTTCCGACTAGCAGGGGCTTTACGAAAAGATAATCCACGTTGATTGTCTTTGCGAGTCTCACTATTCCCTCGATCTCGGGGAGATTGTCCCTTTGTAATGTGTACACCATCTGAAAAGCCGGCCTCCCGATGCGATGTGCGATTTCCGAGAAATTTGAGGCGTGCTTCACGACTAGTTCGAATAAATCGGCACCTCTGATCTTTCTATACGTCTCAGCCTTTGCTGCGTCTAGGGATAACTTGACCAGATCGATTCCGGTTTGAGCAAGCTTCACGGCTTCGCTCTGACTCAGCAGCGTGAAGTTGGAACTCATGTTGACGTAGATGCCTCTCTTCTTTGACTCTTTTATCATCTCCAAGATTTCTTGGTTCAGCAGCGGTTCTCCGTAGCCTGTGAGATTGACGTAAAATGGCTTAGTTTGATCTAAGATCTGTAAGTACCCTTTCAGGGTCATATCGCTGTTCTTCGCAAGGTTTCTTTGCCTTGGACACATGATACAGTTGAGGTCGCATCGGGACGTGGGTTCAATTTGTAAGTATATTGGCCTTGGAAAAACTTTGGCAGGCTTCATCAAGGCCTGTGTTGCAGCTATCATTTTTCTACATGTTCTGTTACTCCATACTGCCAATTTCCTTCCGACCCTTCCTCTTTATATTGGTGGATTGTAGATGGCAATCCCTAATACCATTTTGGTTTAGCAATATTCTCAAAGGTCCAACCGCCTGTCTAGAGAAGCTATTAGGTGTACCATGATTCTTCTAACGCGCGCTTTTCCACAGACGCTGCTACTTGCTTCTTCGGACGTATGACAAATGCTACAGATGTCGATCGAAAGCTTCCAGCCATAGGAGTATCGCCGGATCCCGATTCATCTCTAGGGTACGAGGTTCTGAAATGGGAAGTCCACAAGTCCATTCTCAACGGACATCTAGACTCATACCTGGGCTATCTTTACTCGATACAGTCTGCAAAGCCAACTCTGCTATGTCATCTTCAAGAACCCTACAGACTGTAATGCGTTTCTGAGTACTGCCAAAGACTACGGCCGGCCGTATACTCCAGAAATTTGGCCCTAATTCCTTTGATGTTGTCCTCTCCACATGCACCTTGGAACATCTGCCAGATTGGAAAAAGGCGGTCTCCAATATGAAGAGTGTCTGTAAGCCTAACGGCATCATCTTGGTGATTGTGCCTTCCTTTTGGCCTTTTCACGGCTATCCTTGCGACTTCTGGCGATTTGAACCCACGGATATTGAAAAGATCTTCTCGGATTGTAAGCTTCTAACCGTGGAAGAAGATAGGCAAAAGCCCAGCCTAGTTTATGTCAAAGTGAGCAAACCTGAGAACTTTGTTGAAAAGGACCTTTCCGACTATGAGTTGCATTGCGTGATCGTGAATAAGAGAGTGAAAGAGGTGGCGGATCGAGATTTTCGAAGTTGGCATTTTAGACGATTGCGCCTCTTGAGAAAGGTCAAAGATTTTGCTCTGAAAATCGGCAAGAACCTCTATTTGGAATTGCAGAGATCTCCCAGCCTTCTCTCGCGCGTTCAGCTTATTGCTATGGGTTCAGAATCAGACAATCCACGGGAGCTGGTCTGACAATCTCTTACTCTTGGATAACTTGTTTTTGCAGTCCGTCTTGATTGTCTTTGCGAGTCTCACTATTCCACGTTGGATTTGGTTCCCACCTACTCGCGGTGCACGTTCAGATGATGTGTACAGCGCAAAAAAGGGGAAGATTCTAAAAAAGGATGGAGGTTCTAGACTATGCTGCCGTCTGTGTATGGCGGATACGCGTTATAGGCCTCAGCGCGTGTATTGTCGCTAACCGCGCTCAGAACAGCGATGAAAACATTGTAGGCTGGGCTACTAGTCACTCTGACAACTACAGATCCTTTGAACAGGTTGTTATTGTTCAGGCTTCGCGCGTACCCTTGCCATCTGCCTTTCGAACTCAGAGTGGTACTGTAAGTGTTGAGCAGGCTCCCGGCCTCGTTGTAGACACTTGCTGAAAAAGTCACACTCGCATCGTTTGGATTGAATATGGCTATGAACGTCCTCCATGGCGAAGTGTCATCGTAGACATATGGAAGGATAATTTCCGGCGCATATGGTCCGTAGTAGTTGGGATAGGTCGTCTTGAAAGGAACATACCTATTCGCCATATAGGTAGCTGCCAGGTACTCAAAACAAGCACCCAGCTCCTCGGTAGACTGCACAATCATTGAACCCCAGACACCTGAGAGCCCATACCATGTGGCGGGCCTCCCCGTGATCTGTTGGTTGGGGTCGAGCGCGCCGAGTACGCTAACCGCTGACGCTCCATCTCGGTACGTCGTGGCCAGGAAGAAAGCCTTGTAACTCCCTCGGTTCATCAGCGAAAGTTGTCCCACCCATCCACGGGCAGGATCGTCTGACAGATGTGGGAAGTAGTACTGGTATGGATAGCCTCCACTGTTTTCATGCCAATAAGCCAGACCGAGATACTCACTCGGATTGTCCGTGTCCCAACGATATACATTTACATAGATCGCGTAGTTTCCTGATTCGGGAGCCACAAAATCCACCCACTCATAGCAGTTATTCCAACTATAGCTCCCATACCAGTAGGAGCCAGTAGGACTGCTAACAAGTAGATCGAGATCTGCCTTGAGCGGATCTCCGCTGCCATAACCTGTCCCATGTCTATCCCAGCAGAGAGCCGCCTTGACTCTTTCACCCGCCACGACACCTGTAATAGCATGCCCCCATATGTAGGCATCTGGGTATTGCCACCAGCTTGGATCACGAACATAGGTTGTAGCATCCACCCAGGAGTTGACCAAGATGTCGTCAGCGGCGAGTGCGTTCACACATCCTGACCCTTGATGATCAATGTCACTAACGCTCTCCCTACAAGATGCCATGATCACTGCTTTGGTAGGCTCAGGCCATCCCTGCAGCCACGTACTACGCGATAGCATATTCGCTGCGACCGCGGCCACCATTGGTGCCGAGAAACTTGTGCCCGCGTAATTTGCAAGCATCCATGGTGAATACATAGACGTACTGGTCACTAGTTCACCGATTCCCATTACCTCGGGCTTGTTGAAATCGTTACCATACCCGTTACTGTCTATATAGCATGAGAACCAGCTTAAAGCGTCGTCTTTCCAAGTTGGCGTATTCATGTCGGTGTAGCTTCCCACGGTGATCACGTTTGCTGCGCAACCCGGGTTATCGACATTGTATGATCCTGTGTTTGGTTGGTTGCCTGAAGATATAATCTGAGTCATCCCATAGTCATAAACCAGCGCGTCCATATAGGCTTCGAGAGCGCCAACAGGGTAGTTGCCGCCCCAGCTGTGATTCAATATCGTAACCCCCTGGCTCACAGCCCAGTCGCACGCAGAGACAATAGCACTGTCGCTGAATGAGCCTGAGTCAGCGCTATAAATGCTGGGCTTGTGGGACGCATCCAGGTATGCAATTCCCCGGAAATCCGCGTCGGTTCCGAGCCCCGATGGTGAC
>Ga0315282_10017455_pt1 | contig 10367 bp, 7 predicted proteins | sample YL17G07_20_MG_FD_203693 | JGI IMG/M metagenome (GOLD analysis project Ga0315282, IMG submission 203693) | Sediment microbial communities from Yellowstone Lake, YNP, Wyoming, USA - YL17G07_20 | ecosystem: Environmental > Aquatic > Freshwater > Lake > Sediment | place: USA: Wyoming | collected... | reverse complement strand
TCCGGGCAGATGGCTGGCGCCATGGTGTCCGTGGCTGCGTGGAACTGGGCCGGCGAGAAACCCAGGCTGCAGCAGCCCCGCTTCACCTTGCCGTAGCCGTTCATGCCCCAGCCCGTGCCCCAGGAGTTCCGCATGTACCAGCTGTTCGTGTTGTCGTCCCACCCGATGATGACCACGGCGTGGTTCGGCGTTGTGCTGGAGCTGGTCTCGCTGTAGACGCCGCTTTTGTACCGCTGGAAGGCGCTGCTCGCGGCCATGCCGCAGAACACCGGGCCGTTCGGGAGCGCGTTGCGGATGTTCACGTCGGAGGGCATGATCCCTTGCAGGCCCTTGATCTTGAAAAGCCGGCTCTTCGCGTCGGAGCATGCGCTGGCGCACTGGCCTTCCCGCTGGATGTACTTGTAGCAGGTGTCGTCCGAAACGCCGCTGCTCGTCAGATAATTGAGCGGCGTGATGATGTCCGAGCCGAAGTAGCAGCTTCCCGCGGAGCAGGCGATGAAATACTGCTCCGAGAGATCAAAATCCAGGTCCGGGTTGTTGAGATCGAGGTTGTACATGGCCTCGGTCGTACCCAGCGAGGCGAAGGCCCAGCACGAGCCGCACATCCCCTGGTCTTTGATCTTGGTCATCCAGTCGCGGCCGTTGAAGTTGTTCCAGGTGAAATCGGCGGCATTCGGATCCACATCGGAATAGGGGGGGGTGGTCAAGGGTTGCGTCAGATCCGCCGTGGGCAGCTTCTCCCACACATCTTGCGGCATCGCAGGCATGAGATGCGTGGTCTTGAACTCCTCCCAGCTCAGATTGGACACCGAGGTCTCGCCGGCCTCCCATTGGAGATTGTTGTCCTTGATGTACTGTTGAACCTCCTGAAGCGAGTTGAAAACCGGCTGTTCTTGAGCGCGAAGCGTAGAGGTGAACAGGAATGCGATTCCGGCGATGATTAATGTCTTCAGGGTCCTTTTCATAAATACCATATTCATCTTTTGCTCCTTTCGTTTCTATATCAGGTTAAGTTCTTTACACCTCTTCGCTTCAATCATAACCGACATGAAATATATTTCCAGCAAAAAGCGCCAAATTCCTAAAAAATTACCGGCTGTTGTGAACCTTTACAAATCTACTGTAACGACCAAAAGTCAGGTCCTGTTTGTAAATTAACAGCTTAATATCTCGCGCGACTTTGGATTGCCCTTTGCTGATTGTGGGCATAGATTGGGGTGATGCGAGACATCCCGTTGTATCCGCTCACATTTAAGCCGATCTTCAAGGAGCTTGTCTGGGGCGGAAGAAGACTTGAGAAGGTCCTCGGGAAGCCCCTTCCTCCGGACAGGCGCATCGGCGAGTCCTGGGAGCTCGTGGATCTTCCAGGAGACATGAGCGTCGTGAACGGAGGGGATCTCGACGGCAGCACGCTCAGGAGCCTCGTCGAAAAGAGGAAACTCGAGTTGATGGGGAATACGCCCCTTCTGGATGGGCGGTTTCCGCTTCTGCTCAAGTTCATCGATGCGGCCGAAAGGCTTTCCGTCCAGGTGCATCCGGACAGGGAAGCGGCCGAAAGGCTCGGCGGCAGGCCCAAGACCGAGGCGTGGCACATCATCGATGCGGCACCCGGATGTTTCCTTTACATCGGCACCAGGCCCGGAGTGACCCGGGAAGTGTTTGCAGAAGCCATCGACGAAGATCGCGTCGAGCCTCTGCTACGCAAAGTCCCTGTACATCCCGGTGATCTCATCTACCTCCCTGCAGGAACCCTCCATGCCATCGGGGAAGGGGTCCTTCTGGCCGAGATCCAACAGGCCTCGGACACTACCTACAGGGTATTCGACTGGGGCCGCATGGGCCTCGACGGCCGGCCCAGGCCGCTGCACGTCAAAGAGGCACTGGAGTCGATCCGTTTCGATGTGCGCGTCGCCCCGCTGGATGGATCCGGCCCGGAGCGTCTTCTCACGCCGTACTTCGGAATCGAAAGGAAGAAAGGCATCTCCGGAGCGATTGCGGAGGTCATTCCCGCAGGCCTTCCCCGGGTCCTGATCGGGCTCAGCGGCTCCGGAAGGGTCCATGGAGGGGGAGGGGAATCGCAGCTTTCGAAGGGAACCACGATACTGATTCCGGCGTCCCTGGACACGGCTCGGATCGAGCTCGCTCTCGATTCCACCTGGCTCGAGGTCAGCTCTTGCGGCGGAGACGCCGAAGATGGATTCCGAGCACGATCAAACCGACGCCGAGCAGCAGGGTGACGCAGATGAAGACCAGCGCTCCGACCCGGTAAAGGTCCGTGTTGGAAGCGGCTGATCCTTTCGGGTCGCTCAACAATCTCTCGAGATCCCGGGGCGGGGGAATGAAGAGCACGCTTACGTCCGCCTCATCGAGGCCGGCCATGCTGCCTCGCAGGAGCTTCTTCACCGCCGCTTCGGACAGAGGAGGACCGGAGCCCAGATGTCGGATCAGCACGGAGGCCGTGGGCTTGACGATGGGCGGGCCTTGATTCTCGATGCCGAAGAGGCCGCCTCGCTCCCGCGGGATATCGATATGAACCCGGCAATCGATCACGCCCGGGATGCTTCGGAGGATCCTGGACAGATCGCGTGATAGGGCCTTGGCCTTGTCCCTCTCCCGCTCGCCCGCTTCCGGGAAGAATCCCTTCTCCTCCTTCTCAGACCCCTTTTCAGCACCGACTGAATCGATTCGGAGCAGGGAGAGCACGGCTCTTGCGCGGGGCAGGACGGAGTCGGGGACCTCGATCGACCAGCGGTCGGTCGGCCCCCTGGACGTGGGCTCGGCCTCGGCATCGATGCCCACGGCGTTCAGGATGGAGGCGTAGCGTCCAGCCTCCTCGCCGTCGATCCCCTCCATGAGCCGGCTCTTGCACGACGGGACCAGAAGGATGGCGATGGTGACAGCGGCCCACGCGGCCGGCCGGTCAGTTCCCCACATAGAAAGAGAAGGTGGCGCCCATGCGGGGGCTCGAGAAGGCCGGAAACTTCAGGGATTGCATCTTGGAGGCCATGCACTGCTGGAGCGAGGTGCTCGCGCTCATCACGGTGGTGCCGGCCACTTCGCCGCTCCCGGAGATGACGAAGTTCATCTTCACCTCCTTGAGGGTCGGGTTCTTGCTGAGCTCGGCGATGATGCAGGGGAAGAACTTCCGCTGGTTCTGCTGCATGATCTGGGTGATCATGGGCGCGGTGAGCTGGGTCTGCCCCCCCTGTTGCAGCAGGTTGCCCAGATCCACGGCCTGGTTCATCGCCTCCTCGTAGGAGGAGCCGCCGCCGTGCGTTCCGCCGCCCGCCTTGCCTCCATGATGACCTCCACGCCGCGCCCTGTCCGAGTCGGGTCCCTCAAGAATGCCCGCCGACATCTTGAGCTGGATCTCCCCCTTCTCGAACATGGCGGCGATCTCGTTTCCCGATCGCGCCTTGGATTCGGATCGTTGCCGGGAGTAGAAATACAGCCCGATGCCGATCCCGATCACGATGACAATGGCCCCGGCGATGGTGTACTGGGTCCAGTTGGTGCGCGATTCCACCTTTTCGGCGCGTTGCTTCGCGGCCTTTTCTTCCTCCAGCTTCTTCCTCTGCTGATACCGCGCCAGGAATTCAACGAACTCGGGCCAGTCCTTGACCTTTTTCCGGACGCCGTTGTCCATGTTGAGCAGGTTGTGCTTGGCCACAACCTCGCCCCGAAGGATCTGCTGGATCAGCTCCCGATCGGTGAACGGGCCGTGGTCGAGCTTGTCCTTCTGGACCATCCAGCGCTCCACGTTGTCCGAGGAGACGGTGGAGAGAATCTTGCTCATGTCGAAGCCGGAAAGGGACTGGATGGCGGGCATGGCTCCGGAGACCGAGGCCTGGAAGGCCGGAAGCGCCTGATGCGCGCCGGAGTGCATGGGAGCTGCAGGCACGGCACGGACCCCTGGAGCCGAAGCCTGGGGGGACGGGGCCATAGCGGCCTCGATCACGATATCGATGGCGATGTCGTCATCCACGGTCTCCCCTTCGGGCGGCGGGGGAAGCGCCGAATCGCGGCTGTGCGCGACCTCCCGCAACAGGTTCCTCATCTCGACGGCCGTGGCGAAACGACGGGCCGGATCAGGGTCCATGGCCTTGACGATGATGTCGTAGATCTTGGCCGGTATCTCAGGCTTGATCTTTTCCCTGGCAGGCACGTTGCCCACCGGCAAAGTGTTGGTCAGGATGTAGTAGAGGAGGGCGCCCACGCCGTAGATGTCCGATCGCGCATCCATGCGGCCGGGCCTGTTGCGGACCTCCGGCGCCAGGAAACGGCTCTCGGGAAACTTGGCGAAATGCGCCGGAGGCGCGGCAAGGAGAAGGGAAGAGAGCCCGATCTCCCCGACCTTGATGCGGCCGCTCCGGTTCACGAGGATGACCCGGGGTGAAAGCGCACCGTGGAAAGACTTCGTGTGGATATACTCCAGTCCGTTCAGGATATTGGCCGCGATATTGTAGAGACCCCGGTTGGAGAAGTGCTTGCCCGACTTCTTGCGCCGGAGCAGGAGCGCCTCGAGCCGTTCCCCCTCGATGAACTCGAGGGAAACGAAGACGCGACCGTCCGGCCCGCGCCCCATGCCGTAGGTGGTGAGCACGTTGCGATGTACGAAGGTCGAGGCGGTCATCATCTCGTTTCGCAGCTGATCCATCACCGCCTCGCTCGCGACGAGGTCGTTGTTGATCAGGCGAAGCCCCACTCGCCGCTTGTTCTTCACGTCCATGGCGATGTGGACCTCGCCGAAAAGGTCCTTGGAGAGAAGTTGCTTGGGTTCGAAACGCTCGCCGTAGATCACGCTTTCCTTCTTCGGCGGGGCGACACCGCGGAAGCTCGATTGGCTCGGAAGCGGCGGGGTCTTCGGTGGCGTGGTGGTCATCGGAAGCGGTCTCCTTTGAAAACGGATATTGCCGCAAAGAATCCGAAGAGTAAAGATCTACCACCAATCGAACGCCCAGCCGAACCGGATGAAGGCCGTGGGGAAGACCGGAAGGTCGGCGGAGATCCGGTTCACGCCTTTCGAGAGACCGTCCGAGAGAAAACGCCGGGCCTGGTCGAGGGTTGCGGATGTCTCGGGATCGAGCTTGGCCTGGTCGAGCGCCGAGCCGCCGAACGTCACCTTGGCATTGGGCGCCATGAGCACGTCGACGCCGATGCCGACGTCGAGATAGAAGCCGATGGACCAGAGGAACCGCCACCCCGCAAAGGCGCCGAGCATGGGCACCCACACCCGCGCCGTGGCGTCGAGCTCGAGATCGTTCGCGAGGCTCTCTCCGTACAGGACCCCCCGCGCCGTGGCCCGGAGCGTCCAGAGCGCGAACGAGGCCTGCACGTAGAACCACCCGTTCCACGGGTACCAGCGGCCGAAGACCTGGCCCGACACGAGCGAGGTGTCCACGTTCCCCTTCAGGGTGAAGCCGTAGAAATCGATCGCCGCTTTCAGGTCATCGACCCCCATGGCCTTGGTGATGAGCGCGTTGATCGGGAAGAAACCGACCCCGAGGCCGACCGTCCAGGTCCTGGAATGGAGATACGTCAGATCGAGATGAAAGAACTCCAGGAGCCCCGCACCGACGTCGACCGAAAGATCCATCCCGTCGCGTGGATCTTTCCGAGGAGGAGGGGATGCCGGGGCGGGCGCCGTTTCCAGGCCGCGCACCGTACCGGGGGCGAATGCGCACAGCAGCATGAGCAACACGCATGCCAAGATCGGTCGATGCGATGGATGCGTCATTTCAGTCTCCGGTATTGGACGACGAGGACGATGAGGGTGATCCCAACGGCCAGGGCGTCCGATATCGGTCCGGATATCCACACGCCGTCGAGCTTGAAGAACGAGGGCAGTATGAGGACGAGCGGGATGAACAGGATCACCTGCCGGAGCAGATTGAGGAAGATCGACAGATACGGCTTGCCGATCGAGAGGAAAAAGTTCGCGCTCACGGCCTGGAACCCCACCAGGAAGAACATGGCCATGAAGATCCGGATTCCGTGCTCGGTCACTGCCACGAGGCCGGGGTCCCGGTTGAAGAGCCGGATCAGGGGCTCGGGCACAAGATGCACCACCAGGAAGCCAGTCGTTGCGATGATGGTGGCGGCCATGATGGCGAGTCGGAGCGCCCGCTTCACGCGGTCGAAGCGTCGCGCACCGAAATTGTAGCCGAACACGGGCTGCGACCCCTGATTGATCCCGATGATGGGCATGAGGAGGAACATGGAGATGCTCACGATGACCCCCATGGCGCCGATGGCCACGTCGCCGCCGTTTCGGCCCAGGGCGTTGTTCGCCACCATGCCCATGAGGCTTCCGGAGAGCTGCATGAGGAACATGGGAAGCCCGAGCGGCAGGATCGACAGGATGATGCGTCGATCCGGGAGGATGTTGCGGGCGCGCAGGACAAGCGTGCCGTGGCCGGGCCGGAAATGGGCCAGCGCCCATGCGGACGAGACCGACTGCGAGATGATGGTGGCGAGCGCCGCGCCTTGGATCCCCACGCCGAGCCGGAACACGAAGACGTAGTTGAGCGTCACGTTGATGAGGGCGCCGATGATCAGGGTGAGCATGGCGATGTTTGGGTTCCCCTCGGCGCGGATCAGGTTGTTCATGCCCATGGTGAGATAGTTGAGGACCACGCCGGCCATGAGTATCCGGATGTAATCGCGGGCCAGGGGAAGGCTTTCCCGGCTGGCGCCGAACGCGCGGAGCATCGGATCGATGAACGTGAGCCCCAAAAGGGCCGTGACCGCGGCGAGGGACAGGAAGAGGAAGAAGGCGTTGCCCAGGATCCGCTCGGCCTCGTCGGTCTTTCCCTCGCCCAGGCGGATCGAGGTCAGGGCGCCGCTGCCGATGCCCACGAGCATGCCCACGGACATGAAGATCATGAAGATCGGGCCCGAGAGGCTGATGGCGGTCAGGGCGAGGCTCCCTACGCCGCGGCCGACGAAGATGGTGTTGATGATGCTGGTGGATCCGAACGTGGCGGTGCCGATGATGGCCGGCAGGGAGAAGTCGAAAAGCAGCTTTCCCACCCGCTCGCTCCCCAGCCTTTTCGACTTGTCCGCCATCCGGGCCACTGGACCCCATGTGTATCCGCTCGCGCCTCAGGACGTCAATGGTGGGGAAAATGCCGGGGACCGGATTCAGGAGGAAGGTCAGGGCTCGACAGTGACCGTGAAGAAGGCGCCGATGCCGGTCTTGGAGCCGTCGACCCTGAGATAGAACAGGTCCATCTCACACGTACTGCCGCAATAATCGCCGCTTCCCCTGGCGCTCTCGCCGACGCATACCGGTGTTCCGGAGAAATCGGCATTATCGTAAACATAAATGTCCACGTCTTTTGTGACGTTGTAGACTCCGAGGCCCATTTTCTCGTTATTAACGATTTTATAATAGCTCGAAGTGGTGTCCACAGAGCCGAGATATTTGGGATTCGAAGAGCCCGGGTCCACCAGCTCGACCGGGTTCTCTGCGGTCCCTTCGGCCGTGGGGGTCGTGCCGTAGTCAAGCTGGGTCACGACAAAGAGGTCGGTGTAGCTGCCCAGGGTGACCTCGCAGTAATCGTATTCCAGAGTTGAAGTGATCTTCACCTGGATCCGGTCTCCGTTTTGGATCGTGGTGTCGGTCCCGGACACATTGGCACCGTTCTTGATGAGAGAGCAGGTCTGGCAGTAGTAATCGCCCTCAATGCGTTTCAAAGACAGCCGGGTGAACCCGGTGTCGTTGAGGCCGGATGCAACGACCTCGTTGGAGGTGTATGCAGTGCCGTTGTCGGCGGCCACGAGCGGAAGGAACGAGAAAGGATCCGGCGTATCGTCGTCCTTGCCGTTCAGCACGCCGTCGAAATCGCTGTCGACCATGTCCTCGAAATCCGGGATCTCCCCGGTTGCGCCCAGCTCCTTCTGACGGTCCTCGAGATTGGCCCTCACCTCTGCCAGATCGAGCCCCATGGAGGCCTCGCCGATCTTCTGCTTCAGGGATTCGGAATCCAGGACGCCGTCCCCTTGGATATCCGTGATCATCGTCGACAGGATGGAGGAGAGCTCGGCCTCTGCTGCGCCCCCGGAGGCCGCCTCCATCAGGACGGCCGAGATGGCGAGGAGCGCTGCGTTGCTCTCTCCGGACTTGAAGATGTCCATGGTCTGGAAGTCTTCGATGCCGGTGCTGTCGATGTTGAATATGGCCAGAATCTCCTCCTGGGCCTGGCTCTTGGCCTCCGAGAAACTGGAGCCGGCGGCCATGAGGGTCATGATTCTCGGTCGGGCCAGGTGCGTCAGCAGATTGACGTTGATGTCCGTGCCTTCCGAGAGATTGACGAGAGCGCGCAGGGATATCGGCGCACCCGATAGACCTCCATTGATTTCGTTGTAAAAGAACCCGTCGATGATGCTTTCCACGAACGGGGTCGCGAGCGCGAGATCGATCTGGAATGACCCGAAATCGTCAGTGATTTCCGAGATGAAGGTTTTGCCGGTCTGGGAGAGATCCGCTTGCAGCTCGATGATCGTCAGCTGGCTTCCGTTGATGAACGGCCCTTTCTGGGCGAATCCCTTCACCGAGTAGTCAGCGTCGCCGTCCGCGTCAATGTCGGTATCCGAATCGGTGTCGGTATCCGAATCGGTGTCGGTATCCGTGTCGGCATCGCCGTCCGTATCCGCGTCTGCTCCGGCCGTGGTGCAGATGCAATCACGCCATGCCAGGCCTCCGTCGTCGCACCCCTGGAGACCTGTCAGGCCGTTCGTGCATGCGCATTCCTGGAACTCGCTCGTACGGCATACCGTCTCCGCGTTTCCGCTGCTGCAGGCAGCCACGATCAGCAGCAGACCCAGGCCCAGCGCCATGACGACCAGGTGTCTTGTTCTCGGTTCCATCGATTCCTCCTTGAAGATCAATCCACCGGTATCTCGGCCGAGTACTCGGCGAAGAAAAGGTTCAGGCTGCCGGTAGATGTCTTGGTTCGCTGGGTCTGGGCGGTGGTGATGTTTACCCAGTTCTCATGAGCGTCGTCGGTATCCAGGACCGTGATTGCCCGGATGAAGGCTTGGGAAATCGTAGTCCCCTGGATCAGGTTCTCGATGAGATCTCCTCTCATGGAGGAGAAATTATCAATCTCCTGAACCACTGACATGCTGAAGGTAAGATTGATCGAGCCATATTGAAAAGTCGTGTTATCCATGGTGACGTCCGTCGCGAGAATCTGGGCATTCAGGGGAATCCATTTCCCCTTCCAGGTGTCTGCCCAGGTTCCGTAATTGAGACAGACTCCGCGTTCGTCCGTGCCGTCTGCAGACACGCAGATCGTCTCCCCGGTGCATGGGGTCGAACCGTTGCAGAACGGGTAGCAATAGCTGGTGATCTCCCTGCTGCCCAGAAGCTTCGGACATATCGACGGCACGGCCAGCCCAAGGCACTGCTCGTCCGTGATGCAGGTCCCTGGCTGTGGCCCGCCGTCGTCTGCGTCGGCATCGCCGTCCACATCCACGTCGGCGTCCCCATCCGCGTCTGCGCCGCCGTCGCCGGCCCGTGTTTTCCCAGGATGAATGACCTTGAACAGCGATTTCATGCCTGCATCGGGATTCTCGAAATCGACATGGTTCCCGGATTTCCAATATGCGATGGGGAGGATGGCCTGGATCTGGAACTGGGATGTGGCGGTCTGGGCGACATAGGTGATGGCTACGCCGTTGCCAGGTAATCCACTGTCCGGCTGCGGACTGCCGTCCTGGCTCGCATCGTAAACCCCGCTGTCAGACTGCGGACTGCCGTCTTGGCTCGCATCGTCATCCCCGTCGGCGTCACCGTCGGCATCGGTATCGGCGTCTGTATCGCCGTCTGCATCGATGTCACTGTCTGCATCCGCATCGCTATCGGAATCACTGTCCACGTCGCCGTCGCCGTCCATGTCGGCGTCGGCATCAGAGTCCGTATCCCCGTCAGCGTCGCCGTCCGCGTCACAGCCGGAGTCGACCGACGTGCAGACGCACTCGTCCCAGGCCGCACCGCCGTCACTGCACTCCTGGGCGCCGGTCCTGCTGTCCGTGCAGGTGCAGGCCTTGGTCTCACCAGGATCGCAGGTCTTTTCCGCGCCGCCGTCCCCGCAGGACATGACGGTTCCCATCACCGAGAGCCATGCCCCGAGCATGAACAGATGCTGTCTTTTTCGTGCCATCTTTTCCCCAGAAGGATCGTTGATACGACAATAACATGAAATAAATGAATTCGAGTAAAATTATCGTCGTACAACGACATCGGACGAACGGTTGCGCGAATCCATTGACCTACGATATTAAGGCAAAAACGGAGGTTCTGCCATGGTGATGATCAAAGAGTACGACATGCCCGATGAGCTTTATTACTCGACGCGCCA
>Ga0315282_10017454_pt1 | contig 10367 bp, 8 predicted proteins | sample YL17G07_20_MG_FD_203693 | JGI IMG/M metagenome (GOLD analysis project Ga0315282, IMG submission 203693) | Sediment microbial communities from Yellowstone Lake, YNP, Wyoming, USA - YL17G07_20 | ecosystem: Environmental > Aquatic > Freshwater > Lake > Sediment | place: USA: Wyoming | collected... | reverse complement strand
TCTCTCTAAACAAGGGCTATCTCTCTCTCAGAGAGGCCAATCTCTCTCTCCCAGAGGCCAATCTCTCTCTCTCCCAAAGCGCTATTGCTCTCTCCGGAACGCGCATTGCTCTCTCCTGAGCGATAATTGCTCCACGCTTGGGAAGAGGTGGCAAGGTGGCAAGGTGGCAGGGTGGCAAGGTGGCAAGGTAGAATGGTGTTAAGTGCCAAGTGTCAGGTGTCAAGAGAAAAACCGTGAACCTGAACGTGAACGTGAACTTGAACGATCTTCCGCTTTCCCCTTTGCTCCTCGGCGTCCCGCGTCTGAGCGGGAGGGCAGGGTGGGATCGTGTCAAGTGGCAAGTGGCAGGTGCCAGGTTCCGATTTCTGGATTCTAAAGCCTAAAGCCCAATGCCTAATGCCCAGAGCCTCTTCATGCTTGGCCCGGTCTTTCGATCCTGAGCCAAGTATCCCTAAATCATCAAGCTTATCTCTTATCTCGCGCTCTGTCCCCATCCCTCTTCAATCGCCCTCATTTTTACTGACACAAAAATCTTGACATTACCCGACTTTTGAAACTTTCCCCCTGAAGATGCGAATGTGATACAATAAGTTTTGCGATGGCAAATCCTTTAGCCCAATTGGACGCTCGTTCTGAAAAAGTTTCCCGCGAGTTTGCCCAACTCCTGCGGCAGAGGCTGGGAGAGAGGATTGTGCAGGTAATCCTGTTCGGCTCCCGGGCGCGGGGGGAGGCGGAGGAAGACTCGGATTTTGATTTCCTGGTGGTGGTGGATCGCTTCAGTGAGACGCTGGAAAACCAGGTTCTGGACTTGGCCTATGAAATGCTGGACCAGCATGGGGTCGTGGTCACCGCCATTGTGGTTCAAGCGGATCATTTTCAGAATCTCCGTTGGGAACCGCTCTATATGAATGTTCGAAAGGAAGGAATTCCCTTGTGAGCCAACCGACTGACGTTCAGGACCAGATCCATAAAATTCTGGAAAAGGCGCGAACCGAGCTCGCTTTAGCCAGGTTGGCATTGGAAAATGAGTTTTTCGACGGGGCCTCCTCTCGCGCCTATTATGCCGTATTTCATGCCATTAAGGCTCTGCTCCTGAGTCGTCAATTGAGCGTGTCCAAACATTCCGCGGTCCTCTCTGCTTTCCATCGGGAATTCATCAAAACCAAAATCTTTCCCGAGCCATTTGGAAAAATAGCGGATCGTCTTTTCAACGATCGGCTGCTCGGCGATTATTCCTATGATCGAGAAATCTCAAAGTCCCAGGCAAAGGCGGACGTGGAGGCAGCGCATCAACTCGAAAAAGCGATTGAAGATTATCTGAGCAAATAATCGAGTCGAAAACCGAGGGAGTCCATGAAGCGAAGGGCAAGGAAATTGGTGATTCAGCACCTGGAAAATATCTCCCGCAAAGCGCTGGAAGATTATCAGCGCAATATTCAGGACTACATATCCTTCCTGCGCGGCTGAGGCCATCACTCACCACCCGACCAGCGGTTGGAGATTTTGGAAATACAGAAATGAAAAAGGGCAATGGGTATGGATAGACGAACTGCGTAAGAAATAAAACGCCAACCCGCGACCGAAGAGCGGTCGCGGCTACATTTAAAAAAGAAAAGGGGCACGGCATGCCGTGCCCCTACTGTTGCATCTGAATTTCTTACCCTGACTACTGACTACTGCCTACTCTCCGGACCGCCGCGGCGCACACCTTGAACTCCGGAATCTTGGCCGTCGGATCCAGCGCGTCGTTGGTCAGAATGTTGGCGGGCGAGGCCGCGAAGTGGAAGGGCATGAAGATGGTGCCTTCCGGCACCCGGTCGGTGACCTCCGCAATCGCCTCGATCTGGCCCCGCCGCGAAGCCACCTCCACTTTTTCGCCGTCTTCCACCTTCAGGCGCGCGGCATCTTCAGGATTGATCTCGACCCTGCCGCCGGGGCACAGCTCTTCCAGACCCGCCACCCGGCCGGTCATGGTCGAGGTGTGGTAGTGATACAGTTGCCGGCCGGTGGTGAGCAAAAGCGGAAAAGTTTTGTCCGGCAGTTCCTTGCTCTCGATGAACGGAGTGAGGAAGAACTTGCCCTTGCCGCGGGTGAACTTTTCTTTGTGCAGGATGGGAGTGCCCGGGTGCGAGGCGTCCGGGCAGGGCCATTGAATCCCGACTTTGTCCAGCCGCTCCCAGGTGATGCCGGCGTATTGCGGCGTGACCTGGTTGATCTCTTCCAGAATCTGCTTCGGGCTTTCGTAGCTCATGGGATAGCCGAAACGGGTGGAGAGATCGCAGATGATTTCCCAGTCTTGCCGCGCCTGGCCCGGTAACTGCAGAGCCTGGCGGACGCGCTGGACGCGGCGCTCGGTGTTGGTAAAGGTGCCGTCCTTTTCGGCAAAGGTCGCTCCCGGTAAAACCACATCTGCATACTGCGCGGTCTCGGTCATGAAGATGTCCTGCACCACCAGGAACTCGATTTTATCCAGGGTGTGGCGGGTATGGTTGAGGTTGGGGTCCGAGAGCGCCGGGTTCTCGCCCATGATGTACATGGCCTTGATCTCGCCCTTCTCCGCGGCGTTGAACATCTCGACCATGGTCAGACCCGCCTGGCCCGGAATTTCCCGGCCCCAGACGGCCTCGCAGGCCTTGCGCGCGGCTTCATCCGTCACCGGCTTATAGCCCGGCAGCACGTTGGGCAGCCCGCCCATGTCGCAGGCGCCCTGCACGTTGTTCTGGCCCCGGAGCGGGTTGATCCCGGTGCCGGGCTTGCCGATGTTGCCGGTGAGCATGGCCAGGTTGGCCAGCGCCTTCACGTTGTCAGTGCCGTGCGAGTGCTGGGTGATGCCCATGGCATAGACGATGGAAGCGCGCTCGGCCTTCGCATACAGGCGGCCGGCTTCGCGGATTTTCTCGGCCGGCACGCCGGTAATCTTCTCCGCCTTTTCCGGCGTCATCTCCTGGATGGCCGGCATGGCCTCTTCCAGACCCTCGGTGCGCTCGGCGATGAACTGCTTGTCCTCCAGGTTTTCCGCCAGGATCGCGTTCATCATCGCGTTGATCAGCGCCACGTCGGTGCCCGAGCGCTGGCGTATATGCAAAACCGCATGGCGGGTCAAATCAATCTCGCGCGGGTCCGCCACGATCAGCTTGGCCCCGCGAGAGGCGGCGGCGCGGCGGAGTTTAAGCCCGATCACGGGATGGGCCTCGGTGGTGTTCGAGCCGATGATCAGGACGGTGTCCGCGTTTTCGAACTCGGCGATGGAATTGGTCATCGCCCCACTGCCAAAGCTTGCGGCCAGACCGGCCACGGTGGAGCTGTGTCAAAGCCGGGCGCAGTGGTCTATATGGGGTGATCCTGCCCCCGCGCGGATGAATTTCTGGAACAGGTAGTTTTCCTCGTTGGTGGCCTTGGCCGAGCACAGCCCGGCAATGGCCTGGCCCCCATGCTTTTCCTTGATCTCCTTGAACTTGCTTGCCACCAGGTCCAGAGCCTCGTCCCAGGTGGCTTCTTCAAATTGGTCGTTCTTCTTGATCAGGGGCTTGGTCAGCCGATCCTCGGAAGAGGCAAACCCAAGGCCGAACCGGCCCTTGACGCAAAGACTGCCCTGGTTGACCGGATAGGTCAGGTCGCCCAGCACCTTGACGATCTTGTTCTGGCGCACGCCCAGGACCATTTGACAGCCGACGCCGCAGTAGGGGCAGATGGTCTTCACTTCCTTGGAGGGCAGGATGGCCTCTCCCCGCACGTAGAGCGCGCCGGTGGGGCAATGGTCCACGCACTCGCCGCAGGACTCGCAGATCGAGTCGGCGATGGGCAGCCCGGCAAAGGGCGAGATAAAGGCGTCGTAACCCCGCTTGGCCATGTCAATGGCGCCCAGGCCCCGGACCTCATGGCAAACCCTGACGCAGCGGGCGCAAAGGATGCACTTCTTGAAGTCGCGGACAAAGAAGGGGTTGGATTCATCGGCCGGCATGGTCCGCTCACTGCGGCGCATGCGGCTCTTATCCACCCCCAGGTAGGCCGCGGCTTTTTGCAGGTCGCAGCGCTGGTTCAAGGAGCAGGTGAGGCATTCGAGCGGGTGGTCGGCCACCAAAAGCTCCATGGTGATCTTGCGGACCTGGTGCACCTCCGGCGTTTCGGAGCGGACCTTCATGCCCGGCGTCACTTTGGTGGTGCAGGCAGTCGGCAGCCCCCGCATCCCTTCAACCTCGACCACGCACAGCCGGCAGCCGCCGTAAGGCTCGAGCTTCGAGTCCCAGCAGAGGTTGGGGATATAAATCCCCGCCTGGAGCGCTGCCTCCAGCACCGATTGGCCGGGCTGGGCGGTTAGTTCCTGTTCGTCAATGGTGAATTTGATTTCTTCCATCCTTTTTTCCTCATCGTAGGGGCACGGCATGCCGTGCCCCTACCAAGTCGTTACTCAGCCAGGTTTTCCAGATCACATTCCAGGCAGCGCTCGGCTTCATGCACGGCCATGCGCGGGGTCAGGCCCAGCTCGACTTCCATCATTCCGTGCACCCGCTGCTTGGCCGGCAGCGTAGGCATGGCCGCGCGCCGGCGGGCCGCAGGCTCGTGCTTTTCCGCGGCCGCGTCCTCGACCGGCGCCCAGATTTCGGAGATGTCGCCGTTGCCGCCCAGGTAGCGGTCAATCGCTTCGGCTGCGCGCCGACCCGCGGCAATGGCCTCGATCACCGAGGCCGGGCCGGTCACCGCGTCGCCTCCGGCAAAGATCCCGGCCCGCGGGGTCATTAGAGTCTCATCGTTGACCTGATAGCGACTGGCGCGGTCCACCACGACTCCTTCCGCGGGGATCGCTTCAATCGCCTGGCCGATCGCGGCAATGACCGCGTCCACCTCGAGGGTGTAACGACTGCCGGGAATGGGCACCGGCCGGGGCCGGCCGGATTTGTCAATCTCGCCCAGCTTCATGTGCTCCAAAGCTAATTCCAGTTTTTCACCGGCCGGCTTGACCTCGACCGGCGCGACCAGGAACTCGAACTTGATCCCTTCCTCGATCGCCATCTCGTATTCTTCATCCGTGGCCGGCATCTCGGAGCGGGTGCGGCGGTAGAGCACCACCACTTCCTCGACCCCTTGGCGGAGCGCCACCCGGGCCGCGTCCATGGCCACATTGCCGCCGCCGATCACGGCCACCGTGCCGGTGAGCTTCCGGCCCTGGCCCAGGTTGAACTCGCGCAGATACTTGGCCCCGTCCATGACTCCGGGCAGCTCTTCGCCCGGAATCCCCAGCCGCAGGCCGCGATGCGCGCCGACCGAGACAAAGACCGCGTCATAGCCCTTGGCCAGAAGCTCGTCCGCGGACTTGACCTTTTTCTTGGTTTGGATATCGAAGCCGGCGGCCGAGATGGCCTTGATTTCCTTGTCGAGCAATTTGCGCGGGAGGCGGTAGGCCGGGATCCCGACCCGGAGCATGCCGCCGGTTTCGGGCAGAGCCTCGAATACCCGCACCTGATGCCCCTTGCGCGCCAGGTAGTAAGCCGCGGTCAGGCCGGCCGGGCCCGACCCGATCACGGCCGCCTTCTTGCCGGTCTTGGGCGCCGGTTCCAGTTTGTGCTTGAGCCGGCCATGTTCGACGGCATAACGCTTGAGCGCCCGCACCGAAATGGGGTCGTCCACCGCGGCGCGCCGGCACTTGGTCTCGCAGGGATGGAAGCAGACCGTGCCGCAAACCGAAGGGAAGGGGATGCGCTCGCGGATCACGGCCAGGGCGTCGTCGGGCCGGCCCGCGCGGATGTAGCGGACGTAACGGGGCACGTCAATCCCGGCCGGGCAGGTGTGGTGGCAGGGCGCGCCGACCAGCGTGCGGCAGGCCACCGCGGGGCAGTGCTTGAAGCGGATGTGCTGCTCGTATTCGTGGCGATAGTGCTTGATGGTGGTGATCACCGGGTTGGGCGCGGTCTGGCCCAGGCCGCAGAGCGAGCCTTTCTTGATCGCCTGCGCCATTTCCTCCAAGAGTTCGATGTCGCCGGGCTGCCCCCGTCCGGCGCAGATGTCTTCCAAAATTTCGTGCATCTGGCGGGTGCCCAGCCGGCAGGGCGCGCACTTGCCGCAGGACTCGGCCCGGGTGAAGTCCACAAAGTAGCGGGCCAGGTCCACCATGCAAGTGTCCTCGTCCAGCACCACCAGGCCGCCGGAGCCCATGATCGAGCCGGCCGCGGCCAGCTTCTCGTAGTCCACCGGCAGGTCGAGGAGCTCGGCCGGGATGCAGCCGCCCGAAGGCCCGCCGGTCTGCACCGCCTTGATCTTCTTGTCGCCGGGAATGCCGCCGCCGATGTCGAAGACGATCTCCCGGAGCGTAATGCCCATGGGCACCTCGACCAGGCCGCAGTTCTTGACCTTGCCCACCAGGCTGAAGACCTTGGTGCCCTTGCTCTTTTCCGTGCCGATTGCGGCATACCAGTCCGGCCCGTTGTTGATGATCCGGGGCACGTTGGCCCAGGTCTCGACGTTGTTGATGTTGGTGGGCTTGGCGAACAGGCCCGAGTTGGCCGGGAAAGGCGGCCGGGTCCGGGGCATGCCGCGCTTGCCCTCGATCGAACCCATCAGCGCGGTTTCCTCCCCGCAGACGAACGCGCCAGCGCCTTCCTTGATCTTGATGTGGAAGCTGAAATCGGCGCCCAGGATGTTATCCCCGAGCAGTCCCATCTCTTCCGCCTGATGAATCGCGATCCGATTGTTCTCCACCGCCAGCGGATACTCGGCCCGGATGTAGATATAACCGGCCACCGGGCTGACCCCGCGCGACATGGCATAGGCGCCGATGAGCATTCCTTCCAGGACCGAGTGGGGATCGCCCTCCATGATCGAGCGGTCCATGAACGCGCCCGGGTCGCCTTCATCGGCGTTGCAGATGACGTAGCGCATGGTGCGGTCTTTCGCGCCCCGGCAGAACTCCCATTTCTGGCCGGTGGGGAAGCCGGCCCCGCCCCGGCCGCGCAGGCCCGAGCGCTTCATCCAATCAATCACCTGGACCGGGTCGGTGGCGAGCACCTTGGCCAGAGCCTGGTAGCCGTCCACCGCGATGTAGTCCTCGATCAGGTTGGGGTCAATCTTGCCGTTGTTCTTGAGCGCGATCCGCATCTGCTTGGCATAAAACGGAATGTCGTGATAAAGCGGCACTTTCTTCTGGCTCTGCGGGTCTTCGTAGAGCAGCCGCTCCACCGGCTTGCCCTCGATCATAGTTTTCTGCACGATCTCCTTCACGTCGCGGCGGGCGGCGCCGTCGCGGCCCACCATGCGATAGAAGATGCCCTGGGGGTCTATCACCACCACCGGCCCTTGCTGGCAGAAGCCATGGCAGCCGCTGAGCTTGAGCCCGACCTTGGCCTTGAGCTTGCGCCGGGCCAGCTCCCTGGCAAACATCTGGGACAGCTCGAGACTGCCGTTGGCGCGGCAGCCGGTGCCGCCGCAGACCGTGATCCGGGGGTGGTTAGGATCTTGTGCGGACCGCAGGCGGTCGCGCAGATTGTTCAATTGTTGAGCCGAGGTGATCTTTTCCATCGTTACTCCCGATTGGTTCAGGCGACTGCTCTCTTGGCCTTGGCGGACTTGGAGGTTTTGGCGCTGGTTTTACCCAGGGCTTGGACCGCCTGATCGGCCTTGACCGTGGTCATGGTGCCGTGGATCTTGTTATTGACCACCATCACCGGCGCCAGCGCGCACGAGCCGAGGCAAGCCACCCGCTCCAGGCTGTAAAGGTAGTCGGGCGTGGTCTGGCCGGGGTTAATGCCCAGGCGTTTGCGGACCGTGTCCATGATCGCTTTGCCGCCCCGGACGTGGCAGGCGGTTCCCTGGCAGACCTTGATCCGGTTCTTGCCCTGGCGGGTCAGGTAGAACTGGGCGTAGAAGGTTACCACGCCGTAAACGACACTCGCGGGCAGACGGAGGTATTCGGCCACTGTGGCTAAAGTATCTTCGGGCAGCCAGCCGAACTTCTCCTGCAGGGCCTGCAGCAGGGGAATCAGGTTGCTCCGCTCCGGCGGATACTTTTCCAGCACGGCCCGGACCCTTGGGTCCACGGCCGGCCGGCCGGGGAACTTGCGGGAACGACCGTTCCCCCGGCCACGCGAAGTCCTCTTCGCTTTCTGGTTCATGCTTGTTCCACCCTTAAAGTAGGTTGCCTATCGGGGTCTTGCAGGTTGGATAGGTCTGGCTTTACTGCTTGCGACAATCTTGAAAACCACCTGGACCAAATATTTGGTAATGGAATTAATCGAACCTTAACTTCTTTACTAAATGTAACATCCAAAGTTCAAAGCTGTCAAGCCCAATCATTGAATTTCTAATTGAGCCATCTCGCCTGAACAAAGCAGGGGCCGGGAAGTAAGAAAGGCATGGGGCGTGAGGCATGAGGCATGAGACCTTGGACCTGAAGCTGCTCATGATGAATTGGTTAGCGAATCTTAAGAGCCTTAAGCCTCGTGCCTCAAGCCTCATGCCTCATGCCTGGAGCCTTCTCAGGTGGCCAAAACTTCGACCAGCTCCGCGAGCAGGCGCACGCCGAAATGGAAACCCGTGATCGGGATGCGCTCATTGTGGCCGTGGAACAGCGCCTTGAAGTTGTCCTCCGGGTTGAGCTTAACCGGCGAGAAACCAAAGCACTTGATCCCGAGCTTGGAATAATGGGTGGCATCGGTGAAGCCGGGAACGAGGTTAGGGATGACCACCGCGCCGGGGTCGCGCTTCTCGATCAACTGGGCGATCAGGTCCAGGATCGGGTCGTTGGGGTCAGCGGAGGTGGGGGTCAGCTCGTTGAGCACCTCGATCTTCAGGTCGTCTCCGATCACCGCCCTGACCTCGGCCAGGAAGCTCTCTTTAGTCTGGCCGGGCAGCAGCCTCCCGTCCACTTCGGCGGTAGCCACGGAAGGAATCACGTTGGTTTTTTCGCCGGCGCGGAGCACGGTGGGGTTGGCGGTGTTGCGGAGCATGGCCCAGAAGGTGGTGGCCAGGGCCGGGTCCGGGAAGAGTTTTTCCAGGATGAAACTACTCAGGCTGGGCTTGAGCAAAAGTTTCAGCACCACGCTGTTGGGAAAGGGCTGGTGCTTGGAAAGCCGCCGCAAGAAAGTTTCGACCACCGGCGTGTTGTGCTGGGGGAGTTTGAGATGGCCTAATTTTCGCAGGGCGCAGGCGAGTTTGATGGGTGCGGATTCGGGATTGGGGATTGAGCCGTGGCCCGGCTCTCCGGTCGCGGTGAGGCGCACCCAGCAGATGCCTTTTTCGGCCACCTGCACCGGGTAAAAGGTCTGGCCGGCCATGGTCATGCTGAAGCCGCCCATCTCTCCCAGGCCATACTCGGCCTTGAGCTTGTCGGGATGGTTCTGCACCAAGAAGCCGGCGCCCATGGCCCCGCCGGCTTCCTCGTCCGCCACCGCGGCAAAGATCAGGTCGCGCTTGAGCTTCGCGCCCGAGCGCTTGGCCAGCAGCATCACGGTCAGGCTCATGGCCACCATGTGCTTCATGTCCACCGCGCCGCGGCCCCAGATGTAGCCCTCGGCCTTGGTCGCGGAGAAGGGAGGATACTTCCACTGGCTTTCCTCCACCGGCACCACGTCGAGGTGGCCGTTGAGCAAGAGCGGGGGTTTCTCGCCGGTGCCCTTGAGCCGACAGACCATGTTTCCTCGGCCCGGCGCCGAGGCGATGATCTCAGGTTCCAGACCGTCCCGGCGCAGCGCCTCGGCCAGGTACTCCGCGGCCGGGAGCTCGTCGCCCGGCGGGTTGACGGTCTTGAACTGGATCAGCCGGGTCAGGTGGCGCTCCGCTTCGGCGCAGGCCAAGTCCCACTTCACTCCTTCAAAAAAACCCATCTTCAGTCCTCCTTCTGGATTGTAGGACTCTACCAAATCCATCATTTCATCTCAAGTAACCCTTCAGTTATCGGTGGCAAAATCTCCTGAGGTCCCGGTAGGGACAGGCGAAAATAGCCCGGCGATTCATCGCCGGGTTGGAATGGGAACCAATTTTTCAAGTGCCGTAGGCACGGACGAAGGGGCCGGCGCCAGGATTTTCGCTCGTCCCTACGGGACTTCCAGGGAGATCGAAAATGGACTTCGCTCCTGGGTTCCCAGGGATGAATCCCTGGGCTATTTTCGGGCGTCCCTGCGGAGACAGGAAGAAAGCTCGCTTGGGAATCCAGCTTCAATATGCCCGCCCCGGATAACTGAAGGGTTACCATCTCAAGCCGGTTTAACCTTGGCCTGAAACCAAACTCGTGATAGCATCACCCTGACATGAAAAAACCGCTTCGGAGTACTCTCGGGCTGATTCTGCTCCTCCTTCCGAGCGTCATTCTTGCCAGAATCCGGAACGAGGAACTGGTCACGGTCACGGACACTTCTTTTACCCTCACCTGGGCCACGACT
>Ga0315282_10017453_pt1 | contig 10367 bp, 9 predicted proteins | sample YL17G07_20_MG_FD_203693 | JGI IMG/M metagenome (GOLD analysis project Ga0315282, IMG submission 203693) | Sediment microbial communities from Yellowstone Lake, YNP, Wyoming, USA - YL17G07_20 | ecosystem: Environmental > Aquatic > Freshwater > Lake > Sediment | place: USA: Wyoming | collected... | reverse complement strand
CTCCCTCCACCAAACCCATTACATGCCACCTCTGTAGCTGCCTCTGACTCATTAGTATCTTTTCCCCTTCCATAGGGGACATTTTAGCTTGGCAGTTACAGGGGACGCTTTCCCTTTGCTAACACACCCCTCCCGATTCTTATTGACATCATGTTCCTAATTTAATACAGTACAATCTAATTTGAAGCTCCCCGCTATTAAACTCTAACCTATCGGGTGGGATATGGTCTGGAGATGAATCGTGACCCCGTTTCTGAAGAAGGAATGGGGTTTTGTTTTTGTCGAGAGGTTTAAGAACCTTGAGCAAGGGAGGTCATTTTTATGAAGAAGCTATCTATTGGCCTGTTCTTTGTTTTTGTTGTTATAGGGTGCTCTTCGAGATCTCAGGTCGTATTAAAAGATACTGATTATTTAAAATATGGAACAAGAGCGAGTGTCATTGAAAACGTATGGGGCAAACCAGATGAAACAATGGCGTATCAGGATTATAGGGCTAAGGGCTATTACTCCGTTGGGGGCATTGGCGGCTCATGGGACTCAAGAGGTGGTTCTGTTTCAGGTTTTAGTTTTGGAGAAACATATACTCCTACAACAATTGTCTGGACCTATAAAGAGAAAGGCAAAGCCCTGTTCTTTGAAAAGAGAGGTTTGCTATTTGATGAACGACGTACGGCAATAATGGTGTGGAGATTAGTAGGATGGGAAAAGTTAGCCAGTGACCAAACCATCAAACCTCAAGTAACTGCACCATCTTCAGGTTCAACAAATGTCGTTACTGTCACTTGGACTTCTGCGAATATTCGCTCAGGTGCAGGTAATGAATTCCCTGTCTTGGCGACAGTGAACCAAGGAGATACGTTAACCATAATTGGGGAACGTGGAGATTGGTTTAATGTTCGGCTGGAAGACGGAAAAGAAGGATGGATTAACAGTAGAGTTGTAAAGTAAAGGGCGGAAGGAATATTCAGCAAAGAGGAGTTTTTGGAGATGGTGCGGGTGGTGAATGGTTAAATAAAAGCAAAGGCAGGAATTTAACTATGAAGTGGCACTGTATTCACCTGAAAGGGAGTGAATTTTAATGAAGATTTTCTGGTCATGGCAGAGTGATACGCCAGGTAGAACAGGGCGGCATTTTGTAAGAAGAGCCCTCGAAATTGCCATAGAAAAACTTAAAACCGAAGTCGAACTCGATGAACCCCCAAGCAGGGAATTACATTTGGATCACGATAGAAAGGGTGTACCTGGTTCTCCTGATCTCGCAAATACAATCCTTTCAAAAATCCGGGCAAGTTCAATTTTTGTCGCAGATGTGACGCCAGTAGGCAAAACGCCCGAAGGCAAACTGATTATGAACCCGAACGTTGCAATTGAGCTTGGTTATGCATTAAAACATTTAGGCGATCAGAGCCTATTAATGGTCTTTAATACTTCATATGGAGACCGTGAGAGTCTTCCATTTAATCTAAAGCATAAAGCAGGACCTATCTTTTTTTCCCTAAACCCCGAATCAACCAAAGAGGATCTTCTTCAAGCAGAGCGTTCATTATCAAGTGAATTGAAGGTTGCAATAAGGGATTGCGTTGCTGCTCTCAGCAAAAAGGTGAATGCTAATATAGCTAAACATACTGAAGTGGAACCAAGAGCCAAATCATCAGTATACTTTAATTTTGGGGAAGTCATCGCAGAACGGAAACATGGTGGCAAACTATTCCAGGTTTTATTTCATCAGGGACCTGTTTTTTATCTGCGTGTGATCCCAGAATTTAGTGTTCCAGAATTAAAACGGGCAGAGATTAAGCATATTGTCTTTGGTATAAAAATCAATCCACTTGGAGGTCCCGTCGGCGGCGGTGCAAGCTGGGAAATGAATCAATTTGGTGGAATTACGTATTCCTATAAAGAACGTGAAGGAATTAATTTGTTTACTATGTCTCAAGTTTTTATCAATCGTGAGATATGGGGTTTGAACCCCTCCCCATTGTCAAGACAAAAAAGTGGGTTGTATTTGGTGCATGGTTTGAGAAGCCTGCCCCGGATTTAGAGGGATCGGTTGCTTGAAATAGACCTCATAAGGAGTTCGATTTCCCAAAGAGGTATGCAGCCTCTCCCCGTTGTAAAACAGAAAATACGTTGCCAGGCCGTTCCGTGCCTCCGAGACCATCGAGTAATCATGAAGATAGACTTCCTCATACTTGACCGTTCGCCAAAGACGTTCCACGAAGATGTTATCATAGACCCGGCCACGACCATCCATGCTAATCCGGATCCCCGCCGCTTGAAGATGCTCGATGAATTCTACGCTCGTAAATTGAACCCCTTGGTCCGTATTAAAAATCTCCGGTTTAGAGGTTCTAAGAGCCTTTTCCAGAGCCTGGACACAGAAGGCCGTCTCCAGCGTGGTGGAGGTCTCCCAAGCCAGGATATAGCGACTGAACCAGTCCATGATGGCCACCAAATAGATGAACCCATAGAGCATCCGAATGTAGGTGATGTCGGCACACCAGACCTGGTTGGGACGATCAATGATCAGCTCACTTAAGAGATACGGGTATCGCTTATGCTCCTGAGAAGACAGACTCAACCGCGGCTTCGGATAAATGGCTTCCAGGCCCATCCGCCGCATCAATCTCCGTATCCGCTTCACATTGACCAAATGTCCCTGACGATTCAACCAGGCCGTCATCCGCTCCACCCCATAAAAAGGCAATCGGGTAAACTGTTCGTCAATCAGATTCATCAATCGCTGGTTATAGCAGTCATCCCTCTCCGAGCGATAATAATAGGAGGCCCGGGAAAGACCTAACAGCTCACACTGACGGGAGATAGAAAGCATGACATGCTCCGGTTCAATCAGCCTCTTCTTTTCATCAACGGAGAGTCTGAGATTTTTTTTTCAACCACTCCAGCTCCACCTTGAGCTGTCCAATCTGCTGATAAAGCTCCGACAGAAGCTCTTCCCGGTCCTTATCCTCCTTCCTCCGATGGTCCGAAAAGAGACGGGGAAGCTCTTCAAGAAGTTGCTTTCGCCATTGGCGGACCTGATTCCCGTGAACACCAAATTCACTGGAAAGCTGAGCAATGGTCTTTTCCCCTTTCACGGCTTCCAGGGCAACCTTGGCCTTGAAAGCTGCATCGTGTCCTCTTCGCATGCTGTGCATCTTGCCATACCTCCGTTCGGTTATGGCAGGCTAACATGCACCTTATACCCCTGTCCAGTTTTTGGGGAGTATTATACCTTTCTGGTAACTATGGCTTAGATTCCTCACAAATTGGGGAAGGGTATAAAAGGAGAATTTTTTTGAAGTAAATTCAAAATTTAGTGGCATATTATATTTTAAAATTTAGTTGATATTCCTTCTCATGATATAAATGGGCAATGGAGGATAAGCATCTATCGAGAAAAAGGAGTGGCAATTGAAAAATAAAAAACATATATTTGCTATAGACTCACATACTATGGGAGAACCCACACGTGTGGTCATCGGGGGAATTAAACCCATTCCTGGAAAGACGATAGTTGAAAAACGTGGATATTTAGCAGCGAATTTTGACTATATTCGTACAGCCTTGATGCATGAACCCCGTGGACACAGAAACATGTTTGGTTCCATCATCCTGGAACCCACAGATTCTCGGGCAGATTTGGGAATCGTATTTTTGGATGGTGCAGGCTATTTGAATATGTGTGTACACGGCACCATTGGTGCGATCACAGTAGCCATTGAAATGGGACTGATAGATGGTATAGAACCGACGACAAAGGTCACGCTTGAGACTCCAGCAGGTTTGATATTTGCAACCGCCGAATTGGAGAGGGAAGTAGTAAAAAGCGTTACCATAGAAAACGTACCTTCGTTTCTTTTTTGCGAAGATATCCGCCTTGACCTTCCAGGAGTGGGAACCATTCCGGTTGATATTGCTTTTGGAGGTAATTTTTTTGCCCTCGTAGATTCTGCTGATATTGGGCTTAAAGTTGTGCCGGAAAACATCCAAAAGCTAGTTGAGATGGGTATGGACATCCTGCTTCGTGTGAATAATCAGGTAGAAGTCGCTCATCCTACTAAAAGCCAGGTCCGATCAATCGATTTGCTGGAGATTTACGAACTTACTCATGGATCCAAGTCCGATGAAAGAAACATTGTGGTTCTTGGGCACGGACAGTTCGATCGTTCACCGTGTGGCACTGGAACGTGTGCGAGAATGGCAACTTTATTCGCCAAAGGCAAGCTGACCTTGGGACAGGAATTTATTAATGAAAGCATCATCGGAACAACTTTTCGCGGTCGTCTTATTCGCGAAGCAGTCATTGGCAATATCCCCGCAGTTATACCCGAAATCACTGGCCAGGCCTTTATCACGGGTATCCAGCAGTTTGTGATTGATCCCGCTGATCCGCTGAAATACGGGTTTCTAGTATAAAGGGTGCCATTTTTGTTTTCACAAGACGAAGGGATGAAAATTGTTTATCCACAAAGTTCAAGGATAAGGTTTGGGATATGGCAGAAAGAAAGGTTGAATGATGAATCAGACCACTATGGAAAAAGTGTTTGATGAGTTAAAAGGATTATTGGGCCCTCAAGCAACTCGGTCCTTAATGCATCGGATGGCCTATAGTCGGGACTGGAGTCCTCGAGAGGACCACGCTACAGATCTTCCAGATATTGTCGCAATTCCTAAAACAACCAATGAGATGGTACAAATTGCCAAGATCGCCTATAAGTATGAGATTCCAATGGTTCCTTTTGGCGGAGGAACCGGGATGGGAGGGGGGGCAGTCCCCTGGAAGGGTGGAATCCTAGTGGAGACCAAAGGGATGAATCATGTATTGGAGGTAGACGAGGAGAATTTCACCGTCACTGTACAATCCGGAATTACTATCTGGGAGCTGAATGAAATCCTGGCCCGAAAAGGGCTTTGGTTTCCTCACCAGCCTGCATCAAAGAGAAGCTGTACCATTGGGGCCAGTATTGGATGTGATAACAATTCCACCTTTGGCCTTCGCTATGGGAAAATCAAGGACTATTTGACCAATGCTGTGATTGTAACTGGCCGCGCCGAGGCCATTCGTGTTGGGCAGAGAAAAGTTTTATTCTCATCCACGGGATACAAGCTATTGGATCTCCTGGTTGGTTCGGAAGGCACCCTAGGGGTTATTACCGAAGTAACCCTTCGAGTTTTACCTATACCAAAAACTCGCCAAATCAAGGGATATTTCTTTAGATCTTTAAACGAGGCAGCAAATGGATTAGAAAGGTTGCTTTCAGCCGGTCTCACCGTTGAGTCGGCTCATATTAATTGTCAGCGTCGTCTCCATTTTTGCACCCATACATTCAGGGAAAAATTTGGACGAGAGCCCAATGTTCCTGAGTGGGCGGAGGTGGTATTATTCCTCTCCTTTTCTGGAGACGAAAAGATAGTCGATTTCACTGCGGACAGAGCTACACAAATCCTTGTCGAGGAATACCGCTCTCAACTCATTGGGGAGAAGGAGATAGTGGAGGACTGGTGGGATTTTCAATATCGGCTCGAATTTATTCCGTTCAAACAGAAATGGCCTGACAGTCAGCGCCAGAAGAAGTTTGGATCTGCAGACGTTGGTTTACCCATTGGTCAATTGGATGAGGGTTATCGACATTATATTGAGATTGCCCGGAAATGGAATCAGGAAATCCTTGGTATGACGGTGTATAACAAATCACCCAATAAAGCGACGGCCTCCATCAGTTTCGCCGTTTTTGTGGACGATTCGAATACAGATTCTATAAACCGGTTTTATCAATATGTGAGAGAAATGAGTGAAATGGCTGTTAAGTTAGAAGGTACGATGAGCAGCTACATCGGCGATGGAGATCGTTTAGGAGGATTCAACCAACTTGAACATGGACTTTCGCTTGAATATATGCGGCGTATTAAGGGGGCATTTGATCCAAAAAATATCATGAATCCGGGGAAAAAATTTAAATCTCATTGGATTAGAAGGGAAGTTAATGAATAGGATTGAGGAATTATCTCCTTATAAAGATGATATTTATACCTGTAACCGAACCCGGTGTGGTTTCTGTCAGGAGGAATGTCCTGTTTACAGAGTCAATCGTTATGAGACTTTCAGTTGCAAAGGAAAGATGCTTGTTGCTCGAGGTCTAATGGAAGGGCTCTTGGAGCCGTCGAAAGATATGACAGAAATGCTTGAAAGATGCCTTCTCTGTGGATATTGTCAGACACGCTGCGCTTTGAATAATTTAGCCATCATCATGGCCATGCGCCAATCTATGGCAAGAGAAGGTTTTACTGCCCAAACCCATATTGATAATGTCACTAAGATTATGAAGGAAGGTAAGCTTTTCGAATCGCAGGCTCTAGCCAAACGAAAGGGTGAAATTCCCATTTATATTGGATGCTTGTATCGTTCAAGGCCGAAGGAATTATTTACTATTTTTTCTGTCTTGGAGCGACTCCACATCAACTTTCAGGTAGGTGAAGAAACCTGTTGTGGGTATATAGTCAAAGCTACCGGTTTTTCTCAGGAGTTCGAGAAAGCCAAAATACGTTGCGAAGGAAACCTTAAGCAGCAAAAGGACGACATCACCTTAACCCTTTGTCCTACCTGCACCATAACTTTAAAAGAGAAATATGGCCTGCCCGTTCAGCATGCTGTTGTGGCTGTTAATCAAAGGTTAAAAGAACCTGAAATAGCGAATAAGTTGAAACCTTTAAATCTTCGAGTGACCTACCACGATCCATGCCATCTGGGTAGAATGTTAGGCGTATTAGATGAACCTAGAGAGATACTTCAACGGTTAGGGGTTGAAATTATTGAGATGGAACATAACCGTTACTTCTCCACTTGTTGCGGAGGTGGGGGAGGACTAAGGGCAGTGGATGATCGCCTGTCCATCGAGATTGCTAAAAATCGTGTGCGAGATGCTTTAAATGTAGGTGTAGAAATTATCATAACGATATGCCCAACTTGTGAATCGACTCTTCTTCGAGCCTCAGGCAGACTGGTCAATCAAATCGATAAATTTATTGATGTTCGAAGTCTTTGGGATCTTTTAGATAAATCATTGAGTGTTTAAGTTTCTTGCATATTATGCGAGTTTCCTTTTTAATTCGAGAGATGGACACAAGGTAGTGTTTCCCCCGCGAAAAGATCATGGAAAATGGCCTGCTATAGTTCAATGTGGATGGTCTTGCGAAAAGGCATGGAAAGTGTGGGTCAAAAGATATCCTAGATGGCAATAAGCTTTGCTCGCTGTGCGACAAAATACTAAACAAGGAGGCGAAAATCATGAGCTACATGGGCAAAATATTATTTGTAAACCTTACAGACAACACTTTTGAGGATATAGTTCTGAAGGAGGAAACTTATAGGCAGTATATTGGGGGTTATGGATTGGGAGTGAGAATTCTTTATGAAAAAATCAAACCCAAAGCCGATCATCTGGGTTCTGAGAATATCATCGGCTTCATTAGTGGTCCGATGGCGGGAACGGATAGTCCGAACGGCGGAAGATTCATGGTGGTAGGTAAATCTCCTTTGACCGGTGGCTGGGGTGATTCGAATTGTGGTGGTTATTTTAGCCCGGCGCTGAAAAGTACTGGATACGATGGGATATTTTTTATCGGTAAATCAGTAAAGCCAGTCTATCTATGGTTGACCGACAAAACAAAAGAAATTAGAGACGCAAAATACCTTTGGGGCAAAGATAGCATAGAAACTGAAGAGAGGATTAAAAAAGAGCTTGGCCTCAAGGGGATACAGGTGGCATGTATTGGACCGGCGGGAGAAAAGTTGTCAAAGATATCCGGGGTCATGCACGACCACGGGAGAGCCGCGGGAAGATCAGGATTAGGGGCTGTTATGGGATCAAAAAATTTGAAAGCCATTGCTGTAATGGGTTCTCTTAAGCCTCCCATAGCAGATGAAGAGGAGTTACGTAAAATCGTTACGGCATTACGCGAAGAAGTCAAAACCAATCCAACGCCAGTGCTTGTATTACTTAGGGATTTTGGAACTCCAGGTGGCTATATCGGATCAGTAATATCCCAGGATGCGCCAATTCAAAATTGGAAGGGAGTGGTGGAAGAAGCGTATACTGTTAAACAAGCCGAAAAATTGGGCGGTGAAAGTTATATTAAATTTAGGACAAGAAAATATGCCTGTGCCCAATGTCCAATAGTTTGTGGTGCTTTGCTCGAAGTGAAGGATCCCAAGGGTAATTTGATTTTAACAAGTCATAGACCTCAATACGAAACCATTTCTGCCTTTGGGAGTATGTGCTTGATAGACGATATTGAGACACTTATGAAAGCCAATGAACTGTGCAATCGATACGGTTTTGATACCATTTCTGTCGGCGCCACAATTGCCTTTGCGATAGAGTGCTTTGAAAGGGGGATCCTAACTAAAAAGGAAACTGGCGGGATTCCTCTCAAGTGGGGCAATAAAGAAGCAATTCTCAAAATAGTTCAATTAATGAGTAAGAGAGAAAGCATTGGTGATACACTTGCCGATGGGGTTAAAGTGGCCGCGGAAAAGATCGGCAAAGGTGCTGAAGAATTTGCAATGCATGCTGGCGGTCAAGAATTACCAATGCATGATCCACGGTTAAACCCGGGCTTTGGGTATACTTATGAATTTGATCCTACCCCAGGTCGCCACACTCTTGCAGGATCGGCATACGCAGAAATGGGTTTGGTTGACCGAAACTTAGAACCCTGTCAATTGGGAGACCTTGTGGCGGAAAAATATCATTATGACATTAAAGGGAAAGGGAAGGTATTTGCTACTTACAACCATTGGTATCATTTTATGAATTCGACAGGACTATGCTTATTTGCCCTGCTTAGCTTTACAAGATATCCCGTAGTAGAAATTGTGAGATCCCTTACAGGATGGAAAGAATTTGACCTAAAGGAAGCATTGACTGCTGGCGAAAGGATTAACACTCTCAGGCATTGTTTTAATCTGAGAGAAGGCATTAAACCTGATGATTTCAAGTTGCCCAAAAGGGTATTAGGAATTCCTACATTGCCGAGGGGTCCCATTGCTAGAGTAACAATAGATACGAATACCGTTAAGAGGTCTTATTTTGAAGAGCTTGATTGGGATCCTGTTACAGGTAAACCATCTGAGACAAAACTTAAGGTGTTGGGTTTATCTGCTCTAGTAGGAAGTCTTTAGTTAAGAGACAGAATCAGTACTGTCCAAATTAGGCCCAGATTTTATAATCGCCCCTCGAATTTATTAGGTTTTTGGACAAGATTTTTACCTTTCGGAATTCAGGTTCCTTTTAAAATATGCTGTCCAAATTTGAATCCTAACCGCATTGGCACTGGTCCCTACAAAGGTCTTGATCTTGAGATTCTGCTTCAAGGCCTTAAAGAAGATCTCGATCTGCCAACGGTCTTTGTAAATGGCCGAGATGGTGGTTGCTCCAAACTCCAACTGATTGGTTAAAAAGACCAGGATTTTGTCGGTTCCCGGATCATAGGCTTCAATCCATCTCAGAGGATAGGGGCATTTCACAATAGCCCCTAAGCCTCTTAGCTCAATCAGTTGATCTTTAAGAATACGGCGATTTTGAGGAACTTCTTTCTCCCCGACGACTTCATAGAGGACATTGTCTTTCATCCGAGTGACAAAGTAAATACCCTGGGCTGTCCATTGGCCAAACAAGGCATAGTTGGTAAATGCCATAACATCGTTTACCCGTTTTTGTATTTAGGATGTGTCAATACATCGTTTACCCATTTTTAAGAATCTGGGGTAATCCATACTGGTAATTGATATGGAAAAGAGATGACAAAATCATCCCCAGAATAGACCTGGATTTGATGTAAGCCAGTGACGATTTTAGCTCGTACATAGGTATAAATAAGAGTTTTGGGAAGCTCAAAATGTTCTCCAAAGATATCCAGTTTTCGGTCACTTCGGATGAAACGAATGAGCGAGATCGTTCCGTCCGGAATATAATCAATATTCGGCAATCCGGACTTTGGGGGCGGCAGGGTTGGAGTATAACTGGCTTCTTGGATGAGCTGGAAAGAGGTCTTGCCCTTAAGGCAGCTATACCGATGGTTTTTATTATGGAAGAGCTCAAAGTTCTTGGACTGGGATCGGAGGTGACGATAGCTCCGAAACCATTGCCTCCTGAAGAATCTCCGATTGTAAGTATCATTAAAGCTCTCCACGACTCCATTACGCCAAGGTTCTCCAATGGGTATGAAGACCACCTCGATTCCAAACAACAGGCAGAGTCTGAGGACGATGCCAAAAGAGCGAGGGTAGCGATTGCTTCCACGGAAACAAAGTTCGTTGTCGACTTGAAGAAAGTCGGGGACGCCCATTACCTTCCAACAATGGA
>Ga0315282_10017450_pt1 | contig 10369 bp, 6 predicted proteins | sample YL17G07_20_MG_FD_203693 | JGI IMG/M metagenome (GOLD analysis project Ga0315282, IMG submission 203693) | Sediment microbial communities from Yellowstone Lake, YNP, Wyoming, USA - YL17G07_20 | ecosystem: Environmental > Aquatic > Freshwater > Lake > Sediment | place: USA: Wyoming | collected... | reverse complement strand
AAGCTTAAGGGGAGAATGTCCCCTCCGATGAAGACGGCCTCGGGCCGGGCGGCTTCGACCGCCCGGAAGAGTTTCTGGAAGCGATCCGTCCTCCCGTGCAGATCGGAAACAAAAAAGAACTCGCTCAAGTCCGTCCTTTCCGCTCCGCCCCTGAACGCCGCCCAACGTTGATGATTCGTTTTCCCTATGAGTCGGGCTCGGCCTCGAATTTGTAGCCGACGCTCCGGATGGTCCTGACGTACCGGCTCGCGGCGCCGAGCTTTTTCCTCATTCCGGAGATCTGGTAATCGACCACCCGCTCGGTGATCGAGTAGTTATCCTCTCGAACGTGATCCAGGATCCTCGAGCGCGTGAACACTTGGTTCGGCTTCGAGGCCAGGAGCGAGAGGATGTCGAACTCGGTCTTGGTCAGTCCGATCCTCTCTCCGTCGACGAACACCTCGTAGGCGTCCTTCCGGATGGTCAGGCCGTCGAACTGCAGGGTGTCCCGTCCGTCGTCCTCGGCCTTGCCCTTCCTCCGGAGAAGCGCGTGGATTCGGGCGATCAGGATCTGGGGCTCGAAGGGTTTGACGATGTAGTCGTCGGCGTACTCTTTCAGGCCGAGGACGATGTCCTCGGTCTTTCTTTTCCCGGTCAGCATCAGGACGTACGTCTTGGCGGTCTGGGGGTCCTTTTTGAGGATGTGACAGACCTTGTATCCGTCGATTCCGGGAAGGATGACGTCCAGCAGGATCACGTCCGGCTTTTCTTTCCGGGCCATGATCACGGCCTCTTCTCCCGACTGGGTGGTGAGGACCTTGAACCCCTCTTTTTCGAGAATGAAGGCGAGGCTCTTCTGGAGGCTCACGTCATCCTCGACGAGGAGGATCCTGGAGTTTTCGTTCATCGGTTGATGGCCATCTCTCGAGGGCGGGTCGTCATCCACTTTCGTCGGTTCACAGGGGTATTTTAATATTCCCCAAACAAAAAGCAAACACAATCCCAATAATCGCGGGTTCGCCTCAGGCCGGCCTGGCTTTTCGGGCGTAGATTTTCCGCCATTTTTCGATGACTGAGAGGAGCGTCTCGCCGAGTTCGGCGCCCGTGCCGTGGATCGGGCGAAGCTCCTCGGCGAGCTCCGAATAGCCTTTCCGGTCCAGCCACGAGGACACGATGTCGTTATCGGAGAGCGGCTGGATGACCTCGGGCGAGACCGACCGGAGCGCGCGGATCAGATCTTCGAGGCCGAAGGCTTTGAAGCCGCCGATATCCAGCGGAGTGGCGTCCAGCCGGTCGATTTCCTTCTTGAGATGCCTCTTGAGAAGGGCGATCAACCTCCGGCCCTGGCTTCGCTTCGGCCGCAGGATATCCCCGAGCTCCCGGTAGCTGTGCATGTAGAGCCAGGTCGAGAACTTGTCCTTCTGTCCGTAGGCCTCGATGATGGGGCGCATCTCCCGTCCGCCCTTGGTGTTCTTTTCCGCCTCGAGCACGATCCGCAGCAGGCCGTGGATGTTCTTGATCCGGTCGAGCACCCGGCCGTCTTTATCGACGATCAGGAAATCCCCCATCCCGGAGTAATCGAGGATATGGTCTTTGAGCCTCTCGAGGCTCCCGGGGTCCCCCTTCGGGAGGAGAAAGGCCCGGTCGGCGAAGTCGGAAGCCACCTTCGCTTTCGAAGCCACGATGATCGGGATCCGGGGATAATAGAGGGAGATGAGGCGGACAAGATCGCGGCCGGCGTCGGAGTTCAACTGCTCCCCCCGGGGAAAGAAAATGTCGGCGATCAGGCAGACGACGTCGTCCCCGTGGCCGCAGGAACGGAAGTCGCGGCCGTCGATCCGGGACTCGTCATCCACGCCGAAGAGGAATCTGACCGCCTCCTCGTAGGTCCGCGTCACCATCACCCCGGCGCGCTGGCCGATGATATTGTAGAGAATGGGCAAGAACTGGGACAGCCAGCGGGGCTCGTCGTCCACGACCAGAAAAATGAACCGTCGGACTCTCGAGGATCTCCGGATATTGATCAGGTCTTCGGCCGCGCGGACGACGGACGTGATGATCAGCGGAGGGACCGTGCGGCTCGTCGAATAGGCGAAGACCAGGTCCGCGCCGGCCGAGTAGGGATATCGTTCGCGCGCGGCCTGGGGGGGTGAGGTGTTGATGTAGGCATTCGCCGAGAGAAGAACGATCACGGATTCGGGATTCCGAGCCTTGGTCCCATCCGCGTCGACGAGGGAAAGGGCCGTGTCGTCGAATAGGAAAACGGCCGGGGAGGAAGACTCGTACCGCGAAACGGAATCCGGGCTGGACAGGATCTCGGTCCTGAGCCAGGGCATGTTTTCGTTCAGGATCTGGGCGGATTCCCGGATCCGGGCTTCGCCGGCAAAAAACACGGCCGTTTCGATCTTGATCGGGTTGATGACGCGGGGAATAAAAGGATATTCCCGGCCCGGATTCTTATTGGCCATTTTCGAGAATAACCTTGCAGCGCTGCCGGAGGGAATCCGCGTAGATCGTCGCCGGACTGGGGAACGCGAGCACGGACAGGGCCTCTCCGGATTCGGACGAGGAAAAAAGCCAGGGGTCCATCTTGTCCCGGCCGGGGGCGATGTAGCCGTAGACGACGTTGGCCCCCATCAGGTTGGTCAGAAAATGGGTCCCCTGGGTCCCGTACATCCGCGTCTGGAGCCTCTTCTGATCCTCGTCGTAGCCGCCCTGGATCATGTACAGGAAGTGGCTGCCGTAGATCCCTCCCGTCAGGTGACCGTCCTCGGGGAGGGGCTCCGGCCGGCCGGCGATGTCGACGCCGTATTCGAATATCGCCGCCGCTCCGTCGACATCCTTGTAGTCGACGAAGATTCCCCAGTCCCTGTTCGTGCTGCCCAGCCGGCCGGGGACGATCAGGATGTACCGCTTGCGGCGCTCCCGGAGCTCGCGGTTAGCCGCCGAGATCTTGCTCCGGACGTCGTCGTGCATCTCCTTCGCGTAGACGAAGGGAGAAACGACGAGCGCGTGCCCGACCCCCCGGATGACGCCGTGGCCCTGCGCGTTCCGGATCGAGAGATAGGTGCGGCGGGCCTTGGCCGGGATTCGAACGGACCCGAGCTTGAACGCGGGCAGGGGTGTGAGCTGGACGATCGTGAACGCCCCTTCCTGGCGGTCCTTTTTCGAAAAGTCGACGTTAAAGACAAACTCGATCTGGAAGTGGGGCGAGATGCGGTCGGCGATCATCTCCATGATCTCGGCCAGCCCGGTCTTGAAACGAAAGTGATCGTTCTGGACGAGCTCCTCGATGGTGATGAGGTTGTTGTGGATTCCGAGCTGCTTGATCTTGTGGTAGCTGGCGAAGCTCACGTGCAGCTTTTTCATCGTCTCCAGCTCGTCGCCCTTGAGCTCGGCGTTCTTGGTCATGTCCAGGGAGTAAAAGAACTGCTGCCCGTTGCCGATCTGGAGGAGCTTGAGCGGCAAAGGATTCTTGATCGTGGCCATGGAGATGACGGGAAAATCATCAAGCACGGTGGCGTAGCCGTGGCCGAACGCGATCCGGGCAAAACCCTCCTTCGGATCCTGCGTTTTCAGGGCGTGGGGGAAATAGGAATTCGCGACCCCGGAGATATAAGGGTAATAGCACGGCCCGGCGAGCGTGTCGTCGAAGAGCCCGGGGATGGGGTTGAGGATGATCGCCATCTTTTCCCGGCCGCGGGCGGGCTGTTTTCGGTTGAAGTCTTCGTAGATGAACGCGATCGCCCGCTCGACCTGATGAAAGCGGACCGCCGCGTCGGGATGATTGTTGGGGAGCATGAACGACGTGTATTCTCCGGCGTGGATGAGGGCCGCGCCCTCGGCCGTCCTCGCGGCCTCATTCGTCGCCGAGGACCGGACGCCAAGCGGAACGTCTCCGAGCTCGGCCACGGCCGCGCGGATGACGGCGAGTTCTTCTTCTTCGAGCCGGCCGCCTCTCTCCATGAACCGGTCATAGAACGCCGTGCTCAGAATGCGAGTTTTGAGTTTCTGGGCCTTCGGCAGAGGGCACTCGTTGATTCGGGCCAACCCCAAACCTTTCCCCCCGGGAGACCCGTCTCCGTAGAGTGCGACGTCCTCGGCGAGCGCAGCGATTTTCAGGCTCATCTCCGCCTCGGATTGTAGGGGAAAGCCGCCCTGCCGTCAATCCGGAGGCGGAGAGTGGGAAGATATGACCCCCAGAAGTCAGATTTTTTTCCGGAGGCGATGGAGGCCCGTGGCGCCGCTCGGAAATGTACCAGCCGATTTCTCGATTTGGGGCGTGCCGTCCGCTTCGCGGCACCGGACGGTGAAATCATGAGACCCCGCCTCGAACGGCCAGTCGAAGCGCCAGATGACCCACGTCGTTTCCGAGAGGGGTTTGCGCAGCCCGGCGGCGATCCATTCTCCGCCATCGACCTTGACTTCGACCCGGGAGATCCCTTTCGCCCCCGAGTAAGCAATGCCTCCGATGGGCACGAGCTTATTTCCATCCGGCCCGACGAAGATATCCTTAACGGCGACGGTGTCGATGACCGAAGTCGTCCGGACGCGGGCCACGGCGTCCCAGCCGCGCTCCACCCAATACCCGGACCTGTCCTTCCCGATGAGCTCCGCCTTGGTGATCCACTTGGGCTGCTTCATGCCGAAGCGGTCCGGGATGTAAATGCGGAGCGGAAATCCATGCGCGGTCGGCAGAGGCCTGCGGTCCCAGGCATAGGTGAACATGATCCGTTCTTCCCGCCGGATCAGGTCGAGGGGCACGGTCTCGCTGAATCCGTCCGCAGCTTCGAGACGGAGGAACTTCGCTTCGTCCCGAACGCCCACCTCGTCCAGGATTTTCCGAAGGCTGACGCCGGTCCAGAGGGTCGTCCCGATCAGGTCGCCGGCGATTTCGTTCGAGATGCACTCGAGCGTTATGTATTGGTGGATGGGCTCGAACTTCGTCTGGAGGTCGATGAGGGTTAGCTTCGTCGGACGATTGATCATTCCCGAGATGGGCAAAGCCCAGCTCTTCCCGTCGATCGCGGGAGGGGAGAGGTCGATGTCGATCCGGTAGTGCTCTTCGACGGGAGTGTATTCGGCCCGCGTGCCGGCAGCCGGGATGAGGCGGTCGCCCGCGTTGGGCCGGCCGGCCGCCACAGAGGCGGTTTGTTCCTGGGGCTGCGCGGCCCCCTCTGCCGGGGCTTCCGTCGGTGTCATCGTCGTCCGGCTCTTGAGCATAGCCGCAAGGCCCGTACCGGCAACCGTGACGACCGCGCTTGCCGTTCCGATCCGGACGAGAAATCGCCGGCGTCCCAACGGATCGACGGCCGCCGGGTCCGACTGTACGGCGACGGCAGGGCGGCGGGTTTTGGCCAGAGCTCCGTAAACCAGGGACATTGCAAAACCCCAGACGAGAAAGATCGCGACCGTCCACAAAATGTTAGCTGTAAACGCGCCCTCGGCTCCCCTGTGGATCTTGAGACCGATCGCGCTGAAAACCAGACCGCAGGCGGCTCCGAGGATAATTCCGGCCCAGTTGCCGGCCTGAACTTTCTTCATCCGCATCGCCGCGAAGACAATCAGACCGGCGACGGCGCCGAATACCAGGAAGCCGCCGATGACCATGATGACCTCTGCGGGTTTGGAAGCGGCTCGGACGCTCAGTCCCAGAATCGATAAGGTCTTGGCGAGCGTCTCGATTCCGACGATGAGGAGCCGCCCCGGGAGCCGATCCCGAAGCCAGTCGAATGCGTCGAACGGCGTAAAAGCCAGGCCCGCGAGGGCATTCGCGAGATACAGAACGGCTGAAAGAGGCGCCGTGATAAGGAAGCCAATAAGCGCTCCGGTCGCAAGGCTTGGTCTTCTCATGGCTCCTCCAGGTCGCGCCCGCGAAGGGCGGTGAGATGGCTGACATTATTATTATATGACGGGTCGTGGGAGAAGCTCCAGAGCCCCTCATGGCTGACGGTGTTCGGTCCCCGGCTCCGCGCGGCGGGCGCCCAGTCCTGTGTCACCCGTGTCTCGGCTTCGAAGAGATAAACCCGCCGAGTCAGGTTTTCGGGGGTAGCCAAGCCTCATCCCGGCGTGGTATATTCTTGTCCCGTTAACGACAGAAGATTGGTTATCGGAAACAAAAAAAACCGCCCAGGCCGGATGATGAATTTTAGAGCCTCGACTCCAACCGGAATTTCGCTCAGGTTGAGGTCCGTCTTAGGCCTTGGCGTTTTTTGCGCTCTCTCCGGCTTTCTCTTTTCCGCGGGATTATCCCTGAGGGCCGTCCGGGTCGAAAAATCTCCGACTTTGGATGGGAGCCTCCAAGACGATTGTTGGAAGCAAGCCGAGCCCTTTACCGGCTTCAGGATGGTTTTCCCGAATCCCGGCGACGAGCCGACGGAACGGACCGAGCTTCGGGTCGTTTTTGACGAGGCCAATATTTATGTGGGCGTCTATGGCTTTGACCGCGAGCCGCTTAAGGTCTGCGGGAATTCCATGGCCCACGACGGCGCCGGTGAGGGAAAGAAAGACGATGAGGTCCGCGTGCTCCTCGATCCTTTTCTCGACAAGCGGAATGCTTATGTCTTTATCGTCAATCCCTGCGGTGCGCGCAGCGAGGGACTCGCCTCGGGCGAGCATGCCAATCTCAGCTGGGACGGGATTTGGGATGCCAGGAGTGTGCTCCGGCCCGACGGCTGGTCCTGCGAAATGCAAATTCCGTTCAAGACGATCTCGTTCAAGCCGGGCCTCGCAAGCTGGGGGATTAATGTTGAGCGCTACATTGCGAGAAAGCAGGAGACCGACAGGCTCTCGGGAACGACCCGAAACAGTCTCTTCTATAATCCGATGGAAGCCGCATCGCTCGAAGGAATCGGTGGCGTCAAGCAGGGGCTGGGCGTCACCTTCCGGCCATACGGAATTTTCGCCGGGGATAAGGACCACGCGGCGGGAACAAACGCGGCTTGGAAGCCCGAGGCCGGGTTTGACCTGTACAAAAGCTTCACCCCCAATTTCATCGGCGCCTTCAGCTACAACACCGATTTTGCCGAGACCGAGGTCGACGAGCGGCGAATCAACCTGACCCGTTTTCCGCTCTATTTCCCCGAAAAGAGGACATTCTTCCTCGAGGGGGCCGATATTTTCAGCTACGGGGGCGGCGGGGAGAGCTTCTCGCCTTTTTTCAGCAGGACGATCGGCCTTTCCGGAGAGAGCCGGATTCCGCTGTCCTTCGGCGCGAAGGTCTACGGAAGGCTGGGGGAGACCAGCCTTTCTATCCTGGACGTCGGGACCCGGGCCTTTGCCGACAAGGGCCTTTCCTTGAGCCTGCCCGCCCAAAATTTTTTCGCCGCCAGGGTGTATCAAAACATCATGGAGGAGAGCAAGATCGGGCTCATTTTCACCAACGGGAGTCCGACGGGCGAACGGAATACCCTGACCGGATTCGATTTGACCTATCGAACCTCTCGTTTCCTGGGGAACCAGAATTTCTCGTCGGGGGCTTGGTTTCTGTATAACTGGAACGAAACGAAATCGGGACATCATCAGGCGTTCGGGCTGCGGATGGACTATCCCAATGATCTCTGGGACATCAACTCGAGCTACACGTTTTTAGGTGATTCCCTGAATCCGGGAATGGGCTTCATCGACCGCAACGGAATCCAGAACTATAACCTGGGCTTTGCCTATCAGCCCCGGCCCGAAACCGGGCTCGTCGGGGACCTCGTCCGGCAATTATTCTTCGAGCTGCGGTTCACATTCTACTGGGACCTCAAAGGAAATCTGCAGACGCGCCAGGTCTTTACCGCACCCCTCAACATCCGTACGGAGAGCGGCGAGCACATCGAATTCAACGTCATGCCCAACCGCGATGTGCTGCCCCATGATTTTGAGATCGCCCGGGGCGTCATTCTTCCCCGCGGCCTCTACAATTACTTGAGCTATCGGGCGGAGTTCAATTCCGCGCCGTTCCGCCCCTGGACCGTGGACGTCAGTTGGCGGTTCGGCCAGTTTTATTCCGGCCGCTATGATGATGTCTCCCTCGGCTTCGGATACAAATTCAGGGGATTCGTTTCGCTGGCGCTGGAGACTGAGATGGTCCGCGGGCGTCTGCCCGAGGGAAACTTCAACGAAAACGTCTACCAGCTCAAGACTGATTTTTTCCTATCCCCCGACCTCGGGCTGATGAACTATATCCAGTACGACGACGTTTCGAAGATGCTCGGGACGAACGTCCGACTTCGCTGGCAGATCTCGCCGGGAAACGAAATCTATTTTGTGTTTGCCAAAAATTGGGAACGGCGCTGGGACCCGACGAGCCGCTTCGTGCCGCTCGGAGAGAGGTCCGTCTTTAAGGTCACGCTGAGCATCCGGCCCTAGGCCGGAAAGGCACGCGAGGCTGGAGTCTAATGGACACGTCTTAAAATGGCGGCCTCGATATTCGGGGAGGTTGCCATGCGAAAGACGACGGCTTTCGGAGTGGCGGTTTTTGTTTTGTCGATGGGCCTTTCGGGCGAAGTTGCGACCTTCGAGAAGGACGCGGAAGGCGTGCCCCCGACTTCTCCACCTAGGCCCCTGGACAAAAAGGATTTGACAGAATAAATCCGCTGGTCTATATTTATTGATGGGTGGTTGAAGATGGGCGTCAGACGCCCTTACTTTTGAGTTTCTCTGTTCGGCGCGAAAACCCGCCCTTCGGCTTTGTATAGATAAGCGCAAAGGAGTAAACGAAAATGATGGGAACCAGGATTTTCAAAAAGGGTCTTGGGGTGGTTTTTCTGGCCGTTCTGGCAGGAAGCCTTTGCATCCTCGGAACGAGCTGCAAAGGCTCGACGACCCCGAGCAGCAGCACGTCGTCGAATACGTTCACGTCCTCGACGACCTCGAGTCACTCCCACACGGTCACGATCAACAAGTCGGACATCGACAGTCCTCCCTCAGCCGGCATAAACACCACGACGTCTACGTACTCATCGGCAGGATATACTTCCCATAATCACACGTTTGTCATGGCCCAGGCGGACCTCATGAGCGTTTCCAGCGGGGGCACCGTCACCGTCACAACCGGCTCCGCGGACGGGGGGTTCGGCACGCACACCCACACCTTCAGCATCAAAAAGTGGTATTAGAACAGAGAGCGCGGCGGCGATAAGACGCCGCTGACGAAAGCCTGATCATTCAGAGGCGTCTGCCTATTTCATCAGTTTAAAGGCCAGATCAGTCACCTTCTCGAACGGCCGGAGAAGAACGCCCCCTGCGCTTCCCCCTCTCTTCGAGAGCCAAAACTGAATTTGTCCCTTCACGATTCCGAACCTCATCTTGGCCTCCGAGAACTCCGATTGAAAGGTCAACACATGATCCGAGAGGAGGCCGTCGGGCTGTTTCCATTCCTTGGTCATTTTTCCTCCCACCCGCTCGTACAAGGGCGTCCCGGGAAGCGGATAGGGGACCGTAAAAGAGAGATAGTCCGCGGTCAGCGATGTGGCGAAGCGGATGGTGTCGAGCACCGTGTCATCGGTCTCTCCGGGATAGCAGAGAATAAAGAACGCCCCCACCGTGATGCCCGCCTGCCGGGCGGCTCGAACGGCGAGCCGCGCTTTTTCCACGGTGATCTTCTTGTTCATGAGACGAAGGATCGAATCGTTTCCTGATTCGAGGCCGAAGAAAATCCTCCGGCAGCCCGCCGCCTTCATCGTCCGCGCGAGTTCGGCGTCAATGGAATCGACTCGCCCGAGACACTCCCAGGTGAAGGAGAGCTTCCGGCGCATGATCTCCAGGCAGATTCGCGCCACCCGGACCTTGTTCAGGGTGAAAACGTCGTCGGCAAAATGGATGTGGTCGTATCCGAGCGAAAGCGCTTGTTCGACTTCGTCGACGACGCTCTCCGGCGAGCGCTCCCGGTAAGAAATCCCGAACACGGCGTTGCTGCAGAACTCACAGCTGAAGGGGCAGCCCCGGGTCGTGAAAACGGTTGTCGTCGCATAGCCGAACTTTCGTTTCCAGTAGGCAATATAGGCCCGATTCGGGAATAGCTCTCTGGCCGGAAAAGGAACGCCGTTCAGGTCGGCGATGAGCTCCCTCTGCCCGGTGAAGACGGGATTTTCCGAGCCGTCGCTTTCGATCTCGATGCGCCCGTGGTGATTTTCACGGAAAACGATTCCGGGGATGTCGGCAAAATCGCGGCCCGCTTCCCGGGCGTTGATAATTTCCCTCACCGCCCGCTCGCCTTCGCCCCTGACGACGACGTCAAAGTCATCCAAAAACGGAAGGGGATCGCAGGTCGGGAGAGGCCCCCCCGCGATCAGCAAACGGACGCGCCTTCCCAACTCTCTCGCGAACCAGAGGCTCGCCTCTTTCATGCTGACCATGCTGTAGATGCCGACAACATCCGCCCGGGTTTTCGCCGCCTTTTCAA
>Ga0315282_10017449_pt1 | contig 10369 bp, 11 predicted proteins | sample YL17G07_20_MG_FD_203693 | JGI IMG/M metagenome (GOLD analysis project Ga0315282, IMG submission 203693) | Sediment microbial communities from Yellowstone Lake, YNP, Wyoming, USA - YL17G07_20 | ecosystem: Environmental > Aquatic > Freshwater > Lake > Sediment | place: USA: Wyoming | collected... | reverse complement strand
CCGCCAGGTGGTCGCCCAGTACGCGGTGAAGGTGACGGTCATCCTGGGGCCCTCCGGGTCGGGGAAGACCACCCTCCTCTACCTCATCGGCTCCCTGGAGAACCCCGACGCGGGTGAGATAAAGGTCTTCGGGAAGAACATATGCGATCCGGGCGCCGACCTCATAGAATACCGCCGGGAGCGGGTTGGTTTTGTTTTCCAGTTCTTCAACCTGGTTACGGCGCTCACCGCCCTGGAGAACGTCACCCTGGCCATGGATCTTGCCTCCATCCCGGCCCAGGAGCAGCGCCGCCGGGCGGCGGACCTCCTGGAAAGGATGGGGATAGACGGCAGGCTAACCCCCAGGGAATAACCGACCGAGGCATCGGTTCATGCAATGGACCATGACGCGAGACGAGCATTCTTAGGATAAGCGTTGTCATGGGGGAAGAAGCAAGAGCAGTTCCCGGAGTTCCTCGACTACCCGATAAAAACCCGGCAGGTCACCAAGCCGGTGCCTTATAATCCCGGTGAAACAGCCGAACCATCGAATGTGTCTCGGCCTTCCTTCGCTTGCTCCAGCGTCCCTTCGTCCCTAGGGGGCATTGGTGCAGACCCCGAATGGGCGTCACTCCAGGAAGCTTCGGGCCTTCCTCTGTCTCTCTCAACACCTCTTTTTCGCTTCCTGCATCCGGCATCTTCCCACCTCCTTGGACATAAGGGCACCCTTATTCCGTATCCAAGGAGACCGGGTGCTCTTTGGGAAACCTTCCGGCCACGGTGACCTATACCTCCGACCAGGCTGGCAGGCCTGTATCCGATACGGAGGGCAACGCCAAAGCCTACGACGGGGCGGGAAGGATGATAGAAGCTGATGGCCCCCGGGGGTTTTCCTCCCACCTATGATGCCCTCTTCTACACTAAATCATAGGAGGGTAGGTGTCTCACTCATGTTGGCATGGAGGGGGCCTACCTCACCAAGACCTACGACCGGGACCCAGCCGGAAGGATGACCTCCGCCACCGGCGTGACAGGTCGACGGTTCTAAGGCACCCGCCTCAACGTCTACTGAGCAATCTTCCTTTCTCTGGGAAAGGTGGTTGCATGCGGGCGTTACAATGTCGTGCGGAGGTAAGAATTCTTTTCGCGTCAGGTTGACAGCTATAAGCTCTGCCTCTATCATTATTCTTTGTCGTGCGATAAAAAAGCACTAATCGGGCGCGGAGAGAAGGCGCCGAAAACCATAAAAACGCGAAGAAAAGATACGAAGGATAATGAAGACCTACAGCGTGAAACAGGCGGATATAACCAGAAAATGGTACGTAGTCGACGCCGACGGCATCGCCCTGGGGAGGCTGGCGGCGGAGCTGGCCAAGATCCTCAAGGGCAAGAACAAGCCCATCTACACCCCCCACCTGGACGTGGGGGACAATGTCATCGTGATCAACGCGGACAAGGTCATGTTGACGGGGAATAAGCTCCAGAAGAAGATCTATTACCGTCATTCGGGCTATCCGGGCGGTCTTAAGGAGACCCGCTACGAGGTACTCATGCAGGAAAAGCCGGAGCTGGCGGTAGAGAAGGCGGTGCGCGGCATGCTGCCCAAGAACCGCCTGGGGCGGTCCATGCTCAGGAAGCTCCATGTCTATTCCGGGCCCGACCATCCCCACAAGGCCCAGAGCCCGGAGGAGTTGTCTCTTAAGGTCAAGGTATAGCGAAAAGGCAGGTGAAGGTTTTGCCGGCGCATTTAGGATACGGAACGGGCAGGCGCAAGGAGGCCGTGGCGCGGGTTTGGTTATTCCCGGGAAGCGGCGAGTTTGAGATCAACGGCAGGAACCTGGACGAATATTTCCCGCGCCAGACATTGCGCAACAACGTGCTCCAGTCCCTGGAGGTCTCGGGCAGCACCGGCCGTTACCGTATCGTGGCCACCATCAAGGGAGGGGGGATCTCCGGGCAGGCCGGCGCGCTGAGCCACGGCATATCCCGCGCCCTGGTCGATTGCGACGAAACCCTCCGTTCGGATCTGAAGAAAGCAGGGCTCCTGCGCCGCGACCCGCGCATGAAGGAGCGCAAGAAATACGGATTGAAAAAAGCCCGCAAGAGACCCCAGTTCTCCAAGCGCTGATCTCTCCCCCTACTCGGGCCAGGTCCCGTCCATGGTGGTCCATAGTGGTTTAAGGCCGCCGGCATGGCACATAAGACATGGGTCCGACTTCCTTGAAGGGCTGAAATACCAAGTGATATAGTCCAGTTATGGGATATGAGGAGCGTTTTATGCACAAGCCGGATGGAAACCGGCTCCGGCTATTCGGGACCGACGGTATAAGGGGAATCGCCAACCTGGAACTTACCCCGGAGCTGGCCATGCGGGTCGGCTCTGCGGCGGTGAAAGTACTGGCCCGGGAAAATGCCCGGCCTTTTTTGGTGGTGGGAAGGGATACCCGCATCTCGGGAACCATGCTGGAGGCGGCCCTGGTGGCCGGCGTCTGTTCCTCCGGCGGCAGGGTGGAGCTGCTGGGGGTAATCCCCACCCCGGCGGTGGCCTTCCTCGCCGGCCGCAAGGGAGCCGACGCGGGGGTGGTCATATCGGCCTCCCATAACCCGGCGGGTGATAACGGCATAAAGTTCTTCCATTCCAGCGGCTTCAAGCTTCCCGACGAGGTGGAGCAACAAATGGAGGAGATTATTCACGATGATGTTGAGGAGGACCGTCCCGGCGGCGGGGAGGTGGGGTGCGCCAGCATGTCGCGGGACGCCGAGGAGGAGTACCTGGAGCACCTGCTCTCCATAGCCCGGCCCGACCTCTCCGGGAAGCGGGTGGTGGTGGACTGCGCCAACGGGTCGGTGTACCGCCTGGCGCCCATGCTCCTGGAGCGCTGCGGCGCCGAGGTGGCGGCCTTGAACGCCGACCCCGACGGGATCAATATCAACCGGGAATGCGGTTCCACCCACCCGGAGGGGTTGAAGCGGGCGGTGGTGGAGGCGGGGGCCGACCTGGGTCTGGCCTTCGACGGGGACGCCGACCGGGTGCTGGCCGTGGACGAGGAAGGACGGCTGGTTGACGGCGATTTCATCATGGCCATCTGCGCCCTGCACCTCAAGGGCAAGAACGCCCTCAAGGGCAACGCCCTGGTGACCACGGTCATGACTAACTTGGGCTTTCAGCGTGCCATGCGGCGGGAGGGCATAGAGGTCCACCTGACCCAGGTGGGAGACCGCTACGTGCTGGAGAAGATGCTGGACGAGGACCTCAGCCTCGGGGGGGAGCAGTCCGGGCACATTATATTCTTGGACCATGCCACCACCGGCGACGGGCTGGTCACCACCCTGAAGCTCCTTGAGGCGATGGTGGAGAGCGACGTCCCCCTATCCGCCTTGGCCGGGGTGATGGAGAGGATTCCCCAACTTTTGATCAACGTCAAAGTCAGGGAAAAGGAGGCGCTGGAGGAATCCGCGTGTATCTCCGAGGCCCGGCGCCGATGGGAGGACAGGTTGGGGGATATGGGGAGGATCCTCTTACGCCCGTCGGGCACCGAACCGGTGGTGAGGGTGATGGTGGAGGACGCGGATCGCGCCCGCGCCGAGGAGGCCGCCAGGGATCTGGCGGCGCTGATCGAGAGGGAAATGGGCTGAAATGTGCGGCATTATCGGATATGTCGGTGAACGTCCCGTAGCGGAGACCATCTTCCAGGGCCTGTGCCGGCTGGAGTACCGGGGATACGACTCGGCGGGGATAGTGGTGAAAGACGGCGACACGCTGGCCCTGGTTAAACGCAAGGGCAACCTGGAAAATTTGCGGCCGCATCTGGGGCGCTTTTCCCCCGAGGGGGGAGCGGGCCTGGGTCATACCCGCTGGGCCACCCACGGGCGCCCCTCCATGGAGAACGCCCATCCCCACCTGGACTGCAACGGGGAGATCGCCACCGTCCACAACGGGATCATCGAGGACTTCCACGAGCTGAGGGAAGACCTGGAGGCCAAGGGCCACCGCTTCCGTTCCCAGACCGATTCCGAGGTCATCGCCCACCTGGTGGAGGAGAACTACCGGGGCGATCTCCTGGAGGCGGTGAGAGTCGCGCTGCAGGATGTGGAGGGGACCTACGCCCTGGCGTTCATGAGCGCCAGGGAGCCGGGGGTGCTGGTGGGGGCCCGCAGGGACAGCCCGCTGGTGGTGGGCCTGGGCGAGGGGGAGAATTTCCTGGCCTCGGCCACGCCGGCCTTTCTCGATGCCACCCGGGAGGCGGTGGCGCTGGAGAACGGCGAGTTGGCCCGCATAACCCGGGACGAATGGAGAATTATAGACGCCCAGGGCCGCCCGGTCGAGCGCCGGCCCTTTAGAATTCCCTTCGACGTCTCGGCGGTGGAAAAGGGCGGCTACGCCGATTTCATGCTCAAGGAGATCTACGAACAACCCCGGGCCTGGACGGACACCCTGCGGGGGAGAATGACCAAGTCGGGCACCCTGCGTATAGAGGAGCTGGAGGAAGCGGCGCTGGATTTCAAGGAGATACTGAGGATCATCTTCGTTTCCTGCGGGACCTCCTACCATGCCTCCCTCCTGGCCCGCTATATCATCGAAACCTGGATGGACATTCCAGTGGAGGTGGACATAGCCTCGGAGTTCTGTTACCGGGAACCACGCCTGGATCCCTCCTGCCTGGTGGTGGCGGTGAGCCAGTCCGGGGAGACCGCCGATACCATGAGCGCCGTGCGCTGGGCCCGGCAGAGCGAGGCGCCCACCCTCTCCATCGTCAACGTGGTGGGAAGTATGATGGCCAGGGAATCGGAAGGAGTGCTCTACACCCACGCCGGGCCGGAGATAGGGGTGGCGGCGACCAAGACCTTCCTCGCCCAGACCGCCGCCGTCTACCTGCTGGGGCTTTACCTGGGCCAGGAGCGGGGGTTGCTGGAGGAGGGGTTCGTCAAGGAGACCTTCGGCGAGCTGGAGAGGCTGTCTGAAAGGATAGATGAAGTCCTGGAGGATACGGATGCGGTGGAGCGCTGCGCCGATAGATATTGTCGCTGCGAGGACTTCCTCTTCCTGGGCCGCAACATCAATTACCCCTTGGCCATGGAGGCGGCCCTGAAGCTCAAGGAGATATCCTATATCCACGCAGAGGGTTACCCGGCGGGGGAGATGAAGCACGGGCCCATCGCCCTGCTCCACCCCGGCTTTCCGGTGGTGGTGCTGACCCCCCGGGATCCCGTGTACGACAAGGTCCGCAACAACATCGAGGAGGTAAGGGCGAGGCAAGCCCCGGTCATCGCCGTGGCCACCAGGGGGGACCGGGAGGTGGCGGAGTTATGCGAGGAGACCATCTACGTGCCCGAGGTCAGGCCCCAATTCAACCCGGTGGTCATCGCCCCCGCCCTGCAGCTCCTGGCCTACCATATCGCGAAGCTGCGGGGGTGCAACGTCGACCAACCCCGCAACCTGGCTAAAACGGTCACCGTGGAATAACCGGGGAGGGAACGGTGCGGGGGCGGAGAAAGAAGATATAAGGACCGGGCAATCCGGCTTGGAGGAGGGCGCTTCCGAAACGGGAAGGCGTATGGAGATTCTAGGCATAGGTATCGACCTGGTTGAAATCGAGAGGATAGAGAAGGCGATAGCGCGGCACGATAATTTCGTGTCGCGAATTTTCTCTTCCCGTGAGAGGGATACATGCGAGGACTGCGCCCGGCCGGCCCGCCGCTACGCCGCCTGCTTCGCGGCCAAGGAGGCCGCCTCCAAGGCCTTGGGGACGGGCGTGAGGGGCTTCGGCTGGCGGGAGGTGGAGATGCTCGAGGACGAGGCGGGCAGGCCGTACCTGGTCCTCTCGGGCCGGGCGGAGGAGATAGCGATGCGGCGGGGCGTGACCCGGGTGCTGGTGAGCGTCTCCCACATCCGGGACACCGCGGTGGCCGTCGCCCAGGCCGTAAGTAAAGGGAGCTGAGGTATGAGGGTAGTCTATCCTAGGGAGATGACGGCCCTGGACAGGGCGGCCGCAGAAGGCGGCATCCCCACCCTCGATCTCATGGAGAGGGCCGGCAGGGCGGTGGCGGAGCAGGCCAGGGACATGCTCAGCCTCTGCGCGGGGAAGAAGGTCGCGGTGGTGGCGGCGAAGGGGAACAACGGGGGCGACGGATTCGTGGCCGCCCGCTACCTCAAGTCCTGGGGAGCCGCTGTAAAAGTTTACCTGTTGGGCGAGGTGGAGGAGCTCACCCCCGACTCCGCGGCCAACCACCGGCGCCTGCTGGAGGCGGGAGGCGAGGTGGTCAGGGGCGATGCCGCCGCCCTGGAACGGGAGCTGTCCGGCTCGGACCTGGTTATAGACGCCGTCTTCGGGGTGGGCTTTCGGGGTAAGGCCGAGGGCGAATTCGGGGCGGCCATCGAGGCCGTGAATGCCAGCGGCGTTCCCGTCCTGGCCGTGGACATACCCTCCGGGGTGGAGGCGGACACCGGAGGAGTGCTGGGCCCCGCCGTCGAAGCCCGGCGCACGATAACCTTCGCCTGGCCCAAGACCGGCCTCTACCTCTATCCCGGGGCGGAAAAGGTGGGCGAGCTCGTGGTTGTGGATATCGGCATCCCCGCGAACCTCCTCGGCGCGGTGGTGGAAAGCGACATCCACACCATCGAGGAGGACGAGATAACGGGAATGCTGCCGAGGAGGCCTTCCCACGCCCACAAGGGGATGTGCGGCCGGGTGCTGGTGGTCGCAGGGTCGGAGGGGCTCACCGGCGCCGCCGCCCTCTGTTCCCGCTCGGCCTTGAGGGCCGGTGCGGGGGTGGTGACCCTGGGGATTCCCGCCGGCCTCAACCTCATCATGGAGGTCAAGCTGACCGAGGTGATGACCCTGCCCCTCCCGGACGAAGGGGGCAGGTACCTGGGGGAGGAAGCGGTGGAAAAGGTAATGGAGGCCCTCGCGTCCTACGATACCCTGGCCCTGGGGCCGGGGCTCAGAACGGCTCCCCCCACCCGAAAGATGGTGGCGGGGCTGCTGCGGCGGGTGGAGAAACCGGTGGTGCTGGACGCCGACGGCATAAACTGCGCCGCCTCGGAGCCGGGGTGCCTGGAGGAAAGGAGCCACCCCACGATCATAACCCCCCACCCCGGGGAGCTGGGGCGCCTGCTGGGCAGGGGGGCGGGCGAGGTCCAGGCCACGCGCCTGCAGTCCGCCCTGGAGGCGGCGGGGAGGTTCGGGTGCGTGGTGGTCTTAAAGGGGGCCAACACGGTGATCGCGGACGCGAACGGGAAGGCCTATATCAATCCCCTGGCACTTCCCGGCCTGGCCACGGCGGGGAGCGGCGATGTCTTGACCGGCTGCACGGCGGCGTTCTGCGCCCAGGGTCTGGAACCGCTGGAGGCCGCCCTGTGCGGCGTTTATATACACGGCAAGGCGGCGGAACTGGCGGCCCACCTGGTGGGGCCGATCGGCATGGTGGCGGGAGACGTGATCTCCCATCTTCCGCTTGCGCTGTCAGGTCTGCTGCGCGAGAGTGAGGGAGGTTGGAAGCTTTGAAAGCGGCACGCGAGATAATGAGTCCGGATCCGATAACCGTGGGGCCCGAGGCCGCGGTGAAGGAGATGGCCCAGGTCATGGTGGACAACCGCATCCGTTGCCTGCCGGTGGTGGATGAAGAGGGCGGGCTCCTGGGGGTGGTGGACGAGGAGGACCTGGTCCACCCGGAGGCCAAGGTCCATTTTCCCACTACCATCCATTTTCTGGATAGCTATATTTTCCTGCCCTCCTCCCTCAAGGACTTCGAGAAGGAGCTGCGCCAGGCGGTGGGGTCGAGGGCCTCCGACGTCATGGTGGAGTCCCCGTACACCGTTGGTCCCCAGGACAGCGTGGAGGATGTGGCCGCCCTCATGGTGGACAAGGGCCTGGAGTACGTTATGGTGGTCGAGGGCGGCCTGCTCAAGGGGGTAATAACCCAGGCGGATCTCCTGAAAAACCTCACCGGGGGTTGACGGGGCCATGGCGGTAAATGACCTTTGGCGTCTTGCCATGATTCATGCGGATAAGGAGAGGATACTCATGCCTTTAGCAAATAATGGTATTCGCATCGGGTCATCGACCCTGGCGTTTACCTCAAAGACCCTCACCGGGGGTCGATGCGGCCATGGCTGAAACCGGTCCTTGGCGCCCCACCCGCGTCGAGGTGGACCTGGAGAACATCCGCCACAACGTGCGCCTCTACGCGGAACTGGTTGGTCCCTCCTGCCAGGTCATGGCCGTGGTCAAGGCCGACGGCTACGGGCACGGCGACGTGGAAACGGCGCGGGCCGCCCTGCAGGCCGGGGCTCACCGGCTGGGGGTGGCGCTGGTGGAGGAGGGGGAGAACCTGCGCCGGGCCGGCCTGGAGGCGCCCATACACCTTCTCTTCGAGCCCCCGCCAGCCGCCGCGCAGCGGGTGGTGGAGCTGGGGTTGACCCCCACCGTCTACGGTGTGGAGTACGCCGCGGCCCTCTCCCGGGTATGCTCTGAAAGGGGGTCAAGGTTACCCGTGCACCTCAAGGTGGATACGGGCATGCACCGGGTGGGGATGGACCCGGCCGAGGCGGTGTCCATTGCCGAAGAGGTATCCCGCCTCCCCGGTTTGGAGGTTGAGGGTATCTATACCCACCTGGCCATGGCCTCCGAGCCCGGCCATCCCTTTACCCTGCGGCAATGGGAGGTATTCAGCCGGGTGCTGGTCGGGCTTGAGGAAAGGGGACTACGGGTACCCATGCGCCATGTCGCCGCCTCGGGCGCCTCCCTGTCGCTTCCCGAATCGCGCCTGGAGATGATCCGTCTGGGCATCGCCATGTACGGCCTTCTACCGGGAAAGGGCTACGCCGGGGAGCTCGACCTGCGCCCCGCCCTATCCCTCCGCACCCGCGTGAGCCACGTGTTCAAGGCGCGCCGGGGGGAAGGGGTGAGCTACGGCCTCACCCACACCTTCGAGCGAGACGGCTGGGTGGCCGTGCTGCCCCTGGGATACGCGGACGGACTGGCCCGTGGCCTCTCCAACCGCTGGGAGGTGCTTATAGCCGGTAGGCGTTATGCGCAGGTGGGTACCATCTGCATGGACCTGTGCATGGTGGAACTGGGGGATGACTACCATCCCCCCGGGGAGGAGGTCGCGGTGATCGGTGGCTATGGCGAGGAAGAGATAGGGGTCGAGCGTATGGCGGAGACGCTGGGGACTATAAATTACGAGGTCGTATGCGATCTGGGAAAGCGCGTGCCCAGGGTTTACGTTAACCGTTTATAAATAATTAGCGGGGGTAGGATAGATAACATAGGGTCCGATCGTAGGGGCTCAATAGATTGTAGGGGCCTTAGGAAAGTCGGCCCCAAGGAGCAGAGGGGGTAGATGCCTAATAATATCCTGATCACGGGGAAGCCGGGCAGCGGGAAGACGACGCTGGTGGTCAGGCTTGCGGAGGGGCTCTCCGGCGACGGATTCAAGACGGGGGGGTTTGTGACCGAGGAGATAAGGGAGAGCTCCCATCGAGTAGGTTTCAAGGTGCGTGATTTGGGGGGAGATGCGGCGGTCCTGGCGCACGTGGATTACAGGGGAAAACCGCGCGTGGGAAAATACGGCGTCGACGTGAAAGCCTTTGAGAATATCGCTTTGCGAGCATTGGAGATAGGGAAAAAGGAAGCCGATCTGCTGGTGGTGGACGAGATAGGGCGCATGGAGATGGCGTCATCCTTTTTCCGCTCCGCCCTGCTGGAGCTCATGGACCTGCCCGTGCCGATTCTGGCCACCGTTCACGTGGGGATCGACGCCTTCACCGGTTCGCTGCTCAGAAGAGACGACATAACCCTTTACCATATCAGCCCGGCGGTTCGGGACAGCCTGAAGGGGGTGATAGATGGGGAGTTGCGTGGGTTCCTTAAGGATAGGGATTTTTCCGGAGAGCCTGAAGGAGGAAAACGATCATGAAAATCTGTCCTTCCTGCTACGCCGTTTGTGCCAACGAGAAGTGGGTTTTTGACGAAAGGGCCAGGGGAAAGGCCATGAAGGGCAACGGGTGGGAGAAACACCTGTGCCCGGGGTGCGAGAGGGTCGCTCGCGGCCAGGTGGACGGCGTAGTTTATCTCAGGGGGGACTTCTTGAATACGCACAAGGAGGAGGCTAAAAACCTCATACGCAGCGTGGCGCAGAGGAAGCTGACCAAGAATATCGCAGCCCGTATCTATCATATCGAGGAGAAGAGAGGCGAGATCATCATCGAAACCACCGATCGCGTCCTGGCGGAGCGGCTGGGCAAGGAGTTCGAGAAGGCCTTTTCCGGGCACCTGGACATTCAATGGCAGCATCACTCCGATTTCGCCCGAGTGTACTGGACCAGAGACTGAATAGCCTGAATTTGTTGGGGTACGGGAGACCGTGCCCCATTTCCATCAAAAAT
>Ga0315282_10017448_pt1 | contig 10370 bp, 9 predicted proteins | sample YL17G07_20_MG_FD_203693 | JGI IMG/M metagenome (GOLD analysis project Ga0315282, IMG submission 203693) | Sediment microbial communities from Yellowstone Lake, YNP, Wyoming, USA - YL17G07_20 | ecosystem: Environmental > Aquatic > Freshwater > Lake > Sediment | place: USA: Wyoming | collected... | reverse complement strand
ATGCGTATTGGTTTTAGATTCCATTTTCTCACCCGTGAAATCCAGGATGGTATTCGAACAGAGTATAATTCTAAGCAAGAAGTTTGCCATTTGGAGTTAAAATATGAAATTAAGACAGTTTTGTAACCCGTTGATATTTAACATAAATTTTCATGTGATATGGAGAAGAGATAGGTCTGTCGGGGAGAGACGGACAGGCTTTTTGCGATTCTTGTTAAATCTTAATATTTTTCTTTTATTCTAAATTCTAACTCCCTGTAATCAGAAATAAAAAGATATCGCTCAAAATTGAACATTGATGTACAATTTTGTCGTCATTTCAAAACTCTTTATTATTATTGTGAATAATCCCTAATTTGTCCATTTTATATTTTAAGATTCGCCGGCTAATCCCCAGCATTTCTGCTGCATGAGACTGAATATAGTTGGTCCTCCTTAACGCATCCAAAATGATCTCCCTTTCAAACTCTTCCTCCGCCTCCAGGAAAGAGACTTTACGATTAAGAATAGATCCTTTAAACTCATTGATCCTTGAAGTGTCTAATAAAGCGAAGGGTATTTCATCGGCCTGAAGATATTCATTGGAAGTTAAAGCGATCAAGCGTTCGATCAGATTCTCCAATTCTCGAACATTCCCCGGCCATTCATAATTCATCATCAATTCGAACGCCTCCTTGCTGACCCCTTTCACATTTTTATTATTTTCATTATTAAATTTTTTTATAAAATGATCTAATAGGAGTGGGATATCCTCTTTCCTCTCCCTCAAGGGAGGGATGACGATGGGGACAACATTAATCCGATAATAGAGATCCTCTCGGAATCCCCCGTTTCTTAGGAGTTGATTCAAATCTTTGTTGGTTGCGGTAATAAGTCTCACATCGACTTTGATCGTCTTCGAACCTCCCACGCGATTAAATTCCTTCTCTTCTAAGAACCTGAGAATTTTTGCTTGGGTGGTCAAACTCAATTCACCGATTTCATCGAGAAAGAGTGTCCCCTGATGAGCGACCTCGAACCGACCCAATTTTTTCTCGATCGCGTTCGTAAACGCCCCCCTTTCATGCCCAAACAGTTCACTTTCAATCAGCGTTTCTGGAATTGCAGCACAGTTAATGGTAACGAAAGGATGATTCTTCCGATTGCTATGGTAATGGACAGCCCGAGAGATAAGCTCCTTCCCTGTCCCGCTCTCCCCCATGATTAACACCGTCGATCTTGAATCCGCGATTTGCCTGACCACTTTAAAAACTTCTTTCATCCCTTTACTTTTACCAATAATATTTTCGAAACCGAAAGTCCTATCGATTTCCTCCCAAAGGCGTTGGTTCTCTTCCTTCAGTGCCTTGGTCGAAAGAGCCCGGTTGACAATCAACCGAAGTTCATCAATATCGAAAGGTTTTGTGATATAATCATGCGCTCCAAGTTTCATTGCTTCGACGGCAGTTTTGACGGTCTTCGTTGCGGTGATCATAATGACGATTGCATCCGGTTCCCCCTGCTTAATCTTCTCCAGGACTCTCAACCCATCTAAATCGGGCAAAATGATATCGAGGAGGATGAGATCAGGAGAATGCTCTTTAATTTGAAGAAATGCCTCTTCGGCGTTCTTGGCTAAAAATACCTCATAATCATTCTTTAGGATCATCTTCAGGGACTCTCTTGTCCCAATTTCATCATCTACAATTAAAATCCTTCTCACTGCCTCACCTTTCACCATCGGTCCCCTTCTCACGCATTTGTCGACGGATAATAAATGACCTTTCTTCTTTCAATAGGAAATTTCAAGGAAATAAGCGTCCTCGGTTTCTTCTCATTTATTTCGAATTTTATCATCCCTTTGTTCTTTTCAATGATTTCCTTAATCAATCTTAATTCCAGTTCGATCGGCTCTTCCTGTTTGATGGTTGGAATTCCCAATACGGCTTTAAGTTGCTCAACTGGCTTCTTATAACCGGTGTAAACAATCAGTATCTCAATATATCTTCCATCCTTCTGAAGAACGCCTTTATCGTCGCCTGTTTGTTTCGGACCGTTGAATGTTTTCGTTAAAAATCCGATGCTTCCGTTTGGGGGGATCGAAGAAATGACATATTGAAGAAGAGAATTAAAGATATATCTCAGATGTTCATCGTGAACCGCAGTTTCCGGAAGGTTCTTTTCAAATTTCTTAAATATTCTTATGTTCTTATCCTCTAATTCAAACTCATGCTTTTTCAAAACATCTTCAAGAATGAAGTGAACCGTGTCCGATTTCTCGAGAGGAGTATTGATCTTAATATAATTTAAAAGACCGTTTAGCACGGCATCGATCCTTTCAATATCTTCGGTAACGATCCGATAAAAATATTCTCTGAATTCCTCGTCGCTAAATTTTTCTCGCAGAAGCTGTGTGAAGGTTTTGATAGAGACGAGAGGGTTCTTTATGCGATGGATCAGTTCAACAAAAAAGAGTGACAAGGAGTAGCTATTGGGGTCCCCACGGTGGTTCGTCGCTTGATATGCGTTTGGCTTCATCTCACCCTTTTTGAGAAAGGACACAAATGAATTCCTTTCATTGTCTGTCTCAAAAAGAAGATCCTTTTCCATTATATTCTTCCCATCTGAGAAAACGGCACTCCGGATGATCACGTGCTCCAACTCCCTGACGTTCCCCGGCCACCAATAATTTTCTAATAACGTCAGAACGTTATTTGAAATCCCCACCTTTTTTATCTTCATCCTCTTGGAGTATTCCGTCAAAATGTATTGGGCAATCGTCGAAATCTCTTTCACCCGCTGTCTCAGTGGTGGAACAGAGACTGTCAGGGTATTTAATCGGTAGTATAAATCTTCTGAAAATTTCCCCTGTGTAACTTTTTCTTTTACATTTTCTGAAGAGGATGAAATGAATCGGATATTCTTGATGACCTTTTTCTCCATCCCATTTTGGAAAAGTCCATCTTCCACCAATTCTAAGAGATTTTGTTGCTCGACTTGCCCTAAATACCCAACCTTTTTTAAATAAAGGGTAGCGGAAATTGCTCCATCATTGATCTCTTTGAATATGTGAGAAAGTTGATCGCAGAATGTATCGCCTGCTAAAATTTTGCAGTCTATTTTATAAAAACGATAATATCTCCAATCTCCAGTATAATGAATGATTTTCGCTATCAATTCCTTTTCCGTCCCCGGCTCTCCTTGGATGAAAACCGGAACATTATTATGCGCGGTTTTCTCAATCAGCGGAACAATCTGAAATGGTATGATAGGGGAGCGAAACAATTCCTGATAGTTCATCGTTGTTCAAAAGAGTTAAAAACCTCTCGACCCTTTTCAAAATCGTTCTTTCTTCTTTTCGGATGGTCTGGGTTTAACGGCAAATTGATCAAAAAGGAGGATCCCTTGTTCAGCTCACTCTCCACATTAATATATCCGCTGTGGTCCTGGACGATCTGATTAGAGATCGATAGTCCTAATCCACTTCCTTTATTTTTCGTAGTAAAAAAGGGGTTGAAAATATCTTCCAGATATTCTGCCGGAATTCCACAACCGGTGTCTGTAAACCCAATCTGGATATAGGGGTCCCCCCCTGGTTTGAGGAAGGACCGGGTCGTCACAGTGATCCTTCCGTTCTCGGGTGTCGCCTCCACCGCATTCAACAGGATATTCAAAAAAACCTGTTTCATCTGTTCTCGGTCAATGCTAATGGGAGGCAAATCTTGGCCATAGTTCTTAACAACCTCAATATGCTTCTTCTTTGATTCGGTCGAAACCAAAAGGATCATCCCATCCAGAATACTATTGACATCTTCCATTTCCAATCTCGGATCAGAAGGTCTGGCAAAATCAAGGAGTTCATTGACCAATAACGAGATGCGGTCTACCTCTCCGGCGGCAATATTGAGAAACTGGTTTCGAAATTCTTCGTCCTCAAGCCGTTCTGGAAGTAACTGGGTGAAAGTTTTGATCGCCACCAAGGGGTTACGGATTTCATGGGCTAGTCCTGCCGTCAGCGTTCCCAGCGACGCCAAACGATCTGCCCTACGGATATAGGTTTTCGATTTTTTCAGATCTTCGTAGAGCCTTGCATTCTCAATAGCGATCGCCGTCTGGTTAGCCAATGTGCTTAGCAATTCAATATCCTCTTGAGAATAGACATCCTTATTGAACTTATGGCTCAGGTTAATCATCCCGATGAGTTGCCCTTTCAGAATGAGAGGGATGCTTACCTCGGCTTCTAATAGAGATAGTTTATCGATGACATTTTTTAACTCCAGGATATTAGCCCCCTTGATCAATTCCTCCCGTATAACAATTTCTCCAATTTTTTGTAGATAATGGGCCAGAGGATCTTCTTTTGCCAGAAGGGGGGGGGTAATTTTTGTATTTTTTGATGTGAATAGATCGTATCCTCCCTTTTCCTCATTCAACAGGAATAGAGACGCTTTCTCAACCCCCATCGTCTGGGTAATCGTATCAATGATCCTTTTGGCCAGAGACTGTAAATCGAGGATGGTCACCATCGCCCTGCTAAATTTCCCTAAGGTTTCGCGGTAATCATAACGATTCTTAAAGAGAAGTTGCTCCACCGCTTTTTCTGTACCTGGTTTGATCTCGTTAAAAAAGAAAGCGACCAGTAAAAGGAGCGATAAAATAATAGCCGAAAACAGGTAATTAATCTCCTTAAAGAAAATCTCTTGGCTGAGGAGAATTAAAATAAGAGATGGGGCGAAAAGAAGTGAAATTAAAAGGGCATAAGTCGTCCCTTTCTTTAGGACGATATTGATATCCATTAAACGATGTCGGACGATCGAATAAGTCGCAAAACCGACATATATTACTGTAAAGGATGGGCCAAGCTTGTTAAATTTAGAAATCCCAGCCATAGGGAGAAGTAAGTTTGTAATTATTCCAAAGCCAGCAGTCAAAAACATCCCTAGTAAACAGTATTTAACTTGAAGCCTTACAAGGCCAACAGCCTTTTTATAAGAGAGTATTAGAAACATAAAGCCTAAAAATATATAGCCAATTAGATAGATCGAAAAAAAACGGTAAAATCGTCCATAATTGAACATTTGAGATTCAAAACGAAGAGAAGAAACGATTTGACTGGTAAATGACAAACCTAAGAACAATATTGAAGGTAAAGACACTAAAACAAGTTTTGTGAGACTCAAACTTTTCTGGTCCTTGGGATAAAGTATGGCGAAACAAAGAAACGCGGCAGGGGTAATTCCCGAAGTTGCAAAGCTCATTCTCGCCCAAAATAGCATTGAGGAAGGGGTTTTCCCGCAAAAATATAGCATGAAAACACTAAACCCCCATCCGGCACAAGCCCAGGCAAGAACGGAAAAGATCAAATTTACCCTCTTATAGGGTTGAGTTTTGAAAAACACTAAAAAACCCAAACCCAAATTTACTATAAATGCAACGAATAAGAAAATTTCTGGAATGTACAATTTTGACTCCAGCGTTCAATGCAATTTACTTAAATTTACTAACGATTACCACCGTATGACTTCCACCGAACCCATGGGCATTCATAAGTGCAGTTTTTACTTCGCCGCTTCTGGGATGATTCGGAACGTAATCAAGGTCGCAATTTGGATGTGGGTTTTTATGATTGATCGTCGGAGGAATAAGATTCCTGTTGATCACCAAAATGCACGTAATCATTTGTAGAATTCCAGTAACTGAAAAAGATTGTCCCGTAATCGGCTTTATGGAGGTTACAGGAATCTGATATGCCAACTCTCCAAAAACCTTTTTGATAGCGAGTGTTTCATTCAAATCATATTCTGGGAGCCCATTACCATGAGCATTTATATAATCTATGTCTTTAGGCCTAAGATGAGCACTTTCTAAAGCCTTCTTAATCACAATGGATGCAGTTTCCCCATTTGGATCCGGCTCAAATAAATTATATGCTTCATTCCCCGAGGCATAGCCCAAAATTTCACCGTATATTTTTGCCTTTCTTTTTAGAGCGTTTTCCAGTTCCTCAAGGATCAATAAAGCGCCCCCTTCGCCAATTGCTATCCCGTCCCCATCGATATCGAAGGGCTTCACCGCCTTCCTGGGTTCTAGGTTTTCCCTTGAAACGAATCCCCCTGCTGAAAAAAGGCCTACATTACAAGGAGTAATCGGTGATTCACCTGCGCCAGCAAACATGATGTTGGCATCTCCTAACCTGATAGCATTGTAAGCAAAACAAATTGCATCAAGACCCGAATTACATCCCGCAGCTATCGTTGTATTGGGCCCCTTTAACCCAAATTTACAACTTATGATCCCAACTGCTGAATGAGTACAAATTGTTATGGCAGCATAAGGGCTTAATCTTTTGATTCCCTTTTCTAAAAAAATCGCACATTGATTTTCTATATGGTCGGCCCCTCCGATCCCTGTCCCGATAATCACTCCGATCTTGTAAGGATCTTCTGAATCTAAATCTATTTTCGAATCCTCCAGGGCCATATAGGAAGCCGCCAAAACGAATTGGGCAAATCTACTTAATCTCTTTGCAGTTTTTGGATCCATGTAATCGGTAGGGTCAAAATCTGGGACTTCGGCTGCTATTTGAGAAGGATAGGATGAGACATCAAAACGAGTAATCTTTCTAACGGCGGATTGTCCGTGAACCAAGGAATCCCAAAAATTCTCTATCCCAGTGCCGTTTGGAGCAACAACCCCCATTCCTGTCACCACAACCCTTCTTTTTTCCATTTGGTCAACCTACCCTCTGAACGATTAAAGTTATTATTATAAATATTTTTAAATTATGTCAACAATTTTGTACAATCACTTTTTTCTTATAGTCCAAACAAACAATTGCCTTAGGCCCACGGCAAATTCAAAGCAAGGGATCATGGACGACGATTTTTCCCTAATTTGTAGTGAGGTACAATATATCTTGAAGAGACCATAAAATTATGCTAATTTTTTAATAAATACATGAGGAGGTCGATATGCATATCGACGAGGACAAAAAATTTGATAGGAGAAATATTAAAAGGAATATCAAGGATGGGATAACTACTCAAAAGGATTACGAAATCTACCTGTCCAAATTGCCGGATGCGAGTGGCAAGTTATTCAATCCGGAAGGATCTTTGACTGGCCTGGAAGACTTGGCGTCAAGGACGGGTGACGAAACACAAATTAGGAAGAGAGGACTGAAGAAAAAGACGAAAGGGAAATAGTTATGCCTATTTATGAGTATCGATGTAACAAGTGCGAAAAGGAATTCAGTCAGCTAATACTAAATCCAAAAGAGATCGGACAAGTCAGGTGTAAATTCTGCAATAGCAGTAACCTGACGAAATTATTATCTTCTTTTAGTGTCCATCAGACTGAAGAATCGCGACTATCCAGTTTCGATACTTCAAGGCCGCGAGGAGATGAATTTTATAAAGATTCCAGAAACGTCGGACTCTGGGCAAAGAAGAGAATGAGAGAATTAGGTGTAGATTTGGGACCTAAGATGGATGAGATTGTAGAGAAGGGCCGAACTGGAAAGATTCTCGACCAATATAAATAATACTTACCTGCTGGCAATGAGATATGGAAGATAGAGACTACTATGAAATTCTCGGAGTTTCAACGAATGCTTCCGAGGAGGAGATCAAGAAAAGTTACCGAAAAATCGCAATGCAATACCACCCCGACAGAAATCCCGGAAATAGGGAGGCTGAGGAAAAATTTAAGATCGCATCGGAGGCTTATGAAGTTCTGAGAGATCCAGAAAAAAGGCAGATCTACGACCAGTACGGAATTGAAGGTTTGAAAGGAAGAGGTTTCACCGGGTTTCGAGGATTCGAGGATATTTTCTCTGCGTTTGGAGACATATTTGAAGATTTTTTTGGGCTTGGGCGAACCTTTAGGCAGAGGCCAAAGGCACGTTCGGGGGCGGACTTAAGGTACGACCTAAAGATTCCATTTTACGATGCTGCATTCGGGAAAGAGGCGGAAATCGAAATCCCAAAGAATGTCCCATGTGAGGTTTGCAGTGGAACCGGGGCCAAACCGGGAACCCATCCTACCCACTGTCCGAATTGTAAAGGGTCAGGCCAAGTTACTCGCTCACAAGGATTTTTCACCATCAGCACCACTTGTAGCCAGTGTCAAGGCCAGGGAAAATATATACCCAACCCTTGTAAAGAATGTCGAGGAACTGGCAGGGTAAGGGAGAATAAGAAAATCCAGGTGAGAATTCCTCCTGGCGTTGACACAGGTTCCAAATTAAGAATTCGCGGGGAAGGCGAAGACGGGGAAAGAGGGGGACCCCCGGGGGACCTTTTCCTCTTCCTTTACATTGAACCTCACGATTTTTTTTCAAGGGATGGCGACGACATTATCTGCCAAGTCCCTATAAGCTTTCCTCAAGCCACATTAGGATCAGAAATAGAAGTGCCTACCTTAAACGGAAAACGGAACTTGGCAATTCCCAAGGGCACTGAAAGTGGTGAAGTGCTTAGGATAAAGGGGGAGGGCCTCCCGAAGTTAAGAGGTCATGGTCGAGGTGACCAGCTGGTTCAGATTATTGTAAAAACGCCGAAAAATTTAACAAGGCGCCAGGAGGAAATTCTGCGAGAATTTGAGGAGTTAAGTAAGAGGAATGGAAGAGAGGGAGAAGGCTGGAGGAAGTTTTTCAGAGGGGATGGGTAAAAGTTAACATAATATACATTATCAGACATTGATTATTAAACGTAACAAAATGAAAAATACAAACGATCTCACCGGTATCATCCTATCAGGCGGCAAAAGTGCCCGAATGGGAAAAAGCAAGGCGTTTATCGAAATTGAAGGCATTCCTATCGTAAATCGGATTCAGGTCTTATTTAAAGACCTATTTAAGGAAATCATTATCGTAACAAACGAAAAGGAGCCATTTGCTAATTTCGATGCAAAAATCTATATCGACATCCTCCCAAAGCGAGGCGTATTGGGAGGATTGTATACTGGCCTTTTTTTTTCCTCGTATGAGTATTCATTTTGCGTCGCTTGCGACATGCCCTTTCTTAGAAAATCTGTTATCGAATTCTTGATCAGTAAACGTTCGAATTATGATGTGATCGTTCCGAAGATAAAAAATGGTTTAGAACCTTTACATGCTATTTATTCAAGAAGGTGTTTAGAACCGATAAGAAAAGTCCTTGAACAAGGCAGATACAAGGTTATTGACTTCTATCCGATGGTAAAGGTTAAGATAATCGAAGAACATGATTTCTCCGCAATGGATCCGATGAAGGAATCGTTTATTAATGTGAATACTCCAGAGGAATTACTTTTAATCAAAAAAGAGGAGTAGCTGCTGAGATGATCAAGAAAGTATATTTTTGTTCCGTTGTTGCGGTCCTAATTCTTGGAATCTTTCCATTGCGGGATGCATTTTCGAAAAATATGAGTGATGAAGAACAGTTAATAGTGGTTGGGATCGGAGCTTTCAATGATGGTTTCTACGATGTCGCGGAAAGGCAATTTTCACAATTTATAAGGGATTATCCCAACCACGGAAAATTGTATGACGTTTGCTTTCTTCTCGGAAAAACTCTACTCATCAAGGGGAAATTAAAGGAAGCCAAAGCGGTTTTTTCAAGAATTATAAACGAAAGCAAGAATTATGAGTCGATGGATTATATCTTTTTTTGGGTTGCAGAAATTGAAATGAAATTGGGGGACGGGGAAGAATCTAGGAAACTTCTTCTTGCGATCATCAGGAAGTTCCCAAAATTTGAATGGATCGACCACTCCTATTATCTTTTGGGCCATCTCAATTTTCAGTCAAATAAACTGAGTGATGCGGAGTATTCCTTCAAAAAGGTTTCCCAATCCTCTAAAAATAATGAATTAGTCCAATCTTCCCTTTTCTGGCTTGGCATCGTGAACTTTAAAAAAAGTGATTATGAAGCCGCAAGAATTTACTTTCAGGCGGTATGGGAGGATCCTAAATTTATTCCTCAAGAGTATTTGAAGTACGGTTTATTCTGGCTCGGCGAAGCACAGTTAAGGTTAGGCAGATTTAATGATGCAAAATTGAATTACACCGCATTTTATGGACGGTTCAAGAACGATGTTTTGATTCCAGAGGTCTATTGGAGACTCGGTTTTTGCGAATATCGACTGGGAAATATTAAGGATTCAATTGAAATCTTTGGATCATTCAAGAATCAATTTGAGGGTTCGCAACTCAATTTATTCACCCACTTTCTGCTGGCAGAGATATTCCTCATTCAGGGCGATTACTCTTCCTCAATAAAGGAGTTAGATTTTATTCTGAATAAGCCACAGCAGGGAAATATTCTTGCGGGAGCTTCATTGCTAGCGCTTTATTGGAACTATTTACATCTGGGCCAAATGGAGGGGGCAACTAGGATCTTCCAGAGATT
>Ga0315282_10017447_pt1 | contig 10370 bp, 10 predicted proteins | sample YL17G07_20_MG_FD_203693 | JGI IMG/M metagenome (GOLD analysis project Ga0315282, IMG submission 203693) | Sediment microbial communities from Yellowstone Lake, YNP, Wyoming, USA - YL17G07_20 | ecosystem: Environmental > Aquatic > Freshwater > Lake > Sediment | place: USA: Wyoming | collected... | reverse complement strand
TGGGCCTCATCCCGGGCCTCATGTCCCCGACGAGCAAGCTCAACGTGACCGTCGGCTGCGCCCTGACCGTTTTTGTCTATTACCATTATCAGGGAATGAAGTCCCAGGGCGTCCTCAAATACCTGAAGCATTTCACCGGCCCGATCCCGGTCCTCGCCCCGCTCATGATTCCGATCGAGCTTATCAGCCACTTCTCCCGGCCGGTCTCCCTCTCCATCCGGCTCTTCAGCAACATCTTCGCCGAGGAAGTCCTCATCGTCGTGATCGGCTCGATCATTCCCTATATTCTCCCCCTGCCGTTCATGGCCCTATCCCTGTTCACGGGTCTTCTCCAGGCGTTCGTCTTCGTCCTGCTGTCGTGCATATATATCTCCGGAGCCGTCGCCCACGCGGAGGAATTCGAATAAAGAAAGGAGTCTTCGATATGAATAAGTCCCTCAAGACCCTCGGGCTGCTCGTTTTCTTCACCCTGATCGCCGGCGCGCCCCTCCTGGCCCAGGAAGGCGAACTCAGCGACGCCAAGGCTTCGCTGTACAAGCTGTCGATCATCGTCGCCGGCGGGATCATCACCCTGGCGGCGGCCGCGGGCGCGTTCTGCCAGGCCAAGGCCCTGAGCAGCGCCTGCGAGGGCATCTCCCGCAACCCGGGAGCCGCCCCCCACATCCGCTTCCTCCTGCTCCTCGGGCTGATCCTGATCGAGACGCTGGTCATCTACGCCCTGCTCGTCACCTTCATCATCCTGATGGTGAAATGGGGCGCTTACCGGTAAGCCGAACTTCGAGGACGTGATATCCCGCCCCGGCCTCAGCGGCGGGGGCGGAGAGGCACGCCCTTCCGTTCCGGAGAGGCATGGCCGCTCAGATCTTCAGGCTGCTCGAAACGACGTGCAAGAGATTCTATACCGATAAGTGCTTCGGCCTGTCGATCATCATCTCCTATTTCACCCTGATGTGCGCGGTGCCGCTCGTCGCCCTCTTCGCCTTCGCGACGACGAAGGTCCTGGGCAATTCCGAGCTGGCCATCCGCAGCCTGAACATCTTCACCGAGGATTTTTTCGCCAAGTTCGACCCGTCGTTCTTCACGAAGCTCAGCGCCGTCTCGAAGAACATTTCCAACTTGGGGTGGTTCGGGCTGATCGGGTCTCTCGTCGCGGGCAGCTTCCTGTTTTCGAACCTGATCTCGGCGATCAACCTCGTCTTCAAGTCCCAGACCAAGAAATCGTTTTTTTACAACCGCCTGATGGAATATCTGATCATGCTCGTCATGGCCGTCATCCTCGTCTTCTCCCTGTCGATCACGGCTGTCTGGACCGCGCTCCACGGCGCGATCAAGGAGACATCCGTCGTCCAGGATTACCTCAATCCGGGGATCATGGCCATCGTCGACAACTTCTTCGTCCAGTATCTCGTCCCCTTCGGTCTGGGCTTTCTGGTCCTCTTCGTCCTGTACAAGTTCATCCCCGAGGTCAAGGTCACCACGCGCGCGGCGGCCATCGCTGCGGCGGTTTCTTCCTTCCTTTGGGAGATCTTCAAGAGGAGCTTCGTCATCTATGTCGCCAAGTTCTCGGCGGTCGGAATCGTTCTGTCCAAGCTCCTCCAGGGAACCCTGACCTCGATCATTTTCTTTTTACTCTGGATCTCGTCCTCTCTCGCCATCCTGCTCTGGGGGGCCGAGCTCGCCGCGGCCATCAACGAGAAGAAGACGGGAGAGAAGGCGGCGTGAGCGGATTTCTGGAAGCCGGAGACGATCCGGGAAGCCCGACGTCAGGCCGGGCGAATCGGACGCATCCCTGAGCCGCCGGGGAGATCGGGGCTGAGGGAAAGGGAGTCATCCATGGGACTGACGGTCAGGGAGCTTGCGGAACGGCTGGGGTATCCGTACGAAGGCGACGGCTCGGTCGCCCTGAGAGGCGTGGCGGGCCTTGAAAAAGCGGGGCCGGGCGATCTCGTTTTCCTCGCCCATCCGAAATATCGAGAAGCGCTGGAGAAGTCGGCCGCTTCGGCGGCGATCCTCCCCGCCTGCGATCATTTCCCGAAAATTCCCGTGATTCTCGCGGATAACCCGAGGCTCGCGTTCGCCCGCGCGACCGAGATCCTCTCCCCGGCCTACCGCCCGGCGCCGGGCGTTCATCCGACGGCGATCGTGGCGCCTTCGGCGAAGATCGGCCGGGGCGTTTCGGTAGGCGCCCTGTGCGTCGTCGGCGAAGAGGTCGAAATCGGGGACGGCGCGATCCTCTTTCCGCTCGTGACCGTGTATCCGCAGGCCAGGATCGGGGCCGACACGATCATCCATTCGGGCTGCTGCCTTCGCGAGGGAGTCCGCCTCGGGAACCGGGTCATCCTCCACAACGGAGTCGTGATCGGCGCCGACGGATTTGCCTACATCCGGAGAGACGACGGCGCTCAAATGAAGATCCCTCAGGTGGGTACGGTCGTCATCGAGGATGACGTCGAGATCGGGGCCAACTCGACGGTCGACCGGGCCGCGCTCGGCGAGACGATCGTCCGCAGGGGGGCGAAGATCGATAACCTGGTCATGGTCGCCCACAACGTCGAGATCGGCGAGAACGCGATTCTCGCCGCCCAGGCGGGGATCGCGGGGAGCTCCAAGGTCGGCCGCCAGTCCATTCTCAGCGGCCAGGTCGGGATCGCCGATCACATCGAGGTGGGGGACAACGTGATCATCGCCGCAAAATCGGGCGTGACGAAAAAGATCCCGTCGGGCTCGTTCGTGTCGGGAAGTCCGCACCTCGACATCCGCGATTGGCGCAAGTTCTGGGCGCTCGCGCCGCAGCTCTACGACATCGTCAAGGATTTCAAGAAGCTCAAGGTCCGGGTCGACGAGCTCGAAAAGTCAGCGAAAAAATAAATCGGCTAGGTCCACAAGAACAGGCCGAGAAACGGCCGCGCTCGCGTCCTCCGTCCAAGCGGCGCCCAGGTCGTCCTCCGCCCCCGCGCCTCCGGGTCTTATGATTTACAGCTTGCAGACTTTGGGCTGCTCGGACCACGCGGTGGCCAGATAGGCATCGACGCTCAGGGCGGCATGGACGCCCGACCCGACGGCCGTCGCCACCTGGTGAGGGCAGCTGTCGATGACGTCCCCCGCGGCGTAGATCCCCGGCTCGGACGAAGCCATCGTCGGATCTACGGCGATCTCGCCTAAGAGTGTCAGCTTGACCAGTCCCTTGACGATCTCGCTCTTGGGGAGCATCCCGACCGACACGAACAGGCCCTCGATGTCGAGCCGAGTGATCGTCTGGTCCTTGACGTTCCGCAGCGTCACGCCCTCGAGGTTCGATTCCCCGAGGATGGACTCGATGACGGCGCTCAAACGCAGCTCGATTTTCGGGTTGGCGAGAAGGCGCTCCTGGAGGATTTTCGTCGCCCGAAGCTCGTCGCGGCGATGGATGAGCGCAACCTTCCGGGCGAACTTGGCCAGGAAGATGGCCTCCATCAGGGCCTGGTCTCCGCCGCCGACGACCGCGATGTCCTTGTCCCGAAAGAACGGTCCGTCGCAGGTCGCGCAGTACGAAATCCCTCGGCCGATGAGCCTGTCTTCGTTCGGCAGGCCGAGTCGGCGGTAGGCCATCCCCGTCGCGATAATGATCGCCCGCGTTGAGTAATCTGCCTTGCCGCCGCGGACGATCCATCCCTTCCCGTCGCGGAGGATTTCCCTCGCCTCGTCGGTCACGGTCTGCGCCCCGAACCGGTCCGCCTGCTTCCGGAAGCTCTCGATGAGGTCGAAGGGAGCGATGCCCTCGGGAAAGCCGGGGTAGTTCTCGATCCAGTCGGTGAGAAGGATCTGCCCTCCGGGGATCGCTTTTTCGAGAAGGATGGTCGACAGCCGGGCCCGACCGGCGTAGATGGCGGCGGCGAGTCCCGCGGGTCCCGCGCCGATGATGATGACATCGTATTGTTCACTCATGACATACTTATTCCTTCCCCCACGGAGCCATGCGGCCCGCCTGGCGGCCGACGGATTTATTAATTTAAAGGTGCTTGCTTATGGTCGAGACGATCTTGTCCTTGGGAAGAGCTCCGACGATCCTCTCCTTCAGCTCTCCCCCTTTGAACAGCAGCAGCGTCGGAATCCCCCGGACCCCGTACCGGGAGGGGACCTGCTGGCTCTCATCGACGTTGACCTTACAGACCTTGAGCTTGTCCTTGTACTCGACCGCGATCTCGTCCACGGCCGGGGCCACCATCCTGCAGGGGACGCACCAGGCCGCCCAGAAATCCACGAGGACGGACAGGGGCGACTTCAGGACCTCCTCGTCGAAATTCGCGTCCGTCAGATTGAGAATTTCGTCTCCCACCTCAGCCTCCTCTCTTGATTCCCACCGCTTTGGTATAGAGATCCAGGTATTCGCCGGCCGCGCGCTTCCAGGTCGAGTCATCCGTGCCGTTGGGAATGACGAAAAAGGAGTCCCGCCGCCGGCTGAGGATCGACTCAAATCCTGCGCCTCCGTTTCCGAACTGGAGAGCGGCCCGGCAGTCCGGGCTGAGTCCGTTGAAGGCGTCGGCGAAGATCAGGCCCGCCTTGAGAAAATTGAATTTCCCGTTGAGGGCGAGCTGGTCCGGAGTGAAATAATCCCAGGTGAGTCCGGTCAGGACGAGCGACTCGGGGGGGAACTGTCCCTGGTGGGCGGGATTATGGACGGTGAGCACGGTCGCGGTGTCCCGGAAGTGCGCTTTCTGGGCGTAGTGGGTCTTCAGGAAGAGGGGGATCAGGGCCGTCGGCCAGTTGTTGCAGTGAATGATATCCGCGGGGATCTTCGCCTTCAGGACAAATTCGAGCACGGCCCGGCAAAAGAAGGTGAAGCGCTCGTCATTATCGAGGTAGTCTTCCTTGGATGAGCCGTAGATCTCATCCCGGTAGAAATATTTATGGTTTTCGATGAAGTAGGCGGGGATGCCGCCGGTTTCGGCCTTGGAGACGCTTGCCTTGACCTTGTCGTCGCCCAGAGGAACGACGAACTCGGGGAGGACGACCTCGAGGGGGAGGGCCTCGATTTCCGGCCGTCTGTGTTTCGGCAGGACGAGGGAGACCTCGACGCCCAGTGAGGCCAGCGACCCGGAAAGGGCCCGGGCGCTCTCGGCGAGATCCCCGAATCGGGCGAACGGAGAGGCTTCGCTCGAGACGTACAGAACGCGCATCTTTGATTTCATGGAGGAAATTCAATGATAGTTTTGCCTCCCAAAAAAGTCAAACGGCGCTCGGGGTGGGCTCACAGGGAAAGCCTTGTTCCCGCTCGGGTTTTTAACGCCGTTCTCTCGCCGTTCTTTCGCGGCGGCTCAGAACTCGCTTCCCGCCATTGATTGTACGGGGGGTTCGGCGGGAAGCTCAGACAGCTTCGCCGTCCGGCCTCTTCCGGGCCGGATGCCCACGAAAAACGTCTCGAGAAGGCTAAACCCGAGATGGTCGCTGCGTGCTTTCCCCGCTCGCCCCGGCTAAGTGGCTGTGCGCCGATCGAGTGCTGGATCCGATTGAGGGGCATTACCCATGCATCCGAATTTTTAAGAGTCAGGCTTATCGGTATGCCTGGAACTCGCTCCGTCCTTTAAGCAGATAAGCCCGTTAGATCCAAACCACTGATTCGGAAAGAATCTAGCGGGAAGCTTGTAAGCCGAAGCGAGGGGTAGGGGATGAGCGAGCATAAGGAGATCTCGCGAAGTCCCGAGTTCCGAGGGAACCCGCTCTGGCGGGCGTGAGCATGTCTGAGCACGCTCCGGACAGTCGAAGCAGGCAGGAAAGGATGGCAAAAGACAATCCAGATGCGTAAGCCTGTCGTGCGGAGTTGCGGAGCGCCGAAGGAAATCGGGGGACGGAGCGCGCGATGATCGACGCCTGCGAGCGAATCCCCTACCCCGAGCCCTTTATTCGCCCCAGGAGAGTTTCTCGCGGAGAAGGTCGAAGTAATTCCTTCGGGGCGAGGAGACGAGGCTCAGCTCGCACTTCGCCCGGCGGACTTCGATGACGTCGTTTTTTACGAGCGGGGCGCCTCGCTGTCCGTCGAAGGACAGGTAGACTTCTTCGCCCGCGGTCAGAAGCTCGATTCGGATCTTCGACTCGGAGGTGATGACGGTCGGGCGGAACGTCAGCGTGTGGGGGCAGATGGGCGTCAGGAGGACGGCCGGGACGTAGGGCTGGATAATGGGTCCGCCGGCGGAGAGAGAGTAGGCCGTCGACCCGGTCGGCGTTGCGATGATGAGCCCGTCGGCTCTCAGCGTCTCGACCTCGCGGTCGTTGATCCAGATCTTGAGGAGGATCATCCGGGCGACAGCGCCCTTGTTGATGACGACGTCGTTCAAGCAGAGCCGGACGCTCTCGTTGAACCTGGACTCGAGAAGCATCCGCGAGCTGATGATGCTCCTCTCCCCCGAAATCAGGGCGTCCAGCGCGAGGGTCATCTCGTTCAGGGGAACCTCGGTCAGAAAGCCGAGACTTCCGAGATTCACGCCCAGGACCGGCGTCTCCGAGCGGGCGGCGGCATGGGCGACGCTGAGGAGCGTCCCGTCGCCTCCCAGCACGACGACGACGTCGGCCTTCTCAGGGACGTCCGCGCGCGGGATACCGTCCGGCCGGCCGAGCTTTTCGGCGGCGGCCTCTTCCAGGAGACAGACGAGTCCGCGACCCTCGAGATGGGCGCAGAGTTCGGCCAGGATGGCTTCGATGCGCGGCGCGTGAGGCTTGATGACGACGCCGACCGTCTTAATTTTTCTCATCCCGGATGACCTCCTCAATCCATTTTAGCACTATATTCCGCTCGGGAGGCAATCCTTCGAGCGACCACAGGGCGAAAAATTCCCGGTTCCCCTTTTGGCCCGGCGTTGAGCACTTCAGGAGTCTGCGGAGGCGAAACCCCAGGACGGCGGCCCCCGCCGCGACCTTCTCGAGAGTCTGCCGGTGGATCTCCGGGTCGCGGATGACTCCCTTCTTTCCGACCCGGCCCCTCTCGGCTTCGAACTGCGGCTTGATCAGCGCGAGCGCTACGAACGGACCCCGGTCGGGGGAAGGAATATCCGTCTCAGAAACGGGATTTGTGTCCGCGATCCTTTTGAGGGCGGGCAGAATCTTCAGGACGGAGATAAAAGAAACGTCGAGGGTGACGATGCGGGGCATCCGGGGAAAATCCGCCGCGGCGAGATCGCGCGCGTTCTTTTCGACGAGCGCGACGCGCGGGTCCCGGCGGAGCACGGGATCGATCTGCCGAGTATCGACGTCGACGGCGTAGACGAGTTCAGCGCCGCGCTGGAGAAGGCAGTCGGTAAAACCGCCGGTCGAAGAGCCGATATCGGCGCAGATTCTTCCTCGGATGTCGAGCCCGAAAGCGTCGAGGGCCTCGGCCAGCTTGAGCCCGCCCCGGCCGACGTACGGCAGCCGATCCTTGATCGCAATTTCGAGGTCGGAGGGAATGAGCCGGCCGGGCTTTTCGAGACGTTCGGTTCCGCTGAAGACCAATCCCGCCATGATCATGGCCTGGGCCCTCTGGCGCGTCTCGGCGAGCCCGCGCTCGACAAGGACTTTGTCCAGGCGTTCTTTGGCCACGGCCTTCTTATTCAGTCCCTATTATTTCAAGTCCCTTTCGCTGACCGGCCGACAAGATTTCCCTCTGTCGTCCCGAGGAGCGAAGCGACGTGGGGACCTTCTAAACAAAAAGAATCTGAACGATCACTCAAGTTTATCATAAAGATCGGCCCAATCTGGATTGAGAGAATTGATAAGGATGACCTTGCGCCGCCGCGCCCACGACTTGATTTGCTTCTCCCTTTCGATGGCGTCACAAATATTACCGAACTCTTCATAATAAACAAGCTTCTTGAGATTATAGTCCTTCGTGAATCCTTCTAGAATACCTGACCGATGCTCGTAGACTCGTTTGATGAGATTGTTCGTTACTCCGGCGTAGAGGACGCTGTTTAATCGGCTGGCGAGAATGTATACGAAATATCTTTGGTCCACAAGACTTTGATTGTTTATGAGGTCCCCACGGCCAAGAGACCTCGGGACGACATCAGGAAGACGAGAGGAAAGAGGATTATTCTCACCCGCGGGAATAGAACTCCCGGATCTGTCGGGCGAGGCCGTCCGGGTCCAGGCCGAGCCTCTTCCTAATTTCCCGGGCCTTGCCGACGGGGTAGATCTCGAGGGGAAGGCCGATGGCCTTGAATTTGATGTCGAACCGCTTCTCCCGGTCGAGGAGCTCCCGGACCGCGCTGCCGAATCCTCCCGGCACGACGGCCTCCTCGGCGGTGATGATCGTCCTTCCCGGGCCGGCGAAGCGGAGGATCCTCTCCTCGTCCAGGGGTTTGGCGAATCTCGCGTCTACGACGGCGAGGCTCAGCCCGTCTCTCTCGAGCTTTTCGGCGGCTTCGAGGGCGGGGGCAACCATCCCTCCGAAGGCCAGAAGGAGATCGGTCCCGTCTTTGAGCTGTTGGCTCTTCCCGACGGGAATCAGGCGCAGATCGTCATCCAGGCGCACGCCCAGGCCTTCGCCGCGGGGAAAGCGGATCGCGCAGGGATGGCCGACCGTGAAGGCGGTCTTGAGCATGTGCTGGAGCTCGTTTTCGTCCCGCGGGGCCATGAGGACGATATTCGGCATGTGTCTCAAAAACGCGATGTCGTTGATGCCCTGGTGGGTGGGCCCGTCGTCGGGGACGATCCCCGCGCGGTCCAGGACGAAGACGACGGGCAGATCCTGAAGACAGACGTCGTGATAAACCTGGTCGTAGGCTCTCTGGAGAAAAGTGGAATAGATCGCACAGACCGGCCGAAAGCCGGCCAGGGCGAGCCCCGCGGCGAAGTTCACCGCGTGCTGCTCGGCGATGCCGACGTCGAAAAACCTCTCGGGATATTTCCGGGCGAAATCGGACAGCCCCGTTCCCTCGAGCATCGCCGCGGTGATGGCGATGACCCTGGGATCCTCCCCGGCGATCCTGACCATGGTCCGGCCGAAGATCGAAGAGAACGACGCCTTCCCGTTCGGGGAGAGGGGCTCTCCCGTGCGGAGGTTGAACGGCGAGGTCCCGTGAAAGTGCTCGGGATTGTCCCGGGCCGGGGCGTATCCCCGCCCCTTCGTCGTCACGCAGTGAATGAAAACGGGGCCTTCATCATATGCCTTCGCGTCCTCGAAGACCTCGAGGAGCGAGCCCAAGCTGTGCCCCTGGACGGGGCCGATGTAGCGAAACCCGAGCTCCTCGAAAAGAAGCCCGGGGAAAAAGGTCTTCTTGACAAGATCCTCCACCGCCCGGCCCGCCTTGATCATCGGCCAGCCGAACCTAGGGATGGTCTTCAGGACCGACTTCGCCCGGTCCTTCATCCTCAGGTAATGCTGGCCCGAAGCGAGGTAGGACAGATAGCTCGAGAGCGCGCCGACGCTCGGCGAGATCGACATCTCGTTGTAGTTGAGGACGACGATGAGCTTCTCCCGGAGGTGGCCGATCTGGTTGAGGGCCTCCCAGGAGACGCCGCCCGTCAGGCTGCCGTCTCCGATCACGGCGATCACCTTGTGGCGCTCGTTTTTCTTATCCCGCGCGACGGCGAGTCCGAGAGCCGCGGAGAGGGCCGTCGAAGCGTGGCCGGTGTTATAGACGTCATACTCGCTCTCGTCACGGCAGGGGAATCCGAGGATCCCGCCCGCCTTGCGGAGGCCGCGGAACGCCTCCCGACGGCCGGAGATAATCTTGTGCGTGTAGCACTGGTGCCCCACGTCCCAAATGATCTTATCTTTCGGGGCGTCGAAAACATAATGAAGGGCGAGGGTCAGCTCGACAACGCCAAGGTTGGCCGAGAGATGCCCGCCGTTCTTCGACACGACTTCGAGGATGTAGGCGCGGATTTCACCGGCCAGCCGGGCCAGGTCCTCAAGCGAGAGTTTTTTGAGGTCCCGGGGGCTCGATATTTGATCCAGGAGCTTATTCATTGCTTTTCAGGTCTTCCATTTCCCGTCTTCGCGGCGAGCCGCTCCTCCCCTGATCAAACCGGAGGAGAAAAGGGGCTATTATACCCCAACGCGGCTAAGATTGCTCGATGGCGCGGGCCGCGTCAGAACGGGAGCTCGCCCTCGTCCTCGTCGTCCGGCTTCTTTTTGCCAGGGGCCGCCTTGCCCTTGAAATCGGGCTCCTTCTCGTTCCCCTCGTCCTCGGCTCCGCCCTCGGACGCTTCATCTTCGAGGCCGAAGGGCTCGCCGCGCACGTTTCCCTTCTCGTCCTTGAGCAGGATCTCGATTTTCTTTTCCGCCTTGTCGAGCTCGGTGCGCAGAAAACGAGCGAGCTTGACGCCCTTCTCGAAGAGGGCGAGCGACTCGCTCAGGCTGAGACCACCTTTCTCCAGCTTCTCGACGATCCCGTCCAGGTCGGCCAGCGCTTTTT
>Ga0315282_10017446_pt1 | contig 10370 bp, 9 predicted proteins | sample YL17G07_20_MG_FD_203693 | JGI IMG/M metagenome (GOLD analysis project Ga0315282, IMG submission 203693) | Sediment microbial communities from Yellowstone Lake, YNP, Wyoming, USA - YL17G07_20 | ecosystem: Environmental > Aquatic > Freshwater > Lake > Sediment | place: USA: Wyoming | collected... | reverse complement strand
GAGAAATTTTTTTCTTTCATCTAAGAACTCGAGGATTTCTTCTTCAGTCAATTTAGGCTGAGTCTGAATCAATGATGGTAAAACTAATTCTGGGTTATGGCAATAAGGACAGCGAAAATTACAGCCAATAGTAAAAACCGTGGCTGCTATTTTTCCGGGATAATCTACTAAAGTTGTTTTTTGAAGACCACCAAAAAGCATATATTTAACTTTACAACTTATAACTAACAACTAATAACAAAAAGATTAAGGTTCGTGTTGTAAGTTATAAGTTGTTAGTTGTTAGTTAAATTCTGAAGGTTTTTCTTTGGCGAAATTCTTCTTGCTTTCCGTGATGCCATTGCTGTACTGGCCGAAGATAACCCACCACTCTTGAATAAACTTCACAAGGCTGCTCAATAGTACACTTGGGGCAAGTAAAGTGCTCGCCAAGAAGATAACCATGAACAGGGCAAATAGAAAAAGTCGGGGTTAAAGTAAAATACGGTAAGTGGAATCTTTCGAAAATTATTTTAATCAAAGATCTTACTGATTTAGTATCAGAAATTGATTCGCCTAAAAAAGCATGAAAGACCGTATTATGAATAAAAACCAAGCTATTTTTCCCAGCTAAATAATTATGATTTTTCTGAGTAGTTAAATCATAAAAGAAATTATCTTTAACATCCGCCTTTGACACCTCTTTTACTCTCAAAACTGGAAGATGACGCTTTTTTCTATTAGAAAACTCCTCTCTAATTCTAGAAGAATTAAAAGTACTCGTAAACTCCTTCATTAGTTTGGTCACTTCATATTGAGGAATTCTTAATCGATAAATATCAACTTCGTTCTTTCTCTTTGTTTTTTTTAATTTTTTACTAATTTTTATCCCGGCTATATTACAAATACCTAAGATATCATCAGCTAATTTTTCAGAAACGGTATAATATTCAAAATCTCCATCTCTTTTCCCAAAATGGCCATCGCTATCAGCTAATCCACTTAAAAGAGAATAAACATTTTCCTGATTAATATTTTTCTTTACTATCTCTGGTATCGCTATTTTATAAGTCTTTTTTCCAAAAGAAAAACCATATTTAAAGAAAAACTGCCAAACATCTTTTTTTGGTGTCGAGACGCACTTTAATAATTTACTCCTTTTATCGTCACTGATTATATTCACCTGAGTATCAAAGTAACTATTAAGAATTCTCTTAACTTTTTCCAATGCTTCCTGATGTTCAGAAAAGAAACGCACCACAAACTTCTCAAGATGATTTCCCCCGCGATTATCAAAAAACCGAGAAATAGAACCATCGCCAATAAAGAATCCGATTAACCACATTAAATCATTATCAAGTTTGCTCTTCGTATGAGGGTACAGATTAAAAGAATTTTGCAAAATATAATCACCTTTCTTTAATTCATCGGCTCTTTTTTGTACTACTTGATATTTTGACATTTTTGAATATTTTAACCGACATTCTGGATGGTATCTTAGATGAGCAGCGAACCCCTTAATATTATTGACTGTCTCTTGACAAACTGGACATTGAGGATTGGGCTTGATTCTTTCTAAAACAAAGAAGGGGTGCCAATCAGAGGTAGTAATATCTAAGCCGCCTTCTCCTTTTATTCTGATTTTATTAGACTTTTTAACATCAACCTTTATCGCAGCTATAATTTTATCCCATTCGCTTATCCCTTTATCCGGATTATAACTTAAGGCTTTAATGGGCTTCAATTTGTCGAAATTCTCTACTATTTTTTCTATTTTAATTAAGCCTTTATTGGTTAAAACCTTATTCCCTTTCTCGATACACCCTCCTGTGTATTTACACTGGAGTTCATCTTGTAATTTCAAAGCTTCAAACAAATCATCAGTATAATTTACCGGCAATTGAGTGGAATTAGTATAAAAAGGCTCTTTTTCTCCGGCAGTAATAATTTCTGGATATTTCTTTTTATCTTTTAAGGCCAGGCGATAAGAAGTACCTTCAGCTGGCGTAGCTTCTAAATTATAAAGATTGCCGGTTTCCTCTTGGTACTCAATCAATTTATCTCTCATAAAATCCATTACTTCCTCTGTAAACTTGATGCCTTTTGTTTCACCAATATTTACTCCTAAAAAGTTTAATAAAGCTTCATTCATACCAATCAAGCCAATAGTAGAGAAATGATTGCCCCAATAAACGCCTCTCATCTTTTTTACAGCCTCGAGATAATATTTAGAATAAGGGTAAAGTCCTTTTTCAGTCCAATCTTCCAAAACTTTTCTTTTAATTTCTAAACTATTCTTGGCTAAATCCATTAAGTGATTTAATCTTTCAAAAAATTCTTTTTTCGTTTTAGAAAGATAACCTATCCGAGAAAGATTAATAGTAACCACCCCAATGGAACCTGTTAGCGGTGCTGATCCAAACAATCCGCCGCCACGTTTATAAAGTTCTTTATTTGACAAACGAAGTCTGCAGCACATTGAGCGAACATCTTCTGGTTGCATCTCAGAATTAATAAAATTGGAAAAATAAGGAATACCGTACTTGGCAGTCATTCTCCAAATACCTTCATAAGCTAAATTATTCCAATCAAAATCTTTAGTAATATTATAAGTAGGAATGGGAAAAGTAAAAACCCGACCTGTAGCATCACCTTCAGTATAAACTTCAGTTAAAGCCTGATTTAAAATATCCATTTCCCTCTGAAAATCACCGTATGTCTCTTTCTGGGGCTGTCCTCCGATAATAACAGGGTTATTCTTTAAATAAGCAGGCATTTTTAAATCTAAAGTAATATTAGTAAAAGGAGTCTGAAATCCCACTCTCGTCGGAACATTCATATTAAATAAAAATTCCTGAAGCGCTTGTTTCACTTCTTGATAAGTTAAATTATCATAACGAATAAAAGGAGCTAAAAGAGTATCAAAATTAGAAAAAGCCTGAGCGCCGGCTGATTCACCTTGTAAGGTATAAAAAAAATTCACCATCTGGCCTAAAGCAGCCCGGAAATGTTTGGCTGGTTTAGATTGAATTTTACCGGACACCCCACCAAAACCTCTCCTTAATAAATCCTCCAAATCCCAACCCATGCAATAAGCTCCAATAGTATCTAAATTATGAAGGTGAAAATCCCCTTCTTCGTTGGCTCGTCTAATTTCTGGCGGATAGACACGATTTAACCAATATTTCTTAGCCACATAAGAAGAAACATAATGGTTTAATCCTTGAAGGGAAAAAGCCATATTGCTGTTTTCTTTAATTTGCCAATCCTGGCCATTTAAATAATCATCCACTAAACTAACGGCTTCTTCAGTAGCTATTTGAGCTTCCCGCATTTGACGCCGCTGTTCTCGATAAAGAATGTAAGCTTTAGCTGTTTCTGTCAGGTTTTCTAAAATTAATACTTCTTCGATAATATCCTGAATTTTTTCCACATTAACTGCTTCGCCCTTTTTGAAACGGCGGTTTAATAAAATAATGGTTTTTTTCGTTATTTCTTGAGAGAGTTTTTTACCTCCTTCACCTGTAGCTGTTAAGGCTTTGTAGATAGCTTCCTCGATTTTGCCTTTTTCAAAAGCTACGACTTTCCCGTCTCTCTTAATAACTTCTTTGATATGATTGGTCAGTTTTTTAACCATAATTACGATTCTTTTTTCTTTCTTCTTAAAAAGGCTGGGATTTCTAATTCTTTATTTTCTTCTATTATTTTTTTGATATTTTCATCTTTGGGTTTTTCTTCTTCCTCTTCTATGGGCACTTTTATACCTAAAGGTAAGGGAGAACCCAGTTCTCTTATTTCTTTTTCAAAACCTCCAGCAATCACTGTCACTTTTATTTCACCTTTATTTAATTCTTTATCAAAACTGGTGCCAAAAATCACTTGAGCATCTTTGGCAATTGATTCAGTAATCACTCTGGCAGCATTATTGATTTCTACTAATGACATATCCCGGCCGCCGCTAACATTAAATAAAACCTTGGTGGCACCTTCGATAGAAATATCTAGAAGCGGCGAAGAAATAGCTTTTTTGGCTGCCATCTTAGCCCTTTCTGCTCCTTTTGATCTCCCTAAACCCAAAAGGCTACTCCCAGCATTAGTCATAATGGTTTTGAGATTAGCAAAATCAAGATTAATTAAACCAGGAAAAGTAATCAAGTCGGAAATGCCTTTAACTCCTTCTCTTAACACTTCATCAATTTTATAAAAAGCCTCGAGAATAGGTGTTTTTTCATCAATAATATTAAAAACTCTATCATTGGGAATGGTAACAATAGCATCGACTTCATTAAAAAGTTTTTGCCAAAATTCTTCGGCTATTTCCAATCTTTTTTCACCCTCGAAAGAAAAAGGTTTGGTCACTACGGCAATGGTTAAAGCTCCAGCTTGCCGAGCTAAATTAGCCACGATGGGCGAAGCCCCAGAACCAGTACCACCACCTAAACCAGTAGCGATAAAAACTAAATCTCCGCCTTGAACTGCTTGGTTAATTTCTTCAATGTCTTCTTCAGCCGCTTCTCTGCCTTTTATAGGGTCCATCCCTGCTCCCAAACCCCGACAAGTATTTTTTCCAATCTGAATTTTGACATCAGCTTTAGTATGTTTCAAACCCTGTAAATCAGTATTAATAGAGATAAGGTCTATGCCTTCTATTCTTTTATCATAAAGACGAGTCACTACATTGCCTCCAGCTCCTCCTACGCCAATTATTTTTAAGCGGACTTTTTGAGAAACATTTGGAGAACTACTTTTACTTTCTTTTTGATGTTTTTTCTTACGAATCATAATAAAAAAGTATAAATTTGATTTTAAATAAATTTAAAATATCAGGGCAAATTTTTTATGCAATGTATCGGCTCCGCCGATGAATCTCCAAATCATAATAAAAATTAAAAAGTTAAAGAGAAAAATGACGCTCTATAGAATTTAAGAGTTTTCTAATTAATCCTTCGTTTTCTAATCGAATTCTTTTATCAGTTATTCCTCTAAGAGTTAAATTCATTAAACCCAAAGCCGGAATAAAGGAAGGGTCAGAAGTTTCTTTATACCATTCAATATCTGGTTTGGCAATTCTGACTGGCAACTTGAATTTTTCTTTTGCTAATTCTGTTATAAGAGGCATTTGAGCTCCGCCGCCAAAAAGAACAATTCCTCCCGGTAATTTACCAAATCTATCCAATTCTTTTAACCGATTGCCCACCATTTCAAAAATTTCATTTAAACGAGCCTCGATAATTTCTGCTAAAAAGCGCTTATTAATTTTATTCTCTTCATCCGCTACTTCGAGATATTGACTTAAATCAACCAAAGCTCCTTTGGGAGCTTTTTTAGCTAAAGCTAAACCTTCACTAATTTTTATTTTTTCAGCCACATCAATATAGGTCTTGAGTCCCACAGCAATATCATTAGTAATATTATTGCCGCCAACCGGAAAAACCTTTAAGTCCAGAAGTTCATCATCTTCGTAAACACAAAGACTGGTTGTCCCAGCACCAAGGTCAAGGGCTGCTGCTCCTAATTCTTTATCTTGATGAGTTAAAGCAATTTCTGCACCGGCATAAGGCAAAATAAGATGATAAAAATTAAGGCCTAACATTTCTCCCAGCCTATCAACGTTTCTGATAATGGGGCTAAAAGCATCGATCAAAAGGCATTCTATTTCTAATCGCAAGCCTTTCATCCTAGTAGGATCTTTAACCTTAGTGATACCATCAATAATATAATTTTTAACAGTCGTCTGAGTTAAAACTCGATTAGCTGGTAAAACACAAGCTTGAGCAGCCTTAAGCGCCCTTTCTTTATCATCCTCCGTTATTTCTCCGTCAGGCCGACTAATCACAGAGACGCCTTTGGAAGTTCTGATTTCTAAATGAGGACCTCCTATACCTACGGTAGCTTGTTTAAAAACAAAATTTCTATTAACTCCTTCCATTTCATTGAGCATATTATCCAATTCAGTCACTGTCATTTCTAAATTATCAATCATTCCCTGTTTAATTCCTTGAGATTTACGAATGGCAGGAAAAACGACCTGCCAACTATCCGGACTATTAATTTGAGCCACTAAGGCCTTGATTTTAGAAGAACCTAAATCAAGAGCAAGAATATAGGAGGACATAATAATAATTAATTTCTAATTTCTAATTTCTAAACTAATTTTTAAACTAATTTTTAAACTAAAGATTGAAAAATTTTTGATTCGAGGAGTTCCATTTTTTTAGCATCTTTGGAGTTATCATGCGTGTAACCAAACAAATGTAAAATACTATGAACCAAAAGTAATTGATAAAATTTCTTTTGAGATATTTGTCTTTTTAAAGCCTGCCTTTTGATTTCTTCTGGGCAAAGGAAAATGTCACCTTCGGAAAAAGTCAAAACCGTCGTTGCTTTATTCTTTTTCCCTCGCCAATAATCATTGAGCTTCTTTATTTCTAATGGCGGCACCAGGATAAGGGAAATCGGTTTTGCTGGTTTTTTCAAACATCTCAAAATCTTTTCAACGTTCTCTCTTAAAAACTGGCGAGGAAGTTTACTCTTAGTACAATTGTGAATCAAGATTTCTGAGTTTCTCTTCATCATACTACAAAAGCCCCTTTTTTCGTTTATCGTCTATTTCTTTTTTCACTTTAATTCGATGGAGAGCAGATAATTTTTTACTTCTTTCGTTCTGAGAAGAAAGACGAAATTTCTTTTTTCGAGTTTCAATTAAAACACCACTTCGATTGATTATCTTTGAAGCTCGATTCAAAAAGGTAGTAATATTTTCTCCTTTTCTTCTTTTAATAGTAATGGCCATATCAATGTGATTAAAATTTACGAGCGAGGCGCTTTTTAAGCTCTTCGATTATTCTGTCAAAAGGAATCGTTTCTTGAAGACCTGAAGCCATATCCTTTAGAATTATCATACCATCAAGAACCTCTTGTTGTCCAAGAATAAGAGCGTAAGGGGCCTTAACTCTATCTGCATTTTTAATTTGGGAGTTAATATTGTCTTTCTCTAAATTAGCTTCTGTTAAAATATTAGCTTTTCTTAATTGCTCTAAAAGAATGAAGGCTTGTGTTTTAGCCGCATCTCCAATCTGAATCAAGAAAACTTTTGGTTTTGGAAATTCTAATTTTCTTTTCATGACTTTCAATTCTTCCACTAACCTCTCTACCCCAAAAGCTACTCCCACAGCTGGTCTATCCAAACCTCCTAATAATTTAACTAAATAATCATATCTGCCACCACCAGCTAAAGACAAACCTGTCTCTTTGTCTTTTTTTCTAATTTCAAACACGGTGCGACTATAATAATCCAATCCCCTAACTAAAGTCTTATCTAAAACATAGGAGACGCCAACATTATCCAAAATATCTAAAACATTTTTAAAGTGGTCTTTGCAATCACCGCATAAATAATCCAAAAAATTAGGGGCTTTTTCTTTAACAGCAACGCACTTAGGATTTTTACAATCTAAAACTCTTAGGGGATTAGTTTTTAAACGTTTTCGACAGTCAGGACAAATATTTTTTTGGTGTTGCTTATAATATCTAACCAAAGCTCTAATATAAAGAGGGCGGCATTTATTACATCCAATACTATTAATACGAATTTCAAGGTCGCTTTGGTTAAACCCTAAATTTTCCAGAAAGGCCCTGGAAGCCAAAATAATCTCTGCATCTAAGGCCGGCGATGAATCGCCAATAGACTCAATATTTAATTGATAAAATTGGCGATAGCGGCCAGCTTGAGGTTTTTCATGCCGGAAAATTGGACCAAAGGAATATAATTTTATTGGCTGCGGCCAATTAAACATTCCATTTTCCACATAAGCTCGTACTATGCCTGCTGTATACTCCGGTCGCAAGGCTAAAAATTCTCCCTCTTCTTTGGTTCTTAAAGTATACATTTCTTTTTCTACAATATCGGTCTTGCTGCCTATACTTTTATTATATAATTCTGCTTTTTCCAAAACTGGCGGTTCACATCTTCTAAAGTTATAAAATTCTAAAGTTTTCTTGGCTATCTCCATTAGATAATCATAATAAAGATAATCCTCAGGTAAAATGTCTTTCATCCCGCGAGGAGTTTGTAATAGGCGGCGCTTATTAATTCTCTTAAGAGGATTTTGATTTATTTTACTGGGCATAATTATTAAAAACCGGGAAGGCTGTTAAACGACTAAAAGGCCATAGTCTTAGCCAAACTCTTCCTACAATTAAATCTTTATTCAATGGTCCCCAATTACGGGAATCATAAGAAGCAACCCTGTTATCACCCAAAACAAAATATTGCTCAGAATTAAGAGTTATCGTTAAATTGCCCGAGGTTACAGTACCTTCAGGCAAAAAATTTTCTTGTAAGTCAATTTTCTTGCCAGATGGCTCAATAATAGCTACTTCTCTATTGTTAATTTCTACTGTCTCGTTAGGCAAACCGATAATTCTCTTGATATAATATTGATTAGGATGATTGGGCGCCTTTAAAACAATAACTTCATAACGATCTGGGCTACGAAAATGATAAGAAAGTTCATCAATGACAAGGTAATCTTGGGTGAAAAAAGTTGGCTCCATGCTACTGCCATGCACAATAAAGGGCTGAATTAAAAAATACCTTACCGGTAAAACAATGAGGAAGGCAATAATAATCATCTCTAAATTTTCCCAAAGAATCCTTCTCCACATAAACTACAAGGGTAAACAAAGTCAAAAAGATGATACCATAAAAATTGATGAAAATCAAATTTTTTGTTAAATTAAGAAGGATGAAAAACCCGTTGAATTCAATGTTTCCTTGGATTCTAATTATTGCTGTTTTATGTCTAGCCTCTTTTTTAGTTTGGGGAGTTAATCATCCATCTGAATTAGCTATTAACAGCGAGAAATCAACAGAATCCTCAAGTACTTTTTCTCTTAAAGAACCGGCCAATATTCTTTTTTTAGGAGTATCTGGCGATGGCTCGAGAGGGGCTTTATTAACTGACAGTATTTTTTTAGCTCATCTGAATTTTAATCAAAAGAAAATATCAATTATTTCTTTCCCCCGGGATTTGTGGGTTCAGGTGCCTCATACTAGTCAGAATGAAAAAATCAATGCTCTTTATTCTTTAAGCAACAAAAATAGAACAAATTTTATTAAGGCTACTTCCTATAATTTAATTCAGGAAAAAATAGAAGTTATTACTGGGTTAAAAATTAATTATGTTATTATTTTTGACCTTCAAGGAGTTGGCAAAGTAATCGATGCTCTAGGCGGAATTAATATTTGGCTAGACAAAGAAATGGTTGATCCCCGGCTTACCAATCCCCATGATTCATCAGAGATTTTTGATTTAAGTCCTGGCTGGCATTATTTAGATGGTGCAACAGCAATAAAATTTGTCAGAACTCGTTATGCCCCTAGCGGTGATTTTTATCGCATTGATAATCAACATATAATTATTGCCGCTCTTCGAGAAAAAATAAATCAGCTTTCCAATGTCTGGAATTTAATGACTTGGTTTAAAATTTGGCAATCCATGTCCAATCATTACATCGCTAATTTGGACTTTAATACTTTATGGGAACTGTTTAATTTATTCAAAAATATTAAATCAAACCAAATTCAATATTTGAGTCTTACTAATCGACCACCGGATAATTTGCTCATCAGCTCTGCTATCGAGGGTATCTATAATAATGCCACGACCAGTGTTTATATCCTCTTACCTAAGGAAGGATTTGAAAATTATCAAAAAATTCAAGAATATATTAAAAATGCCATCAATGACTAAAAAATTTTTGATTCTGGGATTAGGCAATCCCGGAGCTTTATATAAAAATACCAGACATAACATTGGTCAGGATTTTGTTTCGTGGCTTAGAGAGCAATATCATGCCCCTAATTGGCAAATTAATAAAAAACATTTTGCCCAAATTAGCATTTTAGAAAATCAGAATAAGACAATTATTTTTGCTTTACCTTTAGTATTTATGAACGAAGCCGACAGAACTCTTCAACAATTAAACAAATATTACGATATTCCTTTGGAGAATAGTTTTATTGTTCATGATGACAATGATATTTATGTTGGCGATTTTAAACTAAGTTTTGATTGTGGCTCTGCTGGCCATAAAGGAGTAGAATCAATCATTAAACATACTCACAGTCAAAAGTTTTATCGCCTAAGAATAGGTATTCAGCCAAAAAAGGGACAAAGAACAAAAGCTGAAGATTTAGTCTTAAAAAAATTCTCTCCGGAAGAAAGAAAAATCATCACTGAGAATTTTATTCTCATGAAAAAAGCAGTAGAAGAAAAACTTGCAGATTAACCCTCTAAGAGCTCATCTTTTCTCCTGCTCATTAGCAGGGGAGGGGCATGTTACACCTCTCCCTTTTTTATTATGGGTCTGCTAAAGCAGACCCTTTC
>Ga0315282_10017445_pt1 | contig 10370 bp, 7 predicted proteins | sample YL17G07_20_MG_FD_203693 | JGI IMG/M metagenome (GOLD analysis project Ga0315282, IMG submission 203693) | Sediment microbial communities from Yellowstone Lake, YNP, Wyoming, USA - YL17G07_20 | ecosystem: Environmental > Aquatic > Freshwater > Lake > Sediment | place: USA: Wyoming | collected... | reverse complement strand
AACCTTGGAAAACGTGGGGGGTCTTCCCCCACGCGATCGAAATGTCTACAGAGAAGAAAATAGAAGAGAAAAAACCACAACAAAGTAGACGGAACTTTCTAAAGTATGTCGGTGGAGCAGTTGGAGTTGCCGTTGTAGCCGGTGCAGCATACGGCATCTACGAGACGACAAAAGCTCCTCCCACTCCACCTACTCCTGCGACCACAGTCCCTGCGACCACAGTCCCTGCGACCACCGGGGTGGTCATTCCCCATCCCAATGCCAAATCACCCGGCTACGGATTGAAAGCAGGCGACATGCGCGCCTATGACCTGATCTTGGATTCGGCAAAGACGAAGATCGATGGAACGAAGATAAACATATGCTATGACGAACCTCCGGCCGATCCTCTAACAGTATGGGGCCCGCCTCTCTGGAAGAAAGCGGCGGGAGTGGACTTGGGCGAAAAGACACTGATTCCGCTGTTGAACATGCGCGACAAACTCGAGACACAATTCACGATGGGAACAGCAAGCTACGATCTTGTATCTCTCTGGCCGATGCAGATCAATGAGTTCATCGCGAAGAAGTGGGTGATGCCCCTCGATGACTACTTCGATGAGTTCGGGTACCCCGGTATGGATGATGTCCTGCCCTTGTTCAGATACGTCTACTGTCAACCTGCTGGGGACGGCAAAACCTACGGGACACCGATAGACGGAGATGTCCTCTGCTTCGACTACAGGACCGACATCTTCGGAGACCCAGACCTGAAGAGCAAGTTCGAGAGCAAGTACAAGTATCCTTTCGAAATTCCGAAGACTTGGGAAGACGCTGCAGATATGGCTGAGTTCATCACGGACCAATTGGGCAGCAAAGGGACTTACGGAACGCAACTCTTCGGCAAAGACATATTCCTCTGGGCTTGGTATGGAAACATTTACCACTCGTTTGGCCACAATTGGTGGGACGAAGATCTCACACCAACCCTTGACGTTGATGGCGACGGCGTCCGGTCGCTCAACTTGCTAAAGAGACTCATGAAAGCGAGTCCACCGGGGGTCATGAACTACAGCGTCGACGAGACAATCGAAGCATTCTTGGCGGGCCACGTAGCCTTCACGCTATGGTGGCCTGACCTTTGGGAGTTCGCTCACAGTAGCTACCTGGGATCGAAAATAATCAAGGTGCACGACATCGGCCCCTGCCCAGGAGTCAAAGGCAAGGAGGACAAATGGTGTACAACTGCCCCGGTCGGGAGAATGCTCGTTGTCCCTACAAATGCAAAGCACCCCGAGGCAGCATACTGGGTAGCCCAAGCTATGGGAGGGCAAACAGACCTTCGCCTTGCAATGCAGACCGACCCCTATAACGGTCTCGACACGGTAGCGTATAGCGAGTACGCTCGTCCTGAATGGTTCTTGAAGAAGAATCCGTTCAGGAATCCTAACGGTGACACGAAACCCAACGACGCCAACGTCGATCCTGCCATATTCGGCCAAGACCGTGCAATGGAAATGGCCAAGAGATACATGGACATGCATAAGGAGGCAGTTCTGCACGCGGTTCCTCAGCCAACCTGGCTAAATGCTTATAGCTATATGCTGGAGCTCGCGCACCAAGTCAGCGCGTTCCTGCTGGATACCAAATCAGCAGACCAAGCACTCAAGGATGCCGCGGCAAGCTTCAACAGCCTCACTGATGACATAGGAAGGAATGAACAGAAGGCCGTCTGGAGCATCATAAGAGAGAACTACAAGAAAGCGCAGATAACCACCGTCTGATGCCCCAATTTTCCCTTTTTTTTGCGAGACGAAGGTGTAACAATTATGCAAACAACGAAGAGATTGGCGAACCCCGTCTGGTTGTTTGTTCCTGCGTTCGCAATAATAATAGCGATTGCAATCGTTCCTTTAGTGTACTCCGTCTACATTAGCCTTCATTCATGGAGCATCGCCGGGGGGAAGGCGCCTGAATTCAACTACGGGCTCAACTATATGTGGATGGTCACAGATTCCAGGTTTCTTTCATCACTGGAGAGGCTCCTGTACTACGCGGGAGTCGGCGTCGGCGTCGAGCTGATACTCGGTCTCATCTTCTCGACAGCAATCTATGACGGATTCAAATCGCCTAGGCAAAGGTCGATTATCTTGACACTCTGCTTGACTCCAATGCTGGTTGCTCCGGTGGCAGCTGGATTTTCCTGGTGGATGATGGATCACTCGACCTATGGTGTCATCAACTATCTCTTCAGCCTAGTCGGGCTGCCCTCAGTGGACTGGTTGGGAGACCCGAACGTTGCGTTGTCGAGTGTCATGATTGCGGAAATATGGCAATGGACTCCCTTCATTACGCTGATCTTGTACGCAGGACGGCTTTCAACTCCAGCGAGCCTTTATGAAGCAGCGGAACTCGATGGGGCAGGATCTTGGCGGGTTTTCAGGCGGATAACCCTTCCTTCGCTCACGAAGTTCATGGCGTTGGCAGGGCTGCTTCGCCTGATTGATTCATACAAGTTCATCGACACGTTGTTCATCATGACGGGCGGGGGGCCAGGCACCGCGTCGGAGTTGCCGACCTTGTACATATACGTCCAAGCCTTTGAAAAGCTTCAGCTCGGCAGAGCCGCGGCACTTTCCTGGGCAATGACGCTATTGGCAATAATCGGGGGAAACATCTTCCTCAAGTTGCAGGAGCGTTCACGATAAGGAGGAGACAAGAAGTGAGGGCGAATCTTGTTGTCAGGTTCGTATTCATCGTAGTCGCAGCGGTCGTCCTAATCTGGACGTTATTTCCCGTCTATTGGCTTGCCGTCACTGGTGTGAAGACGCAAACCGATGTCCTTACCAGGCCCCCTGTGTGGCTACCGAATCCAGACTGGCATTTCTACCGAGACCTGCTAACTGCAGGAGGCATAGCAACGGGGAGCGGTTTCTTTTCACTAATAGACAGCCTGATCATCTCCAGCGGAACAACATTGTTGTGTGTTATCTTCGGAGCCATGGCCGCCTACGTATTATCAGTCTTTCCTGGAAACGTTCCAACAGGCGGCAAGAGCATGGCGTACACGATCCTAACGTTCAGGATGTTTCCTCCAATAGTTCCAACGATTCCTCTGTTTTGGCTATTCTACACATTGGGACTGCTAGACACGCACGCCTCATTGATCATTGCGTTCACAACGTTTAATCTGCCGTTTGCAATCTATTTGATGAAAACCTTCTTTGACGATATCCCGAGACCAATACTAGAAGCAGCCCTAGTCGACGGGTATTCACCCTTCAAGCTCTTCTGGAAGATCGCGCTTCGATTGGCAATTCCGGGGCTTGTGTCGGTCAGTGCACTCTGCTTCGTCTTCTCCTGGAACGAGTTTCTGATGTCGTTAATCCTCACGGCAACGAAGGTGAGGCCGTACACTGTACTACTAGCAACCTGGATGACTTCTATGGAGATAGCATGGGCTCACAGGGCTGCCCTGGCAGTCATAGGAATAATCCCTCCAATATTGCTCGTCTGGATACTCAGAGAGAGACTGGTTCGCGGCATGACTCTTGGAGCAGTGAGGTAATCTAGATGCCCACTCTTAGCACTAGCGGTGTTACCAAACAGTACGGCAAGAAGCTGGCCCTTGAGAACGTAAATCTTTCAGTCGATGCAGGGTCTTTCACATGCCTCCTGGGACCTACGGGAGCCGGAAAGACTACTCTACTTAGGATAATCGCAGGACTTGAGAAACCGGATAGCGGCGCAATTCATTTGGGCGATCGAGACATAACCGGCCTTCCTCCAGGCGAAAGAAAAGTCGGCATGGTCTTTCAGACCTTTGCCTTGTATCCCCACATGACTGTCTATCAGAACCTAGCTAGCCCACTGACCAACATGAAACTCTCGAAGGATGAGATAGACAAACGAGTGAAGGAGACATCCGCGTTTCTAAGAATGGACAAGCTCCTTCAACGTAAGCCGCGTGAACTAAGTGGCGGTGAGCAGCAGAGAGTCGCCATTGGCAGAGCTCTCGTTCGAAGAGCCGACTTGTGCCTTCTAGACGAACCGCTGACGAACCTAGACTTCAAGATCAGATCTGATATGAGATTTGAGTTCCGGCGAATGAAAGACCAACTTCAGCAGACAATTCTCTACGCAACGCCAGATCCTGAAGACGCCCTCGCAATGGCAGACAAGGTAGCTGTGATGAACAACGGCCGAATCGAACAGTATGACGCCATGACCAGCGTATACAGTCACCCGTCAAACGTTTTCGTTGCCAGCTACTTCGGACAACCTGCCATGAACTTGATAGACTGCGTATTCAAGGAGGAGAAAGACAAGCTTGTCCTAGACGCGCAATCATTCACAATCGACTTCACGCCTCTGAAGAGTTCGATTCCAAGAGAAGCTGTAGGCAGCAAACTCGTTTTGGGCGCAAGGCCCATGCATCTCCAACTCTCGACCCAGAAGCCGGATCCGCCATTCCTGAACGGGAAGGTCTACCTCTCGGAAGTACTGGGATCTGTCACAGTTGTCCATGTCACCGTGGGTGATGTTCTGCTCCGGGTCTTCGTGTCCGCCGTCAGAAGGATACCCTCCGGAACCCCTGTGTGGTTGTCATACGAATTGGAGAGGTTTCACCTCTTTGACGCTCAAACAGGCAAGGCCATCCGGTAGGTGAGAACGTGACGAAGCTCCATCTCGACCATGTTACTAAGGTCTTTGGAGGAACAGTCGAAGCTGTCAAGGACGTTTCATGGGAAGTCCCTGACAAATCATTGGTCAGTCTCTTGGGCCCATCAGGCTGCGGCAAGACCACAACCATGAGAATAATCGCCGGATTGGAAACGCCTACCTCCGGAAGAGTGCTCATGGACGATGTTGACGTCACCGACCTACGACCGAGAACAAGGGATGTAGCAATGTTGTTCCAATTCGCGGTCGTCTATCCTGGAATGTCAGTGTACGAAAACCTCGCGTTTCCCTTGAAATCAAGAGGTATGCCCTCTGAGGATGTCAGGCGCAGGGTGAACGAGGTCGCTCAGGCGCTCGGATTAGCTTCCGTCATGGATGAGATCCCCTCGAAGATGGACATGAGCGTGCGGCAGAAAGTCGCCTTGGGTCGAGCAATAGTGAAGCCAAGGAAGTTGTACTTGCTGGATGAGCCGCTCACGAACATCGACCCCAAAGCAAGGATTGAGCTGAGATCTCTGCTCAAGAAGATCCAGGCAGAGCTAAACCAGACTATCATATACGTTACGCATGACCAGACAGAGGCTATGACACTCTCAGACAAGATCGCGGTCATGAGCGAAGGAAGAATCCTTCAGTACGACACCCCGGAGAACATCTACGACGCTCCTGCTCACGCTTTCGTAGCCCATTTCATTGGAGACCCCGGAACAAACCTCGTCGACTGTTCCCTTGAGAAAGACGACAGAAAGGTTCTCCTAGATGCCGGGATATTCAAAGTAGAAGCCTCGGAGGAGGCAAACCTCATCGAACGTAACTCAACTTCGAATGAACTGGTACTAGGCATAAGACCAGAATCAGTTGAGGTCAGCAAGACGAAAAAGGGGCCAGATTGGTTGGCTGCGAGATGCTCACTTGTCGAGACTGTAGGTAACGTCATGATCTTGCATTTGATGATCGGAGACCAAGTGATCAAGGCAATGGCTCCGGCCTTCGAGATTTTCGCGGGCGGGGAGGTATACCTTCGTCTGCCGAGACGTTTCATGAGGGTGTTCGACAAGAAGACCGGCAAAATGATCACGGCGCTCGCAACCTCTTAGATCGATACTGGTTGCGGACGCTTCGACATCGAGACAATCCTAGCGTTTTGGCAATACACCCCCGGTAGACGTCGTGGCCGTCAAGGGCAGAAAGAACAGATACCGGACAACCACTCCTGTGCATAGGATGCTAATGGTCTGTGAATATGCGAAGCACAGGGAGCTACTGTCAGGTCCGGCGGATACGCACACATGTGAAGGGCTATGAACAAACCCAAGTCGTCAGAGTCGCCACATTGTCCTGTGCCTTCGTAAGGAGCGTCCATACACCATTGATCACGAAGGTCGTGAGATTACGATAAGGAAGGGGAATCTTGGTTTGAGGTTCATACTTGTCGTCGCCGCTGCGGTCATCATGATCTGGGCATTGTTCCCAGTATATTGGCTCGCTGTCACTGGAGTGAAGACCCCGGCCGATGTCCTCACGTCACCGCCAGTATGGTTCCCGGATCCAGACTGGCATCCCTACCGTGATGTGCTCTTTGTGAAGGGGGGCGCGGAAGGGATCAGTTACACCCAACTGACAGACAGCCTGATCATCTCAATCGGGACAACGATCTTGTCGGTTACCCTTGGGGCTATGGCTGCGTACGTATGCTCAATCTTCCCGGCTAATGTTCCAACAGGTGGGAAGAACATGGCCTCTAGGATCCTAATCTTCAGAATGTTTCCCCCGGTAGTGTCAGCATTTCCGTTGCTTTGGCTGTTTTTCTATTTACCCGGTCTGTCCGACACGCACCTTTCCCTGATCATCGCGTTTGCAAGCTTCAATCTGCCATTTGTGGTCTATATCATGAAGACTTTCTTTGACGATATCCCAAGGCCAATACTGGAAGCGGGTCTCGTCGACGGGTATTCACCATTCAGGTTGTTCTGGAAGATTGCCCTTCCATTGGCGACCGGCGGACTCGTGTCTGTGACTGCGCTTTGCTTCATCTTCTCTTGGAACGAGTTTTTCATGTCATTAATCCTCACAGGAACGAGGGTGAGGCCGTGGACTTTGCAACTTGCAAGCTGGATGGCTTGCGGTGAAGTGAAATGTAGTGAGATAACCTTGCCTTATAGGGCCGCCCTAGCCACGATAGGAATGGTCCCCCCAATAGTGCTCGTCTGGATACTCGGAGACAGATTGGTTCGCGGAATGACTCTCGGAACGGTGCGTACTCTGGCGGAGCGCATGCCATTGTTCGCGCCCAAAGCTGAGAGAGCGCGATCCAATTTGGGAGACAGTTTGTGGCTATGGTTGACTGGTTTCGTTGTAGGTCTCGGTTCGCCCCTCTGGATGAGTATCTACCCTGTTCTTTTCTGGACGCCACTTTTCTTGGCCATCATTCTAGCGCCTTTCGCTGGAGGTCGGCGGGTAAGCCTCGGTCTCTTCATCCGGTATGTTGGGGTCTCGAATTTCGCAAGACTCTTAGGGAGCGCCGTCAGAGGCGCAGTGGGGTTCGGAGGTGAAGCCAACGAGGTCTGTACAAGGCGTGTCATCTACTGATTATCGAAGGCACGGACTTGATCGTGAGATTCTTCTGAGAATGCTCAGACGGATGATCGAGATTCGGAGGTTTGAGGAACGCGTCGAGCGGCTATTCCTCCAGGAAGGAGTTCTAATTGGGCCATCACACCTCTACTTGGGAGAGGAAGCAGTAGCTGCTGGCGCCATCGGTGCGCTCAGGGACGATGACTTGATCGTCAGTACTTATCGAGGCCACGGACACGGCATTGCAAAAGGCGCTCCGATGAAGCTGCTGATGGCGGAGCTCTTCGGAAAGGCCACCGGAACCTGCAAAGGTCTCGGTGGCTCGATGCACGTCTCGATATATCCCGAGAAAGGATCTGTGTATGCAACGGCCATCGTTGGAAGCGGAATACCGATAGCCACCGGAGTAGGGTTGGCGCTGCAAAGGGAAGGAAAACGCCGGGTTGCAATGGCTTTCTTCGGGGACGGCGCGTCCAATACCGGCGCTTTTCATGAGGGAATGAATCTCGCATCTGTCTGGAAAGTTCCCGTGATATTCGTTTGCGAAAACAACATGTACGCCATGTCCACTCGAGCAGACTACGCTGTCGCAGCGGAGAGCGTCGCTGCTAGAGCTCAAGCTTACAAGATGCGAAGCATGGTCTCCGATGGAAATGATCCAGTTTCAGTATACTTGGCCGCCAAGGAAGCGATCGATGCTGCTCGGAACGGCCAAGGCCCAACTCTTCTCGAGTGCATGACGTACAAGCTTCATGGCCACGGTGTCTACGACAGAGGTGACTACAGGCCCAAGGAAGAGGTTGAGGCGTGGCTCAGACGAGATCCGATCAACGGGCTCGAAGCCAACCTCCTCAGGGCTAATCTGGCAACGCAAGCAGATTTCGACAGAATTGAGAAAGAGGTCGCAGCCGAGGTCGAAGAGTCCGTCACATTCGCAAGAGCGAGCCCAGTTCTCCCGTTCGATGAACTTGCGAAGTATGTGTATGCGGGGTAATGCGAAATGACAGAACTGACCTATGCCGATGCGTTGCGCGAAGCCCTACGCGAGGAGATGCTCAGGGATCCCCGTGTTGTGTTGATGGGCGAGGAGATCGGAGTCTTCGAAGGAGTATACAAAGTCACACGAGGGCTGTTGAAAGAATTCGGGCCTGAAAGGGTCATGGACACACCGATCTCAGAAGCAGCAATCGCGGGTGCAGCGATAGGTGCCGCGCTCGCCGGCCTCAAACCAGTCGCAGAGATCATGTACATGGACTTTCTACCCATCGCTCTGGATCAGATTGCAACACAGGCTGCCAAGATGCACTTCATGAGCGGCGGGAAACTGAAAGTCCCGATGGTTCTGAGAACCCAGTACAGTCTTGGCCGTGTTCACGGTGCACAGCATTCTCAGTTCTTTCCATCCGTGTTGTTCCAAGTGCCGGGATTGAAAGTTGTCCTGCCTTCAACACCGCACGACGCCAAGGGTCTTCTCAAAGCCGCCATTCGGGATGAGAACCCAGTCGTTTTCATAGAGAGCGGCATGCTCTACAGAACCAAAGGTCCAGTTCCAGATGGAGAATATGTGATACCTCTCGGCCAATGCGATGTCAAGAAAACGGGCAATGACATCACAATAGTCGCGGTCTCAAGGGTTGTCACGGAAGCTCTCGCCGCCGCCGTGAAACTGGAGGAGCAGGGCATCACGGCAGACATCATAGACCCGAGGACGATCCAGCCGCTCGATCTGCCGACTATCTTGGAGTCCGTCAAGAAGACTGGCAGACTCATCATTGCGTCTGATGACGTCAAGTGTGGAGGAATTGGATCAGAGATAGCGGCTCAAGTAGTTGAGGAAGCTTTCAACTCTCTGGATGCTCCCATCCTGCGTGTTGCTTCCCCAGATATGCCGATTCCGTTTTCGCCAACGCTGGAGCAGGCGTACATGCCGAATGCACAGAAGATCATTGAAGCAGCGAAGACGTTGATCGGGTGAGTTTCAGCGATGTTCAAGGTTGCAATGCCTCGCCTCGATCCAAGTATGCAGTCGGGCAAGATAGTCGAGTGGTTGAAGAAAGAAGGGGATCAGGTCGAAAAGGATGTGCCCATTGTCAGGATCGAAGGAGAGAAGACCACGTTCGAAGTGAACTCTCCTGGAGCTGGCATTGTCCGAAAAGTCCTGTTCGAGCCTGGCACAGACGTTCGGGTCGGACAAACGATCGCACTTGTTGGCGAGGCAGACGAACCGTTGCCGGTCGAAGCTGCACTACAGCAGACTGCCGAGCTCGTCGTGGTGCAACAAGCAACTGTGGTGCCTACTATTTCACGGGTGCAAGAACCATCGGCCTCGCCGGTCGCGCGCAAGATGGCCAGAGAAGTGGGGATCGATCTTTCGAAGATCAAGGGTTCGGGACCTGGAGGCAGAATAGTTCGTGAAGATATTCGGAAAGCGATCGAGCAGATGGAGACACAGCCAGCAGCGGTCGCTGTTTCGGCTCAAGAAGCTAGGACTGTTCCGGTTGCCAGGACGATCAAACTAGCAGGAAAACGAAGGGCTACAGCGGAGCGCCTCTCGTACGGTTTCCATAACACTGTTCCCGTTACGATTACAATGGAAGCACGGATGGAAGCAGTCCTCGAACATCGAGGGGATCTTCACAGCAGAGCAGGCGAGGAGATCTCAGTAACAGCTTATGTTGTGAAGGCAGCCGCGAAAGCTCTCGAGGACCATCAGATGATCAACTCATCGCTTGAGGGAGATGAACTTCGATTGTACGGCGACATCAACGTTGCAGTAGCAATGAACACTTCTGACGGACTTGTCGCCCCCGTGGTACCACAGACGAACAAGAAATCGGTGCTTGAGATATCTCGCAGCATCCGCGATCTTACAGAACGCGCCACGCAGAACAAGCTGACAGTTGTGGATCTCACCGGCGGAACATTCACGGTGACGAATCTAGGAGGATATGGTGTCGAGCTGTTTGCGCCGGTAATAAATCCTCCGCAATGTGCAATTCTCGGCTTTGGCCGAACATCCGAGAAGCCGGTGGTCATTGAGAAGCAAGTCCGCGTAGCATCGATCACGACGCTCTCACTGGTGTTCGATCACAGAATAGTCGACGGCGTTCCCGCGGCGCAGTATCTGCAGCGAG
>Ga0315282_10017443_pt1 | contig 10372 bp, 11 predicted proteins | sample YL17G07_20_MG_FD_203693 | JGI IMG/M metagenome (GOLD analysis project Ga0315282, IMG submission 203693) | Sediment microbial communities from Yellowstone Lake, YNP, Wyoming, USA - YL17G07_20 | ecosystem: Environmental > Aquatic > Freshwater > Lake > Sediment | place: USA: Wyoming | collected... | reverse complement strand
TTTGCGCCCCTTGCTATCTATAAAATCCTAAATGGTCTGTCAATCATTTCTTTCAGGTAAGAAGTCCCTGGCCTTGGTTCTCTCTCACCATCCACGGCGCCCCCGACCCGTAGTCGGATCTTCAATCATACCAAGGTGGGATAAAAGGTCTTCCCAGAATCCATGCGCTTCTTTGAAGACTTCTTCCGCAAGGTACTCCTTTCCATTACGCTCGATTATCCAAATATAAGATAGCCTTTCGCCGGGTAGTCTTGCCTTATTCGGACTCGGTTTGACCAGCTTAAATCTAGTTGCCAACGAAGGGTCGGGTCTGCTCGTGACTTTTACGTGTTTTCCTGCTGTAGCAATTACTTGGCATATCCGCAGTGCTTGACAGGCATTTGTTACGGCCGCCGCAAGATCATTATGAGTAGAGATGGGTCGTCCAAGACATCGAGTTGCTGTCTCGCGTTGATCCACATCCATATCGGCACTCACCCAATCGACCATATGCCATGCGGTCATCGCTATATTCAGAGCAAGATAGCCACTCAAGGTTGAGGAAGAATTGGATTTTGTAAATTCATGAATTTCTACGGTTAGCTTTCGCAGCAACTGTGAGGCATCCCCGATGTTGAAATTCTGATGAGCGCGTTTTGAAAATTTTGGAATAGGAATCCTCGGCAAGATATTTTAGTGTCCAGTTATAAACCAACTGGTTCGTAATATACACCTGTCGATTGACAACTGAAATCTACACCTTTTTGTAGAGTCCGTCAATGCGAATTTCAGCAAGAAGTCAACATCAGACACGTTATTGTCTGGCAACAATAGATTTCCAAAAAGTTTTTTCTACTAACATATCCTGTTGAGCCCATTTGCCTTGTGTCGCGATACTCGACAAGCTTCGTCGTTAAAAAAGATAACGTATCGTAATACCAAATAATTAGGCCTTCCTTCTCTTGCTTTCTAAAAATAATCGCCAACCTAATTGCCAACTTAATCGACAACCAGGTCTAAAAGACCTGGATTCAGACCTCTAACAACAAAAAAGATTAACGATTTTTTGGACTTTGTCTTGTCTGCCTGCCTGTCTATTAGCACTCAGGGTGGGAAGGGTGTACCAAAATGTGGTTTAATGGAAGAAGGTTGAATGGGTTAACTACCAAGATCAGCAGCGGCGTTTTTACGCCGTCCACTGGAATTTATTTTTAGCCCATTTCTTTGACCATATTCTCATATTCATGATGAAGTCTTCGCCATCTTCGATCCTAGAGCCCTGTGGTTGATTCCAATTCGGACCGACTAAAAGTTACCAATTATTTATCTAAATTCAGAATGCCAGAATTCTGCATGAAATTCAATATACATTCTAAAATTCTAATGGATTAGCCGTTTATTAGGGCAACATTTAATATGTTACATTTTGTATGTCAAAGGTAGGCTGTACAGGTGACAAAAGTCTCTCAAAATATGACAAGAGGTCCCTTGGGAGGCTTTCGGTATGACCCCCCAATATAACACCACCTCCACATATTCAATTATAGGCCTCCGAATTTATCGATGTGAAATTGCCTTCTGATGGACGATATTACCTGAACAAGTTCACGATAAGATAGCTTTGACAGGTGCCGACATGGCGGCACGAATGGGAATGAAAGTTCATTATCGCAGGGTCACAGTTTTTCCTTTGTTGACATCCCGGTTCAAAGACCTTGTTTTTTGAAGTCTCTTGAAAGGTCTACATAAAAGTTGGCCCCGGAAATAATCCTCTCTATCTCTTTTCTGTTTACGGTCCTCTTGATTCTGGCAGGCACTCCTACTACCAAAGACGTCGAAGGAATTTTAGAATTATCCTTCACCATTGAATGAGCACCGATCATACAGTCATCACCAATTTCTGCAAAAATACCCAGGGTGGTATTCATTCCAATCAGAACATTATTGCCGATTCTGGCACAATGGATGATGGAGCCATGCCCCACGGTGACATTGTCACCGATGATGACGTCCGCCACCCCTGCATGGATGACACAATTATCCTGAATACTGCAATTACATCCAATTTCAATTCGGAATCGATCAGCTCTCAAAACCGCTCCAGGCCAGATGCTGGAATTCTTTCCAATTTTTATATCCCCAACCAGATAGGCATTCTCGCTGACAAAAACAGACGGATCAATTTTGGGCTTTCTCTTCCCCAAACTCTTAATCATAGTGGTCATCTGCTCCTACGGTCGAAAAAAATGTTCACGCTCTTTCGTCTACGATGGCGATGGGCCTGACCCAGCCCGCACTGGCCTTCTTGATGTTGATGGGAAAACAGCAGACCGTAAACCCATGAGGTCTCCCGATCGCTGATAAGTTGGCTAACTTCTCCATATGACAATATCCAACCTCAATTCCGGCAAAATGGGCCTCCCAGATAACCCTTGGATCCCCGGTCTCCTTAAATTCTTTGGCCAGGAAGGGCAAGGGCCTATCCCAACTCCATGCATCAATGCCCACCACCTTCACCCCTTTCTCCGTAAGGAACAGGGTGCTTTCACGATCCATCCCAGGGCCTTTGGTTAAATACGCTGGTGTGCCCCAGGCGGCATCAGCCCCGGTCTGGATCAGAACGATGTCGAGAGGTTGGATCTTATACTTGATTCGTTTTAATTCCTTCTCTATGTCCCCTGCCCTAATCCTTTCACCGTCGGCCTTGTGGCGAAAATCGAGGACGACCCCGTTGCTAAAACACCAATCCAGAGGGATCTGGTCGATGGTTAACGAAGGTTTTCCCTTGTCCATGGTCGGGTGATAATGATAGGGAGCATCCAAATGCGTCCCCGAATGAGTCGTCAACGTCAGAAACTCTACGGCCCAACCCAAACCGCCGGGTAACTGTTCGGGCGTTACTCCTGGGAAGAACTCCTTCATCCGTTCAGCACCCTCGGTGTGATCGACATAATCGATTTTTGGAATCATCATTGGAGGATCACTCGGGAGTCCTGATTCAATGGGTAAACTCAAATCGACAAACCGTTTCCGTTTCATCTGTTACCCTTTCCTTTTCCTGATCAATTTGGTATCTTTCGTAACCTGGACTCACGAGGAGGCGACTCAGAAAGACATGTATGTAGCCCCCGCTCGACTCCTCGCTATCCGCTGAATCCTTTTCATTATATCAAAACTCTCGTCTAAACGCATGCTGAAACTCCTAACCAATGATTCCGCCTTAAAAAGGAGAGGATGAGACCATATTACGGCTCGGCCATTTCGAACCCCCAAAATACAGTATCGCTATTAGAAAAATACAGTCTTTACCCCGTTTACAACTTGGGCTATTTGCAAATAAGCTTGAAGAGAATGTGATACTTCGTAATTCCAAGCGGCAAGGAGGATAAAAGAATGAAAAAGAAGATATTTTTGGCCTTATGCTTGGGGATTGTCTTTCTGCCTCCAAGTCCAAGCCCGGCAGAATGCACAAGTATTGGAGCTTTTAGCAATTTTTCGCTGGAAGGCGCCAATACGGTCGTTCTTTATGCTGGATCGTCACCCGTAGCGCGATTTGATGTCCTGGGCTGCAGTGTCCAACCTTCATCAAAAATTCAACTCATTAAAAGTGATGTCTGTGACGGGGACGAAATTATGATAGACGGCTCAAGATGTACGATGATGGAAATAAAACCGTTAGGGCCCTGAACAAATTATTTCCTCAAACCGATCAGCATAAATCTGAACTTACACCACAGATGGCATCCTAAACATTTTTTTGTTGCGGTGAATACATCTTTCCCATCATGGCGGGTTCCCCGTTCACTACCCATCCATCCCGAAGGTGGATGACCCGGGAAGAAAAGGCCGCGTTCTCAGGATTATGAGTGACCATGATAATCGTCTGCCCTTCTTCATTAAGAGACTTGAAAAGTTCCATAATTTCTTTCCCTGTCTTAGAATCCAGGTTTCCGGTGGGTTCGTCGGCAAGGAGGATAGGCGGTGAATTCACTAATGCTCTGGCAATGGCTACTCTCTCTTGTTCTCCTCCTGACAGTTGATCCGGAAGCCTCTTCCCCTTCCCTTTCAATCCCATCTTCTCCAGTATCTCCTCCGCCATATTCAACTGCTCTCGATTCGATTTCTCGGTGATGGAAAGGGGAAGCATCACATTTTCAATCACCGTGAGATAGGGGATCAACTGAAAGGATTGGAAGATGAAGCCAAGATACTCTCTTCTGAAATCGGCGAGCTTCTCCATCTGGAGTTTAAATATTGGAATTTCGTCCACCACCACCTCCCCTCGGCTGGGGTGGTTGAGTCCGCCTAAAATAGTAAGGAGGGTGGATTTCCCTGAGCCGGATGGTCCCATGACAGAGATAAACTCTCCCCTCGCAATATGGAGATCAACATCGGCCAGTGCCATCACGCACTCTTCCCCGCTCTCATAGGTCTTCGATAAATTCTTAATCTCGATCAAACTCATAATAATACCCGAATTCCCATAGCGCAGAGCGCCTGCCTACTCCAGGCAGGCATGGCGCATAGGGGTCTTAATGCTCTATATTTTCACGCCATGCCCTATGCTCTTTGCGCTTTGCTTTATCATAGCGTTCTGAGTGCTGCAGTGGGGTCCATTTTCGAGGCGTGAACAGCCGGGTAGACGCTGGAGAGAACTCCCATTGTCACAGAAAGAAAAATGACGCCCACCGCCAAAGCAGGATCGATAAATATCCCCCCTCCTTTTATCCCTGTGATGACGGGACCGAGGAGATGAGAAGCTCCGAGTCCCAGGAGGTATCCTGTCACTCCTCCGATCAATCCGACCACAGCGGCTTCCAAGAAAATGATCCGGATGATATGCGATTTTCGAAATCCTATGGCACGGAAGATACCGATCTCTCGCTTTCGCTCGTTCACAGAGGCCATCATATTGGTGAATACGATCAGGCTCCCGATCAGGAGAACAATGATTGAGATGCCTAGGGAAAACCTCTTGAAGTGGTCCAATGCCTCCATTTTGGTCTGAAGGGTCTGTCTGATCGCCGTCACTTTCGCCTGGGGCAATACTTTAGAGATCTGACTGACGATCTCGTCAATCGGGCATGAGATGCAAAAAGCGGAGACTTCAATGAGACTTAAAGCCCCCGGTTTCTTCAACACCTCTTGCACAAAAGCCAGGTCGCCGAAAATAAGAAAATCATCCTGGGAGCCGGTCTCATCCAGGATTCCCGCGATCCTGACTGCCTTCCCGTCCATCGTTAACCGGTCACCCGCACTTTTGAAGAGCCTGACGGCCACTTCGTTTCCGAGGAGGACTTCATCCCGGCTCTTAGGGATCGTGCCATGGACTCTCCACCACTTCTTGAGTCTGGTCTCTTCTTGGAAAAGGATACCGGTGAGGAGAATCTTCTTCCCTTCGATCTCTACTACCCCAATCAATTTGGGAGAGACGACACTGATGTTTTCGCGAACCTCGATTTGTCGAATCTTTGGGATATCTGACTCTTTCAGGGCTTGGGTATCCACCGAAACCCCGCCCATATTCAAGCCCCCATAAGAGAGGGAGAGGTCATCCGATCGAGGGATGATGAGGATATTGGCTCCAAACTCGTCAAGCTTGTTTGAGATATCTTCGTTCATCATCCGGGTGATGGAGATAAGAGTCACGACCGTTGTCATGCCCAGGGTGAGACCCAGGATGAGAAAGAGGACTTTACCCTTTCGCCTCCGCAGATTATTGATGGAGATGTCTCTAAGTCTCACAGCTCACCATGATTCTTTGTGCTTCACCATTGACCCGGGAAGCTATTCTGAGCCTATCGAAGAACAGGCTCTTCGTCTCGTTTCGATGCTCTCAATTTAAACCCGCTATCCTTAATCATTCTAAAATCATCCTCCGCACTCCGACCCGGGGTTGTGAGATAATTTCCTACAATCAGACCATTCGCACCGGCAAGAAGGGCAAGGGACTGCAAATCTCTAAGATTGGCCTCCCTTCCGCCCGCAATCTTGATCGTCCCTTTGGGTAGAACGAGACGAAACAGAGAAATGGTCTTGATGATCTCCATAGGAGGGATGGATTCTGAATGTTCCAGCGGGGTTCCCGGTCTGGGATTAAGAATATTGAAGGGAATGCAGTCGATCCCGAGTCGCCTGAGGGAGAAGGCGAGTTCCAGTCGTTGCTGAGGGGATTCTCCCAGACCAATGATTCCGCCACAGCAGATGGAAAATCCCTGTTCTTTCAAAACCTCAATGGTCTTAACGCGATCCCCGAAGGAGTGGGTCGAACATATTTGAGGGAAATGACTCTCTGCCGTTTCCACATTATGGTTATATCGGGTGACTCCAACCTTTCTTAAAGATTCTGCCCTTTCTTCGCTCAACGTTCCCAAAGAGCAATCGAGGGCAAGGGTTGTCTCTCTCCGTATTCGATCGAGGGCCCCCAGAATCGCTTCAAACTCCTTGTCATTTAGCTGCCGGCCGCTTGTGATGAGACAGAAACGGCCCGTTCCTCTCGCCTGGGCCTCCTTAGCCTCTTCTACTATTCGCTGCACATCCATAAGGGAATAAACAGGGGCTTCCGTTTTGTAGTGGGCGGATTGGGCACAGAAAGCACAGTCCTCGGGGCATCTTCCTGACTTAGCACTGAGGAGTGAACAGAGATCGATCTCGTTCCCGTTGAACTCCTCTCTCACACGATTCGCCACGGCAGCAAGATCCAAGACGTCAGGCCCCTTTGCCCCCAAGAGGGGGAGCACATCCTTCATGCTGACGTTCTTTCCCTCAAGGACTTTATCCCCGATTTTTCGAATCCTTGTCTTCAACAGATTCCTCCTTTGGTCGATCTTTTGTCCCTCCGAACGTGATCTCAAGCAAAAAACAACATTCCTACTGAACGTCTGGGCGTGGATAAGAGACCTTTGATCTCCTTCACAAAAAGGGAGAATGGCGGAGTTTGTTTAAACCCTTGGTTTCCAGTCGAGGACAACTTTCTCTTCGATCAAGATTCGGTCTTTCTCAACCGTGCTGGGGATCACCTCGGGGGGATAATTGACACAGCCGTCCTTTATCCCTTTCAGGGTCTCCAAATTCCATTCGGTGGCGCATGCATTGCATACGATGGCTTTATCCTGGATGTGAAACCGTGTTGATCGACATGGCTCACACATGCTGATGGCCGTGACCACTCTTCCAGCTAAGGTAACATAGGCAAGGAGGGGAACCTTTACCCCATGACCTTCATATTCAAAACGAACCATCTTCTTCTCTTTTAAGACATCCACAGGGATGGAGATTTTCCCATTTTCCACTTTCGCCTCAATATCCGTCATCGAAATCGTCTGCCCTGAATAGTCCACCCTCTCCATCACCTTCTGTTGAGAGGCGATCTTTGGATTGGGTGTCGTTTTCCCCTCGATGATCCAGAAGGCAGCTCCTCCTAACGCAAAACCGGCAATGATTAATGTGATCCACATCCAGGGCAACCTCTTCTGGGCAAGCACCTTATCTCTTTTTTCCTTCAATGAGAAATTGGCAAGGAGAAACCCGCATTTCTTACAGAAATGGCTCAGATCGTCATTCTTTGTTCGACATTCCGGACATACCTTCATCCAACCCTCCTTCCTTTCTCCCCCCCTGAACCTTCCCCCTCCCTCCCCTCCCCCTCAAGGGGGGAAGGGTAAGGGTGGGGGTATCATTCATTGATCATCAGTCTCTCAATTTCTCTTCTCGGAACAACTGAAGCAGAGAGAGTCCGATGGTCATCTTCATCAACACCTTTACAGGTTACTTCTGCATTCCCCAAATCCTTTGCCTTGCTATAATGAGCCGTCACGGCTGCCGCCTTCTCGATATCTTCTTCATTCACTTTTCCCCTTAAGAGAGAAAGGGGCCCTGGCAAACCGGAGATCCTGAACAAAATATCCCCGCTCTGGGAAAAGGTCTCGATCTTTTGATTTTCCTCCTCATTCCTCCCAACGACTAATTTGACTCCGTCGGAGAGCCGGAAATGTCTCCCCACTTTAAGAAGATGAACATCGTTTAGCGAAAAATCAGGTTTGTGGAGCATCAGGTCTTTCATTCGTTTTGCAAACCCGGGATCCGTAAGAAGACAACCCCCTGCAGGGCACGGGTAGTCACGAATGCCGTAATGCTCTGCCAATTTGATCTGAGGCTTTCTCGAGCGCCCCTGAAAGTTTAACAGCTTCTCCCGATCTACCCATCCTTCCTTTTCCGGAATAGTCATCGGAAGGACATGGGCGGAGAGGGGTCGCAGGATAAAACCCTCGAGCTCCGCCTCCTTTTCAATCAATCGCATCGCATCTTTTCTTTGGGACATGGGTCTTTGTCCCAGCACTTCACCCGTAACGATGAAGGCGGCTCCCGAATCCTGCATATAGGCCTTTGCTTTCTTCAGCATGAAAATCCGGCAATCGATGCACGGGTTCATATTTTTTCCATAACCATGGCTGGGATCCTTCACCACGCTGAGGTACTCCTCAGAAACATTGAACACTCTTAAAGGAATGCCCAGGGTTTCAACGGCCTTCTGAGACGCCAGGCAGGTCGCTCCCCGATGGGTGCAGGTGCAAAACAACGTCATAAAATTGAGGGCCTCGAGTTCGATTCCCTGTTCCATGACCACCTTGGCCGCAAGCGTACTGTCGAGCCCTCCGGATAAGAGAGTGACGGCCTTCATCCTAAAACCTCATTCATTGACCCAGAACGGAAACCCTGAAGGTCCAGTGTGACATAGCGATAGCCAATCTCTTTCAAACGGCTTACCACTTTTTCTCTCAATGAGCCGTTCATCAGACGCGACATTTCTTCCTTTAGAATTTCGATTCTCGCCAGATTCCCGTAATGGCGCACCCGGACCTGTTTGAACCCCAATCCAAACAGGAAATCCTCAGCTTCGTCGACCCTTCTCAATCCCTTTTCATCGATTTCCTCTCCATAGGGAAATCGCGAGGCGAGGCAGGCGAAAGAGGGTTTATCCCAGGTGGGAAGCGCCAACCCTTTGGACAATTCCCTCACTTCCGCTTTTGTGAACAATGCTTCCTTGAGGGGGCTTCTGATCCCCAGTTCCTGAATCGCCATTCTTCCAGGTCTGTGGTCCTTGTCGTCGTCTAAGGTGGAACCTTCGGTGATAAAAGGGATCGCTTCTTCTTTGGCTATCTCCAATAATTCTCTGAAGAGCTTGCTTTTACAGTAGTAGCATCGGTTGGGAGGATTTTTAGAAAATCCAGGAATCTCCAGCTCATTCGACTCGATCAAGCGGTGTCTTGCTCCTAAGATTTGAATCAGTTTCTTCACCCCTGCCAATTCTCTTTCCGGGTAAAGAGGAGAGAGTGCCGTGACAGCAAGGACATTCTCATCCCCAAGGGTATCTTGAGCTACTTTGAGGAGGAGTGTGCTATCCACGCCTCCAGAAAAGGCGACCAGTACTTTTCCCATGGATTGAAAGATCTCTTTTAATTTTTGAGTTTTAGTCTTTAACTCTAAACTCATAACTCTCTCATTCGGTGTCCATGTCTGCAACTTATAATCCGCAATCGAATACTCCAAACTCTTAACTCAACACTTCCTTGATCCATCCTCCGCCGAGCACTGTTTCACCATCATAAAAAACGGCCGCTTGTCCGGGAGTGATGGCCTTCTGAGGGGATTCAAACTTCACCTCCCACTCACCTTCTCCCTTTGGAGAAATGCTGGCTGCTGACCCCGGATGGCTATACCTGATCTTCACCTGTGTCTGATGGAAAGGAATCATTTTCTGTGGTACAATCCAGTTGATAGAATCAACGAGGAATGTGTCACCGTAAACTTCTTTTTCTTCGCCAATAATAATCGCATTCTTTTCTCGATCGATCCCAATCACGTAGAGAGGCCTTCCTTTTGCCAGGCGGAGACCCCTTCGTTGGCCAATGGTGTAGAAGGGGATTCCTTTATGTTTCCCAAGGATATTCCCTTTCCTGTCAACAATGGGACCCGGCTCAAAGGGCTTTTCAAGCCTCTCGGACAAAAAAGAATGATAAGACGATTCCTGAATAAAACAGACCTCCTGGCTCTCGGGTTTGTCATGGACCCGAAGGCCGCGTTGAAGCGCCTTCTTCCTCACTTCCTCTTTTCGAAGTTCTCCCAATGGAAATAGAGTATGGCGAAATTGGTCTTGAGTTAAAGAGAAAAGGACGTAGGATTGATCCTTCTTCTGATCCAGCCCTTTCTTTAAGAGATAGCGCCCTACGCTTTCGTCGAAATCCAATCTTGCATAATGGCCTGTGGCAATAAAATCGGCCTCGAGCTCCAAGGCCTTCTTTAAAAAAGAGCCAAACTTTACTTTCTCATTACACAGGATGCAAGGATTGGGCGTTTTTCCCTTAGCGTATTCTTCGCAAAAATATTGGACGAC
>Ga0315282_10017442_pt1 | contig 10372 bp, 8 predicted proteins | sample YL17G07_20_MG_FD_203693 | JGI IMG/M metagenome (GOLD analysis project Ga0315282, IMG submission 203693) | Sediment microbial communities from Yellowstone Lake, YNP, Wyoming, USA - YL17G07_20 | ecosystem: Environmental > Aquatic > Freshwater > Lake > Sediment | place: USA: Wyoming | collected... | reverse complement strand
CGGATTAACCCTCAGATTTTCAGGGAGTATGATATCCGAGGAGTGGTCAATAAAGATTTGACCCCTGATATTGTCAAAACGTTAGGTCAGGGGTTTGGAACCCATATGGCTCAATCGGGTCGGAGAGATTTGGTCGTGGGCAGGGATGGAAGGCTCAGTTCAAAGGCTTTTGCGGAGGCTCTGATCGAAGGCCTCCTCTCCACAGGATGTAATGTCGTCAATATCGGTCTCTGTCCAACACCCGTCTATTATTTCTCCGTCTTCCATCTTGATAAAGACGGCGGAATGGTAGTCACTGGAAGTCATAATCCCCCGGAGTTCAACGGTTTTAAGGTATCGGTAGGGAAAAGCACCATCTTCGGAAAGGAAATTCAGAATCTGAGGCGATTGATCGAAAAAGGGGAATTTGTGAAGGGCAAGGGAAATCTCTCTGAAGAAGAAATCATACAACCCTATCAAGAGTATATCAAAAAGAATATTCGCGTCAAAAAGAAGATGAGAGTGGTGATCGACGCGGGGAACGGGACGGGAGGAGTTGTGGCCGGGCCGCTCCTCAGGGATTTGGGTTGTGAGTTAGAAGAGCTTTACTGTGAGGTCGACGGCCGGTTTCCGAATCATTTCCCGGACCCGACCATCCCTGAGAATTTAAAGGTTCTAAGAGATCGCGTGAAGAAGACCCGGGCGGATGTAGGGATTGGGTATGATGGAGATGCGGATCGTATAGGAGTCGTAGATGATCAGGGAAACATCATCTGGGGCGATCAATTGATGATCCTTTTTTCAAGGGAGATATTGAAAGATAAACAGGGAGCCGCCTTCGTGGCAGAGGTAAAATGCTCTCAGAATTTATTTGATGATATCGAGAAACACGGTGGAAAAGCGATGATGTGGAAAACAGGCCACTCCCTGATCAAGGAGAAGATGAGGGAAGAGAAGGCCGTCCTCGGCGGAGAGATGAGCGGGCACATCTTTTTTGCAGACCGTTATTTTGGCTACGATGATGCCATCTATGCATCGTGCCGCCTCATCGAACTCCTCTCCAAGACAGACCAGAAATTATCCGAGCTTCTCAGCGATGTGCCAAGGAAATTTATCACCCCTGAAATTCGAGTTGATTGTCCGGATGAGATTAAATTCAAAGTTGTTGAAACAGTAAAGGAAGCCTTGAGAAAAGACCACCCGATCATCGATGTGGATGGGGTGAGGGTAAAATATGAAGATGGATGGGGGCTGGTAAGGGCTTCGAACACTCAGCCGGTAGTCGTTCTCCGGTTTGAGGCCCTGACCCATGATCGGCTCAATGCGATTAAAGATCTTGTTGAGAAGAAAGTTCAGGAAGTAGTTTCTGCTTTGAAGGGACGTTAATTCGCCACTTTGGATTGCTTTTCGACAGCGGATAAAGATTCGCCCACGGGGCTTTTTCCTCCAAGCACCTGATATTTTGCCCTAATATTTTAATTGACAAGATACATTTGCAAGTCTAAAATTTTCCAAAATACAACCTGCAGTTCTATCACAGGGCGGAAGGAAAAGGAGTGAGAAAAATGGAGAGAATTAAGGTTGGGGTGATCGGTGGAACCGGCATGGTAGGCCAGAAGTATATCACATTGCTCAGGAATCATCCTTGGTTTGAGGTGACGTATGTTGCAGCCTCCCCTCGCTCGGCGGGCAAGACATACGCAGAGGCCGTTTCGGGACGTTGGCTAATGCCTGAGCCGGCCCCGGAGCAGATCAAGGCTCTTGTGGTTCAGGACGCAAACCTTGTGGAACCCGCGAAAGGTAAATGTGAGTTGGTATTCTCGGCCATTGAAGCGGACAAGGATACTGTGCGAAGACTTGAGGAAGAATATGCCAAAAACGGTATTCCGGTGGTTTCCAACAACTCGGCACATAGAAACACACCGGACGTACCGATGATGATACCGGAAGTGAATCCGGGCCATGCTGAGCTGATCCGATTTCAGCGTGCGCAGAGAGGCTGGCAAAAGGGACTGATCGCCGTCAAGCCGAACTGCAGTATCCAAAGCTATGTCACTCCGCTCTTTGCTTTGATCGAGGCGGGCTATAGGATAGAGGCCGTCATCGTGGTGACTCTTCAAGCGGTTTCCGGGGCTGGATTTCCGGGTCCTGCGTCCCTGCAAATGATAGACAACGTCATTCCCTTTATCAAAAACGAAGAGGAAAAGTCAGAATTGGAACCCTTGCGGATTCTGGGACAGCTTCGTGAAAATAGAATCATACCAGATAGTTCGTTTAAGATTTCAGCTCACTGCAACCGGGTTCCTGTCATCGATGGGCACATGGCGTGTGTGAGCGTGAAGTTCAACGGGCGAAAGCCGTCGATAGAGGAGGTTATGAGGATCTGGAAAAGTTTTGCCGGCGAGCCTCAACGACTGGAACTTCCCTCCGCTCCTGAGAATGCCATCATCTACCGGGAAGAAGCCGATAGGCCTCAACCCCGGATGGACAGAGATGCGGGAAGAGGTATGGCAGTAACGGTGGGACGTCTTCGAAGATGCGAGGTTTTCGATTACCGGTTTGTGGGCCTTTCGCATAACACAGTGCGAGGGGCCGCCGGAGGGGCAATTCTCACGGCAGAATTGTTGAAAGCGAAGGGATTTTTTTAAAATGGCGGCGAATTTAAAAATCCGAGCAGGTGCCCAAAAAGACATTGGAATTTTGACAGAAATTATCCGAAGTTCTTTTCGGGATGTAGCCGACCGCTTTGGCCTGTCACAGGAAAACTGTCCAAAGCATCCGTCTCACTGCACGGCGGACTGGATCCAAGAGGATATGGACCGAGGCGTCACCTATTTCATCCTTGAAGACAACGGCTTCGCCTCAGGATGTGTAGCTCTCGAACTGGCTGGTCCCAAGTTGTGCTACCTCGAACGCCTTGCCGTACGACCGCCCCGGCGGCGGCGCGGCTTCGGGAGAGCACTGGTTGAGTACGTGTTAGCAGAAGCCAAACGCTCCGGCGCTCATCGTGTGAGCATCGGAGTCATTGCCGAGCAAACGGAACTCAAGAGCTGGTATCAAAAAATCGGGTTTATCGAAGCCGAGACAAAGGAATTCGCTCACCTGCCTTTCCGGGTGACCTTCATGTCTTGTCTAGTTAATACGAACTGCCAGGTATCGGCTTCAACAGACGCCGTAAGCCGCTCCGCTGAACATGACCGTTGAATAAAATAATTAATAACTAAAATCCCTCCCAGCCTCCCTTGACCAAAGGGGGGGAGAACAGTGGGAATTTTGGCCTTGACTCTCCTGGTGGGAATTATTAAGATGGTTAAAGTGGTCAATTTTTCTTATTTTTGTTGCGGAACGGGGAGATTGATGATTATATTAGGAAGGGAAACAAATTAAAGGGGAGGGATGAAAAATGAGAATTAAGGACGTGATGACAAGGAACCCAGTTACTGCGGATAGTGAAACATTGGTCTTGGACGCCCAAAAGTTAATGAGAGAAAACAATATCCGACGGCTTCCCATTGTGGACAAGGGTAAATTGGTGGGCATTATCACTAAACACGATCTCCTCGAGGCTTCACCTTCACCAGCCACATCATTGAGCGTATTCGAATTGAACTATCTCCTTGCAAAAATGAAGGTGAAGGAAATTATGAAGAAGAATCCCGTGACGATTACCCCGGAGACCCCTTTTGAGGAGGCCTTGAGACTTGGACAAGAGAAGAAGATCGGCGCGTTCCCGGTGGTGGAGAACGGGAAACTGGTCGGCATTACGACCGAATCGGACATCATCCGGTTCGTGACGCGCGTCCTGGGGATCAAGGAAGAAGGATCGAGGATCACCATTGAAGGATTGGGCGGAAAGTTGGGCGATCTCGAGAAGATCGTTTCAGTCGCAAACCAACACCACACGGTTATTTTGAGCATGATGTCCTTGCCCAGACCCGAAAAGAAGGATTGGATGATCGTGCTTCGATTGAAAACGAATGATCCCGACCCGCTTGTCAAAGATTTCAAGAAGGCCGGCTTCAATGTCACCTTTTCCTCCTGGTTTCGTTGTGAAAAAGGGGGGGCCTAACTCATTAGATCATCAGTTCTGGCTGCTAAATAACAAAAAGGGTGCGTTTAGTGAACGCACCCTTTTTGTTACTCTTTAATAAAAATCTACGCCTCATCCGGGACTTCGGCCGGAAGAAAGGGTCCCATAATCTCCGATAGGGGTGAGATGCTGAATCAAGTTCAGCATGACGCTTAGCGCCTGCTGTGATAAAATTGATAAATCCTTTGGGCCGACTTTGAATTCATCTTTGGAGCTTTGGTTAATTCTTCTTCCGTGGCCTGTTTGATCTTCTCAACCGTTCCAAAAAATTTCAGTAACTCCTTTTGTCTGACCTGACCGATCCCCGGGATCCCTCCCAATTCTGATTTGATGGTCTCTTTACTTCTCACCTTCTTGTGGTAAGTGATAGCAAATCGATGGGCTTCGTCGCGGATTCGGTCAAGGAGGTGGAGGAGCGGCGAATGCCTCCCCAAAATGAAAGGGTCCTTGTATTGAGGATGGAAGACCTTTTCCTCGGTCCTTCTCAACCTCGAAAGACGGGGCTTTTCAACAGTCCTTTCCTTGGCCAGACTGATGAGATCCACTTCCCTTATCTTCAGCTCTCTGAATACTTCCTGGGCCACATTCAATTGACCTCTTCCGCCATCTAACAGAACCAGATCCGGAAGATCGTTCTCTTCAACGGCCTTTTGATACCGGCGGAGGAGGACTTCGTACATCATGCCATAATCGTCCGCCCCTTCTATCGTTTTAATCCTGAAATGACGGTATCGCTCCTTATTCGGTTTCCCGTCTTCAAAAAAGACCATGGATCCAACAGCATTTCCCCCTTGGAGGTTCGAGATATCGAAAGCCTCAATCCTTTGAGGAACTTTTCTCAGATGAAGCTTCTCCTTCAGGGTGTTCAAAAGTTTCTCCTCCTCCTTATCCAGTTCATCCTTTGCAAAAAGAAATTGTTCCGCATTTTCACAGGCCATCTTAAGAAGATGTTTTTTATCTCCTTTGACGGGAACAAAGATCCGAACCCTTTTCCCCTTCAACTCTGTCAACCGTTGTTCCACAAAGTCCTGCTCGGAAATTGACCTCGGGATCAAAATCTGTTCAGGAATAAATTTACCTTCACGATAATATTGAAAGAGAAAGGATGAAAGAACTTCCTCGTCCAGAAGCCCGGTGGAGGGCAAGACAAAACCCCTGCCTCCCATGAGCCTGCCTGCTCTGACCAGGAGCGGATAGACGATGATCTTATGGTCCTGGCGATGGAAACCAATCACATCCTGGTCGAGGAAGTCTGTGGAGACAATCTTCTGCTTCTCGATCACCTGCTCGATATAGGCGATCTGGTCTCTGATTTTGGCAGCCCCTTCAAAGTTGAGGTTCTCCGACTCTTCTTCCATCCTTTTTTTGAGGCTCTCCAATAAATCCCTATTCCTTCCGGCAAGGAACATCCTCACCTGTTGAACGACCTCCCGGTACTTTATCGGATCGATCTCTTCGCAGCAAGGGCCCGGACACCGGCCCATCTCATAATTGATGCAGGGTCTCAACCGATGGGTGAATTTGGTATCCATGCAGGTCCGGATAGGAAAGAGCCTACGGATCAGCCTCAGGGTTTCCCTGAGGGAGGTGGCAGAAGGATAAGGGCCGAAATAGAGAGAACCGTCTTTCTTGATCCGCCTCACAATGCATAAAGTTGGATATTCTTCGTCCAGTGAGAGCTTGAGGCAGGGATAATTCTTATCATCCCTGAGCTTCACGTTATAGCGGGGATGGTGTGTTTTGATCAGGGTATCTTCCAGGATGAAGGCTTCTTTCTCCGTATCGGTGACTAGGGTATCAATGTCGGCCACCTTCTCGAGCATCGCCAGGGTTTTCAAATCCTTTCCGGCCGGCTTCTGGAAATAAGAGTTGACCCGGTGCCTGATGTTCCCCGCCTTTCCCACATAAAGAATCGCTCCCTTCTTATCCTTAAAAAGATAAACACCGGGGGCAGTGGGTAGATGGTTAATTTTTTGATCTAACGGTTTCATCTCCATTTTTAATTATCGCAAATTATTTCGGAAAAGCAACGATCAGGATGATGGGGAAGACTCTTTTAAATTGAGGGAAAGGCAGGGCCTTCTGGTTTTTTGGGTCGAAGTGCCGTATAATTCCTCCATGCCGAAAGCCCTCCTGATCCATTCAACTGAAAAATCGCTCCTGGTGGCCGAGCAGCCTGTTTCAGTTTTTCCGGTCTTGGGGGTGATTACGGTGGCAGCCCTCTTTCCCGAGAGTTGGGAAGTAAATGTCGCCGACGAGACCGTCGAGGAGATCGACCTCGACCGCAACGCCGATCTTGTCGGTATCTCGACGCTCACCCTCAATGCCTCTCGCGCGTATGACCTGGCAGACCATTTTCGCAGTAAAGGCATACCTGTTTTGATGGGGGGTATGCACCCTTCAGCCCTGCCGGAAGAATCTCTCCGGCACGCTGACGCCGTTGTCGTGGGTGAAGCAGAAGGGATATTCGATCGGGTTCTTTCGGACCTGGGAAATGGCAGGATGAAGGGGATTTATAAGAGTGAGGAGCTTCCGGATATTACGAAAGTGCCGCACCCGCGATTTGACCTCCTTCATCCCAAACACCGCCGTTTCATCCACTCGATCCAAGCCACGCGCGGTTGTCCCCATGACTGTGATTTCTGTTCCGTCACTCCCTTCTTTGGACACAGATACCGTCTGAGACCCGTGGAGGATATCGTCCGTGACCTCCGGACCTCCCTCGAACAGGCCTCATCGAGAACGGTCTTCTTCGTTGACGACAATATCGGCGGCAATCCCAGTTATGCGAAGGAAGTTTTTCGAGCCCTCACCCCACTCAAGATAAAGTGGGGAAGTTTTGCTTCTGTTGCGTTCACAAGGGACCGTGAATTGCTCGACCTCGCCACAAAATCTGGCTGCATCGAGCTCTTCATCGGCTTTGAATCTATCTCCCAGGAAAATCTGGACACCTCGCACAAATCGTGGGTCCGGGCGGATCGGATGAAGGAGGATATCAAGATCTTCCACGACCACGGCATCATTGTTGAAGGCGCATTTATCTTCGGCCATGAAAACGATCGAAAAGATATCTTCCGGAAGACAGTGGATTTTGTCCAAACAGCCGGCATCCAGGTTCCTGTATTCGGTATCCTCACTCCCTACCCTGCCACTCGAGTGAGAGCTAAACTCAGCCAGGAGGGACGACTCTTGCCCGAGTCCTCCAATTGGCGACTTTATGACGGTTCCCATATATTATTCAAGCCCGCTCATATGTCCCCGGAGGAGCTGGAGGAGGGATTTCTTTGGGCGAAGAAATTCTGCTCAGCACCGCGCTCGATCTTTAAAAGGATGTTCCGGGCACCGCGAACAAACTGGCTCACGGCTTTAGGACTTAATTTCTCGATGTGCTTCGGCAGAATGAAACAGATCAGGGAGCGCTGGCCCCGCTCCAGGGGACGACTCGTTCGACCAGGGACCTGGTAAGACGAAGGAATCTTCCAACGGAGCCAGCTTTTCTTACCCAAATTTTAATGCCGTCTCCTCAAGGCGATAGATCCTATCCCTAAGCTCTGCGGCCCGTTCAAACTCCAAATGACTCGCTGCTTCCTTCATTTCTCTCTTCAGCTTCTGAATCATCGCCGGAATCTCTTTGAGAGGAACATAGTCCTCCTGGGTATCGGACACGGCAGGGATGGTGAAATAGTCTGCTTCGTAGATTGAAGCCATAATGTTTCGAACCGACTTCTTCACCGTCTGCGGGGTAATTCCGTGAACCCTATTGTATTCTTCCTGTATCTTTCTTCTCCGACTTGTCTCTAAAATCGCCTGATCCATCGATTGGGTCATCTTATCCGCATAGAGGATGACCTGGCCGTTCACGTTTCGTGCAGCCCGGCCAAACGTCTGGATGAGAGATTTTTCAGACCGTAAAAAACCCTCCTTATCCGCATCCAGAATGGCGACCAAAGAAACCTCCGGAATATCGAGTCCCTCCCTCAGAAGATTGATTCCGATCAGGACATCGAACTTTCCCAGCCGGAGATCTCTGATGATCTCCACCCGGTCGAGGGTATCAATATCGGAATGGAGGTATTTCACCCGAATCCCGAGGTCGGCATAGTATTCCGCCAGATCTTCGGCCATTCGTTTTGTGAGAGTGGTGACAAGGACCCGCTCCTTTCCTTTCACACGCTTCTGTATCTCAGCGAGCAGATCGTCGACCTGGTTCTTTGCCGGTTTTACATCGAGGAGAGGATCGCTTAAACCCGTGGGGCGAATGATCTGTTCCACAATCTTTCCATGACTCTTCTTCATCTCATAATCGCTCGGCGTGGCTGAGACATAGATGACCTGACGAACCCGTTCCTGAAACTCCTCGAACATGAGTGGCCTGTTGTCCAGCGCAGAGGGAAGCCGAAATCCATATTCGACGAGTGTCTCTTTCCTGGATCGGTCCCCCCGGTACATCCCGATCAGTTGGGGAATCGTCACATGACTTTCGTCGATGAATAAAAGAAAGTCCTTTGAATAATAATCCAGAAGCGTGGGAGGAGGTTCTCCAGCCCTTCTTCCTGTGAGATGACGGGAATAGTTTTCAATCCCCTGGCAGTAGCCCAGTTCTTGAAGCATCTCTAAATCAAAATTCGTCCTCTGCTCCAATCTCTGAGCCTCCAGCAGGCGATTGCGAGACCTCAGCCATCCGAGTCTTTCTCTCAGCTCCTCCCGAATGCTCAGAAGTGCCTTCTGCAGTCGGTCTGGAGGGGTGACATAGTGGCTCCCGGGATAAATAGGAACCTTATCCAAGGGCTGGGTAATCCTTCCCCTGATGGGGTCAACCTCGGCAATGGCATCCACCTGATCTCCGAAGAGCTCGATCCGGATGGCCCGATCCTCCTCATGGGCCGGAAAGACCTCGATCACATCCCCCCGAACCCGAAAGGTTCCCCGATGGAAATCGATATCATTTCGCTCATACTGAATCTCTACCAATTTTGAAAGGATCTCCTCCCTGGAGATGGTCATTCCCTTTTCCAGATACAGGAGCATTCCATGGTAGGCCTCCGGAGATCCTAAACCATAGATACAGGAGACGCTGGCGACAATGATGACATCGTTTCTTTCAAGGAGGGAGCGGGTGGCGGAATGCCGCATCTTATCGATTTCCTCATTGATCTGAGTATCCTTCTCGATATAGGTATCGGTGGAGGGAATATAAGCCTCGGGTTGGTAATAGTCGTAATAGCTGACGAAGAATTCGACGGCATTTTCCGGAAAAAGTTCCTTGAATTCGCCGTAAAGCTGGGCCGCCAGAGTCTTGTTATGGGAGATAACCAGAGTGGGCTTCTGGACCTTCTCAATCACATTGGCCATGGTAAAGGTCTTTCCGGACCCCGTCACCCCCAAAAGCACCTGGTGTGTGGCACCTTCCAGAACACTCTCGCTCAATGATTCGATGGCCTGAGGCTGATCGCCCTTGGGCTGGAGATCGGAGACAAGTTTAAATGGGTTCATGCAATCATTCTACAACAAAAGAGGAAAGAGGGAAAAGGCGGAACTTTGCAAGTAAACTTTTCTAAGCATTAATAGCGGTAAACTTCTTTCCGATGCGCAACAGAAACTACCTCTATGTTTTTGGCAGATTCATCAATAAGATAGAGTATTCGGTAATCTCCAACCCTTATTCTGTAACCCTCGCGTCCACGCAGTTTTTTGAAATTGTGGGGGAATGGATTCTCTTTTAATGAAAGGAGAATATTTATCACTTTATCATGGATTTTTTTGGGTAAATTATCTAATTCTTTCTCCGCTGACCTTTTTAACTTGACAGTATACGGCATTATTTGCCCTTTTTTCTTCTATTAGCAAGGTATTCATCCAAATTACGAGATGGTTCTTTGCGGCGTTGTTCAATAATGACGGTGTCTATCAAGTCCTCCAAGATCTCCTTATCGCTAAGCATCTTTTCTACCACAGCCTCTCTCGTTTTTTTTGGTAAAGCTCGAAAAGCTGTCAAGAACACCTCGGATGTGGCTTCTACGGTGGTCATCGTGATTACCTCCTGTTGATCTGACTTATAAAATTATACCAGACATAGGATTAATTTCAATCTTTCATCCAACAGGCTGAGGTTTTGAGCATCCTTTCGGGTGGTCCCTTAATATATCTGCATTGCACCGCAAAGCAAATCTACTCGTCCTCATTTATCCTTTTCGCCCTCTTACTTCCGAAAGCGTAGATTGTCCTCGTTCCTTTCTTTGATTCCCCCGAATGCGGAGTCCCTTTAGGAACATGATATTCATCGCCTTTTGTTAATATGATCGT
>Ga0315282_10017440_pt1 | contig 10373 bp, 9 predicted proteins | sample YL17G07_20_MG_FD_203693 | JGI IMG/M metagenome (GOLD analysis project Ga0315282, IMG submission 203693) | Sediment microbial communities from Yellowstone Lake, YNP, Wyoming, USA - YL17G07_20 | ecosystem: Environmental > Aquatic > Freshwater > Lake > Sediment | place: USA: Wyoming | collected... | reverse complement strand
GGCCGTGGCCGGCGAACTTCACGGTGTGAAAATCGCCCTTCACTTCCACCGTCATGGTGTCCACCGCGCCCCCGTTCAGGATTCGCTGCTGGGCGGCCGGCGGGTCCCAATAATCGAAGATCGAGATTGACGGCAGGGTGGCCGCCAGCGGGTAGGCGACCGAACCGAGGATCGCGCTGCTCTCAGCCGGCGCCGCGCTGAACGCCGGGCTGACCTCCACCGACGTGGCGTTGGGGACAGCGGTGACGAAGCGAAGCTCACCGCCACTGCCGATCGCTTGCCCGGCCTGCAGGCCGTGCGGGGCAGAAAAAGCGATGAGCGTCGTAGTGCAGCCGGCGGCAGCCGTCCCTCCGGCGAAAACCAGCGGCGTCGTCCCGCACACCGCCTGGTAGAACGGCGCGAGGTCCGGGGCCGAGCCCGGCTGGCCGCCCGACATCAGGTAGGCCTCGATCTCGAAGCGTGCCTGGCGCCGCCCGCCGGCTGCGATGCCGGCGAAGCTGCGGCTGCCGCTCTTATCGCGGCGCTCCAGGTATTGCTGGACAAGCTCCAGGTCAGCGCTCAGCGCGCGGAATGCGTCTTCGCCCGCGATTGTGGGCACCACGCCGTAGGCCGTCTCTACGGCCGTAAAGAATCGGTTGAGGTTGCTTGAAACGTAAGACATTGTGGAACCTCAGTTGGTGCGGAAGCGAGCGAAGGCCGACAGTGGTCCGACGCACCCAGGACCAACTCGGCAACTAGCCCCCGCCCGACAGCTGCCGTTGCAGGCCAGCTAGCCAGGCAACGGAGGCCTCCGCAACGCAGGAAAGTGGGATACCGACTGGGATGTTAAGGACCAGCCCTCAGTCGAGCGGTTCTCTCGCGACGCGCCTTGTTTGGTAACCGCTTCTGAGCACAACGGAATCGTAGTAAGAGTCGAAGGTAAAAATTGTGCTGATGCCGTGCGTTTCCATGAGCACCACGTTCACGACGTCAACCAGGCTCTGCCGGGGACAGGGATCTTTCCGCAATCTTCGCAGTGCGTCACGGAGCAACGCGTCGTCTACAGCAAGGACCGTCATCCAGATGGGGTTCAGGAAGTCCCCTACTGCGTTGCCAAGAGCAGCCAGCGCAGGAGGTTTGGTTTGCAGCAGCCGCGAGATCGTTTCCGCAATCACGAAGCCAGAGGTATAAAGTCGCGTAGGTGGCCGCAGTTGACGATCTCGGAAGCGTACCGCCCTAGCGTGCTGCGCATCCGAAGAGAGGTACAAGGCAATAAAGCCGCCTGAGTCTATGTAGACGCGAGGCGGCTCGACTGGTACAAGCGTTACGTGGATGGCGGCTCACCTGATAGTGAAAAATCTGATCTCGTCACCTTCGGCAGACCGAACCGGCAACAAGAACGCTGGGCCGGATGAAAATTGCACTTCGCCCGGCTCCACATTAGAGCCAAGTCCCTGCGCGTAGCAATTCCCGCGAAACGTGACGGCTAGCGTGAAGTTCTGGCTCGTGATCGGCGCCAGCGAGTCGGGAACCACCTCTGGATCTTGCGCCGCTGGACACTGAAGTGCTCCTACCATAAAGCCCGTCCTTTCAGGAATTGTTCCCTGCTATCCAACTCCCCGCAATTCTCTGGCCACTTGGTGCCATGACCTGACAGAGGATGTGTCGTTGCTCCGTTGTCTCCACAAAGCCCGTTATCCGGAAGCTGAGGGGCACTGGCCCGCCGACGGGGCTGGCCGAACCGAAGGCCCCAAAATAGACTGAATGAAGCGCCTCCACTCGGTTGAAGATCTCCTGCCCTACGTCCATCCGGGATACCGGCAAGCCCAGGTCGCTCTCAACCTCGCTCCTAGAGATGCAATACGCGTGCGAAAAATACTCACCTGCGAGCTTTTCCTTGATTCTCTCAATTCTATCAGATTCGATTGGCGCTCGTCTGGTTGCGAGAACCTTCCCCGTTATGAGACGGGCCAGTTCATAAGCCTCCTCCAACGCGCCAAGGGCCAGCGGATCAACGTGGTTAAAAAGTTCGGTAACAATCGGACCGAGCTGCTCCCCCTCCCGGAGGGTCCGCGTTAAGAAACCCAGGCAGTGCTTCAGGTTCTGGACAGACATCGGTATGGGGTTGCCCTGGGGATCCCGCGGAAGTAGCGGGTGGTTGCGGGTTGGGTCCACGGAACCGAGATTTGACAAGGGACCGAGAACCAACTCGTCGCCGGCTATCGCGATGTGTGTGGCCCCGCTCATTGCCACACGGGGTACGATTACGCCCAAGTGGTGGGAAAACTCTCTCAGAACGCTGACAATTCGCCAAGGAATCTCGGCGATCCCGCCTGTGCTGCGCAAGAAAAGGTCGAGTCTGTCTCGTGGTCCCCCGGAAAGCAGGAGCGATTCGATTTGCGAAACGACATCCCCCGCGAGGAGAGAGTTATCCGCCAGCACGAGAACAATCAATTTTGACTGCCGACTGGCCTCGATCGCTTCTATCAGCGCCCGCGTACCGGGCGGCGGATTCGCAGCCAACAGGCTCGCGATGTCGATATTGATGGACACCTGCTGCGGCGGCTGCTGAGGACCCGGTGCGGCAGGCGGAGGATTTGGCGGAAGAGACATACTTCTACCCCTCGAGTGGCCACGACGCGACCCGCGACCGGGCAACGCGGCCCTAGAATCATCCAGCGGCCGAACCAAAGAGAACCCGTGATCGTTAGCCAGGGGGAACCCAGAAAGTCTATCGGCCAAAGGGCCATCGGTCAAGTGCTATTCGCAACAGTGCTATCCGCAAGAAAGCCGACAGTGGCTCAGTCACCGCACTCCGAACGGCTTCAGAGGACTCGATTTTCACGTCCCTGTGCCGGCAGGGCGCATCCAAGTTCCAACGGGCTTCACGATAGCCCACGCGCGAAGCACTGGTGCCGCTCTGCCTCGTACCGCTATCGGCAGCGCCGCACGGTGCTGCCGCCGTGGCGCGCGCCACCCCCCTGTGATTCCGAGACAACCCACCGGAACCGACCTTCCTGCTAAGCCGCGACGATTAGCCGGCGAATCTTGCCCTTACTGAATGAACAGATCGATATCGAAGCTGACCTTGGCCGTCTGCAGGAAATTGTTGCCGCCCAGCCGGGCGGGCGAACAGGTCACCATGTAGCGGCCGGTGAAAACCATGCCCGGCCGCCATTCCTGGGGGGCGCTGTGCAACACGTTCAGGACCGCCTCAACATGGCGGTGCAGATCCGATTCCAGGCGGTCGGGCACCTCCGAAGAGATGCGAATTTCCGCGCCCAGCCGGACGGGACCGGAGAAGTAAGCGAACTTCTCGCGCCCCGCGTTTTCCAGCGTCTCGGTGTAGACGAAGAGCTCCGGATAGTCCGCGTCGCGGCTCTGATCGACCAGTTCCGGGGCGGCATTCATCACGAAGAGGCTGCGCTGGGGCAGCGGCTTCAGGGGAACGCCGTCGCGTGCCGCGATAGAGTTCAGTTGCACCTGAAAACCGGTCGCCGGCTCGCGCAACAATTCGACAAAGCGCTCGAGCGCCAATGCTGCCGTTTTGGCCATGACTTGCCTATGGAGTGCGGCGGCGAGCCGCCGCACTCCACACCTTCAACCGCGCTGCATAACCCGGGCGATCTGGCGGAAGCAATCGGGCTGCTGCCCGTCCGCAACACCCGGGCCCGCGGCCAGGCCGCTTGCCGGCTCCACCCAGACCGAGGAAAGCGGCAGCGCTTCGGAGACCTGCCGTTGCTCGGAGTCGGCCGTCGTGCCGGCATAGGGAAACCAGCCGGCGGCGAATTCGGGCGCTGCCTGGCCGACTACGGAAACGCTCAGCAGGCAGCCTGCAGGTACGGCACAGGATAAGGACGCGCTGGGGGTGCTTTCTCCCCCGCGGCCGTCGCTCCAGGCCACGCGCACGAAGTACTGGGTTTCCGGCAGTGTTCCGCCTGCTACCTCGCCGACTGCCGGCACGGCCGGCATCGCCAGCGGCCGGAACACCAGCCCGACGCCGATGTTGAAGAACAGGTTGGCCGCCCACTTGGCCAGTGCCCGGTACTCGTTGGCCTTCAACAGGTATTTGTCGTTCACCTTGCGGTTGTACGCATCGCGGTAAACGATACAGAGGGTGTGAAACACGTGCCACAACCGCAGGGCGTCGCTGACGACCACCTGCTCCAGCCGGAACGGAGGCGCGGCGCCGCTGGGGGTCATGCCGGGCACTCCTGCGGCCAGCAGTTCGATGCCCACCTCCGTTTGCGCCAGGCGGAGCTTCACCTCCAGATCCAGCCCGGTGATTGTGGCCACTTCCCGGACCTCGGACTCGTAAGCAGCCAGGTCGGCGACCGTCGAGATTGCAGTATCGGTGAACAGCATGGAGGAGTTTCAGGTTCCAAATTCCAGGTTCCAGGTTCAATCCGCCTTGCGATGAATGGTGCAACGGCGGCGACTTGAAACCTGGAACCTGGAACCAGGAACTATCGTTTCAAGTGCTTCTCTGTTTTTGGGCCGATCTTGCGGGCGTCGGCTTCGGTAATGACGTTGACCTGGACGCGGGCTGCGGCGCGGCGCGCCTCCTCGTCGGCCTGCATCTGGCGCAACTGCTTGCGAAGGGCGGCCGCCTGCTGGGGCGTGGCCAGCTCGGCTGTTCCTTCCACGATCATGCGCGCGGCCACTTCGCGGGATGCCTCCAGCAGTACGCCGGCCTGGCCGCCCTCGGGCGTGGCCCGGCTTACCAACACCGGCCACTCCTCAGGAATGCCCGCCCGTACCTCGCGGATCTTGCGGTAATAGTTTTTCAAGTCCATATGAAGTTGCCGCCTACAGGCCACAGACTGCAGCACTGCTCAATCGCTCTACCTGCTGCCTGCAGCCTGTGGCCTGTAGCCCAGTGGTTAGCTGTAGACCTGCATGCCGAAGGAGTTGCGCAACATGGCGCAGCCGTACAGCACATCGACGGTGAACTGCTGGGCCAGCGTGTTGGGCTGGTAGCTCATCACCACGCGCATGCCGAAGTTGCCCAGCTCGGCGTAGTCGGCGACGGCGCCGGTACCGGGGAGCGGCTGCGGCAGGCGGCGAATCACCAACCCCAGGGCGTCCGGGGCAAACGCCAGGTTGTGGGTGGTGACCGTCGAGGTTCCGGTCTTGGCCACGAACTGCGAGCGGAACACCAGGAAGTCCTTGATCTTTCCGACCGTGCCGGAGACCAGCGCCTCGATGCCGGCCTCGCCCGCCGTGTGGTATTCGCTGAACCGCTCGATCTGCCGGATGCCGGAATAGGCATCGGGATCGACCACCAGGAACTTGCGCGCCGCGGGCGGCACCTTGGCCTTGAACAACGCGGATTCGGCCGCGTCGATCACCGGCTCCGTGATTGCCGTGGCCGGCGTGCCGACCGGCGGGTTGGCGGTGAAGCCGGCGTACATGCCCAGCAGGTCGGTTTCGATTTTCTCGGCCAGCGCCACGACTGCCGGCTGCATGTAAACCTTCAGCAGGTCGGGGACGGCCAGGACCTTGGTGACGTCGGGCACCTGGAAGGTGGCCTCGATGTGAGTGTTGAGAACGATCTGTGCGTTGTTGAGATCCGGGTTCTGGGGAGTGACGGTGCCGTCCTCGGCGATGTTGTGCGCCTCGAGCGCCGGCGAGATGGGGATGTTGATGGTGTCGCCCGCCTGCGCCAGCACCGGTTCATAGTTGCGGTTGACCAGGTTGCCCATGACCAGATTGCCGACCAGGGCGGGGAGGGCGTCGGCCGCCACCAGCTTGACGATGGCCTGCGCGACGTTGGTGGACGTAATCGGTGGCATTCATTTCTCCTTCAGTTGTGGTTTTTTCGAGGAAGTAGGCAGGAGGCAGTAAGCAGGAGGCACTCATCCCGCTTCTGCCTCCTGCCTCCTGCTTACAAGGTTTGTCCCAGGGCTTGCGCGGCGACGCGCGCGACCTCGCTTCGTGCCTGTTCGAGTTCCTCCGCGCTCATGCCCGGGCGGATGCGCTCCAGCGAGAAGCCGCTAGCGGTCGAAGTCGGTCGCGAAGGCGCGGCACCGGCGCCGCCGGCGATGCGCGCCGGCTGGAATTGGGGATTCGCGGCCACCCACGCGGCCAGGTGGTCGCGCAGCGGCGAAAGAGTCCCATCCTCGCCTTTGCCGTACAACCGCCCGTCTTCGCCGCGCACCACTTCTTCCCTTACGGCGCGGAAAGCCAGCTCCACCTTGCCGACGCCGGACTGCTGCAGCTCCGCCTTGATCGCGGCGAACCGCTCCGCCTGCTCGGCCTGCTGTTGGGCCCGGCGGTTTTCATCGACCAGTTCGTTCAGCCGCTTTTCCATCTGCTCGCGTTTCTTGCGCTCCTGCGCTAGTTCGGAGCGCAGCCCGGAGTTCTCCGGGTCGCGCTGCGTGTACGCCTTCTGGATGGCCTCTTCGATGATGCGCGCCAGGTCGAGTCCTTCGCGATTCGGGGTTTCGTTTTCCATATGCTTCACACCGACGGGAGCCGCGGATGGCGGAGGTCCAACCTATGGAATCGGCCCACGCTTCGGTCAGCCCGGCTGCTGGTGGCCGGCCTCAATCTCCCGGACGATCTGGTTCTTCAGGGCCTGTTCGGAATCATCCAGGAACCGCAACGCCAGGCGCGTTTCCAGTTCACGCGCGAAGGTAGGCGAATGGGGCGCCAACTCGCGGAGGCGCGCGGCGTCCTGCAGCTCGGTCGAAAAATCCCGGATATCGAAGCGGTCCAGTCCCTTCACGTCGATGGCCAGATCATCCTGGCGGGCCGCGGCGACCGCGCGCAGGGTTTCCTTCATGGTGCCCTTCACCATGTCCCCGTAGGCCCGGAGCACTTCCTGGGTGACCGCGTAGTCGCGCTCCTTGCTGATGCCCGACTGGCCCAGGTTGCGCGCCTCATTCCCGCCCGCCTGCACGATCAGGTAGCAGATGCGGTAGATCTCGTCCTTGAGCCGCTCCAGGTTGTCCTGCGCGATCTGGTAGACCTTGCCTTCCGGTTCGGTCCAGCCGAAGCGGTCTTCCGGGCCAAGCTGGATGTAGTAGCTTTCGCCGACGATCTGGTGCCATTCCCGCTCGCTGTAGACCACCGGCATGGCGAACAGGCCCATGTGCAGGGCCCAGGACAGGGCGTTGGACTTGTTGAAATGCTCCTGCTGCAGCAGCGCCGCCTTGTTCGAGAGCCACAGTCCATCGCTGAGGCGCAGGGGGATCAGCGGGACGCGGTTCTGCGAGGCCAGCGCATGGGGGCCGGACGCGGCCAGGGGCACGGCCGCTCCGGGTTTGGGCCGCTTGCCCGGGTCGCGCTCCACCGAGTAGACGCGGTATTCGTTGCGGTCGAAATACGTCCAGGTGTCGCGCCACACGTCCACCGGGGATTCAAACGAGGGCTGGAAGCGTTCGCTGGTCTTGATCACCACCCATTCAAAGTTGCCCGCGGCGTCCAGCCGCCAGTTGATGATGTCGAGCGGGGTGTACTGGACCAGGTAGGCGCGCGATTTGCCGAGCGCGTCCTCTTCGGCCCGCGTGGTTGCCGCCGCCTCGATCCGGGGGAAATCGACCAGGACGAACGAATCCCGGTAGATCAGCGCGCCAATGAACACGCGGCGGAAGAATTCGACGAAGTCGGTGCCGGTCCGGTCGCAGTCTTCCAGAAGCGTTTCATAGAACTCGTGCCCCAGGCCGTGGAACAGGATTTGGGGCTCGGTGCGGAACAGGGTCGCGGCGTACCAGTCGATGACCGAGCCGATGTAGTTCTCGTAGAAGACGCGCGACAGCCGCTCGAAGTACACCTCGGCCGGCTCTTTCTGCCGCTTCACCAGGTAGTTGTGGGCGCGCCGCCGGAATTGCTCTCCGCCGCTGTAGAAATCGCGGCAGCGCTGCCAGGCCTCCAGGTTGGCCGCGTACTCCGGATGCTGCCGGTCTAGCGTTTCAATCGATAGAGACGTCATTGGAGTTGAGAGTTATGAGTTATAAATCAAGAGTTACGATCGGTGAAGAGTGTGAACTCCTAACTTATACCTCTTGACTATCAAAGGAGTCTGCCGGGCTTTTCGCCGACGGCGGCCGAGGGCCGGAACTCATACCACAGGTAATAGCCCAGCGCGTCGGAAGTATGCGTGCGCGCCGGGTCGGCTTTATCGATCACCGTACTGTGCGGCTTGTAGCAGACCTGCTCCAGGTCCGCGATCAGCTCCCGGCAGCGGGGATCGATGAACAGGCTGCACTCCCCGGCCGCGTTCCGGAGCCGGGCGTTGACCACGTTGATCCGGTCGCGCACCGGCGGGTTGCTTCTCGGCACGCGAACCGAGAACCGTGGTCCCGGGCGCGTCCGGAAGAATTCCCGGATCAGGTGGTAGTCCGATTTCCCGGTGACCGAATGGGCGCTGGAGCCGGCCGCGTCGCCGTATACCATCAGTTCGCCCCGGTGCGCGCCCCAGCGCGCCATGAACTCCCGGCAAACTTCCGGCGTCGAGGAGGTGGCCAGTACGATCTCATCCAGCACCGAGACCTCACCGCCGCGCTGCTGGCAGATCAGCGAGCTCATCGGCGTAACGTTGAAATCCCAGGCCCAGCGAAGCGGCAGCCGCGGGTCGTACTCGATGGTTCGGACGTGGACGCCCCGTTCAAAGGCGTAATAGATCTGGCCCTGCTGGACGTTGACGAACTTGCCGAGCGCCTCCTGCTCGTAAAACCGCGCGTCGTACGAGCGGCGGAGACGCTCGTAATAATCCGGTACGTGGGCCAGTACATAGCGGTTTTCGAACGGCGCCGCCTCGATCAGCTCGTAGCCGGCGACCTGGTGGCTGCGGAACTTCTGATGGACCCAGTCGAAGCCCCGCGGCGTGAAGGCCGCAAAGCCGCACAGTCGTTTGGCCTTCGGATCGCGCAGCCGGGCCTCCAGCCGCAGCCAGGCCTCCGGCCGGGTGTACGTCAGTTCGTCAATTCCGAACCATGCCAGGTTAGGACCCCGGAGCCTCTCGTAGTTGTCCAGGGCACGAAACAGAACCATGGAGCCGGACTCGAGGAGTACGCGGTTCTCTGCCCGCAGCCACTCATAGCCTACCTCGGCCGCTCGGCACGCTTCGAAGAACTGCACCTGCAGCGCGTCACGCAGCATCGGAAACGTCGGCGCGCCCAGCAGGCCCGTGCAACGCTGGTTCTGGTACGTGAGCGCAATTGCTTCCTGGCAGAGCGCCTGGCTCTTGCCGCTCCCGACCGGCCCGCAGAACGCTTTGAAACGCGCTTCGCTGCCGTGGAAGCGTTGCTGGGAAGGCAGCGCCTCGTAAGGAATCAGCCTTGGGATTCGCTCCCAGGTTTCACCCAGCGCGCCTCGATCAGCACTCCCTTGTGGCGTTCCCATCGGTCGGCTGTTTCCAACAGGCGGATCAGGTCGCTGGCCGAAAGCTTGATCTCCCCTTTGGCGACCTTCTGTCTGGCCAGGAGCAGTGCTTTACGGATCAGGTCGCGGACGTCAACCGGCGTCTCTTCTTCGGCGGCAGCCCGGCGCTTGGCCGGCGGCTTGGCTCCGGCCGCTCTCTTGCGCTTGGGTTCAGGCATGTAATGTCAGTTAAGAATTTTTCTCTTTCCCTCTGATTTCAGAATAGCATAGTTGTCAAGAGTGTCGGTCCGCGTGCTCTCTGGATCCTATTGATTATAAGGCAAATAAAGTTCGGACAAACAAAGTTGGCGATCGCCCGCCAGCGCACAAATGCCGGGGAATCAGGCAGTTAGATTTTCGGGGATTCAGCCGAGGCGATCTCTTCCATGACGCGCAACGCCGCTTGCCGGGGATCGTGCGCCCGGGTTATGGGACGGCCGACCACGATGAAATCCGCGCCGGCGGCGATGGCTTCGCCGGGCGTGGCCAGCCGCTTCTGGTCGCCTGCTTCGCCGGCCCACGCCGGCCGAATGCCCGGCACCACCAGTAGGAAGGGGGGTGGAAAGCGGCGCCGCAGTTCGACAACCTCGGCCGGTGAGGCAACCACGCCGTCCAGACCCGCCTCGGCGGCCATGTCCGCCAGGCGGAGTACCTGCTCGCCCGGCAAACACGTGAGCCCCAGGCGCGCGACGTCCTGCTGATTGAGGCTGGTCAGCAGAGTCACGGCGATGACCCGGACTCCCGGCGCCGCTTCCACGGCGGCCTGGCGCGCCGCCCGCATCATCGCCACCCCGCCGGAAGCGTGGACATCGAGCATCGCGATCCCGAGCCGGGCGGAGGCAGCGGCCGCCCCGGCCACGGTGTTGGGGATGTCATGAAACTTGAGATCGAGGAACACCCGGTGGCCTCGAGCGCCCAGGTTGCGGACCAGTTCCGGCCCGGCAGCCGTAAACAACTCGCTGCCGACCTTCATCATGGCGACTGGGGCATCACCCAGCCGCCCGACCAACTCCAGTGCCGCCTCGCCG
>Ga0315282_10017439_pt1 | contig 10374 bp, 8 predicted proteins | sample YL17G07_20_MG_FD_203693 | JGI IMG/M metagenome (GOLD analysis project Ga0315282, IMG submission 203693) | Sediment microbial communities from Yellowstone Lake, YNP, Wyoming, USA - YL17G07_20 | ecosystem: Environmental > Aquatic > Freshwater > Lake > Sediment | place: USA: Wyoming | collected... | reverse complement strand
TGGCCGCGAGACAAAAGCTCAATCTTTCCACTTGTGGAGTTTAAAGTACTCGTCCACCATTTTCCGGATATCCACAACAGAGCCTTTTGTCGGGCCTTCCTTTAAGGGCTCCTTAAGAAAACGTTCGGGAAGGGTATAATCCTCGCGCTTGAGACCGAACTTCCGATTGAGGTCGAAATCGCGGTCGATGGCCTCGCCCATGATTTTATCCAGGTCATCCGCAGAATAATCGAGACCGGTTCCCGCCCGAAGGAGGGCGGCGACGTTCTCGAAATTCAGGATATCCATACAGAGCCCTATATTTTTGCACATGGTCAGGCAGTCGGTAAGGAGAGCGATTTTTTCCGACCAAGTGACCAGCGCGGCTTTTCCTTCTTCGGCCAGCCGGTCGGCGGCTTTCTCGGTGCCGAACCGTTTCTTGGCTTCCTCTTTTCTATTTGTCAATTCAAAGTAGGGTTCGGCCCGAAGATGATCCGCTCCGCGAGAGGCGACGGCATAAGTCAGTCCGTAAGCCTTGATTCCTCGTGGATCGCCGCAGATGATATCCAAGCCCTTCACCTGCATGACCAGCTTTTGGGCCTCTTCACTGAAATTCCGGGAAAACCTTGTCGTCCCTTCGGCCATCCTGTCTCCGATTCCACGGCGGTGGATGATCATCTCGACGGCTTCTCGGATCTTATCCTTTTCCCCCCAAGTGATCGAAAAGCCGTCCAGGTCGGAAGGATGGAGAAGGCCTTTTTCCTGACACTCCATGATCCAGCCGATAACCTCCGAGGCCGTGATAGAATCCAGCCCGTTTTGATTCAGAATCTCATTCATCTCAAGAGCGAAACGAAGATCGCTGTTTCCGATTCGCGAAGTAAATCCGCAGAGAGTTTCAAATTCCGGCCCCTCCGCTTCGCTGCCCCCGGCAAGGCAGTATCGAGAACAATGCAAATGACAATTGAAACACGCTTTGTTCTTGATTTTAAAGCGGGCGGCCAGCGTTTGCCCGGATATTTCGTCAACATAGGGGCAAACTCCTTCCTGAAAATGGTTCGTGGGCAGAATGCCAAGGCTGTTGAGGTCCGTCATCAACATGGTCGTGCCCAGGTTATAGCGCTTGCGGTATTCATTATGGCCAAGTATTTGTGCCTCGATCTTTTTGACTTCAGACAGGAAGCCGAGCGTGTCCTTGACTTCCACCGAACGGAAACCCCTGACGGCGACGGCCTTGAGGTTCTTGGAGCCCATCACGGCGCCCATGCCGGTCCGCCCGTTCATCCGGTTTCCGCTGGAGACGATGCTTGAGAAAAGGACTTGATTCTCACCGGCTAAACCGATGGCTGCGGCTTGAATCGCGTAATCGCGGTGATCGCGGCGAATGGCGCTCGTCGTCTCCCGGATGGTTTTTCCCGCGAGTTCAGGGCATTCGATGAACTCCAGTCCGTCATCGGTGATCAGCAGATAGAGGAGGAGGTCCGCTTGGCCGGTGATGATGATCTGGTCGAAACCGGTCAGCTTCATTTCCGGAGCAAACTGTCCTCCGGCTGCCGAATCTCCCAGAATATTTGTCAGTGGCGATTTTGCTGAAACCGTAAAATAGGCGGATGCCGGGAGGAGGGAACCCGTTAGCGGCCCGACGCCGAAAATCAAGATATTCTCCGGCCCTAAAGGATCACATTCAGAATCCAGCTCTTCGATGAGCCTTTTCGTGTTTGCCGCCCGGCCTCCGAGAACAGGCTTGATCCAGGCCTCTTCTAGAGGCTCGATCCGGAAGCGTCTGGAGGTGAGGTCAACGCGGAGGACTCTTCCTCCATAGCCATATTTAAGCATGGCGCTTTGCCCACCTATTTCGGAGTTCTCGGCCGAGCTTCCGTGCGTAAAGATGCCGCTTCTGTTTGGCCTCCATTTTTTGTGATTCTTTGCGGATGTTTTCCAGGGATATCTTTTCCGAATCTTCGGTCTTCCAGATGAGGGCTCCCTCCGTGCATGCTTCGATGCACTTGGGATTCCCGCCGCAGAGGTCGCAGACATAAACAATATCCCGGAAAACCTCGATGGCGCCAATGGGACAGTTCCGTTCGCAGGCGCCGCAAAGGTTGCAGAGTGTTGGGGAGACGATGACCTGGCCCATGGACTTGATGGTCAGAGCATTCTCTGGGCAGCGCAGGCAGTAGCGCTCCTTGCATTGGACGCAGAGGACAGAGGCATCGATTCCGTTATCGTAGAGGTTCAAGACTTTGATCCTGGCCATCGAAGGATTGATCCTTCCGCTGTGGAAGAAAGCGCAGGCCGTTTCACAGCGCCGGCAGCCCGTACATTTGCTGAGGTCAACGGCAATCATTTGGCCGATCCTTTGTGTTCCTCATTGAAGTCGAAGAAGGGGCCATTCATGTTTGGTCCATTATTTCAAGCCGGAACTGGACCAGGCCTTTTGGATCGGGGCAGGAAAAATTATTCACTTTCTTTATCCAGTGGGTTTCTTCGAGTTTATCCTGGACGTTGAGGATGGGAAATACTGGCATCATGCTCTGCAGGGCCCAAATGCAGATGAACTTGCCTTCGGGGATAAAGAGTTTGGAATCCTCAACAAAGAAATAATCGCCGATCTGCAGAGGAAGATTGCAATAACCGTCGATTCTTTCGACGCTGACTTTTATTTTCGGCATCCCTCCACCTCCCTGTCGCGGATTTCTTCAACAAATTGTAAGAGCCGAGCCAAGCACCTTCCGCACTCGGGGCGGGCCGTCACAGATCGAGGTCTCGAAGCCCGAGCCTGATCGCCGGGGATCGGATTAATAATTAATATTTATCCGCTTCTTGGCCGTCCCTCCAAATTTGGAGTTGACTTCAAATTCCAGCCAGCCGCCGGTGCCCTCCATTTTTACCAAACAGGCGAATTTTTGGGAGGATTTGCCGCCCAAACGGAATTCGGCGGTTTTGCCTTTAGGCGTCTGCGGCCGTTCCGCGGGATTCGCTGAGTCGAGAAGCGTCTGGCCTTCGGGGATTTCGACGAGCTGGACATTCCCCGAGGTGTTGATCGTCAGTTTGTCCTTGACGTCTTTCCTGAGCTGGACCATTCTATCCGAGCTCGTCGGATAAAGGCTGCCGTTCTTGACCGTCGCTTCGACCCATAATAAATTTTCCGTGGCCGGTTTCACCTCGATCTTCTCAATCTCCACTTTCGGGAACTGGCTGGCGCTGAACAAGACGAACTGCGTGTTCCGCAGCGCTTCCTCTTCCATGTATCTCGCCGGGGGCGTTCGGGTGATGTGCTTCTTGGCCGTCCCGCCGATCCAGACTTCGCCCAAATCCGGATGTTTGACCTTGTGCGGATTGATCCAGCCTTCACCGCCGAGCTCGATGTCGATCCATTTCAGCATTTCTTCATCCGAAATGCGGCCGTCCTTGTTTTCATCGGCATCCAGGGTCGGCAGGCTCCACAGCTCGATCAAGCAGGCGTAGGCGCCGAGCAAATAGTAGGAAGCCGCCTGGGCTTGTCCGACCAGTCCGCTGATCGTCGGCCGGTAATCCTTCAAAATTCGCGCCCCCATGGTGACGATCTCGGTCAAGGCGTTCATGTCTCCCTGATAATTGGGATCGATGATCCGGTCGAATAGCTGGGCGTATTGATTGGTCTTTCTCATTTCTTCAAGCCGTTGCGAGTTCCGCTCCTGCAGCAGCCGCTGCTGCTCCGGCGTCATGGTCGCACCGCGGGCGGCCGGCGGAGCCGAGAACATGATCAGCTTGCCCGTGTTGTGAAAATGGAAGGAAGCGAAGATATTTGAATGGGAGAGCCAGAATTCGAAGACATTCCGCGTCTCGGGCTCGCTCAAAGGATAGGGCGCGCCGTTTCTCAGGCTCCAATCGTAGGGAAAATTCCGGTTCGGGTCGGGGCCGCCCAAATCGTCCTCGTTGATCCGTCCGTCGCCGTCGTTATCGTAGCCTTCCGGACCGACGCGGCGGAAGCGTTGGACTTCCTCGCGCGGGTCTTCGATCTGGACGAACCGGAGTTTGTCGGGGGAGAGCTTATAATCTCCGTCCCGGTCTTCGACATACATCATCGAGATCTCGCCGTCGCCGTCGACGTCCTCTGTCGGGTCTTCATCGAAGAGGCCGTCCCCATCGTCGTCCATCGGCCGAAAGGGCTCGCGCGGGTTATTGGCCGTATTGGGGTAGCGGGCATAGGAGTCGTTGGCGTCAACGTTTAGCCCGGGGAGGATGTAGAACGTGATCCGGTTGACGAGGTCTTGGACATAGGGATCATAATCATAGCGCGTCAGCAGGTACCAGGCGGCATAGAGCGAACAGGTGATGCCGTTGATCTCGTTTCCGTGGATGGCGCCGTCCACCCACATGGCCGGCTTGGAGAGGGGGGCGCCGGTTGATTTGGCGGTGATGGTCAGGAGAAATTGGTCCCGGCCCTGACGGCTCCGGCCGATGCTCTGGATATCGGCGAGGCCCGGGTATTTGACCTGGAGGTCGTTCATGATCTTGGTCCACTCGTCGTAGTTGTAGTAGTGCTTCCAGGAGATGGGAAAGTCGAGCTCGCCGTGATAGCCGCCCGGGGATTTTTGGAGTTTTGATTGGGCTGATAAAGAAGAGGGAGTCCCGGAGGGAAGGAAGAGAAGAGAGATGGCTAGACCTGCGATCAAGTTTATGCTTCGCCCGCGATGACATTTCATTTTATCGATAGTTTTCATAGTGGCCTCCTTCATCAGCGGATGACAAGTTCTTTGAAGGCCGTGCCGCCCTTCTGGGACGTGACCACGATCTTCAGCGGCGCATCGCTTTCAACGGCTACCAGCCATTTGACTTCACGCCTGGGGCTCGTCTGCTGAGGCTGCGTCTGGCGGGCGCCGGATTGACCGCGCTGGCCGCCGGGCAGTCCGGGTATCCCCGGAGGCATCTGCGGCATCGTTGGGGGAAGTGTGACTCCGCCCCGCCCGCCGCGCTGGGGCCCTGCTGTGGCTCCTCCGGATCCGGGGAGTTTCATTTGGCCTTCCAGAACGCCGAGCCTCAGATACGGATCGCCTTGGAGAAATCTTGTCTTGTCGCGGTCGCCGATGAGCCAGACGACATCCTCACGGTTTCCTCGGAGCTCGGCCCCGCGGGCGATGTGCGTGGCCAGCGGTCCCTGGTTCTCGATCGTCGCCGTGACTTCGACGATCTTATATTTTCCTTTGGCCGTCCCCTTCTTTATCGTGACTTGATCGCCCTGGACGATCGCCTGGGCGGCGCTGGCGTTCGCGGTTTCATAAAGCACTTTTGCTTTAGCCTCCGTGATGGCGATGGCCGGCAGCAGCCCGTTCCTGAAGAACTCGAACTGCCAGTGTTTTTCGCAGACGCCCAGCAGAGGCTCGCCGGGAAGGGCGTTGCTGCGATACTTCGGGATCCAGCCGCCGATCTCGCCCTCGCCCAGCTCCGGGTGCTTGAACGGCTTCCAGTCGACAAACAGCTTTCCGCCGTATTTTTCATCATTGATCTTGAGAAGGGCGCGCTCCTGTTCATTGCGGGAATCGGGGGACTGGAGATCGATCTTGGGGAATCCGGGGATGTCGTTGGCGGGATTCCACAGCTCGGTCGTCACAGCGTAGGATCCGTATTGCTGGTACCACCAATCGATGACCATCCCGTAGCCGTAGCGCTGTTCTCGTTCTTCGTTGTAGCCCATGATCCAGCCGCGCGGCATTTCATATCCGCGCTCAATCGCATATTTATTCTTCGACGTCCCGCGGAGTTTGGCCTTGAAGTCGGCCATCTGGTCGGGTTTTTGCCAGGCTTCGGGGACTTTCTCGCCGATCGTCTCCAGATATTTTTTGCCAAGGACGAGGTCGTAGACGGCGATATCTTTGGGAGCCATGGCCGTGTCCGCAGCGGTTCCCGGCACCCGATAGGTGAATCCGCCGGAGGTGTGAAAGTTTTGGGTCATCAAGATATTGCGATGGTTGACGGCGAATTCGACAAGGGCCCGGGCTTCGGGGCTTGAGGTCGGGTAAGGGCCGGAACCGCCGAACATGTTGTCATCCGTCCACCAGCCCTCGGGGAAGTTGCGGTTGACGTCGATGCTGTTGACTCCCGCTTCCGGAACTCTGCCGCGTGCGGCCTCGGCGGCGGGTTTCTGTCCTTCGGTGACGACCGAATAGCGCGCCTTGGTGGGCTGCTCCGTGGGGGAGAGGCGGACCATCAAGCGCGGCTCCTTGTCGTCGATAACGGTGACGCCTTTTGGGTCTTTGAAGCGGAACTGGGTGATGTGCCCGTCGCCGTTGAGATCGCGGGGGGGCTCTTTGGCCGCTCCCAGGTCGCCGTTTCCGCGCTGCGAAATTTCACGTTCGACGCTGTTGAAGACGCCGTCGGGATTGACGACCGGACAGATATAAAAAACTTTGTTGTCGACGGCGGCGCTTATTTCGGAATTCGAACCGTAGCCTGAGACGAGCTTGTCGATGATGTAGAGACAGACCTCGGTGCCGGTGTATTCGTTGCCGTGCATCCCGCCGTCGATCCACTGGCCGGGCTTGCCTTCGTAGGATTTTTGATGGAAGACCTCTTTGATCTCGGCGTTGCGGGGGTGACGGATCTCGACGAAGCGGTCGATCGTCGTGCCGGATTTCATGTTGGAGATGACGAGGACGTAAATCGGACGGCCCAGTCCGCTCTTGCCGATTTCGATAAGCTCGGTGATGTTCGGATACGACGCGGCGACTTCCTTGATGTATTTCACGGCGTTCGTGTAGCCGTGGTAGTCGTTGAAAGCAATGGGGACTTTTTGCGAAGCGGAAGCGGAAAAGGATAAGAGGAAGACGAGAATGAAAATCGTAAAAATTCGGAGAATGGTACCGAAATCAGAACTTCGGATGCCGGACACAGAATTTGTGACCCGCCGCACAAGCGGTTCGCCCTGGTTTTTATTTGGATGAATTCTCAAGCCGACCTCCTTTGAGAGGAAAATTTCGGGGACGCGGACGACCCTCAGAACGGTCTCTGGAGTTCCTTTGTCCCTGGACATATCACCCCTTATATCACATGGAAAATGGACTGGTCAAACGCGGCTGAGATGGCGGCTTTCCGTCAGTCTTGTGATTGGTACCCGACGGCCATGTAATAAGCCGCCCCGGAAATCCGACAATGTCAATAGAAAAACGCTATGGGGCTTGAGTTCTCTTGTCACGATCGGCTCGAAAAGGATAAAATCGAACATGAATATTTTTAACCGGGCAAAAAAACAGCTCTCATGAGACAGGCAACGTTTTATCCAGCAATCGTCATGGTCTTGGCCTTTTGTTTTGGGACGGCAGCGCCGGCTCGAGCCAAAGAGGATTTGCCTGAAACTCTCAAAAAAATCTACGGCGAAGTCAAAGAGATGGGCGCCAGGCCAGGAGAAGACTTCATCAAGGGAGAATTCTTTATCGGCGCTCCCGACGATGATGACACGAATAAGGACATAAGCGTCTTTATTCTGATCCAGAACACGGGCGGCGCGGAAAAAATGAAAATCCAGGTGACATACATGGAGCGGACGAAAGAAAACGTCAGGATCAAGATAGCCAAGGAGACAAAAAATATTATTTGTGCCGTCGCCGGCGGAGCCGTCCGGATCCAGCATTCGGATTACATCGAGCGCGAACTGCCAAAGCTGGCAGTGGAGATACTCCAAGCCATCCGCGATAAAAAAAAGCTCCTCAAAGACAGGGCGACTTGCTTTTCGGAATTAGCCTTATTATCATGTCCAAAGGCCTTTCTGCAGGGAGGGAGCCCGGTCCCCTGAATTTATAAGTCCATGGCGGCCAAGTATATCATTGAAAAACCAGTTTTGAACCTGGTCGTCGGCGTCCCCGCCAGCGGAAAAACATTTTTGGCAAAAGAATTGGCGAGGAAAATCGTGAATTCAGGATATATCTCGAAGGATTTAATCCAGACGCCTTTTACGGATTCCGAAAGGATCACGGGCCGAACGTATTCCTTGATTCAGGGACCCACTTTCCGAATTTTGGTCGATTTTGCCGATGTCCAATTGAGTTTTGGCAAAATTCCAATCATCGACGCGCCCTTCTCGGTCAATCACTGGAGAAAGGATAAATACAGTGATTGGGTTCCGGCCTTCAAGAATGTCGCCGCAAGATACGAGGCCAGGCTGGCCATTGTCAGATGTGTTCCGCCGGACGAAGGTATTTTGAAAGACAGGATCAACGATAGGCTCAAACGAGAAGAATCGAAATGGGATAAATGGAAGCTTGAGAATTGGTCTGAATTTTTGAAACGGGAACCCATTTATTTTCCCATAGCCCATGATGATGTCTTTGAATTCACGAGCGATGAGCTTTTTGAACAGAGGGTCAAAGAAATATTAAGGGACTACTTGGGAGCCCGCGAGTGTTTTGAATTCTAAAATCCGGTTTTCTTTTTTTCCGTTTCGATAAATTCCGAAAATTGCCGATAGAGCTTGTCATCGCGAGGAGCGGAGCGACGTGGCGATCTCCACAGAAGATTCTTATTTTGGAGATTGCCACGCACCCAAGGGGCGCTCGCAATGACACGAATATCAACGAATTGTCATCTCTATCGGCAATTTTGGGTAAATTCCTTTTTATTGATATTTAAATTTTTATGGGAGAAAATATCATAGCGCGCCCGTAGCTCAGCTGGATAGAGCGCTGGACTTCGAATCCATAGGTCGGGAGTTCGAATCTCCCCGGGCGCGCTCCCTGTTTTCCCATATAAATCAGCGTTTTGGGGGAACTTTGGCTTTCCGCCGTTTTCCGCCATTTTCGGCTAAAAACTGGAAAGAAAGCGGAAAGGTTTTTTTAAAGGCGCATCGGAATAGTATAGATTAAATTTACAATTTTATGTTGAAGAGATTATAAGGAATGTAACAAAAAGGAATTGAAGAAAGCCTATGCCGAGGGCCGGGCTACAAATTACTACGTCAACAAAGACGGAGCGTTATTACAAAAGCTCTTGGTTTATCTTCCCTTCGAGCTGGTCCGGCGATTGAAAAAAAAGGCCATAGACGAACGCTTGAGCCTTTCGGCGTTGATTCAAAAGCGGCTCGGCGGATAAGAGAACATCCGCGGCCGCGTAAGTTAGAACATTTTTCCGCGGACATTTCATCATCCCGTTTTCTAAAAGGCCCGCAGAAACGATCCTAGAGCGATTTTTTTCTTGCTATATGGGGAAAACCCAAAAAAAGGCCAAATAGGGGGAGTCCCCGGAGCGGCGCGCGCCCGGAAGGTAGGGCGGCAAAAGATCGGCTGTCTAGCGCGTCCTGGGCCTCACGGCGCGGGCGGGGGAATTATTCCCCACTTTATGACAAAAAAGGCGCGGCTGATGGTAAATGAAGGTATTTGAGAGGCCGTTTTTATGTCCGCTATTCCGCAATTACGGTAGCTATCACCGTAAATACATAATACTCGCTCTCGGCTGATCGTTCCCCGAATATTTTATCTTAGATAATTTCAATTCTTTTTGCAGCCTCGCCATGATTATGTCGACGACATCCTTGTCGGATTGGAGTAGGGGACTCATAAGCTTATTTTTTGTTTTACTGACTAAGAGACCCACTAGGACCGATATTTTTTCGTCGTTTCGCACTACCGATACGGATACGGTCTCGTCGCGGCGGACTACGATCTCACCCGCCTCTTTATCGGCCACAAAGAAAGAGTAGCCCAGCTTAATGAGTGTCTGCTCGCAGGCATCCCACACCCGATCGTAAGCGATACCGTCAATCGTGTCCCTTTGTTGACCCAGCGGCTCCGTCCATTGCTTGACATACATAAGGTTATTTAGCGGGCCCTTCAGCCACACTTGCTTCGACGCGCAGGAACTCAGAAAAAGACAGACGAGCACCCCGCAAAAAATTCTTGTCTTCATTTTTTTTCTCCTTGAGTTCCATCTTAGCACAAAGAGGCTAGTTTATAGGAAATTGCTTTTCTGCTCCGCCCGGTTACGGACTTAAATTCGTCTTGAAATCCCATCCCTCCACCTCGGACAAGCATAAATCCCCTTTTCGGGGGATGTCAGCGACGGTTGGAAGACGATGCGGGCCGGCCATAGAGCGGGAATGTCTAGTCTTTAAAAAAACCGTAACCCCGTATGACCCGGTAATATTAATACAAACGCAATAAATATTGTTACATTGTCATCGCGAGCGAAGCGTGGCGATCACCTAAACCATAGGATTTAAATGATTTAGAGATTGCCATGTCGCAAGAGCTCCTCGCAATGACAAATAATATAATGCGTTCGTAATAGTAATACCGATAATACGGATATTTACGGAAACGGGGTCGGAAACAAAAATAGTGAGAAATAGTGGACCGAGGGAATTATGACCGCCCTAAAAAAAGGGCCGGCCCGAATAAAATAACCTAAAAAAACCAAAAAATAGGG
>Ga0315282_10017438_pt1 | contig 10374 bp, 4 predicted proteins | sample YL17G07_20_MG_FD_203693 | JGI IMG/M metagenome (GOLD analysis project Ga0315282, IMG submission 203693) | Sediment microbial communities from Yellowstone Lake, YNP, Wyoming, USA - YL17G07_20 | ecosystem: Environmental > Aquatic > Freshwater > Lake > Sediment | place: USA: Wyoming | collected... | reverse complement strand
TGGCGGTATGTCTCCCACAGGCGACGGTCGAGGTCGGGCGCGCCCCTAAAGGTGGGATCGGGGCGGCCGGGAGCCCCACTTCGTTGGGAGAAGCACTCGAGTGGCTCCGTGCGGCTCGCCACGGCGGGTGGTCATGGCGCGTCACCGACGGTTGGCTGGTAGCTCGGGATGAGATGGCCGACCTCCTCCCCTGGGCCGACCCGCCGGAGGCCGTCGTGGAGGAGTGGCGCGCGCGCTGTGAGGGAGCGCGGGCCGCATCCCTCGACGACCTGGCCGACTTGGCTGCGACCCTGAACCCCCTTCAACTCCACGGGCTGGCGGCGCGCGTGCCGGAGTTGAGACAGATTGCCACCGACTACCTGTGGCTGTACGGCACCCTCACCCGCGAGCAGCGGCGCGCCCTGCTGCGCGGGGAGACCCTCTCCGTAGCCAGTCTGGCGCCGCAGCAGCAGCGGATGGCCTGGAGACATGCCCGACTCACCCATCCCTGGTTCGGGGTCTCCGACCTCGGGAAGGCGGTGCTGCGGGTGGCCCACCAGACGCTCTCCACCGGGGAGCCGGGGCTGTCGCTCATCCTGGAATATCACCGCGCTGCGTCCCTGCAGGACAGGGACATCATCTTCACCATGCCCGAGGAATTCCGGTGGCCGGCGAAGGAGGCAGACCGCCCGTAGCGCCCTGCGCGAACGCGGGGGGCAAGAAGCTGAGGAGGCAGCACTTCGGTCGGCCGCAAATAAAGGTCGTTGCCGGGGAGGGGATGGCGTTCTGCCGCCCGCCGGGGAGGTTTAGCCCAGAAAATCCGCGGGGCGCGGACATTTCGCCCGTGCCGCGCGTCGAATGTGCGGAGCGAATCGTAACCAGGCCGCCGGGCTCCGGCGGCGACAAAGGGGGAGTGCAAGATGCAGACGCGCCGTGTTGCATTGCTGGCCGCTATGCTTCTCGTCGCCTGCACGTCGTCCGCGTGGGCCATGCACGAATGGGAGGTGTGGCGCAGCCCGTTCGGGTCGGGCCTGGGCCCGGTGGTGAACCCGACCGACGGGAGTGTGTGGTTCTCCCAGGGAGATACTGTCTACCACTACCGCGCCGACCACGCGCTGCTCAGCAAGACGGAGCTGTGGCTCCCGATGACCTTGTGTGTGAACGCACAGGACGGGTCCTGCTGGGTGGCCGACTGGGGCCCGAACGTTGAGTCGGGTAACGAGAGCGCCCTCGTCCACCTGGGATCGGACGGCCGCGAGGTCGGGCGGGTGTTGGGGCTGCGAAGACCAGTGCTCACCACGACGGCGGCGCCCGACGGCTCGGTGTGGCTCATGGACAGGGGCAGCACCTTGTTCAAGCTCATCCGTCGGTCGGCGTCGGGCGACGTGCTGGCCCAGTATGGGCCCCTGAACGTCGCCGGCATGGCCGTTGACCCGGCGGACGGCACTTGCTGGGCCTTGGACTGCTACAGCTTCAACCAGCGGCTGTTGCACTTGGCAGTGGACGGCAGCATCCTGTGGAGCGGCCCGTTTGCCCTCCCACCGGACCCGAATTCGTCGCCGTACCGCCTTGCCTGCGACGCCGCGGACGGCTCAGTGTGGGTGGCCGACGTGGCCGCGAGCGAGGTCGCGCACGTCTCCGTCGCCGGGGTGGAGCTTTCCCGCACTTACCTCGCCGAGGGCGTGTGGACCGTGTCCTGGGATCCCCAGGACCACACCTGCTGGGTACGGACGGCGTCAGAGACCCTGGTCCACGTGGGAACGGACGGCAGCGTCCTGGGCTCCCTCCCCTGCAGAGGCGCGCTCCTTGACCCCACCACCGGAACCTTCTGGAGCGCCGCGTGGTGGCGGGGGTTCCCAGCGACGGCGCTTGTTCAGCACTTCGGCCCGGACGGCACGGTGCTCTGGGAGACGGGGGAGAGCTTCGTGGGGGCCTACGCCGATTCGCGGTCGGGCGCGTCATGGACGTGGAGCAGCGCGGGTGACCTTCTGCGCGTGAACGGGCACGGGCAGGAGCTGTGGCGGCGGCCCCCCTTCGGCGACCCGTACGGCTCCCCTGCGGTGGCCGTGAATGTCGCCGACGGCTCCCTCTACCTCGTCTTCGAGCTTCAGGCGACCCTGGTGCGGGTGGCGCCGGAGGGAAGCGAACAAGTGGTTCCGTTATCATATACCCCCGGAACGGCTGGGGGGCTTTCCGACCAGGGCTTGGCGGTGAACCCCGCGGATGGCTCTTTCTGGGCGACCCTGGCCACCGAGTGGGACCCGGAGGCCCGCCGCTACAGGCCCCTCACTTTTCACCTGGCCGCCGACGGGTCGGAGCTGGGCCGCATCGTCGGTCCGCCCGGCGCGGGGCCCGCTCGGGTGCTCGCGGTGGACGCGGCGGACGGCTCCCTGTGGGCTTACTGCGGCAGTGGCCCGGGCACAAGCGAGATCGCCCATTTCACGGAGGACGGCGCCAAGCTGTGGAGCACGGATGCCACCACCTGGTCGGTGTACGGGATGTGCGTGGACCCGAAGGATGGCTCCTGCTGGACCGCGGGGGACCAGGTCCGCCACTTCGCCCAGGACGGGACGCTCCTCCTCCACCTCCCGGAGGCGGCCGAGGACGTGGCCGTGGACCCGGTCACTCAGGACTGCTGGGTCGCGGGGTACGACCACGTCTCCGTCTTTGCCCCTGACGGGACCCGCTTGTGGACAGCGGATGGCTTTGCGCGGACCGCCCGACTGGACGCCGTCGCCCTGGGCGGTTCCGTGTGGGTGGACAGTGCCTTACACGGCCAGCTCGTCCACCTCTGGGCCCCCACCACCCCCTTCTACGACGTGCTGCCAGGTCATTGGGCCGGACGGGCGATTCGCATGTGCTACGAGTATGGGATCGTCGGTGGCTATCCGGATGGGTACTACCATCCGGAGTGGGGCGTTTCTCGCGCGCAGATGGCCGGCTTCATCTCCCGCGCGCTGGCGGAGGGGGACGCGAACGTGCCGCCCGGGCCGGAGACGCCGCACTTCCCGGATGTCGGGGCCGACTACTGGGCCTACAAGTACATCGAGTACGCCTACGCCAACAACATCGTCGCCGGCTACCCAGATGGCCAGTACGGACCCGAAGTGCCCGTGGACCGCGGCCAGATGGCGGCCTTCATCGCCCGCGGCATCGTCACCCCCACCGGTGAGGCCGGCCTGGCCGGCTACACCCCGCCGGAAACCCCCAGCTTCCCCGACGTTCCCACCGACTTCTGGACCTACAAGCACATTGAGTACATCAAGGGCCAGGGAATCGTGGGCGGGTATCCGGATGGACGCTACCACCCCGCCGAGCTTTGCAGCCGCGACCAGATGGCCGTGTTCATCGCACGGGCCTTCGATCTGCTTCCATACTAGGGTCACCCAGAACATTGGAAGGTGGCGCACAGGGCGAACATCCTGGAATATCGCCGCGCGGAGTCGCCGCAGGACAGGGACATCATCTTTACCATGCCCGAGGAGTTCCCTTGGCCCGCAGGACCGCCGGGCGGCCACTAGCAGACGCCGCGAAGGCCGCGGGGTTGGGGACATTTTGCCCGCCCCGCGCGTCGAATGTGTGGCTTCGAGTCGGAATCATGCCGCCGGGCCGCGGCGGCGACAAAGGGGGAGTGCAAGATGCAGACGCGCCGTGTTGCATTGCTGGCCGCTATGGTTCTCCTCGGCTGCACGTCATCCGTGTGGTCCCTCCACGAATGGGAGGTGTGGCGGAGCCCATGGGGCTTTGCCGTAGGCCCGGTGGTGAACCGCACAGACGGCAGCCTGTGGATGGTGCTCGGGGACGCAGTCTGCCACTACCGCGCGGACCACACGCTCCTGAGCAAGACGCAACTGTGGCGGCCCATGTCCCTGTCCGTCAACCCGCAGGACGGCTCCTGCTGGGTGACCGACTTTGGGCCGAATGACTACCTTGGCAAGGCTAGCGCGCTGGTGCACCTCGGCGAGGACGGGAGCGAGATCGCGCGGGTGTCCGGTCTGCGCAGGCCCATACTCGCGGCCGCCGCGGCGCCGGACGGGTCCGTCTGGCTGATGGACAGGGGCAGCGACCCGGATAAGCTGATCCGGTACCTCCCGTCCGGGGAGGCCGCGGCCCAGTACGGGCCCCTGAACGTTGGCGGGATGGCCGTGAACCCGGCCGACGGCACGTGCTGGGCGCTGGATTCCCGGGAGGCCTACCAGCACCTGCTGCACCTGGGCCTGGACGGGGCGGTCCTGTGGAGCGGGCCGTTTGCGGTCCGGCCGAACGTATCCGACAACTCGCCCAACCGGCTCGCCTGCGACACCGGCGACGGGTCGGTCTGGGTGGCCGGCGTGGCCACCGGGGACGCGGTACATGTTTCCGTCGGTGGGGTCGAGCTGTCCCGCACCCATCTGGCGGACGGCGTGTGGAACGTGTCCTGGGACCCCCGTGATCGCACCTGCTGGGTCGGGACGGGCTCGGACACCCTGGTGCATCTGGGAACCGACGGCAGCCTGCTGGGGTCCGTCGCGTGCGACGGCGCTCTGCTCAATCCCCTCACCGGAACGTTCTGGACGGTGATGGCGCGGCTTGGGGCGGTGGCTGCTCCCCTTCAGGAGTTTGCCGGGGATGGCGCGCTGGTGTGGGAAACGGGGGAAAGCTTTGGCGGGGCCTACGTGGATGCGCAGGAGGACGCCTGCTGGGCGTGGAGCAATGGTTGGGAGTTGGTCCGCTTTGATGGAACCGGGCACGAGGTGGCTCGATGTCCGGCCTTCAGCCTTCCGTATCTTCCGTACTGGTACCCCGAGCCGCCCGTCCACCCGGCGGACGGTTCCCTCTATGTCGTGTTTGCGCCCCAGGCCGCGCTAGCTCGGGTGTCGGGGGACGGCACGGAGGAGTGGGTTGCCTTGAGCTACCTGGCCGATGTGCCCGGTTCCCCCAGCCTCGAAGCGGCGGCCGTGGACCCGCGGGACGGGTCCCTGTGGGTCTCCCTCTCCCTCCTGTGGGATGCAGGAGCTGGCGCCCATGTGCCGGTCGTTCTCCATCTATCCGCGGACGGATCGGAGATCTGCCGGGTGGTGGGCGACCAGGGGGCCGACCCGGCCGACGCCCTGGCCGTGGACGCCGCGGACGGGTCGGTGTGGGTCCACCGGGGCACCGCGGCAGGGCCTCAGCTTAGCCGCTTCGCCCCCGACGGCTCCGCTCTGGACACAGCCGTCTCCCACCGATGTGGCCCATAGCCTTTCGATAAACCCCACGGACCGCTCGTGCTGGACGGCCGGGGACAAGATCCGGCACCTGGCGCTCGACGGGACGGTGCTGCTGGAGATTGACGAGCAGCCCGCGAGCGTGGCCGTGGACCCTCTCACAGGGGACTGCTGGGCCTCGTACGGCAGCTATGTGTGCGCCTTCGATACAGGCGGCCGCCGGCTGTGGCACGAGGACGGATTCGCGGGCGGGGTGCAGTTCGCCGTGAGCGCTCACGGCTCGCTGTGGCTCAGCGACGCGTGGAACTACCAGCTCGTCCACCTCTGGGCCCCGACCACGCCTTTCTCCGATGTGCTGCCCGGCAATTGGGCCGGGCGGGCGGTGCGGATGTGTTGGGAGAACGGGATCGTGGGCGGGTATCCGGATGGGTACTACCGTCCGGGGTGGCCGGTGTCGCGGGCGCAGATGGCCGGCTTCGTCGCCCGCGCGCTGGCGGGAGGTGACGGGAACGTGCCGCCCGGGCCGGGGACACCGCACTTTCCGGATGTAGGAACCGACTATTGGGCTTACAAGTACGTCGAGTACGCGTATGCGAACAACATCGTGGCCGGCTACCCGGGCGGCAACTACGTGCCGGAGCTGGCCGTGGACCGCGGCCAGATGGCGGCCTTCATCGCCCGCGCGATCGTCACTCCGACGGGCGAGGAGGGCCTGGCGAGCTACACGCCGCCGGCCACGCCAACCTTCCCGGACGTTCCGACCGACTTCTGGACCTACAAGCACATCGAGTACATTAGGAGCCAGGGAATCGTGGGCGGGTATCCGGACGGGTTGTATCATCCGGGGGATTTGTGCACGCGGGATCAGATGGCGGTGTTCATAGCAAGAGCGTTCGAGCTGCTTCCATACTAGGCATTTCGGGGACAGACAGCGAATTGCTGGCGGCATAGCTAGCGAGATGCAGGTCGAGGGGCAATTCGTGTCAGTCCCCGAAATGCCCGCGGACCCGCGGCATTGGAAGGTGGCGCACGCAGCACTCTCGCAGTGCTCCCAACGGCCGGAGCACTGCTGGCGTGCTGCATGCGCCTTCGCACGGTTCTGCTGTGTCCGTCAGCCGACGGACGTCGCAGAACCGTGCGGAGATGGCGGTGTTTATAGCGAGGGCGTTTGAGCTGCTGCCGTACTAAGGCCGAAGAGGCGACGAGGCGAGAGGCGAAGAGGCGGAGGGAGGGAAACGCGGAGTGAACCCCTGGATGAGACAAAGCTTTCGGAGAACACCCACGTATTCCCCTAGATCGGCAACCAAAACGCCCGCTTGATGAAGACGGCCATCTGGTCGCGCGTCACCAGCCACTCCGGATGGTACCGGCCGTCCCAATAGCCGCCGACGACGCCCCGGCTCACCAGGTACTCGACGTGCTTGTAGGCCCAATAGGGGTCTGTGCCGGAAGGTCCGTAGCCGGTGTTCGGCACGTCCGGGAAGGTGGCGAGGGCCGGGCCGGTCGGGACGGCGGCGTCGCTGCCGGCCAAGGCGCGGGCGACGAACACCGCCATCTGACCCCGGTCCACGGCCTGATCGGGCCAGTACCCTCCGTCCCAGTAGCCTCCCACGATGTTGTTGGCGTACGCATACTCCACGTACTTATACGCCCAGTGGCCTGTGCCCACATCCGGGAAGTGCGCCGTGGCCGGCGGCGTCGGCACGCCCTTGTCCCCTCCTGCCAAAGCGCGCGAGATGAACACGGCCATCTGATCCCGCGTCACCACGATCTCCGGGTGGTAGAGGCCGTCCGGATACCCGCCCACGATCCTCGCCGCGACGCAGGCCATGATCCCACGCAGGGCCCACGAGGTCGCCGGCACATCGGGGAACGAGACCGGCGCCACATGCACGACCTCGCCCTCCAGAGGCATCGCCACCCACACTGACCCATCTGCACCGTCAACCGAGAGGGACCAGATGCCATCGGACGCCCACGCCCACCACAGCATGCTCCCCTCGGGGCTGACGTGCGCGAGCAGACCCCAGGCGCTGCCCACCCACACGGAGCCGTCGCTCGGGTTCACGCTCACGCACGTGGGCTGCGGCAGGCTGGCCGACCACAGCTCGCTGCCGTCGGCGGCCAGGTGAATCAGCCGGAAGTCGTCCTCATCGGCCACCCAGCAGGAGCCGTCCTCCGGGAAGACGGACACGGACCGGGGCGCGCGGAAGCCTGCTCCGCTCCAGAGCACTGTCCCGTCGTTGGCCAGGTGGGTGACGCGGTGGCCGAAGTGCACTCCCCACGCGTTGTAGCAGCCGTAATCCGCCACCCACACCGACCGATCACTCGGGTCCACAGACAGCGATTCAGGCACGTAGAAGAGCCCCTCAGGACTTGTCCATAGCGGCGTTCCATCGCTCCCCAGATGCTGCACGCGGCCGGCATATATGAGTGGCGCCGAGGTGGCGCCCACCCAGCAGGACCCGTCTGCGGAGTCCGCGGCCACGGTGCACACTCCCCCTCCTACAGGTATGCCTGGCGACTGGCCGTAGTCGGAATCCACCCGCCACACCCAGCCGTCGTAGCTCCCCACCCAGCACCCGTTGCCCGGGTCAGGCGATACCGAGCTTAGGTCTGGTACCACGCCACCTCGCCACAGTTCCCCGCCATCCGCGGCCACGTGGATCAATCTCTCGTCGCCCAGGTCGTACCCCTCCGCCCACACATCGGTTACCCAACAGGCATGGTTGGTGCCATCCGCCGACACCCGCATCGGCCTCACGGAGCCGCCTCGCCCCACTTCCACCGGGATCTCGCACAGCGGCATCAGCGCGAAGTCCACCACGGTGGTCTGATCCGCCACCACGGTCACTCCCGAGGCCCAACCCCAGGAATACCCCGAAGCGACGGCCGTTACGGGGTAGTCCGTCCCCTCCTCGAGGCCGGGGATCAGGTACGCGCCGTCCGGCCCCGCGCGGCCGATCACGCCCCAGCCGCACCACACCTCCGCTACCGGGATGGGCTGGCCGGTGACCGCGTCCGTTACCGTGCCCGCGATCGTGCCCGTGGGGGCCGCTGGCGGCATCACGTCAAGCCACGTCGTTCCACTGACCGTGAGCGGACTCGATCCCTCGCACGTCACGGTGACGGTAAGCTCCCCCGGGAGCCACCCCTCCACGGTGGGCGCATGGTACACCGGATTCTGGACGTCGCTGCCGGGCTCGAAGTACCCGCCGATTCCCCCATCATCCCACGCCCACGAGGCGATCCCGTGCCCATGGCTGTCCGTAACGGTGGCGGTGCAGCTCGTGGTTGCCCCAGAGGTTACGGTGTGGGGATCACAGTTCGCGCTCACCGAAAGCTTATGCGCCACCGTGACGGTGCACGACCCGCTCCCGCTGACACTCTCCGGGCCGTCACAGGTGGCCGTCGCGGTGAGCGTCACCGGGAGATCCGCCTCTGTGATGTTCGCGGGGGGATAGTAGAAGGTGTCCTGCTCATCGGCCGAGGGCCAGAACTGGCCTCCGGCCCCACCGTCATCCCAGGCCCACGAAGCCGCTCCATGCCCCAACGTATCGGAGAAGGTGGCCGTGCACATGGTGGAGGCCCCGGAGGCGACCTCGGTCGGGGTGCACGAGGCGCCTACCGAGACAACGTGTTCGGCGGCCGCCGCGCCCGGCGCGAAGGAGAGGAAGAACGTCACAGAGAGGGCCAACGGAACTGCCACCAAGCGACCTACCCGCATCCCGGTATCCTCCGGCACCGCGCGTGAGGGCGACGGTACGCGCGGGCGGGCGGCGACGGCAGCAAGTGGACCGCAGGGGCTGTGGCTTCCCGCGCGACTCGGGCCTTCGCCGAATCGCCCGCCGTTCCTCCCCCTCAGGCGACGCGGGGGCGGCCTCCAGGCCGCTCGCCCCGCTACAACGCCGGCCTCTCCTTCCCCAGGAACCACGCGTACGTGGTCTTCGGCTTCACCGGCACGGTGAACTGGCGCGCATTCCTGGCCACCAGCTTCCCGCCGTTCAGCAGGTCGTACACGTTCGTCTGCTTCGGCAGAGAAAGGGTGCGCGCCGCGCCGCCCCGCCAGTTGGTGTGCAGCACCAGCAGCCGGTCGTTGGCATAGAACGTGTCGTCCGTGTCCAGGTAGATGTGCGCCCCCGCGTACTTCGCCAGGCCCCGCATCAGCTCCGCACTCCAGGCGACGACCCCGGCATAGATGCTCGTCCAGTCCGGCCCGTGCTTCGCCGCGAATCCGACCGCGCGGTTGTCGTCGTTGCGCTTCGGCCGCGGGGTCCGCCGGGAGGTGGCCACCGCCTCGGGCACTTCATCCATCGTATAGTAGCCCAGCGGCGCCGCCTCCGCATCGTCGGCCGCGAACACCGGCGACACCGGCAGCATGCGTGGGAAGATGGGGTCGTCTGCCGACCCGCCGAAGAGCGAGCGCCGCAGCAGGCGGGGGAACTGCCCGAAGGTAAAGCCGACCGGCAGCGCGTTCACCAGCGGATGGTCGCGGTCCGTCGTCACCACTGCCGTGGGCGTGCGCAGGTCCAGCTCCTTCATGTCCATCCCGACGAGATCGGCGATGTTGTCCACCGAGGCCCCGGCCTTCGCGTCGTCGTTGATGAACCCCGCCGCGTGGTGGAAGAAGAGCACCTTGCCATCGCGGCGCAACCGCTTCACCGCGCGACGTTGCGCGTCGGTGGCGCGGAAGGTGTTGAGGAAGAGGTAGAGCTTGTAGTCCGGCAGATCGTTTCGCCGGAGGTGGTCGAAGAGATAGACGTCGTGCGGACAGCCGATGCGGTTGATCTCGTGGATCATCAGCCGGTGGCCGAGATTGGTGAGCAGCGAGTTGTCGCCCCGGCTGTAGCAAATGGAAGCCTCATCAATGAACACCGCCACCTCGGCCGCCAGCTTCGGCCTCGCCGCCTGCACCGCGGCGCCAATCTCCTGAAGCTGGTGGAAGAACGGGAAGAACCAGGGCTCCGTGAACCACCGGTATTGGAAGTCCCAGTACCAGGCCAGCGTGCCCTTCGCGAAGGTGTGAAGCAGGGAGCGGGAGATGGTCTGGCGCGACTCGTCCTTGCTCCGGCAGTGGATGTAGTGCCCCACCAACTTCTTCATGGTGTGCGGGCGGGTGTCTTCCTCCAGGAAGTGCAGCTTGTCCAGCAGCCGCAGCGAATCCAGCAGGTGGTGCAGGGGGATGGGCTGGCCGGCCAGGCGCGACTCG
>Ga0315282_10017436_pt1 | contig 10375 bp, 13 predicted proteins | sample YL17G07_20_MG_FD_203693 | JGI IMG/M metagenome (GOLD analysis project Ga0315282, IMG submission 203693) | Sediment microbial communities from Yellowstone Lake, YNP, Wyoming, USA - YL17G07_20 | ecosystem: Environmental > Aquatic > Freshwater > Lake > Sediment | place: USA: Wyoming | collected... | reverse complement strand
GGGCTTCCCGGCAATGACTCGTTATTCAAATTGTGCCCCTTGACCTCGCCCACATAAGGGCGTGGCGCGCGGGGCACGCTCCGGTCACGACCCGCTATCGAGACTTACAAGTGCCTTTCAGGGCGCTTAATATTCCGCGGTCCTCTTAGTCTATGAAGGAGAGCACCTCTCTGTCAAGTCATTCAAAGAGGTGGTAGTGACTCATTTTAATTTTCTTGGCTCTGAGTTCTGCTTGACTCCGAAAGCCATTCCTGCCATAATGGATACATGAGGCGGTCAAGCAAGCCACTTCCGAAAGATCCGAATCAGTTAGCCTATGAGGTTATGCGAATTTCTACGGAGGAACCAGAACCACTAGAGGATAAATCCCCGGTCTCGGAATACCTTGCCCAAATAGGACGCAAGGGAGGGTTGAAAGGGGGACCGGCAAGGGCAAAGAAGTTATCAGCCAAAAAGCGTAAAGAAATCGCTAAGAAAGCAGCATTATCAAGATGGAAAAAATAACCCTTGACAATTAGTTTAGTTTCAGCTAAACTTAGAATGTGCCCTTCTAAAACCCAATATAGATTAAAATTTATAACCCCAGAAGATGACCCAGAGAAAGGTGTTGCCTTCCTTATTTCAAAAGATAGGAGAATTACCGCTAAGGAAGGATTTGACGGTTTAAGAGAAAACACTGAAAGACACTTTCAGTCTAAATTTGATTATTGGCTTACTGGAAAGCCATATCCACAAGGATATCATGGGTGGAACCAAAACCAATGGCAAGGCAAATATACAAAATGTTTTGTCTTTACACATGATGAGGAAAAAGTGGCACAACGGTTTTATGGTTTTTTATCGAATCCTAAACCATCTGACCGAAGGTATTGTATATGTGTTTTGGTTAGATATGCACGTAAGGTCAGACATGAGATAGATGAAACTGATCTAAAAATAGTAGAAGAAATAAGAATATCTCCTGAAGTGCAGAAAACTATCGATGAATACTTTAAGGAGAAACCATGAGAACTCATTGGACGGCACGAAGCATTGAAGATTATCTTTTTCGAATTGCAAATGACTTTATTGTTCAGTTGCAAAATAAGATGGAATCAAAACATATTTCCCAAGATAAACTTGCCAAAAAATTGGGAGTAACAAAGGGGGCTGTATCTCAATGGATTAATCGTCCTGGAAATATAGGTCTTCGTAAAATGATTGAATACGCTAGAGCACTTGGCATGAAATTATCTATTGTAGCTTATGAAGATGGGGACCCCGAAAATAAAAGGGGACCTATTGATTCTGAGATTTTTAGAATGTGTTGGGAACAACTCGGAAGACCCCGTAATTTCCAGGCTCCACACGCCAATGCAGCAGATAATAGAGTTCCATTTATGAGACGGGCTGACGACGTAAACAAGATTTTTCGCGATTTCAAGATGTTGGAAGAAAGCAAAGGTACATTGAATGATTTTCTTGGTTGCCCTCTACCCATTTCTTTAGGAAAAATTGAAGGGAACAAAACGAATAAGGAGATCAAACCTTCATAGGAGACTGTTATGAACGAAATCAGAAAACTAACATATAAGGATGTTACCTTAGCTCTAATTAAACAACAAAATTTACATGAAGGCATTTGGCAGCTTTATATTGAGTTCGGGATAGGTGCTGCTAATATGCCTATAGCTGTGGAAAATGAAGATACTCTCCGACTTTCCCCAACGGCTATCGTTCCCCTCAAGGTGATCGGTTTATTTAAAGTTGATAAAGAAAGCCCCCTTGCCCTCGATGCTTCTAAAGTAAATCCAGCCTAAAAATAAATGCCTGACCTGCTGAAGCAAGTGTTTCTTTTCATAAGCTAAAATAATGCTTGACAATGCTTGAGCAGCTCAAGTATAATCAAGTTATGAATACACTAAATAAAACAGAACGTGCTCAGTCAATTTCGGTTTTAGTGGAAGGTAATTCACTCCGCGCTACGGCCAGGATTTGCGATGTTGTCTTTAACACAGTCCTGAAATTTGTCCCGCAGATTGGGGGGGGCCTGTGCGGATTATCAGGACAAGGCTTTTCGAAATCTGAAATGTAAGCGCATTCAATGTGATGAAATTTGGTCCTTCTGCTATGCCAAAGAAAAGAATGTTCCCCAAGAAAAGAAAGGCCACTTTGGATATGGCGATGTCTGGACTTGGGTTGCGATGGATGCGGAATCGAAACTTGTTCCCTCATTCATGGTCGGAAATCGTGATGCTGCAACCGCGAAGATGTTTGTTGACGATCTTGCTTCTCGCCTTGCCAATAGAGTCCAACTTACGACCGATGGGTACAAGGTTTATCTTGAAGCGGTCGAGGGGGCTTTTGGGTGTGAAGTTGATTACGCGATGCTCATTAAGATGTATGAATCAAGCCAAGAGGAAACGCGCTATAGCCCTGCAAAGTGTAACGGATGCAAAGGAACACCGATCACTGGCAACCCTGATTTTCAGCATATTTCAACCAGCTTTATTGAGAGACAGAATCTAACTATGCGGATGGGGATGAGACGGTTTACTAGGCTAGCGAACGCTTTCAGTAAAAAGGCGGAGAACCATGCTCTCCATTTGGCGCTTCATTACATGAATTATAATTTCGTGAGGATTCACAAGACGCTGAGAATGACACCGGCAATGAAGGCGGGGGTTACGGATCATCTTTGGTCGGTTGAAGAGATCGCGGGACTCTTGGATTCAAAATGAGTCACTACCAAAGAGGTAAGTATCTTGCATTATTTCAGAGAGGGTGATAATTTGTATGAAATTGCCTTTTTCGGAGGATGTTGATGGATCTCTTGAAAATCTTCGCGGGTATTATTCTGGGAGGCGCCATCGGACTCGGGCTCAGTTACTTGACCCGAGGTGTCGGCAGCGCTTGAACCCTAACGTGCAACCCCTATGTCACAACCACTTTGGGTGCGGCCGTGGGGTTGATTTGGGCCTTAGGTTAAGGTCCACAAACTAGAAGCGAGAGTTATGAGCTTTCACTTTCGGTCATTTCGCATTCCGAATTCCGTAACCCGTATTTGAGGGGGATTCCCGTGCCTCAGTTGAGACAGGATCCAACAACGAAGGAATGGGTTATCATTGCGACGGAACGTTCAAAAAGGCCTCACGATTTCAAAAAGGCTAAACCGTCGATCGAAAAACCTTCCTATAAGGAAAACTGCCCTTTCTGCCCGGGCAACGAGCATCTCACCCCCCATGAAACTCTTGCTTACCGAAAAGGCGGCCCACCCGATGGGAAGGGGTGGTGGGTTAGAGTTATTCCTAATAAATTCCCGGCTCTCACGCCCGAGGGGAGCTTGGAAAGGAAAGAGGAGAAGGGATTTTTCAGGTTGATGGATGGGGTTGGAGTCCATGAAGTAGTCATTGGGAGCCCTATTCATAACCAACTCTTTCCTCTGATGGATGAATTCCAGGTATCAGAAACCCTTCTCGCCTATCGAGAAAGATATCTGGCCCTCAAGGAAGATCCAAGGATCAAGTTGATCATCATTTTTAAGAATCATGGGCAAGCCGCTGGAACCTCCCTGGAGCATACGCATTCTCAAATTGTCGGTACCGCAGTGGTTCCATCCAATATCAGGACGAAATTGCAGACAGCAGCCCGGCACTATGACGATCATGGAGTCTGCGTCTATTGTGAAATGATAAAGGAGGAATTGACGTTCAAGAAGAGAATCGTCATGGAAACCGATAGATTCGTCGTCCTCCATCCCTTTGCCTCCCGATCTCCTTTTGAAACCTGGATCCTTCCCAAAGACCACAACGCCTCTTTCGGCTCGATCAAGATGGAGGATTCAAAACAGTTTGCACAAATCCTGAAAACAACTTTGTTCAAGATCTATTCCGAGCTCAACGATCCGGACTACAATTACGTCATCCATACGGCCCCTGTGAAGGATGAGACTGAAGATTACTACCACTGGCACCTTCAAATTATCCCAAGGTTGACCACTACCGCCGGCTTCGAGATGGGATCGGGGATGTACATCAATGTTTCTTTCCCCGAGGAGACCGCTCAGTTCATGCGAGAGTAACAAGAAGACCCAGAGAAGGTATCGGGATGGATGCTCTTTTCTTATCACGAATTCAGTTTGCAGTGACCACGATGTTCCATATCCTGTTTCCCACACTAACGATTGGCCTCTCTCTTTATCTCGTCGTCGTCGAACTCCTATGGCTTCGGACGAGGCAGGAGATCTACTACCGGATGTATCGATTCTGGGTGAAGATCTTCGCCATCAATTTTGCAATAGGGGCAGTTTCTGGCGTCGTTCTCGAATTCGAGTTCGGGACCAACTTTTCCCGCTTTTCGCAAGCGGTGGCTAACGTCTTTTCACCGCTTCTCGCCTTCGAAGTGCTGACCGCCTTCTTCCTCGAAGCGGGATTCCTCGGCATCATGATTTTCGGTTGGACCAGAGTTCGCCGGGAGATCCATTTCCTTGCAACGTGCCTGGTCTGCTTTGGAACCATCCTCTCGTCCTTCTGGATCTTGGCCGCCAACTCCTGGATGCAGACGCCGGCAGGGTTCGAGTGGGTGAACGGAAAATTCATGGTCAAGGATTTCATGGCGGCTATCTTCAACCCCTCTATGCACACCCGTATCGGCCACATGGTTGTGGCTTCCCTTGAGACCTCGGTCTTTGTCGTGGCAGGCATCAGTGCCTATTTCTTGCTTAAAGGAAAACATCTCGATTTTTTTCGCCGTTCTCTTGGGATCGCGTTAGCCATGGCTGCGCTCTTCGCGCCTCTTCAAATTTTCTGGGGCGATCGGAGCGGCCTCAACGTGTATCGCCATCAGCCGGCCAAGCTGGCTGCCATCGAGGCCCACTGGGAAACGAACACCACGGGAGGTGCACCTTATGTCATTGTCGCCCACCCCAATGCAAAAGAAGAACGAAATTCTTTTGAGATAAAGATTCCCCATGGCCTCAGCCTTCTAGTGACCCACTCCTTGAATGGGCAGGTCAAGGGATTGAAGGAATTCCCGCCCGAGGATCGTCCCAATGTGCATGCTCTTTTTTGGTCTTTCCGTTTCATGGTAGCCATCGGTTTCCTCTTTCTTCTCGTCATGGTGTGGGCAGCCCTCTTATGGCGAAAAAGAAAACTTTACACGTACCGTCCTTTCCTGTGGACTTTAGCGATTGTTCATCCTTTGGGATTTGTGGCCACCGAACTTGGGTGGATCACGACGGAGATGGGCCGTCAGCCATGGGTCGTTTACAACGTGATGCGAACGTCTGAGGGAATCTCGCCTATCCCGGCTGGAAACGTTCTCTGGTCCCTTGGGCTCTTTATGGTCGTCCTGCCGGCGGTCGGAGCCATCTATTTCTATTACCTGCTAAAGGCCTTGCGCCGGGGACCTGATCTATCGAGCCCTATTCCGGCGATCCAGAGACCCATCGGCATGCAGGCTCTCTCGGGAAACGAGACAAAATAGATTTCTTGCCATTTGGAGGTCGATGATGGATCTTGTCACACTCTGGGCGTGTCTGCTCGGCCTGGTCTTCCTTCTCTACGTTGTCCTCGATGGCTTCAGTCTCGGCATAGGGGTGCTCTTCCCAAGTGCCCGTAGTGAACATGAGCGAGATCTGATGATGAACAGCATCGCCCCCATCTGGGATGCGAACCAAACCTGGCTTGTCCTTGGCGCGGGAGCTGTGTTTGCAGCCTTTCCTGGAGTTTATGGAGTGCTTTTCCCGGCTCTCTATATCCCCCTTGTCACTCTCCTCTTCGGCTTGATCTTCCGCGGTGTAACATTCGAGTTCCGGGCTAACGCGACTCGGAAGCAACTCTGGAATAAGGCCTTCTTCATTGGAAGCCTCATCGCTGTGGTATCTCAGGGCTTGACCCTCGGCGGAGTCATTTCAGGAACCACTGTCATGGAGGGCCAGTTTGCCGGAGGATCCTTCGACTGGCTCAACCCCTTCTCCGTTGCGGTAGGAATCGCCTTGGTGGCGGGATACGTCCTCTTGGGAGCGACTTACCTTATCATCAAGACAAGCGGAAAGGTGCAGGAAAGGGCTTACCGCCAGGCTTTCTGGTCTGCCATCATCGTGCTGGGATTTCAAATCCTGGTGACCATTTGGACTCCACTTCACTATCCCAAAGTCTGGACAACCTGGATCAATCCACCTCGCATTTATTTCATCTGGATGTTTCCCGCCATGGGTCTCACAGCGTTTTTCGGGCTTCTCATCAGTTTGAAAGCCCGCTGTGAATTCCTCCCTTTCATATTTACTGTTATTCTGTTTCTGGCAGGATACCTCGGTCTTGTTACTTCCCTCTACCCTCACGCGGTTCCTCCCACAATCACATTCAGGGAAGCAGCTGCCCAGAGGGAGACTTTACAGCTTGCCCTCTGGGGAGTCATCATCGTTCTTCCAGTGGTTCTGGGATACACCCTCTACAGTTACTCCGTTTTCCGCGGTAAGGTGGGCGAAGAACAGTATTATCACTAAGTTTGGAGCCCTACCGGATTCGTTTTTGAAAGCTTCAGATAGAATCCGATCGTCATCATTTCCCCAATTCATTCTAAGACTTGGGAGTGTGGTATCCTTTCCGCTCACTTTTTTCACCATGGCATGGGTAAGGCAGATACTATTTTTTCCCCGACAAAAATACTGCCTTTATTTTATCTTCCCCCTTTAAGGTCACTTATTTTAGAAAACAGAGTCACATCCGATTTTTCTCAACATCAACAAAAAAACAGTCCTAAATACCTTTCATATCACGAATCGCAAGAATAGTGTGGGCTGCGTATCCCCATCACATTGTTCAAAGAGGTAATAATAGGGAAAAGGTTTTCCTGGACTCCCGAGACTATGAAAAATATCTCTCCTTCCTTTTGAAAGCGGTTGACCGAGGTTGTGATCTGCAGGATTCTGAATAGATAAGAATTCCTTCCCGAAAGAGCGATTCTTTAATTTGACCCTTCAATGCAACTTTTCAGGTGGTAATCCTCAAAAAATTCTTTTAGGAAAAGGCCTCCTGTATCTTCCTTAAATTCTTGTGAAAAAAAACTTGACACGATCGAAACTTTTTGGTAGAAGGGCATCGTCCGGCTGACCATCGGGGGGTGGTTCGAACCAAGTGAATTTATTTGCTGAGTTGATACCCTGCACAGTGACGTGAAGGGCATTCAGGACCGTAGGAATGCGTGCGCCGGGCCTCAGTATCATTTTCGCCTGCAAAGAAAAGCCCGAGCATGAACGCATGGGGACACGATTGATGGGGAGGGAGTGAAATGAAGAGAACACTTTTTATTCTGTCCGGTGTCTTGTTGATATTCTTCTGTTTCACCGCCCGAGGAATGCCAGCAGGAAATGAGGGTTACGCAGGTTCCGAGGCATGTAAGGGGTGCCATGAGGCCTATGCTACCCCCCTCACGAAAACGAGTCACTGGAAGAAAGAGGTGACTGGAAGCCCCATCAACCGAGACGGCTGCGAGTCGTGTCACGGGCAGGGGGCTGAGCATGTGGACAAGGGGGGGGGCAAGGGAGTGGCAATCTTTGCCTTCAGCCGAGGGGGACCTGCGAAGGAGCGATCCTCAAGGTGCCTCAGCTGCCATGAGGAATCAAAAACCCTCGCCTTCTGGAACATGAACAGGCACCAGGTTCTCGATGTCTCCTGCGATGCTTGCCATTCAATCCATGGTCGGGCCACCTACGGCCCTGTCGGGAAGGCATTACTGAAAGAGAGGGAACCCGATCTTTGTTTCACCTGCCACAAGGACATCCGGGCCAAGACGAACAGACAATCTCATCACCCGATTCGGGAAGGAAAGATAAGTTGTTCCCAGTGCCACGACACCATGGGTGGTTTCGGCCCCAAGATGATCAGGGCGGATACGGTCAACGAACTCTGCTTCAAATGTCACGCGGACAAACGAGGACCCTTTGCCTGGGAACACCCGCCGGTGAGCGAAAATTGCATGTATTGCCACGAGGTCCATGGGAGTAACCATAATGGGCTTCTTGTCCGAAAGGCCCCTCTGCTCTGCCAGAGCTGCCACAACGAGGGCCGTCACCCTGCCACGCCGTACACCTCGTTTAATACCTTCGGGGGGAGTGCGACTTCCAGCAAAAACAGGATGTTCGCGCGGTCCTGTCTGAACTGCCACACCAACATTCACGGAAGCAATCACCCTGCACTGGGTGAGACCTTTGTGAGATAGGAGGGGGAGAGATGAAAGCCAAGGTATGCTTAGCGGTTGTTCTGGTGAGCCTGATCCCTCTTTCTAATGCCTTCCCCGAAGAATACACCTTCGAAGGGGATATTTCCGCAGGGGGTACGTACCGCGGGGTGAAAGGCGAAGACGATGCCAAGTTCTTCGAGTACTCGGATGATGCGAATTTCATGTTCAACAGCAGGATTCGTTTGCTTCTCGATTCGGAAAAGTATTTCCTCGGATTTGATGCGACGGACATCGGATACAGCACACAGGACTACCGCCTGGAAGGCGGAATGTGGGGCAAATTTGATCTCACCCTCGACTATAGCGAGCTCCCCCACAATATCTCGTTTGATGCAAAGACCTTCTACGAAGGGGCGGGGGGAGATACCCTGACAGGGACAGCCAATACAAATGTCGAATCGTGGAACACATTTGATTATTCAACGGAAAGGAAAAAGGGCGGGGCGGGGTTCAAGTTGAACATGTTGAAACCATTCTACCTGGACGTCTCCTACTCGCGCGAGAAAAAGGACGGTATCAAAGTGGCGGGGATTGCAGAAACAAGCCCCGGAGGGATCTCCATTGAGCTACCCGAACCAGTAGATTATACGACAGATAGCCTCAACGTGGAGGCCGGGTATGCCAAGAACCCTTTCTTTGCGTCCTTAAGCTATTACTACAGCCAGTTTGACAACAGGGATGCGGTGTTAAACTTCATCAATCCGGACAGCGGCGACCTGGACACGCTCACGCTGCCTCCGGACAGCAAGTTTTACAAGCTTGCATTCAAGGGGGCGGTGAAACTTCCGTATCAAAGTAAGTTTCAAACGAATATCGGCGCGGGAAAAACCGAATCGGACCACGATTTCTTCTCCACCTTTGACGGGGAAGTGGAGACAAAGAATTATGACTTTGTTCTGACCTCCGTGCCGCTCAACTTCCTCGACGTCAAGGTGTTCTATAGATACGACAAGCGAGATAATGATTCGGACGAGTCCACCGGGACCGTGTTCAAATTTTTCGATTACAAGAAGGATGCCGTGGGGGCGGATGTAGGGGTACGGCTCCCCAAGAGATTCTACATCACGGGGGGATACAAGTACGTGAACACCGAGCGGCGCAATGACGGCGAAACTGATCCCGAGGCAATTCTACCCTACAACAAGGACAGCCTCTATTCGGTGAACCTCACATGGAGCGGGCTCGACTTCATGATGGTGAGGCTCGGGTACGAAAAGCTGGACAGGAATGCCGATTACCGCACCGAAGAGACGGACCTTCAACCCCAGAAGTTCTATGCCTACGCGGCCCAGGATGCGGATGCCTACTCCCTTTCCGTCGACGTGTTTCCCATAGAGGACCTGAGTTTCAACGTCGGATTCAAGTACAAGGATGTGGATTACACGGACACCGAGTGGGGACTGACAGGGGACAAGCGATACCTCTACAATGTCGATGGGGATTACACCATTAAGGACATCGTCAAATTATTTGCCTATATCGATTACGAACAGGTCACGTACGATCAGTTTCAGCACAAGGTGTCAGACCCTCAAGGCGATTGGTCCGTTAAAGAAAAATCGAGAAACTTTGGATACGGCATCGGGGCAGAATCAGGCGCCATCCTGGACAGGTTGACGCTCAAATTCGAGCATTACTACCTCAAGTCAAATGGGAACGTGGACCTCACCTTCTTCGATTCGGGCCTCTTTCCAACCGAAGGGGACAACGATAACATCGACATCGCCCGGTGGGATGACTACACGCTTTATGGATTTAAGCTGACGGGGATCTATCATCTGACCCTGCAACTCGATCTCCTGGCAGGGTACGCTTATGAGAGGTACCGCTACAGCGATGCACAATTCAACGACTACCAGTATGTGCCTGGTACCTCAGGGTCGAACGGAGCTTTTCTCACCGGGGCTTACCGGGACCAGTCATATACGGCCAATGTCATCTTTGGGGGAGTTACTTACAAGTTTTAGGAGAGGAACCGGGTTGTGTTTTAGTGTACCGCCGGCTAACAATCCAATCAAGCCGACATTCTCTTTGTTGCGCTTCGTTTGCGCGGCTAATGCGTAACATCATTGCTTACTCTCAAGCCGTAATCCTCTACCGAGAGGATCACGCCCGGGTAAGCATTTGTGCTAGTGTAGTGTTACAGTAACGGCTT
>Ga0315282_10017435_pt1 | contig 10375 bp, 8 predicted proteins | sample YL17G07_20_MG_FD_203693 | JGI IMG/M metagenome (GOLD analysis project Ga0315282, IMG submission 203693) | Sediment microbial communities from Yellowstone Lake, YNP, Wyoming, USA - YL17G07_20 | ecosystem: Environmental > Aquatic > Freshwater > Lake > Sediment | place: USA: Wyoming | collected... | reverse complement strand
TCCCAACCGCGGTAGACGCCCGAATCCACCCTGACGCCGGGCCCTTGCGGCTCCACCAGCTCACGAATCACACCGGGTGAAGGAAAGAAGTTGTGATCCGGGTCCTCGGCGTAGATGCGGCACTCGATGGCCCACCCTCGCGGTTGGACGTCGTCCTGACGAATGCCAAGCGGCTCGCCGGCCGCTATGCGGAGCTGCTGCTGGACCAAGTCGAGTCCAGTGACCATTTCCGTAACCGGATGCTCCACCTGAAGTCTGGTGTTCATTTCAAGGAAATAGAACTTCCGATCATCGTCCAGCAAAAACTCGACGGTCCCCGCGTTTTCGTAACGCGCCGCTCGTATGACCCGCAATGCTGCCTCGCCCATCCGCCTGCGCAAGTCCGGGTCCAGCAGCGGGCTGGGGCTTTCCTCCACCACCTTTTGGTGCCTGCGCTGCAGGGAACACTCGCGCTCGCCGAGATAAACGGCGTTCCCGTACCGGTCGGCCAGCATTTGGATCTCGACGTGGCGCGGGTGCGCGATGCATTTTTCCAGGTAGATCGAGGGATCGCCGAAGGCGTTCTGTGCTTCCGAACCGGCAGCCTCGAAGTCCTCGCGCATGTGACCCTCGTCGTGCACCAGGCGCATTCCCTTCCCGCCCCCGCCTGCCGCAGCCTTGAGCATGACCGGGTAGCCGAACCGCCTCGCCTCCTCCAGCGCCTCGTCGAGAGATTTCAAAGCCTGGTAAGTGCCGGGCACGATCGGCACGCCTGACTTCAAAAGCACCGTGCGCGCGCCCGTCTTGCTTCCCATTAGGCGCATGGACTCGGCGGAGGGACCGACGAAGGGAATGCCCGCCTCGGCACAGGCGTGCGCGAAACGCGGGTTTTCCGCCAGAAAGCCATATCCCGGATGGATGGCCTCGGCGCGGCAGCGTTTTGCGATCTCGATGATCCTGTGGATAGCGAGATAGCTTTCGGACGAGGGCGCGGGACCGAGCAGATAGGCTTCATCCGCCAGGCGGACATGCTGGGAGGTGCGGTCGGCCTCGGAATAGACGGCCACGGATGAAATCCCCATGTCACGGCATGCGCGGATAACGCGCACGGCGATTTCGCCTCGATTGGCGATGAGCACCTTCTGAAACACAGCCAATCCTCGCAGCAACCGCAAAACGCATCGAACCGTCTGCGCGCATTTTGCGTTGCCTGAAGCTCAATTCCCTTTCATCAGAGAGGGATGTTCCCGTGCTTGCGGGCCGGGTTGGAATCCCTCTTGTTGTCGAGCATGCGCAGGCCAGTGATCAACTTGCAACGCGTGATGCGCGGCTCGATGATTTCGTCGATATACCCACGCTCGGCGGCGATGTAGGGCGAGGCGAACTTGTCGCGGATCTCTTCCACCTTGCGCGTGCGGAACTCTGCCGGGTCGGGCGCCATTCTCAACTCGTTGCGGTACAAAATATTCACGGCGCCTTCCGGCCCCATCACCGCGATTTCTGCGGTGGGATAAGCATAGTTTAGATCCGTCCGGATGTGCTTGGAAGACATGACGCAATAGGCGCCGCCGTAAGCCTTGCGGGTGATCACGGTGATTTTCGGCACGGTGGCCTCAGCAAAAGCGTAGAGCAACTTCGCCCCGTGCTTGATGATGCCGCCGAACTCCTGCGCAGTGCCCGGCAGGAAGCCGGGGACATCTTCGAAGGTAATCAGCGGGATGTTGAACGCATCACAGAAGCGGACGAAGCGAGCCCCTTTTACCGAAGCGGAAATGTCAAGAGTGCCGGCCAGGTAAGCGGGCTGATTGGCGACAACGCCAACGCTGCGGCCGTCCAATCGTGCGAATCCGACCACGATGTTCTTGGCAAAGTGTCTGTGCACTTCGAAAAAGTAACGGTCGTCCACAACCGACTTGATGATGTCTCTGATGTCGTAAGGCTGGTTGGGATCGGCTGGTACCACGGCATTCAACCTCTCGTCCTCGCGGTCCCAGGGATCTGTCGTTTCCCTGGCGGGTGGATCCTCCATGTTGTTGGAAGGGAGGAAGGAGAGCAGTTCGCGAATTGTGGCCAGACACTCCCGATCGTCTGCTGCGGCGAAATGAGCGACGCCGCTGGTGCTGTTGTGCGTGATGGCGCCGCCGAGCTCGTTCATGGTCACCTCTTCGTGGGTTACCGTCTTGATCACATCCGGGCCGGTGACGAACATGTAGCTCGTATCTTTGACCATCAAAATGAAATCGGTGATTGCCGGCGAGTAGACGGCACCTCCTGCACAGGGTCCCATGATGGCGGAGATCTGCGGAACCACGCCGCTTGCGATTGTATTGCGCAAGAAGATGTCGGCGTAGCCGGCCAAGCTCACGACACCTTCTTGGATCCTGGCTCCGCCGGAATCATTGAGGCCAATGATGGGAGCCCCCATTTTCATGGCCAAATCCATGACCTTGCAGATCTTCTCGGCATAGGCCTCGCTGAGGCTGCCGCCAAAGACCGTGAAGTCCTGGGCGAAGACGTACACCACGCGTCCGTCCACGCGGCCGTACCCTGTAACGACACCATCACCCAGAATCTTCTGCTCCGCCATGCCGAAGTCGACGCAACGGTGTTCGACGAACTTGTCCAGTTCCTCGAAGCTTCCCTCATCGAGCAAAAGGGTGATCCTCTCCCGTGCGGTCAGCTTTCCGGCGTCATGCTGCCGCTTGAGCCGCTCGGGGCCTCCCCCCTCCTCGGCTCGGCGATTCAGCTCCTCCAACTCATTCAGCTTTTCCGAGATGTCCATGGGCAGTCACAAGTCGCAGATCAAATGACGAATGACGAGCCATCCGCTCGTCGCTCATCGTGTGCTCTAAGCGCGCGCCGCCTGCCGTACAGCTTCCCAGTCCTTGAGGAAGCGCGCCAGCCCAACGTCGGTGAGCGGGTGATTCATCAGCTGCATCAGCACCTTGTGGGGGATGGTCGCAACGTGCGCACCTAACAAGGCTGCTTCCCTCACGTGGAGGGGATTGCGGCAGCTAGCTACGATAATCTGTGTCGCGAACCTGTAGTTGGCAAAGATCCGCACCAAGTCGGCGACGAGACTCATCCCGACCTCACTCACGTCATCGAACCGCCCTACGAAGGGTGAAACATAGGTGGCGCCGAGCTTGGCGGCGATGAGGGCCTGATTCGGATTGAAGACCAAGGTCACATTGGTCCGTATACCCTCGCTGCTCAGTTGCCTGAGCGCTTTCATTCCCTCTCTAATCATCGGGACCTTAACCACGATGTTCTCATGGATCCCGGCGAGATCTCTCGCCTCGCGCACGATGCCTGCGCTGTCGGTGCTCACCACTTCGGCGCTGATGGGACCGTTCACGATTCTCAGGATGTCGCGGAGGATATCTTTGAAATCCCGCTTTTCCTTGGCAACAAGTGAGGGATTGGTAGTGACACCGTCGATCAAGCCGTACTCTGCAGCCTCTCGTATTTCATCGATGTTGGCAGTGTCAAGAAAGAACTTCATGCGGGCTCTCCCTTCCAAGTTTGCCCATTATAACAGCCAGAAGTCGGTAGCCAGTAGCCAGAAGTCACAGGTTAGAAAAACCTGTCGTCAAATCGGCCTTCGCAGAGCACATGCGAAGCGTGGCGCTCCGTGGCCCACACGGATATGCGATTCGATAGCCGCTGCAAATATGACCGCGCGGCGTCCTCCTTATTCTAGCTTTTCACTACTGGCTACTGACGACTGGCTTCTGAATATTTGCCCGAGTCAATTCCTGCATGGTCTCTCAGGCTGATCGTACCGGGTTGCGCAGGACACCGACGCCTTCGACCTCAATCTCCACCACGTCTCCGTGCGCAAGCGGGCCCACACCTGCAGGCGTGCCCGTGGCAATCAGATCGCCGGGCAACAGGGTCATGATGCCGGCCAGGAAGCGGATCAACCGCTCAACCGGGAACAGCATCTCGCTCGTGCGCGCCTGCTGGCGAACCTCGCCATTGACCCGGCCGATCACCAGTACGTCAGCCGGGTCAAGCTCCGTCTCAATCCAGGGGCCGAAGGGGCAGAAGGTGTCGAAGCCCTTCGCGCGCGTGAATTGGACGTCCTTTTTCTGTAGGTCCCGCGCAGACACATCGTTGACGCACGCATAGCCGAGAACGTAGCGGAGTGGATTATCGTCTTCGGGGATATTGCGCGCCCTCCTGCCGATTACAACGCCCAACTCTGCTTCGTGATCCACGCGCTTTGAAACAGCAGGGAGAACGATCTCGTCGCCCGGGGAAATCACCGAGCTTGGCGGCTTGAGGAAAATCATGGGTTCTTCTTCCGGGGGCGCGTTGCCAAATTCCTGGGCATGCGCCGCATAGTTGCGCGCGATGCCGATGATCTTCCCCGGCAACACGGGCGCCAGCAGCCGCACATTCGCGAGGGGCAGCGTCACACCGGTCGGTTCCATCGCTTCCACAAGATCCCCGCGGCAAGCTCTGACGGCACTTCCTTCGATTCGGCCGCAGCCGGTCTCCCCCTCGTAGCTAAAGCGACATAATCTCATTTGACCTCCACGGCTACTGTCGAAGCCTGGCTTTCATTTCCATGCGTATCCACAGCCGCAACGCTGTATTCGTACTTTTTCCCCAGGATAACTTGGTCATCACGGAAACTCCAGGTGACCACCAACTGCGCCTGAAGGAGAGACCGCGCAGCGGAACCTTCTTCCTTGCGGTAGACACGGTAGCCGGCAAGATCGGTATCCTCGGGCGGGCTCCACAGGAGCGTCACCACTCCGTTCTCCACAACGGCATCCAGGTTCTTGGGCATGCCGGGGGGGAACCTGTCCACTGGAGTGATCGCCAGCGGATTTGAGGTGAAGCTTTCGGCGTAAGGATTCTCCGTGCTGCCAACCACGCTGACAGCATAGTAATAGGTCTTGTCGAACTCAAAGCTGCGGTCCTCAAACTCGGGCGCGGGCAACGGGGCGATGTTCAGAGGCGTGACTGGGAAAGTCTTAGCATCTTCAGATCGGTAGACGTTGTACCCGGCGATTCGCGCCGGAGCGGATCCGTCCGCGTTCTTTTCGGGCGCTTTCCAGGTCAGCCGTATGCGCTCGCGGAACAGCTCGCAGGAAAGCCCTTCGGGAGCCGCCGGGATAGCGACGGGCGCCACAAACGCCTGATTGCTCAAGCCGGCGGTCTGGTTCTTCCTGTTGATAAAACGGACGGCATAACGAAGGCCCTGCGCATAGAACGAGGCAGGATCAGCCGGCTTGAGATCCCAAAAGGCCAGCGCGCCGTTCCTGAAGTGGCCCGGGAGTTCCCTGGCAGAGATGGATTGGATCTGTTCTGCGCCCGCCAGAAACGCTTGGTCCTGAAGCGGGCCGGCATCCTGGCGATCGCCAGCCAGCCGGAATACTTCGACCCGGTCGAGCGTCGTCACGCGTGAGCCGTTGGTGTTCTCGACGGGCTGGGATACGGTGAGCAGGATCCTGTCCGAGAACTGGCGCGCGGCCAGATCGACTGCCGGCTTGGGAACGAGAACCTGCGGCGGCTGTGGTTCGCCGATCTTCGCGCAGCCCTCCAGGCCCAGGAGGCACAGGATGAGCAGGAGAGCGAGAATGTGGAAACGGCGCGCAACCATTAGAGGATGTATCGGCTGGTGTCTTTGTCGGCCACGATGTCACTGAGCTTCTGACGCACATACGCTGCGTCTATCCGTACGGTCTTCTTGGACAACTCGTTCCCCTTAAACGAGATATCCTCCAGCAACGCTTCCATGACGGTGTGCAGGCGGCGCGCCCCGATGTTCTCGGAACTGTCGTTCACCCGACACGCCATGCGCGCGATCTCGCGGATAGCGTCGTCTTCAAATCGGAGCTTTACCCCTTCGGTTTTCAGCAGCGCGACATATTGCTTGATCAGCGCGTTCCTGGGTTCCTTGAGGATACGCACGAAATCGTCCTCGGTCAGCGCCTTCATCTCGACGCGAATTGGAAAGCGCCCTTGAATTTCGGGAATGAGGTCAGACGGCTTGGAGACATGAAACGCGCCCGCGGCGATGAAGAGAATGTGGTCGGTGCGAACCATGCCGTAGCGCGTGTTCACACTGGTGCCCTCGACGATCGGGAGGATATCGCGCTGGACTCCTTCGCGGCTCACGTCCGGGCCGTGGCCGCTTTCGCGCCCGGCGATCTTGTCGATCTCATCCAGGAAGATGATGCCGTTTTCCTCGACACGCTCCAGTGCTGTCCTGGCTACCTGATCCATGTCGATCAGCTTCTGCTCTTCCTCCTGGACCAGATAGTCCAGAGCCTCGTCCACGCGCATTCGGCGCTTCTTGGGCTTCCCTTCCATCATGCCTGTGATCAGGTCCTTCATGTTGAACTGAATCTCCTCCATGCTTGCACCTTCGAAGACCTGAAAAGCAAAGGGACTCATGGAGTGCTCCCGAACCTCCAGCTCAATAAGTCGGTTGTCGAGCGCGCCCGAGCGCAACTGCTTGCACAGCTTGTCCCGCGAGCGTTCTGCAAGCTGGAGATCCTTCCTCGCGTCGCCGGAGCTGCTCTCAGATGGCGTGGACCGGAGGCTGGACAGGATCAGATCCAGGACACGCTCTTCGGCGTTCTTCTCTGCCGTCTCCGCCACCTCCGCGATACGTTCCATCCGGACCATCTCGACGGCAGTCTCAACCAGGTCCCGGATCATCGACTCGACATCTCGCCCGACATAGCCGACCTCGGTGTACTTCGTGGCCTCGATCTTTAAAAAGGGAGAGTTGGCCAGGCGCGCGAGCCGGCGCGCAATTTCTGTCTTGCCCACACCGGTGGGACCAATCATGATGATGTTCTTGGGCGCAACCTCATCTGCCATCTCTGGATCAAGCTTCTGGCGCCGGACTCGGTTGCGCAGCGCAATCCCGACCGCCTTCTTGGCTTCCTGTTGTCCGACAACATACCGGTCGAGTTCGGCAACGATCTCGCGGGGTGACATTTCGTCCAGCCCGCGAGCAGGGGTTGTGTGGCGTTTTCGCACTTCCGGCGGATTCCTTTCTACATCAGGGTGGGCGACGTCCGGCAGGTCTTCAGAGCCGGTCCGCAACCGGTTTCAATCCAGGGGCAGTCTCATCCGCGCCGGCGGCTGCTTTTTGGCGGCGTCAGCTCCTCGACAATGATTTCACCATTGGTAAAAATACATATCTCGCTTGCTACCTTGACGGACTCGAGAGCGATTTCTTTGGCCGACAGCTTTGTGTGACGCAGCAACGCACGGGCGGCAGAAAGCGCGTAGCTTCCGCCCGACCCGACCGCGAGCGTCCCGTCATCGGGCTCGATGACATCGCCGGTTCCCGAGAGCAGATACGTGGTCTTGCCGTCGGTGGCAAGAAGGAACGCTTCCAGATGGCGCAAGGCCCTGTCCATGCGCCATTCCTGTGCCAGCTCCACCGCAGCGCGGTTGAGGTTGCCGTGAAACTGCTCGAGCTTCGCCTCGAGCCTTGAGAATAGCGCGAACGAGTCCGCCGTCGCGCCCGCAAAACCTACAAGGATGCGGTCGTTGTACAGGCGCCGGATTTTCTTGGCGCTCGTCTTGACGACCGTATCCCCTATGGTGACCTGACCGTCACCAGCCATCGCGGTCTGACTCCCGCGCCTGACGAGCAGGATGGTGGTGCCATGAAACGCAGCATCCGATGACATCATGACGGGGAGTATAGTCACCGCTCCGAAGCAGTGTCAAGGAAGCTCCCGCGACCGATGACTTCAGCTCCCCGGACGGCAATCAGGTCTGACACCGTTCCCATGCCGACGATATAAAACTTGCCTCTCCCGCTCTGATTTGTGCCGGTGCAGACTGTCCCGCCAGCGCAAGCCAAGGCCAAGCACAGACAAACGAAACTTTTCAAATTGGTGCGCATCCCCGCTTCCTTTCAATCCGTTCTTGAAAATTCGCCCTACGTCAGCGCTTGCTTTAGCAGAACTCATGGAAGGCGGACGCCATTCTGGGCGCTATGTCGCTTTCCGGCAATCGTTCCAGCAACATGGAGGGAGTTAGCCGGCTGTTAGAGGACTACGCGAGGGCTATTCCAGCTTCTGGCTCCTAACTTCCGCCTTCTCATATACCGCCATTTTTCATCGGGATATCAAGGGCGCAGCCCTTGGCTGGTTTAGAACATCAAAGTGAATCAGGGGCGGAGAGCCCTTTAGATGAGTCTATCGCTCAGATGCCGGCGGACACTCCGGTAGATGCTCTCAACGAGTGCAGTGCGCGGAAGCGTATCGCGGATCCGTTCCATGAACCTCCGTTGCTCGATCTCTCTAAAGGTGGCCGTGAAGTTGACGTCATAGATCCACGCCATCTGCAGCACCTTGAAATCGTTGATGGTTCGGAGCTCTTTCACATCACAGAGTGCGCCGGTCTCTGCAGCTTGGGCCACTGCAGTACTTATCTGGTCGTCGTCGGAGAGGTCCAGATCGAGCGCGTCGATCCTGGCACTGTCGGGCTTTTCGTAAAAAGCTGTGAGGACGTGCCATATGTCTAGCTTGTCGGCATCCCGTAGCATGCGGGCAAGTCGCAAGCCCTCTGCGGACAACCCCTCGGGAATGGCCGCACGGTTGTGGAATCGCACGGAATCAAGGATCCGCTCCTGCACAGGCTGCGTGAAGCGGTCGAGAAGTCTCGCCGAAGCGAGTATCTGGGCGCCGAGTTCCGCATGATTCACCGACTTCGCGTCGATGAAGGTCTTGTATTTCACGAATTGTTCGAAGCGTCCAATATCGTGCAGAAGCCCTGCGAGGACGGCGACGCGCACCTCCTCGCGGTCGAGATTCAGCGCAGCGGCGAGTGTACGCATGCCGGAGGCAACCCGAACACAGTGTTCTTCCTTCAGCCGAAGGGCTGGTTCGACCGACAAGTCCGATGAAAGAAATGACCGTGTATAGTTCCGGTACCAGCATTGGATGTCCAGAACATCGATTTCGGTCACCATGGCGCCGTTCCTTTCGATTCACCTGCGGTCAGGGCATGAGCAGCAGCAGTGACAGTGAGCCATGGCCCCCATCCCACTCTCCACGCCGTGCGCTGTGAGGTCAGCAAGAAAGCCAGTAGCGTCGGATCCCGGTTCATCCTGCCCATCCTCGAGAAACACAATGATAACAGGTTTGATTCCGGGCGGAACCGAGAGATGACAAGCCATTGAAGGTGCGTTCGGGCGGGAAACTTCCGGGACGATGAGCCGGAGTCTGTTTGTCAGCTCACGAGCATTACGCCGCGTTCAGCACAATGGACGCACGCCGGTATGTTATGATCCTGTTGTTACGTTGCTCGCCGAAGCAGAATCCCAGGATGAGGCATCTTCGAGCAGTGATCGGAGTCCCCAGGTCAGGACTCACGGAGGTCGACGTGATGATTGCCCGTAAGAAGAACAAGAAGCCGACCGTCCTCGCGCCGACCGAGGCCATTCTTGAGAGCATCTCCGACGGCGTCTTCACGGTCGACCTGGGATGGCGCATCACCTCGTTCAACCGCGCAGCCGAGGAGATCACGGGCGTGGCACGTTCGGAGGCGATTGGCCGTCGTTGCTCAGAGGTGTTTCGTTCCAGCATGTGCGGAGCTGATTGCGGGCTGCAGCAAACTCTGAAAACGGGCAAGCCCATCATAGGCAAATCCGGATACATCATCGATGCCGAAGGGAACCGCATTCCCATCAGCATATCCACGGCCGTGCTGCGGGACGCCGGGGGCCGCGTGATTGGCGGAGCGGAAACCTTCCGGGATCTCTCCGAGGTCGAGGCCTTGCGCCGGGAGCTGGAAGGACGGTTCCGGGTCGGAGATCTGGTAAGCCGCAGTCCCGTGATGCAAAGGGTGTTCGAGGCCCTCCCTGCGATCGCCGCCAGCCCCAGCACGATCTTGATCCTTGGCGAGACCGGCACGGGCAAGGAACTGATGGCCCGGACCATTCATAGCCTGAGCCCCCGGCGGGAAGGCCCGTTTCTCGCGGTCAACTGCGGAGCCTTGCCGGACACCCTGCTCGAGTCCGAGCTTTTCGGTTACAGAAGCGGAGCGTTCACCGGGGCGAACAGGGACAAACCAGGACGGTTTGCCTTGGCCCGGGGCGGGACCCTGTTTCTCGATGAGATCGGGGATATAAGTCAGGCTCTTCAGGTAAGACTCCTGCGAGTCCTGCAGGAGCGGACTTATGAACCGTTGGGGGCGACCCGTCCTGAGACTGCAGACATTCGGGTCATCGTCGCCACCAATAAAGACCTGACGGAGCAGATGCGCAAGGGCGCGTTCCGGGAGGACCTGTACTACCGCGTAAACGTGGTTCGCGTGGAGCTTCCGCCGCTTCGCCGGCGCAAGGAGGACATTCCACTGCTGGCGGAGCAGTTCGTCGAGCGATTCAACCGGCTGCAGCGCAAGTCTG
>Ga0315282_10017434_pt1 | contig 10376 bp, 7 predicted proteins | sample YL17G07_20_MG_FD_203693 | JGI IMG/M metagenome (GOLD analysis project Ga0315282, IMG submission 203693) | Sediment microbial communities from Yellowstone Lake, YNP, Wyoming, USA - YL17G07_20 | ecosystem: Environmental > Aquatic > Freshwater > Lake > Sediment | place: USA: Wyoming | collected... | reverse complement strand
TCTGGATCGGTGAAGTTGTACTGGTCCTTCGCCTCGGGCCCTGCTGCTGTGGGCGGCTTGGGCGCTTTGCCTCTGGGCTTGCGCCCTGCCTTCTTAGCTTTTTCTTCCCGCTCCCGCAGCTTGGCCTGGTACTCGGCTCTTTCAGCCTCGTACCGTTCCTGAGCACGCCTTTCCAGGATGAGCTTGGCCTGTTCCAGGTTGAGCAGCCGTTCCTGACGCAAAGCAATCTCGAACTCCACCGCCAGGCCTTCTGGCAGGTCTCCCTGATCGGCCTTCTCTCCCAGGGCCACCAACGCTTCTACCTCAGCGTGCAGGCGCCGCTCCAGTTGCAGCAAGCGGCCGTAGCTCACCGCGTGGCTCTTGGACGCATCGGCGTGAACCTTGCTGCCGTCGACACTGATGTTGCCCAGCTTCAGAACACCCAGTTCGTGGGCTACGACCAGCACTTGGGCAAACAAGTCAGCGATTTCGGGCAGGAAGGTCTTGCGAAAGGTGGCGATGGTGTCGTGGTCGGGATGCCATCCGCCCGCAAGAAAGCAGAAGGGGATCGACTCGTACGTCGCTTTCTCGATCTTGCGCGAACTGAACACGCCGGTGGCGTAACCATAGAACAACAGACCCAACAGAAGCTCAGGGGCATAGGCCTCACCGCCCGCGGGCGCGTACTTCGCGTAGATGGCCCTCACATCCAGCCACGAAATCACTCGGACGATGAAGCGCGCCAGATGCTCAGGCGGCAAAACATCTCTGATCGTGATGGTCTGATCGAGCAACTTTTCGTAGTCAATCATCTTGAACCTGCGAGCCATTCGTCATACTCCCTGCTATCAGCTCGCTTGAATGACTCAAGCAGGGCATCAGTCTATCATCGATCTCGCCTGCGGAGAAGTCTTCTCTCTCTCCGACAGGCTGCTAGTGTTGGCCATTGTTGGCAACACGGACTTATCGCTTACACGACGATTCTAGTGCGTAACCGGAAAAACACCAAATGCATACGGCACAACCTGCCCCACCTTCCGGTGAGCCAGGCCGGAGATTGCCACATCGGTCGTGCCGTGCTATAGTCGCGTCGGGAACCTGGAGAAGGAGATCAAGATGCCTGGCAAAGTCGAATTGAACGTGATGGCACCCGATTTTAGCCTGCCGGATTTTGGTGGACAGCAGGTGCGCCTGGCCGATTTTCGGGGCGACCGGCACGTCGTCCTGGTGTTCAACCGGGGCTTCATGTGACCATACTGCCGCCAGCATCTGGCGCAGTTGCGCCAGGATTACGCCAGCTTTGTCGAGCGCCATGCTCAAGTAGTGGTCGTCGGCCCGGAGAGCGCCCAGGCGTTCAGAGATTACTGGCACCAGCACGATCTTCCGTTTGTTGGATTGCCAGACCCGCACCACAGCGTGCTCAAGTTGTACGGACAGGAAGTCAATCTGTTCAAGTTGGGGCGCATGCCCGCCCAGGTCCTGGTGGACCGGCAGGGCATCGCTCGCTATGCCCACTACGGTCACAGCATGAGTGACATCCCTGCCAACCAGGAGCTGCTGGCCCTACTGGACCAGCTGAACCAGCCATCTGGACTCTCCCTCATCCGCGTTTGACATTTTCCCGAATCCCGGCTATCATAGGCATGTTGAAAACGATACCATGGTATCGTTTTCATGCGCTCGACGGTGGTGACGCGGGGAGCAGCTAGTGTCGACGATCAGCGATGTGGCTAAGCGGGCCGGCGTGTCGGTGGTGACCGTCTCTCGAGTGATCAACCGGGCTTCGCACGTCAACCCGGCCACCCGGGAAAACGTGGAGCGGGCCATTTCCGAGCTGGGCTACGTGCCCAACGTCGTGGCGCGCAGCCTGCGCTCCCGGCGCACCTGCACCCTGGGCCTGCTCGTCCCCGACATTGCCAATGCCTTTTGGACCACCCTGGCGCGCGGCGTGGAAGATTCTGCCCAGCGGCGCGGCTACTCCGTGTTCCTGTGCAACACCGACGAAAACCTGGCCAAGCAACACGCCTATCTGAGCGTGGTTCTCAGCCAGCGGGTAGACGGCGTGATCATTGCTCCTACCGACTCCGACGGCAGCCAGCTGGTGCTGCTGCGCAACCAGAACGTGCCGTGCGTGGTGGTCGACCGGCGCGTGCACGGTTGGGAGGTTGACACGGTGCGCGCCGACTCGATCGCCGGCGCGCGGGCGCTCATCCAGCATTTGATCGGCCTGGGGCACCAGCGCATCGCCGTCTTGTCGGGACCGCTGCACACTTCCACCGCCGAGGAGCGGGTCAGGGGGTACTGCATGGCCCTGGCCGAGGCCGGCATCCCGCTCGACCATCGCCTGATCAAACACGGCGAGTACCGTTCCATCTCCGGCGAGTACCTGACCTATCAGCTGTTGGACGAGGGCTTGCAGCCGACCGCCATCTTCGCCGCCAACAACGTGATGGCAAAGGGCGTGATGGATGCCCTGGAGAAGCGGGGGTTGCGCATTCCGGAGGACGTGGCGCTGGTCTGTTTCGACGACTTCGCCGACCTCTCCAGCATCTTCCCCTTCCTGACGGCGGTGGTGCAGCCAGCCTACGACATCGGCAGCAATGCGGCGCAGCTGTTGTTCAGCCGGCTCGACAGCGAAGCGGCCTGGCAGCCCCGCCACGTGGTGCTGCCCCTCCGGCTCGTGATACGCTATTCCTGCGGGCGGCAGCTGAAAAGCGGCGGCGGCCGGGGGCTGAGCCTGCCCATTCCCAAGGATCCCCAGCTGCGCAGCATCCTGGTGAAGCCGCTCAACCCCGAGGAGCGGCGCAGCAGCACGGCCTGCATGGCCGGCCTGGTCCGCTCCGACTGGCACTCGGCGGATTACGATAAGTCGGACGTCAACCGGCTGCTCAAAGTGCTGCACCACCAGCCCGCCGACCGCCTGCCGCACCTGGAGGTGTGGGTGACGAGCCGCTCGGTCTACGAACACGTCCTGGGCCGTGAGCTCAAGTACGAGTTCGAAGCGGTCCGGCTGGACAGCCAGCCGGTCAGCCCCGAGGATGCCATCGAGTTCGCGCGCCGGTTGGGCATGGATGCGGTGGCGTGCAACTTCAGCTGGCGGCCCAACAACCTCTACGAGCGGGCGCCCGACGGCAGCGAGCACTACGTGAACGGGTCGGTGCGCAGTTGGGCCGGCCTGGACGACCTGGAGCCGCCCCCTTCGCTGGCCGATCAACTGAACCAGCTGGAGCGCTACCTGCGAGCGGCGCAGGGAAGTGGGGTGGGCGTGTACGCTAACTTCACCTCCTTTTTCGACAGCGCCATGCGGGCCGTGGGGGTGATCGACTCGCTGTACCTGTTCTACGACGACCGGCGTTTCCTGGAAACCTTGATGGATATTCTGCTCGAGCACCAGGAACGGGTGATGCGGGCGGTGTGCGACCGCTTCGCCGAGGAACTGGCCTTCGTGCTGGTCAACGACGAGATCGCTCACAACGTGGGGTTGATGATTCGCCCCGACATGTTCCAGGAGATCTTCCCAGAGCGCATGCGCCGCCTGATCGCGCCGGCCAGGGAATACGGCAAGCTGGCGGCCTTTCACACCCGGGGCCGCCTGGACAAGGTCTTGCCCATCCTGTACGACATCGGGTTTGAGATCGCCCATCCCATCGAACCGGAGTGCAACAACATCTTCGAGCTGAAGAGACAGTGGGCCGGCAAAATGGCCCTGATGGGCGGCATTCCGGCTTCGCTGTTGGCCTATGGTCACCGGCAGAAGATCCAGGAAACGGTTAAAGAGTATTCCATGCAGCTGACTCCTGGCGGCGGTTACGTGCTGGGTTCGGCGGCACCGATAGTGGAGGGCATATCCCCCCAGAATTTTCTGGCGATGATCGAGGCAGTGCACCAATACGGCAGCTTCGCGGAGTTGGGGAATGCCGGCCTCGACCCTGCGGTTGAGATCCCCAACCTGGGGCTCACATAAATCTCATTCATTTCCATCCGTGAAAGGAGTCAGTTCAACATGGGAATCGAGAGCGTCTACGAAGCAGTATTGAATGGCGACGCCAAGAAGGCATCGTCCGAAACGCAAGCCGCGTTGGCCGCCAACGTCCCCGCCGAAGAGCTGCTGCACAAGGCCTGCATCCCGGCCATGACCGAGGTGGGCCGGCAGTTTGAGGCGGGCGAGAAGTTCGTGCCCGAGATGCTCATCTCGGCGCGCGCCATGCAGGCGGCCATGAATGTGCTGCGGCCGATCCTGGTGGAGAAGGACATCAAGGCGCTGGGCACCGTCGTCGTGGGCACCGTGTCCGGCGACCTGCACGACATCGGCAAGAACCTGGTCAAGATGATGTTGGAGGGCGCCGGGTTCAACGTGATCGACCTGGGTGTAGACGTCAGCCCGCAGAAGTTTGTGCAGACCGCCCGCGATCAAAGTGCCCAGATCATCGGCCTGTCGGCCCTGTTGACGACCACCATGCCATCGATGAAGACCACCATCGACACGCTGAAGGAAGCCGGTCTTCACGGCAAGATCAAGGTCATGATCGGCGGCGCGCCCATCACCCAGGACTTCGCCAACGAGATCGGCGCGGATGGGTTCGCACCGGATGCCAGCAGCGCCACCCGCAAGGCCAAGCAGCTGTTGGGCGCTGCCTGACCCGCCGTTGACCTGAAGTTCACCGCAGAGACGCAGAGTACGCAGAGACTCTATAGGAATCTCTGCGTACTCTGCGCCTCTGCGGTGAAACCGGTTCGAATCGTGGCGAGGGACGGCGATGGAATTCCATGTCTCGCGGCGAGCACGTGATCGATATCAGTTCGATGCCGCCCTGTTCCAACTGACGGGCAACGTCGTCTTTGCCAATTTCCACGCGGCGCGCGTCTTTGCCCAGAGGATGAACCAGGCGCGCGACCTGGTGCGCTTCCCGGAACAGGCGGTCAAAGCCGGCCAGATTAATGCCCTGGGGCTGATCGACGAGATCCTGCACTACATCGTGTATCTGTATCGCCAACAGAAGAACCCGGCCGTTATGCACCAGGCGCTCGCCTGGCTGACTGAGCGCCTGGGCCAGGCAGCGGTCGAAACCGCGCTGCGCCAGTTCGTCGACGAATTCCCCCCGCTGGCCGTCTACCGGCGCCAGGCCACTATCGACGACTACATGAACGGCGAGACGGAAGGGCGACCCAACCGCGAGCTGGCCCTGGAAGAGATACTGATGCTGTGGCTGAGCAACGCCAATCCCGCCTGTACCCCGTTCGGCGAGCTGTTCGACGACGCCAACCTGGCCAGGCAGACCGCCTATCTCCAGATCATGGCCGGCCTGCGCGAGTTCATGGAGACGCAGCCCCGCTTCGGGCCGGAGAACCAGAACCTGGTCGACCTGCTGCGCAGCCCGGCACTCGCCGTCCCTCACTCGCTGACCGGGCAGTTGGAGTACATCCGGGAACGTTGGGGAGCGTGGCTGGGCCAATACATCCAGTGGCTGTTGGTGCGGCTGCTCAGCAGCCTGGACCTGGTGCGCGAGGAGCAGCGCATCATCTTTCCCGGGCCGGGCAAGGTGCCCGTCCTGGAATACCGCGGCATGGAGCTGGAGCTCGAACGCTTCAGCGCCGACCTGGATTGGATGCCCCGCCTGGTGTTGATCGCCAAGAACACCTACGTCTGGCTCGATCAGCTCACCCGCCAATACCAGCGCTCCATCACCCGGCTGGATCAGGTGCCCGACCAGGAGCTGGACCGTCTGGCCGAATGGGGATTCACCGGGTTGTGGCTGATCGGGTTGTGGGAGCGCAGCCCGGCCTCGCAGCGCATCAAGCAGATGTGCGGCAACCCCGAGGCGGTCGCCTCGGCCTATTCACTGCTCGAGTACCGCATTGCCGACGACCTGGGAGGTGAAGCGGCCTATCAGGCTCTCAGGCGCCGCGCCTGGCAGCGCGGCCTCCGCATGGCCAGCGACATGGTGCCCAACCACATGGCCATCGACTCGCGCTGGGTGATCGAGCATCCGGATTGGTTCATCGGCCTGGACTATTCTCCATTCGTCTCGTATTCCTTCAACGGGCCGGACCTGTCGAGGGATGAGCGGGTGGGCATTTTTCTGGAGGATCATTATTACGCCCGCAGCGACGCGGCCGTGGTGTTCAGACGGCTGGATCGCTGGACCGGCAGCCAGCGCTTCATCTATCACGGCAACGACGGCACCAACATGCCCTGGAACGACACGGCCCAACTGGACTACCTGAATCCGGCCGTGCGCGAGGCCGTCATCCAGACGATCCTGCACGTGGCCCGCCAGTTCCCGATCATCCGCTTCGATGCGGCAATGACGCTGTCCAAGCGGCACTACCAGCGGCTGTGGTTCCCCGAGCCGGGTACGGGGGGGGCAATCCCCTCGCGAGCCGGCCAGGGACTGACCAAAGAGCAGTTCGACGGGCGCATGCCGGACGAGTTCTGGCGCGAGGTGGTGGATCGAGTAGCCCAAGAGGCGCCCGATACCCTGCTGCTGGCCGAGGCCTTCTGGCTGATGGAAGGGTACTTCGTGCGCACCCTGGGGATGCACCGGGTCTATAACAGCGCCTTTATGAACATGCTCAGGGACGAGGACAACGCCAAGTACCGGAGCGTGATCAAGAACACGCTGGAATTCGACCCCGAAATCCTGAAGCGCTTCGTCAATTTCATGAACAACCCCGATGAACGCACCGCGGTCGACCAGTTCGGGAAGGACGACAAATACTTCGGCGTCTGCATCCTGCTGGCGACGATGCCCGGGCTGCCCATGTTCGGGCACGGCCAGATCGAGGGCTACACCGAGAAATATGGGATGGAATACCGGCGCGCCTACTGGGAGGAGCAGCCCGACGGCTACCTGGTCGACCGGCACCGGCGCGAGATCTTCCCCCTGCTGCGGCGGCGCCACCTGTTCGCGCAGGTGGCGGATTTCCGGCTGTACGATTTCTTCACGCCCGACGGGTGGGTCAACGAAGACGTGTTTGCCTACTCCAACCGTGCCGGCGACGAGCGGTCGCTGGTCATCTATCACAACAAGTTCGCCAGCGCGGCCGGCTGGCTGCGCACCTCGGCCGCCTATTCGGTGAAGACGGGCGCGGCGGAGCAGCGCAGCCTGGCCATGCAGAGCCTGGTGGAAGGGCTGGGCCTGACGCCCGCGCCCGACCGCTTCTGCATCTTCCGCGATCACGTCAGCGGCCTGGAGTACATCCGCAGCACCCAGGAGCTGTCTGACCAGGGGCTGTACGTGGAGCTGGGCGCCTACAAGTACCACGTCTTCCTGGATTTCCGCGAGATACAGGACGACGCCCAACACCATTATGCCTACCTGGCCGCCTACCTGAACGGCCGCGGCGTGCCCGGCATTCAGGAGACGCTGACCGCGATCCTGCTCCAGCCACTGCACACCGCCTTTGGCGCCCTGATCCAGGCCGACCTGCTGCGCCGGCTGCTGGCGGCCGCTGCCCTGGCCCAGGCTCCCGACGCCCGGCTGATGGAGGAAGTTGGCCAGAAGCTGCTGGAACTCCTGGTCCAGGCCAAACGATTCGGCGGCGGCAGCGGGGATGAGGCGGAGATTGCCGGCCAGCTGCAGCGCCAGATGGCTGCCATCCTGCAATTGGCGGCCCTGGACAGCCGCCTGCCGGCGCTGCGGGCACCGGATAGCGACCTGGGGTGGATCGTGCTGTTTAGCTGGGCCTTCACCCATGCGCTGGGCCGGGTGGTCGACCCGGCCGGCTCTGCGCTGCTCAGCCGCAGCTGGCTGGACGAGTGGCAGCTGGGCAAGCTGCTGGCCGGCGTGCTGAGCCGGGAAATGGGCATCGCCGAGGCCGATGCGTGGCGAGCGGTGGCCCTGCTCAAGATCATGGTGACCCACCAAGACTGGCACGCCGGAACAGGGCTGAGCGCCCAAGAGCGCGCGTATCGCGCCCTGCACGCCCTGCTGCGCGACGGCGACGTGCAGCAGTTCCTGGCCGTCAACCGCTACCAGGGCATTTTGTGGTTCAACAAGGAAGCGTTTGAGCAGCTGATGGACGGACTGTTCCTGCTGGCGATGGTGCAGATCCGCGCCAATCCGGCTCGCTCGGATAGCGAGCAGGCGCAGGCAATCCTGGACTGCCGGTCGGTGATGGAGATCCTCCGAAAGGCGGAGGAACGATCCGGGTATCAGGTAGAGAAGCTGTTGGAGGCAGCCGCCGCGCGGACGTAATGGTCTGCCAGGGAGACAAGGTCTTTTTGCCATAGCACCGATCTGTCCCTCCAACGGCGAGTACCAACTTGGATAACTGACAGGACTTACGCAGTTCAATCCTGTTTCACCGCAGAGACGCAGAGGGCGCAGAGATTCCTATTGATGTCTCTGCGTTCTCTGCGCCTCTGCGGTGAACTTACCTCCAACTGTGTAGGTCCTGTAACTGATCCTGGTTCAGCCGCCGCTGGGTGTACCGGAGGCGGTCGGCGCAGGTGTGGGAGAAGGCGGAATCACACTGGCTGTGGGCACGGGCGGCACTTCATCCATGCCAGACAACAAGGATGTGTGTATCCAACCTTCGAGGTTTCGGTCTGGAACACGAACGTGCCACCACAAGTTGTTGGAGGTGCGTTCAATCGGCAGGACCGGCGTGTTGGCCTCGAGCAGAGCAATCACTGGAAAGGTTGTGGCAGGGCCGTCTCGCAGATTGGAGCTCCCCGACGTGTATACCAACACCGGCGTCGCCGGCACAGTTGCAGAGAGGACAGGCGATACCGTTGAGCCGGGCCGTGTGCGAATAGGTGTCGAAGACACCGGTGGAGTGAGCGTGGCGGTCCCTGTCGCGGTCGAGGTGGTGGATGGGGTTGTAGTCGCCGCGACTGGGCGGGCTGTGAACGAGGTAGAGACGGAGCTCGCCGTGGCGGTTGCGGTGGCGGATGGCGACGAAGGCACAGCCGGAGTGCGGCTGGCAGTTCCCGTCGCGGTCGGGGTCATGGATGAAGTTGCGGTGGGCGCGGGCGAACGGGCCGTTGTTGCAGTTGGGCTGGGGCTGGTGGTCGCGGTCGGCGCCACAGCAGGTGTGACCGTCGAGACTGAGGCGACAACCGGCGGACCGGCAGAGGTGGGGGTTTGACTAAGTGGCGCCGGCAACCCAACTAAACGCACCTCGGCTACAACGAGTGCCGCCAATAGTATACAGAGACTCAGCGTCAATGTGCCTACCAGCCACCACATCCGCAGGCGTCCTGCCCGACTGGGCTTGGGAACAGGTGCTCGCCCAGAGGGAACCAAGACTGGCACCGGGACCGGCACCGGTCGACGAGCCCCAGGTAAAGCGTTTGGCCTTGAGGTATCCTCTGCCCGAATGGTTGGCGCATTGTCGACCGCCGGAGCAAGCTCCTCCGGCCGAGTCTCTGGCTTGACCGCCGGGACAGCCCGATACGCTGCCAAACCATTTTGCAGCGCTCGGCCGAGCGCATCCGCAGTGGGCCGTCCATCCGCGGACTTCGCCAGGAATGACCCAAGAAGCTGCCTTAACCAGGCCGGCTTGAGCTCGGCCAGCCCGGGCGGTTCCCGTTCACAGACGGCCTGGCCGATCAGCTCAAACAGCCGCGCCTGGAACAACATCACGTTTGACCCCGTTGCCCGACGTGCCTCTTGCATCAAATCTTCCAGATCCACACACGGTTGGCCCGTCAGCATCTCATACAGGACGGCACCGAGCTGATAGATGTCGCTGCGCTCGTCCACCGGGTCGCCGCGCAGCTGCTCGGGCGACATATAGATCAGGGAGCCAACCTCAAACCCGGTGTGCGTCATGCTGTAGCTGCCCACTGCCAATGGCACGTGGGCGATGCCGAAGTCGGCCAGCTTGGCCCGGCCATCCTCGGTAAACAGGATGTTGGACGGCCTGACATCGCGATGGATGATGCCGCTGGCATGGGCAGCTGCGAGGCCGGCGCAGACGTCGGCGGCGATCCGCACGGCCTCGTCAACGGGCAGTGGGCCACCGTGCCGCAGCCGTGCGCTCAAGTCCCCGCCAGCCAGGTATTCCGTCACGACGTAACAATGTTGATCCTGGTTCTCAACCGCAAGGAGCGCGACAATGTTGGGATGGCCCAGGCGTCCCGCCGTTCCTGCATCGCGCAGGAACTGGTCGAAGGCTGCCTCGTCTGCCCGCCGATCGACCGTAAGTTCTTTGATGGCTGCCAACCGGTCCGATGCCGTATCATGGGCCAGGTAAACGAGGCTGTAACTTCCCCGTCCGAGAAGGCGATCGATGTGATACTCCAGAAACTGTTGTCCGGGAGTCAATGGCATAAGACAAGGTCGCTCCGGTAGCATGGAATCAGTATAGGTTGCTTGGCTGAAACCTGCAAAGTTGACGTTGGTGGCTATCGTGCTCCATCGCCATAGCCGGCCACAGCCTGATTTGAG
>Ga0315282_10017433_pt1 | contig 10376 bp, 11 predicted proteins | sample YL17G07_20_MG_FD_203693 | JGI IMG/M metagenome (GOLD analysis project Ga0315282, IMG submission 203693) | Sediment microbial communities from Yellowstone Lake, YNP, Wyoming, USA - YL17G07_20 | ecosystem: Environmental > Aquatic > Freshwater > Lake > Sediment | place: USA: Wyoming | collected... | reverse complement strand
TCCTCCTTCTGTGCAAGATGAAACCAAATTATTAGTAATGGATACATTACCTGCATTACTAGAATATATTCCTACTTGCCAATCACTAATATTACAATTCTTAATAATAATATTTGCATTTCCTCCAGAAAGTCTATTTATCCGTATTCCTTGAGTACTAGACATATCTATTCCATCAATATTATAACCTTGGCAATTTAAAGTTATGTTATTATTTGAAATATCTATGCAATGTATTGCATTGGAATTTATTATATTACTAGTTAGATAATAAGTTACTCCCGATGTATTTAATACTCTACAAGATGTAATATTAAAATTTTCGTATACATTAAATGTATAAATATCACTTACATTAACATTTCCAGACGTATCTTTCGCCCAAACCCTCCATCCCATAGTGCCTCCAGAAGCTGAAAAGTTCCTGATGGTATAGTTAAAGATAGGAGTTACAGAAGTGCCACTCGCTGTTATTAACGATTCATTAACCCAAGTATTATCTGAAGTATCATTATGGGTTAATCTATAGCTTGATAATCCTCCGCTATCAGTAATAGTTATGTTAATCTGCACAGTAGTTCCATTATAAGTAGTAGAAGAGGCATTCGTTTGGTTATTGGAGAATGAAGGCTGAGTTGTGTCGGTATAAGTTATATTTAAATAAGGAGACGTAGCAATACCATTTTCTTTTGTGTCTATTAGTATATAGATTGTCGCACTGCTTTTACTACCTAATTTTACATAAAAACTTTGATTATTTTGATTTAAATTTATTGCTGAGGTCACATTGTAATATGTATAATTCTCAATCAATGAACTCACATTAACAAAAGATAAAACTGTATTATTATATCCTGGGTGATTATTCCAGTTAATGGTTTCTTCTGCCCATACGGTTGTAGTATCGTTTATGTTATATACATTTAAAACCCCATAAAGGCTACCTGGAGCGTCTACATACAAGGCTAACTTAGCGTCATTAATTGTACTGCCAAATGGAATTAATGATGTACTAATTCTCACATAAAAATATCCTGTGCTAGTATTAGTATACCCAGTACCTTTTAATCCTACATTCAAAACAGTCGACCATCCAGTTTCATTTAGAAATACGAAATCTGCATATTCGCCTTCAGTGTCAACTACGATAGTAAAATTTTTATCTCCTTCAAATCCTTGTAAATAACATCCTGAAGTATTTACTGGATATGTGCCTCTAACTTGAACAGTAGAACCAGCAACACAACTTACAGGAGTCCCAGTATATATCTTATTACCTACCGTAACTGAAGCACTATTACATGAACCTGCTCCTATATTTCCAGTATAAACCACTGGAGTTAAAGTAGTTGCAGATAAGCAATCTAATATAGTAATATCTACTCCTTGTAAAATTGGTTTATTACCCAAGAACTCAACTCGATTTTGTTCTAACAATATTGATAAATTCTGGTTATAATTTGTAGTATCCCAACTCCAACTATTTGAACTTAATTCAGAATTATTATATAGGTATGCGGCATTGCCCCCTCCTACTATATTCCCTCCCCAATAAGGATTGCCCTCAATTATAAGTCCATCATCTGTAACATTACCACCATTTAATTTTACGGTAGTTGAATTTTCTCCAATCTCAATAACATCTCCAAAATTGCATTCAATCCATTCCTTCTTAGTTTCATAAGTATCTTTAAACTTTAAAGATTTTTCAGAAATAGTTGAATACATCTTTTTCTTATCTATCTCTTTCTCTTCCCTTAATTGGTTTTCTATATAACTTTCGTTTACTTTAAGGACTCTAATAGGAATATCTTTATTGATTAAGCTAGAATCTTTGATGGAAACATCAATAAGCCTATGGGTATAGTTAAAATCAATGCATTCTGCATAATGTATTTTATCATAATCAACAACACAATTATATGCTATCTCCCTACAAAATTCACAATTTTTAAGGCTCTTTGCTTCTTCTATTCTAGTTCCATTACTGTCTGCAAACCGAGGAATAGAAATATAATTGCATACTCCCTCATTGCAAGAAGTGAAAGCATCTTTGTATTTTATCTTCTCTTTTATTATATTAGGAATTACAGGCATTTCACCACCTCCTTTAAACTCATTAGGGACAATAATCCATGTCTTGCTTTCATTGGAATAAATATACTTATGAGTTTCATTAAAGGCTGGAGTTTCGTTAATAGGTGTTGTTTCATCTGGTATGCCTATCCAAAGAGGGTCTAAACTTATATATTCTCCCATACTAAGCCCCCATTTAATTGTCTCCGACTTTTCTTTATGACCTACTATTTTTATCTTATTTACTTTTTTTCTATTCCAGCAATCACCATCTTTTATAATTCTCCATCCGTTTATTGCAGGAACCAGCCAATCAACAGGAACTTCTGGATTAGTAGAAATAACATTTTTAACATTATTAAGATTAACCCAAAGAGTTCTGCTTAAAGCTACTTTTTTGAATAGAGTTTCATTCTGGTATTTTGTATTATTAAAATATCCGAAACATACACTCCAATAAGAAGTAGTCACATTGATATAAGATTCACAAGTGGTATCACAATAAACATCCCCCGAAGCAGTATAGTTTATTCCTTTAAGCTGAAACAAAGAACCAAATAGGCTAGAATATGTTATTATTCCTCCAACTAATAAAATAGAAGAAAGAATAAGTGCTACCTTTTGCCAACTTAATTCTCCCAATATTCCATCACCCCTAAGAACCGCATATTGCACCGCCATTCTTGAAAACAACACAGTCAACTCCAGTTAAATTATTTGACATAGAGACTATTCCAGTTGAAGCAGTTACATTAAACTTTAAATTTACATTAAAGTTTTTTGTAGTATTAACTGGATTATTTGCTAAGTCGCTTGTTAAATTTGCTATTGTATATCTTCCTGTTTGCGCAGTGTATTGCGCTGAACCATTTGTATTAGTATACCTATCAGTTTGTGCATTGTATTGTGATGAGAAATTGGTATTACTAAAAGGATTTAATCCTGTAAAGTTGGTATTGGTAAATGCACCCATTAAATTGTATTTAGCTGAGAAGTTAGTGTCTGTATATCTCCCTGTTTGTGCTGTATAATCTGTTGAAAAGTTATTTGTGTTATAGTCATCACTGCTTAACTTGTCCCAATTATTAAATGCTGTCTCTGAACCTGAGATATTGGCGTCTGTATACCTTGAATCTATTAAGTAATATTGTGTTGTAAAATTAGTATTACTAAACAATCCTTGAGCAGAAGTGTATAATGTGTCAAAGTATGCTTTTAAAGCAGTTGTATCATTAAAACCAATAGTTCTTAAGAATACTGCTGTTATAAAGTTCTGTATGTTAGTTGAACTGTTAATTGCGTTATCTCTATTATCTAACTTTGTATAATTTCCATTAACCCAAGTTTGAATGGTTGAATCAGTTGTATTAGTTATTGAATTAACTCTTGTATCTGTATAGCTTCTATCGTATGTACTATTTGTATTAACATTATTCTGTGTAATTGATAATGTAGTCGAAGCGTTGGTATTAACCCATCCTTGGATAGTAGCAACTGTTGTGTTTACTATGCTGTTTACTCTAGTATCTGTATATGCTCTATCATATGTGGAGTTTGTGTTAATGTTGCCTCGCAATGCAGTTACATTACCGTCAATCATTGATGTTATCTCTGTCTTTGTAAAATAACTTCCTATTGCTTGATAAATTGTATCAAAGGTATTTTTTAAGTTGGTGTAAAGTCCTGTAGCAACTGAAATAGTAGTTCCAGATATTGTTATATTAGCACCTGCTGTTAAGGCATTTTGCAGAGTATTATTAGCTAGTTGAATAGTTCCGTTAAATGCCCATAGCTTGCATGAATCATTTATATCGGAAGCATGCAGGTTATCTAATTTATCTGCATTCCAGCTTCCATTATGCACTAGCATCCTACTATCTATTGTTATGTTTTCTTTAGTCTCGTTAAAAGTTATAGTTCCTGTTGCATTATAAATATATTTGTTGTCTACTGATGTGAATGGTGAAGCTCCGCCTGAACTACCAACAGAACCATTATACCCTAGTACTCCATTAGAGCAAGTTATGTTAGAAGAATTTGCGCAAGGGACATACCTAGATAAGTTAGTAGCTGTATCTGCTTTTGTTTGGTATCCTGCCAGTGCTGCTGTATCATTTGTTGCTGTCCACCTGTCAGGATAAGCATAATAAAGAGTTGAATCATTATTATTATTGAATCTGTCAGTTTGTGCATTATAGAGGTTGGTCCAGTTTGTATTTCCAAACAATCCTTGAGCAGCAGCATAAAGAGTATTGTAGAGTGCGGTTAGCTCTGTCGTTGTATTCAAACCTAAAGTTTTTAAGAAAGCTATTGTAATGAAGTTCTGGATATTAGCAGAAGTGTTAATTGCGTTATCTCTGTTGGTTAAAGCAGTATCATTATTCACCCTGTTGCTTGTTTCATTATTTATTAGGTTATACTGGCTCGTATCATTGCCCTGCCTATTAATTATCTCTGATTGAACTGTAGAGTTTAAAGCGTCTATCCTTAAAGTTTCGTTATATCTTTGGTCAGAAGTATTCAATTTTGTAGCTATTGTGCTATTTATATCCGCAAGTAAAATATTGGTCTCTGTTTTTGTGAAGTAATTCTGTAAGTTAGAAACTGCATTGGTTATAAATCCAGAGATAGAATTATCAAACTCGTTTAACTTTAAAATAGCTATCTTAAATATGCCAGTAGCCGAACTATAAGTAATATTATTATCTCCTGAGCTAATAAGCCCTCTTATTGAAGCATTAGAAAGATTATTAATTGAGTTTACTCTTCCGTCTGTATAAATTCTATCAGCAGTTGAATTATCTGCAATTGAATTTCTTATAAGCAATTCTCTGCCATCAACATAAATTTTCATAGAAGCATTAGCAGAAGTTATATTATCTATAATGCTCTGCCTTACTAAAGTATCATTATAAGAACTTCCAGTTCCATTAACAGAATCCCAGTTACATATCTTATTGCCATTCAAGTCGATGCATCCAAAAGTTAGATTATACCTGCTCCAGTTATACCCACGCACATAATCTTGCTTGCCAGTAAAACTATTGTATATGGTTATAAACTCCATCCTAGACAGGTTACTTTCTGCCAGAACTAAATCTACTAATAATAATCCAATTAATAATAAAATTAGTTTTTTCATTTTCCATTCTAGCTATAAACATAAGTGTCTCTTGAGTTCCATATCTTGTCAAACATGTTATTGCCTGAAGCCCATTCAACATTCGTAACTCTGCCGGAAGAGTTATAAGTCAATTTCTTAATTCTCCATCCAGCCAAAGTTTGTGAAGTGCCTGGAGATGCCTCGCCTATGTAAAGCTCAAAGTTATCAGAGTTATACTCTATTGCCATCGTGAACTCAGGGCTAATATCAAGCGCCATTTTCGCACCTTAGAGTTATTATTGCCTTCGTCAGGGAAGAGCCACGAATTCTGATAAGCAGAGCATTGTTCAGCATAAAGTCATCGCTCTGATAATTATACCTCTCCCTTCTGCCATTAAACACTTCTGCCTTTAATGGTATGTAGTTAGTGCCAGAATAATTTATATCTTCAAATAATACTATGTCGTTAAGTTCGCTGAAGCATATCAGCACCTCGCAGGGCTTGCTTGCAGATATTATTAAAGCTTTTAATTTGCCTATTATCATATCTGTAGTTATTACTTTCTCCTTCTCCTCTTCACTTAAGCTTATCTCGTAATCATAGTCTACAATCATATTTTCTTTACTCCACCTTTTAGCTTCAAGTCTCCCTTGCTCGTTATCTTAACTACAGGCACCCTATCTGAATCCCTGATAATCAACTCGTCTATTCCTGCTGCATCATTGAGAGTTATTGTCTTATTGCCTCTCTTGCTTCCAATGGTTGTCATCTTAAACACCTTCAAGCGTTCTTACTTCTGCTGTATTATTTGCAGTTATCCCGAAAATATCAATATCATCACCTACATCAATAGGCAAGCTATCTCCTGCTTCTAAAGGAAATCCAGTTGCTGATGTTACATTGCTCCCTCCCAAATAAACCGTATAAGAGCCGTTATTCAATAATATAATGCATGCTCTACCTTCTGCTATCGAAGCAGGAATCTTCGTTGCTGTATTGCTTACAGTTGTAGCGCTCGCCACAAAACTTGCGTTTATTCTAAATGCCATTTTAATTGCCTCCTAATATTTTGTTATCCTCTAATAATATATACTCCTCATGCTGTTGTTGTGAATATAATTCTGCCTTAGCTCCTCTCTTAGTATATTGGTAAGCATGAATGCCCCTCGCTTGCGCGCTTGGGCTTGCTTTGTTTGTCAATCCTAGCTTGTTCCAGTTATGTACGTCTAGCTTTAATTTGTCTTCTTGGTCTAAAGTCAAGTTGCCTGTGTGGCATCTATGGAAAAAATCTGTCACTCCTGGTTGGACAGCAAAAGACTGATTGCACCTTTGGCAAAAGTGTATTGTCATTTAAGCCACCTCCCTAAAAAGCCAGCTAATGCTCCTACGACTGCTGCAACACCCAAGTATATTCCTTTTATCTTGCTTTGCTCTTTTTCTATCTCTCTTATTTTTGAATCACAATCATTTACATGACTTTTCAGGGCTTCTTTAACCTCTGATATGTCTGAACTTATACTCTCTAGTTTTGCTGTAACATACCCTTCGAAATTGTCTGCACTCTTCCTGTCGGCATTATTATAAGTTCCGTTAGCTTTTCTTGACATTTTTAAGCCCCTCCTCAATGTAAGCTTCTTCCCTATTGTTTTTAATCTCCATTATCTTCCTTGCACACCCACCGCAATAGAGCTTCCTGCCGACACCTATCACTGCCAACTTAGCACAATTTGGGTTTGCACATGGAGGCCTGTTGTTTGGGTCAAACATTAATATTCCTCCTCTTCATCGTCATCATCCCATACATTATTGAAACTCACAGGAATCACCTCCTCTAATAAAAGTTATTGGCAACATTCTAACGTTTATTTCAATTCCTACTGCTTCTTCTATTTCAATATAACCTTTGCCTTGACACTTGTCGCATTTTTCCAATCTCATTTTGCACTCTCCATTACAACGGGCGAGATTGAACAATTATGTGTAACAAATCCTTTGGCTATATAACTTTCATCTCCTTCTACTGAAAAATTATATAATGTCCTTGCCTTCTTCAATATCCATCTTTTTATTTCAATAATTGGAACAGAAGTGAATTTATATTCACCATTATGATTTTTTAATAATCTCTTTTCTCCTATAACACTAATTTTATCTCCTATTTTTAAGTTATTGGCAGTAACAAATTTATCATCAATAAGAAATGGATGCTCTAATGTTGTTGTTATAAATCTTTTTCTATTATTATATAAAGTTATTATTTTTATAACTTCACCTTTATATTTCTTTGTCCTAATAATATTAGTTACTTTTTTAAATTTTCCTGTATGCGTTAAAACCAAATCATCAACTTTTATATCTCCTATTTCCTTCCATCCTTTGCTTGTATATATTGGTATTTGATAATCTACAAAGCATCTGCAAAAAACATGAGCAGGATGCTGCGGTATATTATTTATTGGAAATATCTGTCCATTTAAATCCATGCAAAATGGGCAAGTTCTATCTGAGATAGCTGCATTCCACCTCACTTTCTCTATCCCGCCTATCTTGTAATTCTCTACAGCACCCAAGCCGCTTAGTCTTATCGTCTCTGTCCTAGCAATCATAATTGCTCTCTCCTTTGCAGCAACACTAATAATAGGATTGCCTTCTTTATCAATAACTAATTTATTATCCTTCATCCTTAGCCTGTCTCTAAACTCGATGACCCTGTTGAGCTCTTTCTTGATGTCCCTTATAGTATAGTCTTTATCAAACGCCTCATAAAAAACATTTCTCATCCTGTCTACTTCTTCGTTGTTTAGCATCCCTGCCTTTAACTCCGTCCTTGTGTAGCCCCTCAATAATTCAAACTTATCGTTGTTTACCACGTTCTTGATGTTCTGCTTGAACTTCTGGTATGAAAATCCAATCCATTCTTCCACACGCATGTTGTCAAAAGATTCTAGCTCGTCTTGACTAAAAGATTCGTGAATATGTTCTTCAGCTTTTCTCTTGCGCTTTATTATCCATTGCCAAAACTCATCGTTCATTTTTCATACACCAAATATTCATACTCAGTTGTTTCAAGTCCATTATGTGTAACCGAACTAGCAACTATATCTTTAATCTTAACTTTTTTTGTAAGAACTTTTGAATTTTTAGTGGTAGAAAACAACAATGCTGTTTCATGGTCTTCCGTCCATGAAACAATGTTACCTTTCCGACTACTATCAGATTCGTCAGAATTAACTCCTCTATATAATTTTACGGTATCACTATTATTTTCTGCCTTTAATCGACTTTGGGTTACTCTTTTATCAAACAACATAGAATCTGAATTACTATCTACTAAAGCTTTTATCTTATTTCTTGAATTATCAGAGCCAGTAGCACTATAATCAGTAAGTACATCATTAAATTCATTTACTTCTTTACTATACCCTTCTTCTTTAGCTATCTTAATCTTTGAATCTGTAAATGCTACACGCCCATTAGCTTTATAGTCAACCTTACTTGCATCAGACACAGCTTTAGCTTTAGTTCCTGAATACACTTCTCCAGTTTCATCATCTATAAATATATGCTTTCCGTCTTTAGTAACCCAGCCTTCACTAATTAACTCTCCCTTCTCAAAACTCTCCTTCTCTGCTGGGATGACAGGCTGTGTCTGCTGTTCCTCCTCATATTTCCTCTCTTCGTTCGCAGTCTCTAATAAATCCTCATCTATCTCAAAAATCTTGGCCAACTCGCCTTCCATTCCTGCCCTGAGCCCTTCGTTCATAAAAGGATTCTGCAATGCACTAATAATAATCTTAGCTTTCTCGTTCTTCTCCTCGTCACTCGGCATCCCCCAAACTATCTCGACATGGTCATCTATGCCGTTAGCATGCAATACTCTCTTGAAAATATCGTTCTCTATGACCTTCTCGACATCTTCCCTCAAGCTGTTAATCCTGTGTTGCCATGCCTTCAGCTGTGCTGTCCCTAGTCCTTCTGCAACACTAGCTTTTCCCATCAGGATAGCCGGCACCTGTGCAGCCATATACAACACTTCCATGTCATTCTCTATTATGAAAGCAAACTTGTCGCTGATGTTGCCAAAGTCTAAGACCATTGGCTTAATTGCAGCACTTAGAGTCCATTCAGTCTGGTTGTGCATCACTTCTAGCTTCTGCCCCAATGCTTCCATCTCTTCTGGCGTAGGAACTTCTCCCTTCTCCATATCGCCCATTAAAAATATGAGCGGGTTGTTTGCCTTCCTCCTCATCAGAGTATGCATCTCTTTCCTGCTGCCCACTAAATCATTAATAATAGAAATCAACTGATAAATGATACCATATCCATATGCATCGCCGCCGTAAATGTTAATAGGCAGGTGCACTATCTCTTTTACTTCAAACGAAGTGATGTCCTTCTTACTCATCATCTCCTTGAAGTTTGTCCAGTCCTTTAAAGCCTTAGAGTATTGATTATATCCTTCAATAACTCCCATAACATCTCTATTCACATACATGTAATTGGCATCAAGAATTTTCATATCTTCTATACTCTCCTTCTCGGCATAGCCTAATTCTAGAAATCCATTTCCTTTTATCAGAGCTTCCCTCAAGTACTGCCTCAATAATGTATCAAAGTTGAAGTCAATCATAAACTGCTCTATGATAACTTTAGCCTTTTCATTCTTGCACTTTACATTAATACCAGAACTCATAATCCAGTCAATGTGCTTGTCTACGATAGCAGAAACAATGCCGTATTTAATGCAGAGCCTTTCACAAATCGAGAAATCAAAAGGGTGCTCGTCGCCTAGCTCAACAGGAAACTTTATTTTCCTTGTAGTAACTAATCCTTTCATAGACTCAGTTATATAATTATTAGAACCAAGCTTGTTGACATACGCCCAAGCCTTCTCCTTTATCTCTTCCTTTTTTTTAAACCAAAGCACTATAAAAACCTCAGATTACAAAAGCAAATGTAATCTGAGGGAGGTTATTCAATACAAAGGGGGTTTACCCTATATTCAGTTATTTTTTAAATTATAATTTGATTATTTATAAATCTTTTTGATTATATTTAATAATTTAAGTTGCATAGTACAACCCACTCCTGTCATATGTTCTGTAAATCAGGCTGTGCAAAGTCAAAATAACACTGTCTGCTCTGTCTGGAGATTTAATGCCTCTCTCTGTCATGTGCTCTTTTGTCTCTATAACA
>Ga0315282_10017432_pt1 | contig 10376 bp, 8 predicted proteins | sample YL17G07_20_MG_FD_203693 | JGI IMG/M metagenome (GOLD analysis project Ga0315282, IMG submission 203693) | Sediment microbial communities from Yellowstone Lake, YNP, Wyoming, USA - YL17G07_20 | ecosystem: Environmental > Aquatic > Freshwater > Lake > Sediment | place: USA: Wyoming | collected... | reverse complement strand
CTTCAGTGTCCATATTCGATTGGAAGATCGATCCATTGGATTCCAATTCGCTTCGAATGAGAAAAGCATTGGTCAAGTTGCCATTATGTGCGATAGCCATGCCTCCCTTAGCATAATCCACGACAAAGGGCTGTGCATTCTTGAGCTCGCTCGACCCAGTAGTGGAATATCGGACATGACCGATGGCGCTGTTTCCAGAGAGCCTCTTCAGAATATCCCGGGTGAAGACCTCAGAGACTAAACCCATCTTTCTGTAATGATGGAGTTGTTTTCCATCGGAGGAGACAATCCCTGTGCTCTCCTGGCCACGATGCTGAAGGGCATAGAGGCCTAAGTAGGTGAGATTGGACGCTTCAGAGTGATTAAAGATTCCAAAAATGCCACACATTCCTCTTTCTCCATAAGTTCAAATGTCAAAGACCAAAGTTCAAATGAAATCCAAAGCTCATCCTTCGACAGGCTCATCCTTCGACAGGCTCAGGATGATGGTCTGAAGATGCTAAAGAATGAAATAATGGTGAGACCTCGGCGTGAGCTCAGTCGAACGCTTGTCGAACCATGGATTTTGGAATTTGACATTACTTTTACAACTTATCTTCATATCCCTTGGGATGGCTTCGATGCCATTGCCAGGCCGTTTCGACGATCATCTCTAGATCAGGGTATTTTGGGACCCATCCCAGCTCTTTCCTAATTTTTTCTGAGCTGGCCACTAACCGGATAGGATCACCCATCCTTCTCGGTGATTCAATGGTAACGATCTTTTTCCCCGTTACCTTTTTCACCGCTTCAATTACTTCTATTACTGAATATCCATTTCCGTTCCCCAAATTATAAACGCCAGACTTGCTCTCCGTTTCTAGTCTTTCAAGGGCTAAAATGTGAGCATGTGCAAGATCTGTGACATGGATATAGTCCCGAATGCAGGTCCCATCAGGTGTATCATAATCAGTGCCAAAGATGGGAATGGAATTTCCAAATAAAGCCGCTTGCAGAGATAGTGGGATGAGATGGGTTTCTGGAGAATGATCTTCTCCTAATTCATTTTTTGGGTCCACTCCTGCTGCATTGAAATACCTTAGAGAGATGAAAGCTATTTTTCCTTCTTCATAAAAAGCTTCAAGTGCTTTCTCAAAAATCCACTTGGTTTCACCGTATGGGTTTGTGGGATTACATGGATGGTTTTCTGGGATGGGAATCTTTTTAGGTTCTCCATAGACTGCAGCAGAAGATGAAAATACAATTTTTTTAATATTAAAATCATTCATTATTTCAAGAAGTTGTATGCTATTTTTAACGTTATTGTTGAAATATTTTAAAGGATTCTCCACCGATTCCCCAACCAGGCAATCGGCAGCAAAATGCATCACAGATTTAATGTAGTAGGATTGAAAAATCTCTTTAAGTTTTTTTTGATCGGCGAGATCCCCTTCTATAAGGAGAGTATTTTTGACGGCCTTACGGTGCCCAGTCTGGAGGTTATCATAGACGATGGGTTGATGGCCTTGACGGAGAAGCTCTTTGACCACATGGCTTCCTATATAACCAGCCCCTCCAGTGACGAGGATCGTGGACATTCTAACCTTTCAATCGAAGATGGACCTTAAAAAAATTTATAAAGGATTTGAGACTTCTTTGTCAACGAAACGAAAGATTCCGTTAGTCAGTCCTCATGGGTTTGAAATATCTGTTCAAATACTGGAGCCAGCTCAATAAATGCCTTCAATACATTTGGGTCGAAGTGTTCAGGTAGTGTCCTACCATCACCCTCTGTGATTATCCTCATGGCAGTATCGTGATCTAAAGATCTTTTGTATGGTCTTGTACTTCTAAGAGCATCATACTGGTCAACAACGTTCATAATTCTTCCTGCCATAGGAATTTCTTCGCCTTTCAGCCCTCTCGGATACCCTGTCCCATCCCACCTCTCATGGTGAGTGAATGCAATGGTTTCAGCCATCTGAAGGTACTTTGACGTTGAGCCGCGTAGGATATTGGACCCAATAACGGTATGGGTTTTTATTAGGGCGAACTCTTGCTCCGTGAGTTTCGATATCTTAAGGAGGATTTCCAGAGGAATCCCCACCTTGCCGATATCATGCATGGGGCTTGCATATAATATGGCCTCCTGATTTTCCTCTGACCATCCAAAATGTTTCGCCATCTGTTTACAGTATTGCCCCACTCTGCGGATATGAGCGGCTGTTTCCTCATCTCTGTATTCCGCCATCATGGTCAGTCTGAGAATGGTATCAACGTAACCCTGCTTGATCTGTTTTGTTTTTTGTTCCACCTCTTGATGGGAGAGTTCATGATAGGTCCTTAGGAAGCCCTCCATCTCCTTTGTTCTGAACAAATTCCTTGTTCTTACCATCAGTTCCAGCTCGTCTACGGGCTTTGTAAGAAAATCATTTGCACCTGCAGAAATTCCTTTCACCCTCAACTTTTTGTCAGTAGGGCCTGTTAGGATGATGATAGGGATATGCTGTGTGGATGGGTCATCTTTCAACCTCTTACAGACTTCAAGACCATCCATTTCAGGCATCATGACGTCAAGCAGGATAAGATCGGGGTTGTAAGTCTTCACCTTTTCGATGGCTTCGATCCCATTTGTTGCTATTTTATAGTCATAATTATAATTTTTTAGGACCCTGCATAAATACCTTAACGTAGCCTGTTCGTTATCGGCTAAAAGGATTCTTGGTATTTTATTCTCCATCATCTCCAATCCTCCAAAGTGTCTTCATTTTTCTACAATCTCAGCATATTCATCTGCCTCTGTCAAGGAGAGCAAATTAGCGATTCAAGCTAACAATGGTATCGAAAGAAGTCAAATTTTTGCGCTCGGTTTATGAATGAACTATTTCTAAGAGCTTCCAAGTCTTTGAAATTTAGCTTTTTCAAGGATCGCAATCCACTCCAAATTGCTTTTTTAAAAGTTCTAACGCTTCTTCCCTATTTTTGATCTCGCTCTCGACCTGCTTTTGTCGGATGAAGTTGAGGATTTGGCCAACCCTTGGTCCAGATGGATAGCCTAAGGACATCACATCATGACCAGTGATCAAGGGGGGTGGATGGACGATCTCTTTTTGTTCGAATAGTTTCAAGATTCGAAGGCAATGATCTTCCACTATCTCATCTCTCTGAATGGATAAAATCCCACGGCTTGCCTCTTTATCCGCAAGGGAGAGGAATACAAGCAAAGGAGTTCCATCTCCTATTTGATTAACCAGTCTTTTGAGCGCGGTCTCTTTTGTCTCTTGGTTAAGATTGAGGATTCTCATGTGGTGCTGAATGAGGCGGAGGATCTTTTTTCTTATCGGATTGGAGAACCGAAGCCTTTCCATAATCCTTTCTGCAGCTTGGCAAGAAAAGGATTCATGATGATAGAAGTGAACCCTTCCTTCTTCATCTTTTGAATAGGTATCTTTTTTCCCGATGTCATGGAAGAGCGCTGCATAATAGAGTGAAAGCCAATCCTCTTGCTTGAGGGAAATGCTCCTTTCATGCAAAGCCATCCATTCAGAGGCCCATGATATTTTTTCAACGATAAGAAGGGTGTGGGAAAGGGCATCGAGGTGATGGTGCTCATTTTGGCCAAGGTTCTCCAGCTCTTTCAATTCAGGTAGAAGGGTGAGCAGTAGACTCAGTTCATAAAGAATCTTCATTCCAAGGGATGGCTGAGGGGAGAGGAGGATCTGATCCAGTTCCATTTTGATCCGCTCTCCAGAGATTTTCTTCATTGGCTCTCTTTTTAAAGAGATCTCTTCTTCCAATTTCCTATCCATGACAAAGCCATCGAGAGTGCAAAGATAACGAATGGCCCGAAGCATCCTCAAAGGGTCCTGATCAATGGATTGGTCTGAAACGGCACGGATCGCCTTTTTTTCAATATCCTCCAAGGCTCTTTCAGACCAATGGAATGTGTTATCCCGGAGGGAAAAGGCAATGGCATTGATGGTAAAGTCCCTCCTTTGGAGGTCCTCTTCAATTGTTCGTCCTTGGAAGAGAGTGAGATCAATGGATATGTCTTCTTTGATGATTCTATGGGTGGCTGTTCCCATCTCCTCTTTTCCAATCTTAAAAAAATGGAGATGGAGGACTTTCTCAATCATTTCAATGGATGAAGAGGCTTCTTTTGGCAAGGTGAAGTCATAATCCTTTCGATGAATTCCAAGAAAGAGATCTCGGATATACCCTCCTACTAAATAGAGGGGAATATTTTCTTCCTTTGCCAATTTTGATAATTTGGAAAGAATCGGATCCTTAAAGATTTCTTTTTCTATTCGTTTTATATCCATTGGTTTTAATTTGAAAAAGTTATTTTTTTATGATAGTTTAACTATCAGAAGCATAGTCGATTGAATGGAGTCTTGTCAATTGAAGAAGATCAGGGAGGAGTTAGAGGAACAAGAGAAGTTGATCCTCTCTCCTTTTGCCACATTGAGCTCAGAGACGAAAGGACGCCAGTTTTTTGAAGAGGAATGTCCAATACGGCCCGCCTTTCAGCACGATCGAGATCGAATCATCCATTCCAAGTCCTTCAGAAGGTTGAAGCATAAGACCCAGGTCTTTCTTACTCCAACAGGCGACCATTACCGGACCCGATTGACCCATACCCTCGAAGTTTCGCAGATTGCACGAACCATCTCCAAGGCTCTCCACCTCAATGAGGATTTGACGGAGGCCATCTCGTTAGGCCACGATCTGGGCCATACTCCATTCGGTCACGCAGGCGAGGATACCCTTAATGAGGTCGTCCCGGGCGGATTTAATCATGCTGATCAAAGCCTGAGGGTGGTGGACCTCTTGGAAAGGAATGGGAAGGGATTGAATCTCACCCTTGAAGTGAGAGATGGTATTTTGAAACACAGCAAAGGGAGAGGGGAGGTCCTCTGCGAGGATTTGGCAGAGATGGCTCTTACAATTGAGGGTCAGGTGGTCCGGATTGCGGATATCATTGCTTACATCAACCACGATATTGACGATGCGATTCGTGGAGGGGTGATTTCACAAAGCGATATTCCAAAAGATTGCTTAAATCGATTAGGCCATACCCATTCCAAACGGATCAATACGATGGTCATTGACATTGTCTCTGAGACTCTTCGTGGGGGTGGCGGCCGGCTCTCCATCACAGAAGGGGTTCTCTCATCCATTTTGGATCTGAGGAATTTTTTATGGGATCGGGTCTATGAGAACGAGGATGTTCATGCTGACTTTCATAAGGCGGCCAAGATTTTGAAAGAACTTTATTACTATTTTAATGATCGACCAGATTATTTCTTAAAGTTGATCGAAAGAGAGTCTCTTTATGACTCTTTAGAACGATGTGTATCTGACTTTCTCGCCGGAATGACAGACCGTTATGCCTTCGATCTTTATGAAAAACTTTTCCTCCCTCTTCCCTGGATGATCCGATGAAGTTTAAAGATCGAAAGACCAAATTCAATATCCGTCGTTCAAAGCACGAGCCCATCCGGGTCATCATTCTTGGGGCTGGAGAAAGGGACTTTCATAATTTTAATACCTTCTTCAGGAATCGTCCCTCCTACAGGGTTGTTGCCTTTACTGCCACTCAGATTCCTTTCATCGCTAACCGAATCTATCCTTCAGAACTTGCTGGAGTCAATTACCCCGATGGCATCCCCATCTATCCTGAGGAGGAGCTTCCTCAATTGCTCTCAGAATTATGCAGTGGGTTCATTGCAAGAGGTCTATGAGAAATTTCCCCATATCGGAAAAGTCCTTCCGGCCATGGGTTATTCAGAAGATCAGGTGAGAGATCTGGAAGAAACCATCCACCGCTCCGATTGTGATGTGGTGGTCATTGCTACCCCAACAGATTTGAGAAGGAAGATCAAAATCGATCAACCAACGGTGAAGGCCATCTACGATTTCGAGATCGATCTCAATCCCCTGGTAGAATGGTTTATAGATAAAAAAATGCACTTTTCTTGACATTAAAGGCCCTGTGTGATAATAATTTTCAATCAATTATTGAAGAGTTGTTACTATTTCTTTCCAAATTCCCAAAGGGAAACTGATCCCGTTCATCCTCCTCAGAGAGAGGTTCTCGACTGAGCGGATCAACGGATGGAAAAGGGAGCCATGAAAAAGAAAGATGAATTTTTATTGGATGAACTGGGAGAGACGGGTGAGGAAGAGATCATTGATTTGGTGGATGTGGTGGAAGAACCTGAGTCGAAGATGAGCATCAATGATTTCTTAACCCCAGCCGAGGAAGAAGAACCCTTTGGAGAAATCACCCCTTTAGAATCATGGGAGAAACTATTAGAAGAAGAAAAACCTGGTTTAGAAAAACTTTTAGAAGAAAAACCTTTTGGAGAAATAACCATTGAAGAAAAACCTTTTGAGAAAAAACCTCTTGAAGAATCCTTTGAGGGTTTGACATTAGGACTTGAAGAGAAGGAGACTGAAAAGAAGCCTCTCCCATCGGAAAAGGAAGTGACTCGAGATGAGGAGCTTTTTGAGAAGATTGATTTTGAAGAGATACTTAAACAGGTTGAGTCAATAAAGCCATCCGTGCCAAAGGAATTGTTAGCAGAAGAAGCGAAGGTTCCAGAAAAAGCCCCATCAATCGAGAAAGCCCCATCCCTTATTGAAGAGTCCACAGAAAAACTTTTCGATCTTAAAGAATTTGAAGATGCCCTCAAGATAGAAGTTAAACCTGAACCACTCGAAGAAGCCCCCCCATCATTTTTAATGAAGGAGCCGCAAGAAAAGGCTCCAGTAGAAATCTCTCCTATTGAGATACCCCCAGAAGAGAAAGAGCTGAAAGAATTGATGGAGGAGGAATTACCAGAAGGCCTTATTGAGGAGGTTCTGGAGGAGAAAGAGATTGCTGGTATAGAGGAAAAGATGGCTGGTGGAAAGGAAGAGGTCATCGGTATTGAGGAGCCCAAAGAGCAGGAGATCGGGTTGCTTGAAGAGTTAGAGGCTCCAAAGGTTCTCAAGGAAGAAGTCCCTCCCCAGGTAGAAATGCCTTTCAACCGGATGGAAGAGGTTATTACAAAAGGGGTTCAGGAAATGATGGAGGATTTTGTAACAAAAATTCTTCCTGAAATGACGCAAAATATCATCAACCTCACCATTGAGCGGATTGAGAAAATGGTTAGAGAGATGGTCAGAGAGATAGTTCCAGATTTAGCAGAAAAGGCAATCATGGAGGAGATTAAACGACTTCAGAAGGGAGAGAAGGATTAAGGAGGAGGAAGGTTGCAACGATGGTCTCAAAACTCTTGGATAAATCTTATAACCCCCATCAGGTGGAGGAAAAGTGGTACCGTTATTGGACGGAGCAAAATTATTTTAGGGCTGATGAAAATTCAGAACGAAAACCTTACTCCATTGTCATCCCACCTCCGAATGTCACTGGTTCACTTCATATTGGACACGCACTAAACAATACCTTGCAGGATATTCTGATACGATTCAAAAGGATGCAGGGCTATAATGTCCTCTGGATGCCGGGGACTGACCATGCTGGCATTGCCACCCAGAATGTGGTGGAGAAACAACTCTCAGAGCAGGGTCTCAGCCGGCATGCCTTAGGTAGGGAAAAATTCATTGAACGGGTTTGGGAATGGAAGAGACAATCCGGGGGGACGATTATCAACCAGTTGAAGAAACTTGGAGCGTCATGCGACTGGAGTCGGGAACGGTTTACGATGGATGAGGGCCTCTCCGAGGCTGTCAAGGAAGTCTTTGTCCGGCTCTATCAGGAAGGGTTGATCTACCGCAGTCATTACATCATCAACTGGTGCCCTCGGTGTCAGACCGCCCTCTCCGATTTGGAAGTGGAACACCATGAGATTTTGGGGAAACTCTATCATCTCAAATATCCCATGCAGGAAGACGAAGGGTCATTAGTTGTAGCGACTACTCGACCAGAAACCATGTTGGGTGATACGGCCGTCGCGGTCAATCCAGAGGATGAACGTTATCAGGCGGTCATCGGAAAGAAGGTTATCCTTCCTGTTCTTGAGCGGGAGATTCCTGTCATTGCAGACTCCTATGTGGATATCGAGTTCGGGACAGGATGCCTCAAGATCACCCCTGCCCATGATTTCAACGATTTTGAGATCAGCTTGAAACATGGCCTTGAACAGATCAAGGTGATCGATGAAGAAGGCCGAATGAATGAGAATGCAGGCCCCTATCAAGGGATGGATCGTTTTGAATGTCGGAGTCGGATCGTTGAAGATTTTGAGCGGGAGGGTGTGCTTTTAAAGACAGAGGACTATCAACATATGGTGGGTCATTGCTACCGATGTAAGACAATCGTCGAGCCGAACCTCTCCCTCCAGTGGTTTGTCAGAACCAAACCTCTGGCCAAGGAAGCCATTGAGGCAGTGAGGGACGGCCGCACACGGATCATTCCCGAGGTCTGGGAGAAGACCTATTTTGAATGGATGGAGAATATAAAAGATTGGTGCATTTCCCGTCAGATCTGGTGGGGCCATCGCATTCCTGCTTGGTATTGCGACGCCTGTGGTGAAGTCATCGTGGCTAAAGAGACTCCGGCCTCCTGTTCAAAATGTGGTACCGATCGACTGAGACCTGAGACGGATGTCTTGGATACATGGTTCAGCTCTGCCCTCTGGCCTTTCTCCACCATGGGATGGCCGAAAGAGACAAAGGAGTTGAACCGTTTCTATCCTACCTCTGTATTAGTGACAGGCTTTGACATCCTCTTTTTCTGGGTGGCCAGAATGATGATGATGGGTTTAAAGTTTATGGGCGACGTTCCCTTCAGGGATGTTTACATCCATGGTCTGGTGAGGGATGAGAAAGGTGAGAAATATTCGAAGACCCGAGGGAATGTTGTGGATCCCCTTGACCTGATCGATCGCTTTGGTGCAGATGCCCTTCGCTTCACCTTGGCAGCATTGACCATGCCTGGGAGCGACTTAAAACTCTCAGAAGCGAGGACAGAGGGTTACCGCCACTTTGCCAATAAGATTTGGAATGCGTCCCGGTTCGCTTTGATGAATTTGGGTGATAGGGTCCATATCACCGGCGAGGTCAACAAAGAGGAGCACAGCCTTCCAGATCGATGGATTCGGGGAAGGTTGAATCGCACCATCCGGGAGGTCCAGAAATCTTTGGAGGCCTACAAGTTCAACGAAGCCTCCCATATCCTCTATCAATTCATCTGGCATGAATTCTGCGATTGGTATCTGGAATTGATTAAGCCATATCTCTATCAGGATGAGGATTTAAAACGGAAGAAACTTACGCAAGAGACCCTATTGAAGGTTCTCGATGCTACGCTAAGATTGCTCCATCCCTTCATGCCTTTTGTCACGGAGGAGATATGGCAACAGCTTCCCCAGGAAAAAGGGAATGGATCCATTATGATAGCCGAATTTCCAAGACCGGAAGAGCGATTTGATGATGACCAGATCGCAGATGAGATGGGACTGGTGATCGAGGTCATCGCAGCCATTCGAAACATTCGGGGTGAAATGAATATACCTCCGGGAGACCAGATAATTGGTATTCTGCGTACAAAGGATGGAGAGATTGAAAAGAGGCTTCAAATAAACCGGTTGTTCATCCAAAATTTGGCAAAAGTAAAGGAATTGATGATTGGTGAGGAAATCGAAAAGCCGTTACACAGTGCCTTTGCTGTGGTTCGGGATGTAGAGGTCTTCGTCCCCATGAGTAAGTCTCGAATGGAGGAGGAGATGAGACGACTTCAGAAGGAGATGTTGAAGATCGAGAAGGATATCGCTTTTATTGGGAAGAAGCTCTCCAATGAACAGTTCCTCTCCAAGGCACCAGCAGAAGTGGTCCAAGAGGAGAAAGAGAAGGCTTCGCAGTATCATACTCAGCGGGATAAATTGGAGGGGAATTTGAATAAGATAAAAGAGTCTTTAGCAGGCTGATGGAGGAGCGAGAAGAATGAAGATGGATATTGAAAAAGTGGTAAGACTGGCTCGTCTCGAATTGTCTGAAGAGGAAAAGAAGACTTTCGGGAGCCAGCTGGATCAAATCCTCACCTATATGGAACAATTGAATCGGCTCGATACAACTGGTGTGGAGCCCACCTCCCATGCCATAGCCATTCAGAATGCGTTTAGAGAGGATGAGACAAAACCTTCTTTCCCGCGAGAAGAAGTGCTGGGCATCGGACCAGATCAAGAAGATGGTTATTTCAAAGTGCCAAGGATCATCGAATAGCGCGAAGAATGGAAGAATGGAAGAATGGAAGAATGGAAGAATGGAATAATGGGAAAAATCTAAACCCAACATTTCATCATTCTAATATTCCAATAGGGATTATCTATGGATCTTCACAAATTAACCATTCACGAACTTCATGAGCTTTTAGTAAAGAAGGAGGTCAC
>Ga0315282_10017431_pt1 | contig 10376 bp, 7 predicted proteins | sample YL17G07_20_MG_FD_203693 | JGI IMG/M metagenome (GOLD analysis project Ga0315282, IMG submission 203693) | Sediment microbial communities from Yellowstone Lake, YNP, Wyoming, USA - YL17G07_20 | ecosystem: Environmental > Aquatic > Freshwater > Lake > Sediment | place: USA: Wyoming | collected... | reverse complement strand
TCAAGACGTTTAGTAGCTGGGGCAGCTCATCCAGCTTCGTTCGGCGTAAGGAGTTACCGATCAGCGTAAGCCTTTGGTCGCCCGGCACTACTACGCTGGGGCCCTTCCGGTCGGCTCCTACCCGCATAGTGCGGAACTTAAACACGCGGAAAGGGCGACCAAACTGCCCCAGGCGCACCTGTCGGAACAGGACCGGTCCGCGCGAGGTCAAGCGCACCAGCAGCATCGAGAAAAGCAGGATGGGGCTGACCACCACCAGACCTGCCAGCGCGGCCAGGAAGTCGAAGATCCGCTTGCCGCGCATCCGGTAGAAATTAGCTTTCGGACCCGACGTGTGCGCTTCGCAGTCCTGACCCTGACCCGCACGCCACAAATCTCGGTCGGCGTCGGCGCCAGTTGTGCGCGTTTCGGTCCCTTCAATTCCCTTGCGCAAGGACTGTGGCATAAACGTTCAGGATCTGCCGAACGTGTTGCTCCAAAGTAAACTGGGATTCTACTCTCTTGCGGCCGGCTTCGCCAAGATTTTGGCGGAGCGAGGGATCGTCGAGCAACTGTCGAATGGCGCTGCGGAGCGCGTCGGGGTCGCGCGGCGGGACCACGAGGCCCGTCCGCCCGTGCTGGTTCACCCACGGGACACCAGTCGGAATGTTGGTGCTTACTACCGGCTTCCGGCAGGCCATAGCTTCGAGTTGCACGATCCCAAATGATTCACTTCGGTTGACCGAAGGCAGGACGAGCATACTGCACGCGTGCAGGTGGGCGACCAATTCCTCCTGCGAGGCTTCGCCCAAGAATTCCACCTTCCCCTGAATGCCGAGTTCGATGGCTTGGTGCCGCAGGCGGGTGTCCAAGTAACCACTCCCTACCACGAACAGACGAGCGTTCAGGCCCTGCATGGCTTGAAGCAAGAATTCAAGCCCCTTATAGTGAACAAGTCGCCCAACGAACAAAATGCCCCGGTCACCGTAACGCTGCCTTAAATCCAAGACCCTGGTTTGTACACCTTGGGTGAGCTCGAATTGGTCAAGGTCAATCCCATAGGGGATGACTGCGCAGCGCTCCCGGGAGGCCCCCAGCAGCGTCGACCCATCTCGGAAAGTTGGAGCCCCCACGACGATGGCGTTGGCTCGACGGAGGACACTGCTAAGGGGTCCACGATAGAAACGCAGCAAGATGGATTGGCGAGTAATGTCGCCATGCCAACTCACAACCAACTTGCCCGGCGGTCTCGCCAACCAGAAGGCCAGATGCGCCATGGGGTCAGGAAAATGGAGATGCACGATATCGGCATGAAGGCGACGCAACTCCCACGGGAGCGTCGGACACAGAGCCGTTGACCGCAGCTCTATCAACCGTGGTACGCGAATCACGCGCAGATTCCCGTCTCTCTCTTCAGTTCGTCGCCAACCAGTGTTGGCGACAAGCACGGTAACCCGGCAATGCTTTTTCAACTCCTGACTTAGGAGCTGGATGTACCTGGGTATCCCGCCCCAATAAGGTGGATAATACTTCGCGACATGCGCGATGTGGGGCGTACCCTCACCGTTCGAAGCGAGCCGAACCGAACTGACCGCATCCCCGCTCACAAAGCTACTCCCCTTGTCAATCCCCCGTGACCCCCTCACACGTCGGTCGCTCCCCGAGCACTCCGAGCCAGAGCGAGACGAAAGTGGTACAAGTACCAATCGCTGTTTGCGAAAAACAGGATCTTCATGTCGCACAGATGGTCCGGTTAACAGCCGGAATGCCGAGGTTCCAAGAACCGTCGTTCCGGCCTATTCAGAGATAGGACGCGGGAACTCACGTTCTGCCTTTTTCTTAGCGCTATTCGTCGGGCGAACAAACTTGACTTATGCATTAGGTTTTCTTCAACGCTATGGAGAAAGTCTCAGCCGCCTGGTCTCTGGAGAAGCAGTAGAAAATCAGCATCCAGATTCGCCACAGTGCGTAAAACGGGAAAAAGAACGAAAAGTAGGAGCTGAAGAAGTATGGCTTGAAGTCCACCGCCTGGAAGCCCAAAGTCCTGGCTATTACACCCAAGTCGTAGGGTGTGCAGCGATTGTAGTAAGCACGAAATCCCTGGCATCGCCAGGTTTCGGGGAAAACGGCGTAAAGAATCTTTTGCTTAAGCTTGTGCGGAATCAGCAAATTCAAACGGGCGTAAACCGCGTGGCGCGAGGGCACGAAAAGTAGGGCAATTCCTCCTGGTTTCAGGATGCTGTGGAGGGCGGCAAGCGCCGCCTCTGTGTCACGGACGTGTTCGAGCAGAGCCGCACAAACAACCACATCCCCGTCGCCTACGCCACGGTAGCGGGCGATATCTTCACAAATGGTTACATCGTAAGAGCCCTGAGGTGCAGCCGCGAGCTCGAGGGGATCGATGTCCAATCCAATGACACGCAGCCCCAACTCGCGCTTCCTCTGCGGATTGATAAACGGGTTTTTGCCTCCGCCCACGTCATAGATCAGCATTCCCGGTGCTAGGAACCGGGGTGCGAAACCGCCCTGAAAATCAAGGTAACCGTCCAACACGAACTTTTTCGGGAGCAGCCCGTCGAAAGCCCCGCTGAGAGCTACCTGAGAGCGAACCAACGCGCGAAGGCCGGCTTTTATCATTTCGAGGGGCGTATTGCTCATTTCAAGGGATGACGTTGACGAGCCTCTCTGCTCCCCGAACAACGCACCTGCTCCTTTACCCTACGTCCCGGCTCGCGTGGAGCCGCTCTCTTCCGCAATCTCGCGCACTCTTCTATAGAAAGCCCTCCGCCGTTCCGTGAGGACTTCGGGCAGATATTCTTTCGCCGCGTCCCAATTCCGGCGCGCCATGCGTTCCATCCGGTCAGTATCGCCGAGGACCTCAAAGATCTTCCGGGCCAAGGCATCCGCGTCACCCGGCGGGACAAGGTCTTCGGGCGGCAAGAGCTCCCCGATTCCTCCTACTTGTGAAGCGACACAGGGAAGCCCGCGCGCCATGGCTTCCAGAAGCGCGCGGCCAAGTGCTTCGGCCCGCGAAGGGAAGACGAAGACGTCTGCGTCGTCAATCTGGCGGCGGACCGGCTCCCCGGAGGGAACCTGCCCGAGGAAAATGACCCTTTCCTCCAACCCCAGGTTTCTGACGTGCGCCTCGAGTTCGCGCCGGTGCTTCCCGTCTCCCACAATCGTCAGCTTCGCGTCCAACCCTTGCCCGGCACAGATCGCGAGGGCGTCAATCAGCACGTCCGGGCCTTTTCGCATGTGCGTCAGAGTCCCCACCGTGATGAGTCTCCGGCAGCCGTTGGAGGAGGTGAAAACCCGGGGTGCGGCCGCAAACGCCTCCGGCGGCAGGTCCAAAGAGGGGTAGTGCGTCGTGTAGGCGCCTTCCGAGGGAGGATAACGGCGCTGAAGAGCCTGCGCCGTAACGTAAGAAGCAGCGCAAGCTTCCTGGCATATTAGGCGAAGCTCTCGTGACCAGATACGGCGGATCAAAGGGCGCAGAACGGTACGGACTGCCCCCGGCGACAGCAAATCCCAGGGGTCGGCAAGGACCTCGGCCGCGAAGGGCAGCCCCTTCTCTCGAATCGCCCGGCAAGCCGAATTGGTCACGGCGCCCGGAACTCTAAGGATAAATGCATCCGGAGACTCCACTGCTTCACGCACGGACCGCCTCAAAGCTGGCAGACAGCGCAGGTACTGCCAGGGACCCAAATAGTCGGGAAGGTCGTAAAACATAACACCGGGGCCGTCCGCCCGTCTTGATGCCGCAACCTTGCCTGGCACCAGCTTGACGCGCGCCAAGACCACAACCTCTTCGAAGATTTCCAGGTATCTCTGCAAGAAGCTGTAATCGAGTGTGGCGGGACCGGAGCCATGGACATTGCCCCTCACGTCACGGACAAAATGATCCTCGACAGCTACCATGAGACGCATCGTAGAAGAACCCGCGACAACGATTTCATGTGTCGGCTGCGCCCCATGCCGTCAGGCCGGCCTGGGGCGGAAATGACCACCTCGGAGGTCCCTCACCCCCACCTGTTGCCCAGGCCGAGACTTCGGGGACGCGCTTGCCTGCCTGGGCGCCGATTTGGGCTGCATCGAAACATCCGCTGCCATGATGAAGAAGAAAGTCCACCATACTGTCGAAAGCGCGAAGTACTTCAACAACATGGCGCTGAATGCAGGGATCACGAGACTCGCCACCAGCCCGGGAAGGAGCCTGGGCGCTAAGCCGCCAGACGATGCGGCCTTAATCGCAGGCCAGAACTGACTGCCCAAGGCCAGTAGAAGCAGCCCGAGACCGAGAACACCTGTCTCCCCGAGGAGATTGACGTAAACTGAGTGTGGATTGAACACGGTCCGTCCGAACCGGGTCCGAACGACGAATTGATACGAACGGTCTTCCCCCAGGGCCAAATGTATGCTTTTCATGTACCAGGGCCAGACTTGGCCGTATCCCTGTCCGAACACGATCGTCCGAGGGCTGGCAGTCCACGCAGCCAGGCCCGTTTCATAGGACATAGTCCGGTAAGTGTCCTCAAAGCTCATGAAGCGCTGCGGAAGAGCCACCTGAAATACGATTACCGTTGCAAGGAAGGTTACTGCGAGGACGGCGAGCCTCGCCCGCAGAGACGAACCTCTCAGGGCAACCACGACTGCGAAGAGGAGGAGTGAGACTCCTCCCGCTCGCGACCCGCAGAGTAAGAGGCCCACTGTGAGGACGGTTGCAAGTGCCATCGGGAAGATGCTGTCCTGAATTCTCTTGATACCAAGTAATAGGAAGGAGACCGTAATGATGAAAAAGGCGGGCAGATCCGTGGGCTGTGCCATGGGCCCGCCGATACGGACGACGCCGAACAGCGGGTCAACGTCTTCGTAAGCCCTCAAACCTAGCGGCATAAGCCAAGAGACCGAGATATATACAACGGCAACGACCGCTGCGGAAGCGCAAAGGCGGAGCGCCAAATCCTTCAACCTTTCCGGTTTGGTCGAGGAAACCAGCGTAGACCCGACAACCATGGCCACCCAGGCCATGGCCATCGGAAAGATGAGGTAGGGGAAATAGTACTGTCTGAAATCGTCGAGCACAAAGGTTGTGGCTACGGCATAGAGAACAAGCGCCGTGAATGGCAGGAAAGTCCAGCGAAAGCTTCGGTGATACCGTTTTCTATTAATGATCAGCAAGGGGAGGGAGACGATGGCCAAGGCTGCGAGCACAAGATCAGTCAGGGTAAGCAGCAGACCCTCGATGTTCAGGACCGGAGTTCGCGATGAAGGCAAGAATGCACAGAGGGCGAAAACAGGCCACCAGAGCCACTCGACGAGGCTCTGAGGCATCCACCGGCGAATACGCTCCCCGATGACAGCGCCAACCCGGGGTCGTCGCGAGACCGCCAACTCCCACGAGACCTGAGCGGTGATAGTGCCTCTAGGTGCCAAGCTTTCCTCCGTCCTCTCTCTCCTGGGCGGGGCTAGTTGCGCCGACCTCGTAGGTCTCAGCCATTGCCCGCCCGAGCCCCGACAAACTCTCCGAGTATATCTGAGCCAACGCCGCAACCGAAGTCTCAATCGAGAAAGGGGCAAGTCTCTGCGGGTCGGGGGGACAGGCCCTCCCGGCCTTCAAGTATCGCACGATGGCGTCCGCGAATCCGTCGAGGTCCTGCGGATTGAGGAGCGTGACCTCGGAGCACGCCCGCGCCGCCTCGCGAACCCCCGGAATGTCCGACGCCACGACAGGGAGCCCGCTCGCCGCCGCTTCGACGACGACGATTCCAAAGCCCTCCATCAGTGTCGGAAAGACAAACACGTCAGCGGCCTTCCAGAGCGGGACCAGGTCGGGCACCCGCCGCAAGAATCGGAACGAGTTATCCAGCCCCTTCTCAGAGACCCGGCTCCGGACCTCGGGCCACAGGGGTCCATCTCCGGCCAGCACGAACAGCGCGTCCGGAAAGTGCTGCAGGACTCCCCCGGCGATCTCCACGAGAGCGACCTGGTTCTTGTGAGGAACGAACCGACCCACATTCACAACCACCGGTTGGCCGAGCGGCAAATTCAGTTCCCGCCGAAACTGTTCCTGTGAACCCTCGCGGGTGAAGGGTTTAAGATCAATTCCGCAATATAGGACATGATAAGGCTTGCCGTCACTGCGCTCCCCACCCCAAAAAGAATCCAGAGCGGCGCGGGAATCCGCGATGAAACAGTTGCCGTATCGATTGATCCAGCGCGTCATCAGGAATCGGTAGGCCTTCCGCCGTAATGTCTGCGGCCTCAAGTCCACCGTGGGATAGATGTGGGCGATTCTCAACGGGACGCCGACCTGCGACGCGATGCGAAGGATGTAACCGGAGAAGATATAGTTATGGCTGTGAACCACGTCATACGAGCCCGCGCGCAAGGCTGCCGCCAAGCGGCGACCGAAGGTCCACAGGTTTGCGCGCAACGGGCAAGGGATGATCTTGCTACCCAGCTTCTCAACGGTAGGTGCGTAGTCACCCACATCACGCGCCGTCGTCAAAATATCGATCTCGAAGCGGCTACGATCAATGTGGCGCAACACGTTTACCAACCACGTTTCAATGCCGCCGTATCCCATGAAGCCGACAACGTGAAGAACTTTGAGAGGCTTGGTGCTCATGCGTTTGCTTGCTCCGCAAGACGACCCTGCCGCCGGAGCCGCAGCATTAAGATGGCCGCCGCGCCGATCGCCGCGATGCAAGAACCAACCACGAGCGCATACGCGGCGGCAATCATGCCGTGAGGCTTCATAAGCAGTGTGCAGGTCATGGTGATGCCAAGCGAACACGTAGCAAAGAGCGGCACCTGGGCGCGGAAGATGCGCGCGGCGGTCATGGCGTAGCCGAGCATGGACTTCATGTAGCTGATGGCGGCGGCGATCATGACCCAGACGAAGACATCGGCGTGCTGGGCGTAATCGCGGCGATAAAGGAGCGTGAGGAGCGGGCGGCCCCAGAGGACGGCTACCAGGATGCCCGCCGCTCCCACCGCGGCCGCCACAAGAAGCATCTTGGCCAAGAGGCGCTTGAATGCGCTGCGGTTCGACTGGTAATACCGTGCCAGGCGCGGGGCGGCGGATTGTCCCAGCGCGCCCATCACGGTGTACCCGGCCACCATGACGTAGGCCAAAGCTGCAAAGTAGCCCAGCGCCGCCTCGCCCAGATAATGCTCGACAAAATAGCGCGGAATGTTCGTGTTCAGGCTGATCAGGACCATCACCACGCCCAGCGGCAAGGAGAGCCACGCCAGCCGCCGCATCCTTTCCCAATGCCAAGCAGGCGCGAACCGCTCATCGGCCGAGCTAAAAGCCTTCAGAAGCTCACCGCCGGTCTGGCGCTCGTAAGTGAGCAACACCGCGCTCCACCAGCCGGCGAGCGCAACCACGGCCCAGGCCACACTGCGCGTAAACCAAAGCCCCAGCCCAAACACCACCACCGAGCCTACCCCGCGAAGCATCATGGCGATGGCGATGCGGTCCAGACGCTCGTATTTCTGCATGAGGCCGTAAATCACGTCGCTGAAGCTCTCAACGCTCTTGGCCACTCCCACCAGAATCACCACCAGCGCCGTCTGCCAGCGATAACCCGCCAGCCAGGCGATGAGGCAGATGGCCGCGAAGGCCAGCGCGGTGGTCGCCAACCTCAGCGCCAAGTAGTCTCCAAACCGGTATTCATTGCGCGCGTCGGTGGCTTGCACAGAACGAAGCTGAAGATTGGCCAGCATCATGACTGGCGCACAGAGGGCCAAGCCGAGCGCGAACTGCCCGACCAGGCTCGGAGACCCGAGCTTCGCCAACGCCACCAGCATCCCCCATTGGCAACCGGCATAGACGGCGTTTCCGACAACCGTCCAGGCAAAGTTGCGGCGCAGTGACAGCCCGCGCAGCGGTTGCTGCACGACCTCGGTTGTTTCCGCTGCCATCCCCACGTGAAATCCTTCGGCGCCCAGCCGCCGTGGCCGCGCCCTTGGCCACCGAATTATCTCTGAATTTGTGCCTGGTCCGGCACTGGTGAGGGCGCGATGCCAGCGGCCAACTGGAACCAACTGCTACGGGGTCTCAGAGTCGCGGCGGGCCTCGGAATCAGGATCAGGCTTGTCTCCGTACCCATAGCCATACCCGTACCGGTAGTAATACCCGTAGCCATAGCCACCTTTCCGCACGTTCACATCGTTCAGAGCCACGCCCAGAATGCGGGCGCCAGCATCATAAAGCAGCGAACGGGCGCGCCGCACCGCGTCGTAAGGCGTCTCGTAAGCGCGGACCACCAAAACCACGGCATCCGAAAGCGTCGAAAGTGTGCGAGCATCCGCCACGCTCAGCAAGGGCGGTGAGTCCAGAATCACGTATTCGAATTCGCCGCGCAGTCTCCCCAGCAGCCCAGCAGCCAACGGCGAGGAAAGGAGTTCCGCGGGGTTGGGGGGAATCGGGCCGCAGGGAACGACGCTCAAGTTCTGCACACCGGGGACGGGCAAGATCCCCTCCGGCAGGTCCACGTGGCCTGTCAAGCATTGCACGAATCCTGGCTTGTTCTCGACGCCGGTCGCCCGATGGCACGCCGGACGTCGCATGTCAGAATCCACGATGACTACCCGGCTCCCGAGACTCGCCAGCATAGCAGCCAGATTGACAGCCATTGTGGTCTTCCCCTCACCCGGCAACGCGCTGGTAATCAGGATGATCTTTGCCACAGGGTTGGCTGACAGCAAGATTGAGGTCCGCAGGGAGCGAAAGGCCTCCAGGACAGCGGGATCGGTCTGAATCCGTGGCGGTCGCGCCTCGTGTCCGTGATGGCCAATGGAAACCAGCTTTCCCTCTGAAGTCTTGCTGGTACCGTCCGGGGAGAATAACGGAATCACGCCCAGAGCAGGCAACCGCACCAGTGTCTCCACCTCATCTGGCGTCTTAAGCGTGTCGTCCAGGTACTCCTGGAAGAACGCGAGCCCCACACCCAGCCCAAGGCCTAACACCATCCCCAAGGCGAGGTTCAGAAGGACGCGTGGCTTGACCGGGCGCTTCGGAACCTCTGCAGCATCCACGATCCGGATGTTGCTTGCTTTTAATCCCGCGGAAACCTGAGCTTCCTTGAGACGCTGGAGCAAGCCGTCGTAAAGCTGCTTGCTAGTGTCCACTTCGCGCTTGAGGATGTTGTACTGAATCGACTTCTCAGCAATGTCGTTGACTTCCTTCTTCTGCTGCTCCAGCGCCTGAGTCAGATACCTCTCATTCGCCATCGCCGAACGATACTCATCCACAATGTTCTGCGCTAAAGCCTTTTTCTGGCGGTCGAGTGACGCCTGCAAGGTATCGATCTGCTTTTCGAGAGCCACGGCCTTGGGATAGTCAGGCTTGACGGTCGCCGTCAATTGGGAGTAGTCGCGTTCGAGCTCCGACAGGCGCACCGCCAGGTCTTGAATCAGCCGGTTGGAAAGGAAACCGGGCAGATCTTGCACCTTTCCGGCCTGCACTAACCCATAAAGCGCTTCCTTCTGAAACCGCTCCGCCTGGGTCTTGGTATATTGCTCCTGAAGCTGAGCCAAGCGCTCGTTAACAAGGTTCTTCTTTTCCTCAACAAACAGAATGGAATTTGCCTGCGCGTAAGCTTGCAAGGTATCCTCGGATTTTTCTAGTTTCCCCTTGAGCCCCACGAGTTGCCCTTGAAGCCATTCCGAGGCCTTGATGGTTTCGTCCCACTTCACCTGAAGGTTCTGATCAATGTAGTCGGCCGAAAGTTGATTCGCCACCCGCGCCGCCAGGGCAGCGTCCTCGGAGTAAAACGAAACTTCGACAAGGTTGCTGCGCCGCACTGGACTGACACTGAGCGAATCGAGGAAATGCTTCACGCTGTTGCGATACGCGTCGCTTGCGGAATCAGGCGGACCTGGGTCGGAAGCGGAGGGAATCTGGTCGGGGTCGCGTTCTACCAGGCCGAGGAGCGCGTGCCTCCGATAGAATTCGGGATACTGGTAAAGCTTCAGATCTCGCACCACGCGCTCCGCCAAGGTGCGGCTTTGCAGGACTTTGTACTGGGTCTCACGATAACTATCGATGTCCCGGGTGTCGATCTGAAGGATTTCCCGAAAGTTCAGGACGTTGGGAGGCTCCGGGTTGATTTCGGTCAGGACTTTACCCTCATAAATGGGTGTCTGCTTTAGCGTCCCAATCGCCACCGTGGAGAAGACGATCAGAAGGCAGGTGAGCACCGCCCAGCGGCGCTTGACGATAACGCGCCAGTAATCGAGTAGATGCGGGGCCTCTTCTGGGGAGACCTCCAATATCTCCTGTCCACGGAGGGCCTGCGGGCCGATGCGGGCTAGGCTCTGCGATTGGTCTGCTGGAGGGATTTCGTTTTCGTCCATCAAGCTCCTCTTGCGGCAGGGTGGTATCTTAG
>Ga0315282_10017430_pt1 | contig 10377 bp, 9 predicted proteins | sample YL17G07_20_MG_FD_203693 | JGI IMG/M metagenome (GOLD analysis project Ga0315282, IMG submission 203693) | Sediment microbial communities from Yellowstone Lake, YNP, Wyoming, USA - YL17G07_20 | ecosystem: Environmental > Aquatic > Freshwater > Lake > Sediment | place: USA: Wyoming | collected... | reverse complement strand
CTTTGAACAGGCTTGGATTAAAAACAAAATATTCTTGTATTGTATTGGAAAAACCAAATGCAGTAGAAATGGGAATGATAGAAAAGGTAAAAGATTTTGTTGCATTCGGGGAAATAAGTCCTGAAACATACAAAAAATTAATTGAAGCACGTGAAAAGTTTTCAAAATCAAAAACAAAATTCAGGTTGCATCCACCAAGAAAAGGAATTGAAAGCAAAAAACATTTTGGTGTTGGAAAGGGAGTATTGGGAAATCATGGAAAAGAGATTAATAAATTATTAGAGAGAATGTTGTAAATGACGGCAATTAAAACTCACAAACGAAGAAAGTCAAGCAGAATGCATGGAAGAGGTAGAGGTAGCCATGGTTGGGGCGAGAGAAAGAAGCACAAGAAAAAAGGACACCGAGGAGGAAAGGGAATGTCTGGAACAGGAAAAAGAGCAGACCAGAAAAAAACTCTTGTAATAAAACTTTACGGAAATAAATATTTTGGAAAACAAGGATTCACCAGCAGAGGAACAGAAAGAGACAAGAGACAAAGAATTAATCTTGGTACAATAGAAAAAAATTTACAGAAATATGGTAAGAAACAAGGGGACAAATGGGAAATCAACTTAGAGAATTACAAGATTTTGGGAACAGGAGAAATCCAAAATAAGTTAATTATAAGAGCGAATGATTCCTCCAAATCTGCAATAAAGAAAGTGGAAGCAAAGGGGGGAGAAATCATTCTCACTCATTCGCCTAAAAATAGTCAAATGAAAGCGAAAGAAGCCTCAAGGTCAGCATTGGAGAAAGTCAAAAAAGCAGGTGGAGAAATTCAAGTGAAATAACATGGATTTTAAGAAAATTTTTCAGTTTATCCCTGAAGTAAAAAGTCCAGAAGAAAAAAAATTAAGCTTCAGTGTAAAATTAAAATGGACTTTCATAGTTTTAATTGCTTTTTTTGTTCTTACAAATATTCCGCTTTTCGGCTTGTCGAATAACGCTCTTGACAGATTCAAATATCTCGCAATAATTCTTGGAACTGATTTTGGAAGTATCATCTCTCTGGGAATTGGGCCTATAGTAATGGCATCGGTTATCTTGCAACTGCTTACAGGAAGCGGAATAATGAACATAGATACAGCGACGACAGAAGGAAGAAAATTCTTCCAAGGAATTCAGAAAATTTTGACATTCTTTTTCATAATCTTTGAAGCAATAATCTATGTTTTGATGCAGGGACTTCAAGCAGCTCCTGGACTTGCTCCATTGCTAATTTTTCAATTAGTAATTGGTGGGCTCGCAATTTATTACATGGATGACTTGATGAGCAAGTGGGGATTTGGTTCTGGTGTAAGCATGTTTATCGCAGCTGGTGCGTCGTGGAGATTGATAACAAGCGCATTGCAATTTATAGACCAGCAAGGACAAAATTGCTTGTTGCATTTTTCTGGACAGGGCGCGATTTCTTGTCCTGGAAAAGCGTTTGTAGTTATACAATCTATAATTGACAAATATCCTACAGAATTGCTTTCTGCAGCAGGAGCAATTATTGTTACAGTAATAATTTTTATGGCTATAGTTTGGGCACAATCACTGAAAGTTGAGGTTCCATTGTCTTATGGAAAATTAAGAGGATATAGTGTAAAGTGGCCTCTTGCATTTTTCTATTCTTCAAATATTCCAGTTATATTGACTGCTGCTTTAATTGTAAGCATGCAAGTATTTGGAGGAATTCTTGAAAACGCGGCTGCTCCTTGTTTAATTGCGGGAGGAACTTGTGCTGGATTGGCTAAATTTGCTTCTTACTTTGGATTCTTGGGACATTTTGTAAACGGGCAGGCTGTTTCTGGTTTGTCTTTCTGGGTAGGTTCAACTAATCTTTTAGAATTAATAATCAGAGGAGGATTTTTGCCAAGATATCTTCTCCAAGGATTAACGCATGTAATTGTTTATGTAATTTTATCGACGCTGTTTGCTGCATTTTGGGTTAAGACATCTGGAATGGACACAAAGAGTCAAGCACACAAAATCGCTGCTTCTGGATTACAAGTTGCTGGGTTCAGGCAGGATGAAAGAGTATTGGAAAGCATTCTTGAGAGATACATAATGCCTCTTACAATAATGGGTGGAATTGCTATCGGACTTTTGGCTGCTGTAACGGATTTGATGGGAGCATTGATATCTGGAACGGCTATATTGCTTGTAATCATGATATTTTTCCAGTTCTACCAGAACATTGTACAACAACATCAAACAGACATGAATCCTGCATTCAGAAAATTCATGTCAACATAGTTTCATAGTGAAAAACTTAAGTTTAAAATAAGAACCAAGGTTCCCAATACTTCCTATTAATGATAGATTTAAAAGTCAAAATTTGTTAAAACTAAAATGGATAAGAAAGGAAGTTTCTGGCCGATTATTCTTATAACTGTCTTGTCTTTAGCACTGGCATATTGGTGGGACAAAATACCCTTCGTAAAAAACGCAGTTCATGTTGCTTTAGACCCAAGTGCAGGAGCATTATTAATTTGGAACCTTAATATTGGAATGCTTATAGTTGTTTTTATTATTACTTTAATTACAACCTTGATACAAAAATACGCTACAGATCAAAAAGCACTCAAGGAACTCAGAGCTGAACAAAAACTCTTGCAAGAAGAAATGAAGAAATTCAAAGACGATCCTGCAAGAATAAGTGAATTGTCTAAGAAGCAATTGGAATTTATTCCCCGAACTTTCAAATTAACCAGCAGAACTGTTTTATTTACTGGGATACCTTTTCTTTTATTCTTTAGATGGTTCTATGATTTTTTCGCTGGTTTAGAACAACAGTTAGGACATTCAATAGTATTCTTAGGTTTCTTGCCTTGGTTCTGGTTTTATCTTATTTTTACTTTGATATTCAGCAGCATCCTAAGAAAAGTGATGAAAGTACTTTAGTAAGTTTTAAAAACAAAATTTAAATTAGATTTCTATGACAGATGAACAAGAACAACAGGAACTCTTGTATAAGTTCAGCATGTTTGAACAACAGATGAGAGAACTCCAGCAACAGATAGAAGCAATTGAAAAAGGAATTGTTGATTTGGCTTCTCTTGATAATGGATTAGACGAACTCATAAATTCAAAAGACAGAGAAATATTTGCTTCTGTTGGAAAGGGAATTTTCGTGAAGGCAAAAATAATTTCTGAAGAATTAAATGTAGATATTGGAAGCGGAAACTTTATAAAAAAAAGCATTCCTGAAACAAAAGAACTTATTGACGAGCAAATTAAGAAACTAGAAGAAGTAAGAGGAGAATTGGGGAAAAATTTGGAAGAATTAGGAGAAGAAGTAATGAAAATGATGAATCAAACTCAAGAAAAAGCGCATTCACATGAGCACGAAAAATAATTATTTATAAGAATTATATTTTCTAACTGCTTCTCCAAAATTACGAAATCCATCTCCCCAAAAATTAATTAACTTATCTTTTTCAAGAAAATTATATAGACGATTGTTTACATAACCATCAACAGGACTATCACTCGCATTAAAAAGAACCCCAAGAACTTCATATGGAGCAACAATTGGAGCTAAAAGAACACTAACAGCTAAATGAGGAATAGTTTTAACTATTTTTCCTAAATTCTTTGTTTCATTTTCTGCCTGCTTCATGATTTATTTTATCTATAATGAATTTAAATAGATTTCTATATAATTAATTCTCATTTTCTTGACAAACTTCGGCTCCTTCATAAGAAAGTCGCTATTAATCTTTTATCTTTTGTCGCTTTCTTATAAACTCGTCATAACTTAAAATTCCTAACTCAGAAACAATATTTGTTATGTGCTTTTTTGGAACAAATTCAAATGCAGGATTTTTTATCTTTACGCTTTTTGGAGCTTTGTTCCAAACTTCATTCAAACTCCTGTTTTCTATTGGAACTTTGTTTTTTGAAAATTTCCAAGAGTCTGCTATTATGTATAGCGGAACTTTATGAATGTGAGCTAATTCAGAGACAAGCCCACTTCCAACTTTGTTTATTATTCCGTTGCTGAGCAAAGCATCTGCGCCAATAAAAACTTTGTTTGCATAAACCTTATCTTTCTTGTTTTCTTTTTCTATAGCAATTGCAGAAGCAGAATCTACGAACATCGTGACTTTTATTCCTGCTTTTCTTAATTCTTTTGCTGTTCTTCTTCCTTGGAATAACGGGCGGGTTTCTGTATTGTAAACTTGGAATTTTTTTCCTTTTTTCTTAGCATATATCAATGCATTTGTGACATTTGTTGAATGGCAGTGAGTAAAAATTACGTCGTTGTTTTTTATTATTTTCAAAACTTGCTTATTAATTGCATTTTGAGAGGAATCAAAATGTTGCAAAATGTCTTTGTAGGATTTTTTTTCTGCTAATTTCAAAACATGCTCCATCATCGGCTCTGTAGGACGAAGAGACAACAGTTTTTTTATTGAAGACTTTCGGGGAATAAGAGTGTATGCATGGAGAGCTGCTCTTGCGATATTTCTTGCTCCCTGAATTTTGACATTTTTTATAGCTTCTGCAATCTCATTAAACCTCTTTTGTTTCTCCATTCCAACAAAAGGACATCAAAGTTTAAAAAATCTCTTTTTCTTATTATAGAATGCTGGAGTCGATGATTAATCCAAAAAGAGCTGAGAAGGGGCCATGGAAAATGTTGTTTATCGGACTTTTGTATGGTTCGCTTTCACTTTTACTTGTTCATTTTCTCTTTGGTAGTGATACTGTTCTGGCAAAATTTTCTGGATTGATGGTTGTTTTGTTTTGCGTAATGTTCTCCCTGCCGTTCATGTATTTTATAATAAGAAATGAAGAACAGGAAGATGAGGAAATTGAAGGATTTTGGGGGGTTTGGAAAACACACAGCGACGCAATTTATGCTTTCATGTGGCTTTTCCTTGGGTTTATAATTGCTTTTTCTTTCTGGAATGTAATCTTGCAGAATCCAAATTTATTAAATGCACAAATAGAAACTTACTGCAGTATAAATGACCCTGGAGACATAAGTCATTGTGTTGCTGAATATTCTTTTACAAGCAAAATAATTTCTTCTGGAGTGTCTGACAATACTTCCAGATTTTTTTCTATAATTGGAAATAATATTGGAGTCATGATACTCACTTTGATTTTTTCCCTGATATTTGGAGCAGGAGTAATTTTCATACTTGCATGGAATGCGAGTGTCATAGCTGCGGCAATAGGAATTTTCACAAAGTATAACCTAGCTGAAATCCCTCTTGGCTTGCTGCGTTACATGATTCATGGTTTCCCTGAAATTGGCGCATATTTCATAACTGCTCTCGCAGGAGGCATGTTTGGGGTGGGAGCAATAAGGCACGGAATTGGGAACAAAAAATTCATGAATGTTTTGATGAATGTAATACTTTTATTGTTCTTAGCAATAATTGTTTTGGTAATTGCTGCAGTGATTGAAGTTTATTTAACTCCTCTTTTGTTTCAATAGGGAGATTTATAATATAGTGATTATTAGTGATTTTAAGTCACGATGAAAGGAGGTAATAAGACAAAATCTAATATTTAATTTAAATTTTGTTGCCGATATAGATAAGATATTGCTCTGGAGATTATAAGAACAATTAGTCTCATAACACTAACAGAAAATGTAAATAGTCATGGCATTAGTGTTAAGAAAACAGGAGAAATAACCCCAGAAAAAGAAGGACTATTACAAACTATTAAATCGGGAATTACTGGAGCAATAACTGGAGTTAGTCAATTATTATCTGGCTGGCAGATTGTTGTTATCATTGGAATTATTGGAGGAGTATTAATCGTGTTTATAGTTTCTAAAACAATAATTAAATTAAAGAAGAGATAATCTCATTTTCTATAAAAATGGTGAAAAAATTATATATTCTTTTATTTGTATGTCTCGCAATTTTTTTAATAGGTTTAATTTTTGGTTTTTCTTTATTTAGAAATGATACCTGGTCATCAGGATTAGGGGGAATTACAAGAGGTTCAATTGTTTTAGGAGATATTAACAATGATGGAAGAATGGATTTGATAGCTAGTGGACAGAATACAAGTGTTATAATTAGGGTTTATATGAATAATGGGACAAATTTAGTCGAAAACTCAACGTGGGAGAATAATCTGACTGCTTTTACAAGAGGTTCAATTGTTTTAGGAGATATAAATAATGATGGGAAATTAGATTTAGTTTTAGAGGGATGTACAAGTGATGTTACTACATCCTGTACCGGTGTTAAAATTTCTAAAGTTTACATAAACAATAATACAAGTTTCATAGAAAGTTCTCAATGGGAACAAAATTTAACACCAGTTTACTGGGGTTCTTTAGCATTGGGGGATATAAACAATGATGGGAAATTAGATTTGGGTTTAGTTGGCAGTAGTGATAATGGAAGAATTGCAAAGATTTACATAAATAATGGAACAAGCTTTGTTGAGAATCAACAATGGCAAAATAGTTTAACGGGCATTGATGAAGGAAGTATTGCATTCGGAGACATAAATAATGATGGAAAATTAGATTTAGCATTAACAGGATTAAAAACTGCCTCTCCATATAAAATCTCTACAATTTATATAAACAATGGAACAAATTTAGTAGAAGATTCAGGATGGTGGTATCCATCTTATTTATTAGATATGTCATCTCTTGCATTTGGCGACGTAAACAATGATGGAAAGTTGGATTTAATACATATGGGGTGTTGCGACCATTTATTTCTCTTTACTAATAATGGCTCAAGCCTAAAAGAATATCAAAATGATACTATAAGTGGAGGAGACCAATTAACCGGGATATTTGATGGTTCTCTGGCCTTTGGAGATATAAATAATGATGGGTATTTGGATTTAGCTACTATGGGAAGAGAAGCACAAAGACTGGGGATTTATCAATGGAATGGGACTGCATTTGTTAGAAATGACACTATTGGCGTTGATTTCATAGCAGATAATATGCAACAAGGTTCTTTAGCATTTATTGATATTAATAACGACTCTAAATTAGATTTAATTAGTGGGGGTTATAGTTATGGAAACGGTTCCATGACTAAAGTCTATATAAATAACAACACAGTTCCAAACACTCTCCCCTCTCCTCCAACAACAAATTTTAGTTCAAATTATTCAAATATAACTAATGTGTTAACATTGGGTTGGGGAAATGGCTCGGATGCAGAGACAAATACATCAGGACTTTATTATAACCTGATGGTTGGAAATGCAACTGCGAATAATACAATTGTTTCCGGTGTTTACGGGGGAAGTAGTAATCCGACAGCAGGATATTTTGGAAACATGATGGAAAGGGTGCAGACAATTGATACAAGCTTAGCAAAGAGCAACTGGAGTGCAAGACAAAGTATTACAGTTAGCGCAGATACAACTCCCCCTGTTATATCTGGCATTAGCTCTTCTGTAACAACATCAACAGCTACGATAACATGGACAACTGATAAAGTAGCAAATTCAACAGTGTATTATGGAACAACAGTTTCTTTAGGCTCTTCTTCAAGAGATACAAGTTTAACACAGTCTCATTCAATTGCCTTGAGTAATTTATTGGCATCAACAATTTATTATTATAATGTTTCAAGCTGTGATGCTTCTGGCAATTGCAATACCTCACAACAAAGCAGTTTCACAACTTCTGCTGAGCCTGTTTCTCCTCCTAATGGAGGAAGTCCTAGTGGGGGTGGGGGAATTATAATCCCTGTTAACAAAACAATACCAAAATTTGATATCGATTTTTCTAATGTATCTACTGGAACTCTTGAAGCAAAGCAGGGAGACATCAAGACATTTAGTTTTAACAATGAGATAAAACATTCTCTGACACTTCTTTCAGTAACAAGTGATTCAATTACCTTGCTTATTACTTCAGAACCCATTACAACACAGATTAAAGTTGGTGAGATGAAAGAGATAGATATCAATGGGGATAATGTTAATGACATTGAAATCAAACTTATTTCTATTTTAAATGGAAAAGCAAATTTTTCTCTGAATAAGCTTTCTGGAGCAGACATTGTTGCTAAGGAAGAATTGGGAAGGGGGGCATTATTTGATGTTAAAGTATCTATCTCTAATTTGTTTAAGATAGTCAAATCAGGAGGAGATGTTATTGCACAAATAGAAGTCTTTAATGTCAATAATATAGGACAAGTTGATGTTACTGTTAATTATTACATAACAAGCAAAGAGGATAATAAAACAAAACTTGCTCAAGGGAGTGATACCCTTGCTGTTGAAGCAGTTTCAAGTTTTGTTAGGAGTTTAACTGTTCCCTACAATTTAAAATCAGGAAATTATCTGTTTAATGTTGAAGTTAAATATGGAGATAAAATCATGGCTTCTGGAAGCACAGAATTTACAGTAATAAAAAGCTATGAAATAATTATTGCTGTTGGAATAATTGTTTTTATCATAATTTGTTTATTTTCTTATTTGTTGTGGATTAGAAGGAAAGAGAAAAAAATTGAAGAAGAAGAGAAGAAATTAAAGAAAGAAATTAAAAAATTGGAGAAAAGGAAAAAATGAAAGCAAATCAAAGATTTCCATTCATCCGAAATAAAGACGGAGAAAATTTCAAATGACAGAAGTAAAAATAGATAAAGAATTATTAGAAAAAATAAAAAAATTTATTGAAAAAGGGGAAAATAGATTTGATTTCCCAAGTGTTAAGTCTTTTGTAGATAAAGCAGTATTGAAAATGCTGAAATCTTTAGAGAAAAAATAGTGAAAGATTAATACCAAAAGCTTTAAAATAAGATTTTCTTTTGGGTTTTAATAAATATAATGGAAGAAATAGGTGTGGTTGGCTTAGAAAAAGAAACTTCTGTCTCTGAAAAAGATATAGAAAAAAGGAAAAAGCAAATAATTAATTTTTTTAAAAAAAGCAAGAACTGGATTTATTATGCTATTCTTTCTGTGATTCTCTTTATCAGTGTTTTTATAAGAACGAGAAATCTTCCAAGACTAAAAGATATAACGACAGGAACATGGACTCTTGGGCCAGATTTAGATCCTTTCTTATTCTTGAGATGGGCTAAATATATAGCAGAACATGGAAAACTTTTCTTGTTAGACCCCATGAGGTATGCTCCTTTGATACATGTCTGTTCTGGAGTGACTTGTGGATCTATAAATACTAATGGAGAAATGAAATTGCTTTCTTATATGATGGCTTATCTCTACAAGTTTTTGGCTGTTTTTGATCATAATATCACAGTTACCTATGCTTCTATCTTATTTCCTGTAGTAATGGCTGTACTTACAGGAATTGCCTTTTTCTTATTCACAAGAAAATTGTTTTACAGGGAAGATAAAAGAGTGGCAAATATTATTGCATTAGTTTCCACTTTATTTTTTGTCTTAATGCCTTCACTGCTTTCAAGAACCATTGCAGGAATTCCTGAAAAAGAATCCGCAGCTTTCTTTTTTATATTCATGGCATTTTATCTTTTCTTAGAGGCATACACTTCTGAAAAACTCCGCAAAGGAATAATTTGCAGTTTCCTTGCAGGAATCATGACTGGAATACTTGGACTTTTATGGGGAGGAATTCTGTTTGTATTTGTCGCGATGGCTGCTGTTATCTTGTTTGCATTTTTAATTGGGAAAATTAATGGAAAGAGATTTTTGTTCTATTCTTTATGGCTCGTCGGAGCGCTTATTATCATGATGCCTTTTTCAACTAGATATACTTTTGATATTCTATTAACATCTAGTTCTACTGCCTTGGCATTCATGGTGTTTTTTATTCTAGGAGTTGATTTTTTAATATTCAAGAAAAAAATATTCAACTTGGACAAAAAAATAAAAATCAAGCTCCCAACTCCTGTTCTATCTTTGATTATCTCTATTATTGGACTTGTAGTTATTTCATCTGCAGTTTTTGGAATTTCTTTTATACCCAATATAGTAACTGATATTTACCAAACAGCAATTCATCCATTCACTCCTGGAAGATTTGAAGCGACAGTAGCAGAGAATAAACAACCTTATTTTATTAATGATTGGCAAAATGAATTTGGGCCAATGGTTTTGAATATTCCTTTGTATTTCTGGCTGTTTTTTATTGGTTCGGTTTTCTTGTTTAATTACTTGATAAAATCTTTTGGAAAAAAAGAAAGGAGAATCCTAACATTCAGTTATTTAGTTTTCTTATTTTGTCTTGTCTTTAGCAAATATTCCTCTGGAAGCGTACTTAACGGCGACAGCAATCTGAGTTTGTTCGTGTATTTTGGTGGAGCATTATTTTTGGGAGGATGTCTTGCATATTTTTATTACAGGAAATACAAAGAGGAAAAATTTTCTGTTTTCGAAGAGTTTAATTTTGCATATCTCTTTTATTTTGTCATTCTT
>Ga0315282_10017429_pt1 | contig 10377 bp, 10 predicted proteins | sample YL17G07_20_MG_FD_203693 | JGI IMG/M metagenome (GOLD analysis project Ga0315282, IMG submission 203693) | Sediment microbial communities from Yellowstone Lake, YNP, Wyoming, USA - YL17G07_20 | ecosystem: Environmental > Aquatic > Freshwater > Lake > Sediment | place: USA: Wyoming | collected... | reverse complement strand
CTCATCTCGGTTCGCCCCAATCTGACCTCCTTTCCGGAGGTCACATTAGGGGACATTTCTAACGAGGACAAAAGGGGACATTATTATGGTGGTACAACAGGGGGGAAATGCGGGTGTCAGAAGTCAGGGATTGCGGGAGGACAAAGTGGCTGGCAGTTGCGGAAGAGAGAGGCGATGTCGAGCTGCGGCTTACTCTAACAATTCCAGGAACCGCTCATTGGTCAGACCGAGTTTTCTGATGTACGCGCGAAGAGTGCCGATACGCAAAGTGTCTCCGCGATGAGGTTCGTGAAAGGTCGCTAGCTCGGGCTGTCCGTCAGGCTTTCGGAATGTCCGTGCTGAACCCGGATGACTCTTGTACAGTACGTAGCCAAGCCGTTTCAAAGCACGTTCAAAGTCTCGCCAGTCGAGTTGTCTTGGAAGGGCACGCTCAGGCGTTGAGGGCAAGGAATTCGCGATCCTTCATGGCTACCAGCATCTTGAGTAGTGGTGAGTTCAGCGGAATCTCGTCCACGGGCAGGAAGTCATGCTCCCTCTGCTGTAGAAGGCGGATTATCTCCGCAAGCTTCCCCAGTTCGGAGGCAGACTGCAAATGGGAAAGCAAAGCATCCGAGAGATTGCGACGCGCTTCCTCAAATGTCGGCCCGAAAGCGGCGACCGGCAGGTCTTCAGCAACACCATTCCACACTCCATCCTCGCTCCAGAATCTGCACAGAATACTGATTGTTTCCATTCCTGATTGAGTTGCCAAGACCTTGCCTCCACATCACTACCGTAGGAATTCTTACAAGAATTTACCAGCCGGTCAAGGGGAATCGTCGCTGGCAATAATCTGCGGAGTTGAGATGCTTTGCTTCAGCCCGTTGCGGCGTTTTGATTTTGACGGAATCCCCGGAGCGCTGGTGCCGATAGCCTTTGGAAGTGATAGACTGCACTCTTCACCTTCGGTTTCGTTCCCGATCGTCTGTCTTTGGGAGGCAACGATGCGGCAACGCTGTGGCAATTTTCCAGCCTCTGCGGTGATTCTCCTGGCGCTCATGCTCGCGCTGCTTTCGACTTTGACGTCTTTGCCTGTGGTGAGCGGTGGGGTGCTCCTCCGGCCGCTCTCCCACGCTTCAGATGAATACGAGGCCGCGCGGGGACGGATGGTTCGCGAACAGATCGAAGAGCGCGGCATTCGCGACGCCCGGGTTCTGGCTGCTATGCGCAGGGTCCCTCGTCACCTGTTTGTCCCGCCGGGGGAACAATTCGAAGCCTACAAGGATTACCCGCTGGCGATTGGACATGACCAGACGATTTCGCAGCCCTATGTCGTTGCTTATATGACGGAGGCGCTGGAACTGAAGCCGCGCGACCGGGTGCTGGAGATCGGCACCGGCTCGGGTTATCAGGCGGCCATTCTGGCGGAGTTGGCCGCGGAAGTCTATTCCATGGAGATTGTGGAGGCCCTAGCCAAAGAAGCCGCAGCGCGTTTGCGACGCCTGGGTTACTCGAACGTGCAAGTACGCGCCGGAGACGGCTACCGGGGTTGGCCGGAGGCTGCACCCTTCGACGCCATTATCCTCACTGCCGCCCCCGGCCACATCCCCCAGCCACTCGTAGACCAGTTGCGTGAAGGCGGGCGGATGGTTCTTCCTTTGGGTAAGTGGGATCAGGAATTAGTTCGCCTTCGCCGCAGCCACGTGCGAGTCCTGCGTGAAAGCCTCCTGCCCGTCCGCTTCGTTCCCATGACCGGAGAAGCGGAAAGGCGCCCCAAGTGAATCTACGCATGGCGAGATCGAGCACAGAGCGCACAGAGACCACAGAGAGAAATACCTCTGCTTTTCTCTGTGGTCTCCGTAGCCTCTGTGGTGAACTTGGTGTCTGGTTGCGCCCTCCTCATCCTCGGCCGTGTTCCCGGACCGCGTCATAGAGAGCCAGGATGTTCTCCGTGGAGGTGTTGGGCTGGAGGTTGTGGCAGGGGGAAACAATGTATCCTCTGCCCTTCGCCAAAATCGCGATGTTCTCAGCGACCTGCTGGCGGATCTCGGCAGGGGTCCCGAAGGGGAGCGTCCACTGGTTGTCGACCGCGCCATGAAAGACCACCGCCGCACCGAAGTCTCGCGCCAGTCCTTCTCGGTCCATGCCGCGGCAACGCCATTGCACCGGATTCAGAATGTCGATTCCCATTTCGATCAGTTCTGGAAGCATCGGGCGGATGGCTCCATCGTCGTGGTGGAAAGCCTTCGCCCCGAAAGAATGAATTAGCTCAATCATTTTGACCATGTAGGGCTTCAGAAATCTTCGAAAGCACTGCGGACTCATGAGCAACGACTCCTGGGTTCCCAGGTCTTCGGCGACATAAACCAGGTTAATCAGGCCCTGGCACCCCTCGAGGGCTCGCCTAATGACCGCGTAGTGAATGTGGAAAATTCGGTCCAAAGCCGCTTCCGCGATGGCCGGATTGACCACCAGGTCCTCGAACGCCTGCTCCCTGCCGCGCAGGTGGCAATACAGGTAGAACGGTTCGTAGCACCCTCCCACAATCGGGTAATCCCTCCACTCCTCACAACTGGCGCGCATCTGGCTGAAGTCCCAGGCGGCGGGGTCGGGCCAGTCAAACTGCTCGACATCAGTCACGCTTTCAGCCCCGGCGAGGGGATGTGAAACGGACTCCTCGTACACCCCCAGACCGTCACCATAGGCTACTGTTTTGATCCCGATATGCCACACGCTCCAAAGAGATTGAATGTGCCAGGTGTCTTCCTTGGCGAGGGGATGCTTGGGGGCCAAGTGAATGCACTTGTCCACCCCCAGTCTTTCCCACAGTTGACGTTCAGAGCTGCAACGCAACTCCGTCAGCAGGCGTTGTGTGACCTCTGCGGTGCCGCTGTAGTCGCAGGGCACACGATCGGGCCGCTTTCCCGAGAGTACTGCTTCCCAGCGCTCGCGTGGGGTCATTCCCTACCTCCTCGTAGTGAGTTCGCCGCCTCTTTCAAGATGAAATCCGAAGTTGGATTCGCTTGTCATCCTGAGTCCCGACTTGTCGGGACGAAGGATCTCTGCAGTTGTCGTTTGCGCTTTGCGTCTGGTTGCAAACTACAGGGATTCTTCACGGAGTTTACCCCGAGCGAACTGCCGAGATTCTTCGCTTCGCCCTGGACCGGACGGTCCAGGGCTTCGCTCAGAATGACAAGCGAAGGGCTCAGAATGACAGCCTAGAAGCGTTTCCCCGCAGTCTGTAAAGCCCGGCGCTATCTTCGTTGCCACCCGAGCCTTGGGGATCACCGGGCTTTTTCACGTTCTCCGTATTTGGTGGCTAGAAACGCGCCGATAAATACCAGGATTCCCCCGGCGAGTAGCTGCCACCTGACCTTTTCCTTTAGCGTGACGGTGGAGATGAGCACTCCAAAAACCGGCAGAAGATAGAAGGAGAGCGCGGCGCGGGTGAGGTCGATCCGCTTAATCACCCAGAAGAAAAGCAACATGGCTGAGGTGAGGCACAGGAACGCCACCGTCGCGAGGCTCAGCCATACCGCCAACCCGAGTGAAGCCAGTTGTTGCCAGGATAACGGCTCGCGCACCAGCATCGCCGTGAAGAGGGCCGAGCCCGCAACGATGTAGCTATAGACGAGCACCTCGAGCGGAGTGAAGGTGCGCAGCATCCGCTTGCTAAAAGCGTTGTAAAACGCGCTCCCGAAGCATGCTACCAAGATCACAGCGTTGCCGGCCAGATATTTGCCCCGAAAGATGTGAACCGTGCGCCAATCTACGTCCGACACCAGCAACACGCCCAAAATGGCCAAAACGAATGAAATCCAAAGGAGCCGGCTCATCTTTTCGCCCAGCAGGAGAGTGGCGAGAATGGCGGTCATGACTGGGATCGCCAGGGTGATGACGGAAGCATTGGAGGCCAGGGAGAGTTTGACGCCGAAAACCAAACAGAATTGCCCCACAAAGCAGCCCACGATTCCCAGTGTGAGGAAGTTCAGAAATTGCCGCCCGAAACTGCCGCGTTCTCCCGGAACCTCTGCGCGGTCGCTGCGCCGCCTCGAGAGAAGCACGAAGCCCAGGAGCAACGCCGCCATAACCATCGGCAACAGCGTGACGGTGATGGGGCCGAGCTTCCGCGTGGCGATTCGGGCCGCCGTATACTGCGTAGCCCACATGAAATTGACCAGGACGAGCAGCAGAAAGTACCACGTCGAGCGTCCTTCGCGACGCACAGCGCTTTCATTCATTTCCATCTCCTCTGATCCACACGCCTCCGGCCAAGCCGCCTTGATTTGTGCCTTGGAGAGTTACCCGGACAGAGTAATGGGCGGCGGGGTTGCGTTTGCCGAGCTCCAACCAGCCAATGGCCACGTCGTTACTTTCTGTAAGTGGTCCGGGGAAGACTTCCCGGCTAATCTCTTTGCCATCTTCCAGCAACACGACCGATCGCACGCATACGGCCTTCTGCCCTTCTTCTCGCCGCACTTGCACTTCATACTCGCCCGCCTTGTTTAGCCATGGCGTTGTGTCCCACTCAAACTGGCGCGGGGCATTGCCGGCGAGATCGGAAGCTTGCCATGCCCCAATCTTATGGCCGACGGAGGCGTTGTCGAAATAGCGGATGCCGAGCCGTTGGAAACGCTTATAGTGGCGGTTCAGGCGGGCCGTAAAGTCGGACCACTCGCGGATTGGCTGGGGGGACCAAGCCACCTCCGCCAGCGCCGCCAGGCGGGGAAACATTTGGTAGTCAATGGCCTTCTCGGTGACGGCGATGTGAGTCCACATACTGCCCTGCACACCCAGGATGTGCTTGGCCATGGCGGCGGTGAATCCATTTGGAACCGGATCGTAAGCGTAAACTTTTTCCGTGGGCGTTGTGTGGTAAGTGTAATCGAAGTAGCAATTCCCATTGGGGGTCATCACTACGTCATGCCGCAAGTTGGCCGCAGTCACACCGCCCTCGGTCCCTCGCCAGGACATGACCGTTGCGCCCTGCGCAAGTCCACCCTGGATTATCTCGTCCCACCCGATCAGCCGCCGCCCCTTCGCCGCAACGATCTTCTCGATGCGCCGGGTGAAATAACTCTGGAGTTCCTCCACATCTTTCAGCCCTTCCTCCTTGATGCGCGCTTGGCATCTCGGGCACTTGCTCCAGGAGTCTTTCGGCACCTCGTCCCCACCCACGTGAATGAATTCGGAGGGGAATAATTCCATGACTTCCGAGAGGATCTCCCCGAACATCTCAAACACTCTCTCGTTCCCTGCGCACAAGGGCGGCGAAAACCCCTGCGTGCCTTCCCAGAAAAGATGCACCTCGAAGGGTTGCCGCGCGGGGAGATCGCAAGCCAGTTCGGGGTATGCGGCCAGGGCAGCCATCGAGTGGCCGGGCATTTCGATCTCCGCGACGACCGTGATATTGCGTTCCTTGGCGTAAGTGATGAGGTCGCGCATTTCCTGTTGAGAGTAATAGCCCCCGCCGTCGCCGTATCGGTCGGCGAACCTCGCGCCCACCGTGGTCAGTTTCGGGTAGCTCTTGATTTCCAACCGCCAGCCCTGGTCATCCGTCAGATGTAGATGCAGAACATTCAATTTGTACAAGGCCATGTGATCGATTGTGTTTTTGACATACGCCGGGGTTAGAAACGTTCGACTGCAATCCAGCATCAGACCCCGCCAGGAGAAGCGGGGGTTGTCCCGAATGCTTACGCACGGCACTTCCATGCGCTTTTTCACCGGCGCGGGGGATTCGATTTCCGGCGGAAGCATCTGGCGCAGCGTCTGGACGCCGTAGAACAATCCCGCCGCTGTGCCCGCGCTGATGCGAATTGTCTGTGGAGAAACAATCACCTCATAGCCTTCCGGCCCCAGCGTGGCGGGCGCGCTCAGCGACAAGCGTATGGCATTGCGCGTGCCGCCTCCGGCTGCCGTGTGGAGCGGGACCGTCCGTCCCACGGAGTTTGAGAGCAGAGTGCACAAGTACTCGCCGACCCACCGGGTCCCGCTGTCTCCTGGTTCCAGAACGACCGTCGTGCTCGGACCGAAAACAAAAAAACCTTGGCGGACCTCCATCCTGGCAGGCTTCGGGATGATTGCAGGCGGCGCAGCGGTATTCTCACCCCGGATTGCAGGAACACCTGCGACCAGGCAGAAACAGATTGCCGCGAACAGGCGCCTGCTTCGTGTCAGGATATGCATTGACGATTCCTTGTCGGCTCGACGGTCGCGTAACGCTGTCATTCCGAGCGCAGACTTCATGATCCTTCGGCTCACCACTCTGCATGAAAATGCGCGAAGCGCCTTGGAGTGCGGTCCCGCCATGCGGGACCGCCTTGAGTTCCGAGCGAAAGGCGGTAGCTGACGGATACCGCACTCCAAGGTGCCTTCAGCACAACCATTTTCATGGCAGCGAGGAATCTCGCCCTGGCTAGCGTACGTGGAACGAGGACAGAGCGAGATTCCTGTCCGTCGGCTGACGGATCGGAATGACAGGCCGGACAGTTCTAAGTTTCAAGGGCAAACGCCGGCGTCTTGGTCTGCCATTCCCCGCGGGTGAAATCCGGGCACTCGACCGGCGCACCCCCCTCCGCGATCGATTTCTCGGAAAGCGGGCAGATCACGCTCATGAGCACCGAGTCGTACACATCCAAGGGGGTTTGCGTTTTGTTCCGTACGGCCTTCAGAAACAGCTTCAGTTCCAGGTAATCGGTCCCCCCGTGCCCCAGCGCGAGCTGCTTTTCAATCTCATCCTTTCCGGCGGGCCCGGAACTCGCTTTGCCTTGCAAGGGCTTCCACCAAGCGTGCTCGTATTTCTCCTGGTAGGGGTCGAATGACTCCCACTCTTCGTACTTGGGACTGCGGTCGTGGAGATAAATGGCGTTGCGCTGCTCGTTGTAGATGCCCTCCGTGCCCTGGATCGACCAGCGGTTGTCGTAAGGCCGGGGCAACTGCATGTCGTAGTTAATAACAATGGTATTGCCCTTCTTTGTCTTGACAAGAGTTGTGACAATGTCCCCTTGGGCGTATTTGCGCTTGGCATTAGGATGGGTGGCGCCGAATTTCGTGCTGAAGTAGTGGTTGATCCCCAGCGAGCGATTGGAGAAAGAAACCACCTTGTCAAAGTAATCGCCGCACCCCAGGTCCATCCAACTGAGCACAGGCCCCAGCGCATGGGTGGTGTACTGGCTGGCGTTGCGCTTCACCAGATATTCCCCGCCCCAACGCATGTTCCCCTGGGGATCGAAGAACCAATGGTCGATGCAATTGTGCGAGTGCGCACAGTGGCAATGGACGATTTCGCCAAACAATCCGGCGTGAATCATCTTCAGCACCGCCAGGTTGTCGCGGCGGAAGCTCCAGTTCTCGAGCATCATGCAGGGCACGCCGGTCTCTTCCTGCGTGTTTACCAGCTCCCAGCATTCTTCGACGGTGAGCGCAGCCGGGACCTCGACCGCCACGTACTTTCCTGACCGCATGGCGCAGACCGCCATGGGGGTGTGCCACTCCCAGTAGGTGGCGATGAGCACGGCGTCCAGGTCGTCGCGGTACACCAGCCGTTGGTAGTCTTCCACGTCGCGCCCGTACCCCTCCGGCCGCTTCTGCCCGGCCTTTTCCACCAACGACTGAGCGCGGGTCAGGTGTTCCTGGTTGATGTCGCAAAGAGCGGGGATTTCCACGCCGCCCATGGCGAGCAGGGTCTCGACGTGGCTGGTGCCGCGCCCGCCCACGCCGATTATGCCCAGGCGCAGCGGCTTCTCTGGCGCCGCAGAGGCAAGCCCCAGGCCGCTGCTCAAAGCGCCCATGCCCATCGTGCTCACTGCTCCAATCTTCAGAAACTTTCTCCGATCCATCTCGTTTGCCATTGCCACTCCTCCTCCCAGCTAATCCGCGCCCCGAAAGCCTCCCCAAACCTCAGCCTCCCGAGTCGAATATTGGTCCGAGTTGAAGGTGGCGGGCTTGACGGGGCATTGCAGTTAATCGAGGGTCGAAGCTTTCTTCCCTCCGTGTAAAATGGAAAGTCGCCGCTATGGGCTGGCTATTGTGTTCCGCCGAGCGTGGATTGTCAAGGCATGGGCGTGAGGCATGGGCGTGAGAAACAAGCCCTCTCTCTTGGGGAGAGGGTGGCCCGCGTTCCCGATGCACTTGATCGGGGCGCGGGTCGGGTGAGGGGTTATTTCGGACGCCAAGCGGGAAGACCCTATTCGCTGCCATCCCTCCGCGCCGACTCCGCAGGGGGATACCGTCCGATTCGCACTGGACACCCCGGAAGAAGCTTGGCAAAATGGGATTGGCTCCCATTTCGGGGCGTGGCGCAGCCTGGTAGCGCGCTTGCCTTGGGCGCAAGAGGTCCCCGGTTCAAATCCGGGCGCCCCGACCAATCAATTAGTGACAAGTGGAGAGGGAGGAGCGGGATGTCAGTTCTTCCTGCTCGTCACTTGGGGGCGAACCGCGGACCGCGTATCAAAGTTGATAAGTGGCGTTATAATGCGAAGGTATTCCCACCGTAATCGTGGGGGTGCATGGGTAATAAGCACGTTGGCCGACAGTTAGCGCGGCTGGGCCTGAATCCAAGTGAGGCCGCGGACAATCTATGCCTGAGATTTCGCGATTCCTCGGCATCATAATCGGCATTTTCTACGTTGAGCATGGTGCCCCACATTTTCACACGGTCTACGGTGAGCACGAAATCTCGGTCGAACTGGAATCAGGTAAGATTCACGGCGAATTCCCGGCAAGAGCCTTGCGGCTCGTGCTGGAATGGGCAAGCCTTCACAAGGAAAAGCTGATGGAGAACTGGCAACTTGCGAGGCAAGGGCAGCCCCTCAGGCGCATAGCCCCACTGGAGTGAGGATTATGGACTATCACATTGTCGAGGCACGCTATGTGACCGGCCACGTCGTGTGGCTCCGCTTTCGCGACGGGACGAGCGGCGAAATCGATCTGGGGCCGGCTCTCCGCGGCCCTATCTTCGAACCGTTGCGCAATCCCTCAGTATTTAGTCAGTTCCAGGTTCATCCTGAGTTTCACACGCTCGTTTGGCCGAACGGAGCGGACTTCGCGCCCGAGTTTTTGCGCGACAATGTGCGCGTTACAGTATAAGCGACCGCCTGGCGTAGAACTGTAACACACCGGCCGAACAGATCAACCCTATTCCAGCAGGTCAACCAACCTTGCAAGAGTTCAGATCGCGGCTGGACACAACAGGTGTTCCTGGGTAGAATCTAGACCCGGTGAACACAGAAATGGCGGAGGGTTCTGATGCGGAACTTTGGAGCAGAGGCAATACGCACGGTCGAGCGATTTAAAGCAAATTCAGCCAGCATTCACCGAACGCGAAATCACCTACCTGCTCGATAAATGGGAACGTGAACTGGGAAACGGCGGAGATCTGGACTTGCTGACACAGATTATGCAGGAGAACAAAGTACCGCCTGGGGATATCCCGGCTCAATTGGAAAGAATAAAGAAACGCATGAACGAACCAGAGAACTATAACGCATTCTTCGTCCGCTACGCGATAGGCGAAACCATCGAAGCGAAGGTTGGCCACAAAGAAAAGAAGTCGTATTGGAAAGCCCTGTTAGAAGGCAAGATCTCGTGAGTATCGCACTTTGCAGCGCGAGCACCGGTTCGTACCAGTTCGAGAGTTCCAGCCGTTCCGGACGTGTTCGACGGCGCCAACCGTATCGCACAGTCAATGAGATAGGCTTACTTATCTAGCCTCCTACGGAAGAGGTCCCCGGTTCAAATCCGGGCGCCCCGACCAACAAACCAGTGACAAGTGAAGAGTGACGAGTGAGAAGCCAAACCTTCCAGCTCGCTACTTCGTTGCCGGATAGCCGTGCAGTAAGGGGCCGACGACGTTGGAGAACTCGTAATTTCCATGGCGGTCGGCGTCGATGGTCCAGAACATGGCGCCGATCATGCCGGGGTAGCCGCTGGGCTCGAGCAGCTTATACTGGGTTCCGTCCGGAGCCTTGCCGGTGATGAGGTAGTCCATCGCCTCAGTGACTTCGGTGGGGGTTGTGTCGCCGATGAGGAAGCCCACGGCAACCTTATCGGCCGGCACGGGCGGAAAGAACTGGTTAGGATCGCCTCCCACGTTGAAGCCTCGCAGTACGAGTTCGGTCATCGCGGCATGATAGTCCACGGAGCCAGCCTGGTAGATTTCGCCATCGAGACCCTCGAGCGGCGGCGTGTTGTAGTCCTGCACATCCATGAAGGAGAGGATGTCGCGAAGCGCGTAGGTGAGGGGCAGGTAGGAGCCGAATTGGCCGCCGTAGCTACTTTCCGGTGCAAAAATGACCGATAACCAGCAATGTTTTCACACTGAACAAAGCCCAGATTGTGTCCGAACGCTTCATTTTGAGCTTGACACGAACCATCATACTCCGTTAGATTCATAAT
>Ga0315282_10017428_pt1 | contig 10377 bp, 6 predicted proteins | sample YL17G07_20_MG_FD_203693 | JGI IMG/M metagenome (GOLD analysis project Ga0315282, IMG submission 203693) | Sediment microbial communities from Yellowstone Lake, YNP, Wyoming, USA - YL17G07_20 | ecosystem: Environmental > Aquatic > Freshwater > Lake > Sediment | place: USA: Wyoming | collected... | reverse complement strand
CCGACTCCAAGCGGCTTCGGCACATCCTCTGGGATCCGAAGTTCGAGAAGCTGCGCGAGGCGCTCGTCGAGCAGGAGCGCGCCGAGCGCGTGAAGGTGCTCTCGGACGCGGAGCGCAGCCGGGTCGAGAGCCTGATCGCGCGGCAGAAGGAGATCCGCCGGCTCGCAGCGAGGAATCCATCGTTCACCGGCGAGCTGCTGCGAGGCGAGCTGGTGAAAACGGATCGGCTGGTGGAGGCGTTCCTGGACATGGCGGTCACGTCCGCCCGCTATCAGGAGTACCTCGACTCGATCGACCTCGACGCCCTCGACCGCGATCGCGCGCGGTGGGACCGCGACATCCGCACGGGCAAGGAGGGCGATCCCCAGGTGGACCTGGCGAAGAAGAACCTGGCGATTATCCTGAGGCGGCTCGAGAAGGTGAAGGAGATTCGCCGCTACCTGACGCTGGCCCGGGGCCAGTTGGATCTGATCGAAAACTCGTTTCAGCTCATCGGCGATCAGATCGTCACGATGGAGTCGCCGCAGGAGCTGTCGGGCCAGCTCAACGAGCTGCTCGACGGTGTCGAGTCGATCCGGCAGACGGTCGTCGAGACCGAGTCGATGCTCGCACCGCTCGCAGCAGAGGACGTCACGCGATGAGCCAACCGCGGCTGCTTCCGACCTGGGCCGAGGATCTGCGACGCCGCTACCTCCGCGGCGAGGCGTCGATGTTCGTGCTGCACGGCAACGTCTTCGACGGGGTGGTCCACCGCGAGAGGATGTGGGCGCTCACCGATTTTCTGGCCGACGGCCTGCTTCGGGAATCGAAAGAAACCATCGCCGTCTACAACGTGGCGACCGGGGTCCGGTTCGCCAAGCGTCCCTCCTCGGTCGAGGGCCTCGACGACCTGCTGCTCGCGACGCAGAAGGACAAGGTGCTGGCGGCGCTCGAGCGGTTGCTCGTCGGATCCTCGAAGACGGCCGTCATCCTCGAGTACGCCGAGACGCTGGCGCCCGCCGGGGACCCGACCTTCCAAGGCGACTCGGATCGCGCCGCCGTCGTCACGCTCCACCGGTGGTCGTTCCTGCCCGCGATCGAACGGGGCGACAACGTCGTCCTGCTCCTCGCCGAGAACCTGACGGAGCTGTCGCCGAAGATCCTCTCGAACCCGAAAGTGGGAGTAGTCGAAGTGCCGATGCCGGACCGCGACGCGCGGCGGGCGGCGGCGCGCCTGGCCGATCCGCGGTTGGCCGACAAGGAGGCGGACCGCTACGCGGAAATCACCGCGGGGCTGAAAGCGATCCAGATCGCGGCGATCCTCTCGCCATCGCCTGCGGCCGAGGAGGACGCTGCCGAGCGCGAGCTGTTCATCGCGGGCATCCTCGGGGGCGGCGGAGACGCGGCCGCGCGCGCACACAAGCTGGCGGCGCTGACCGTGGGCCTCAGCCGCGACGAGATTCGGCGCCTGCTCGCGCCGGGGGCGCCGGACGTGACGGGCGCAATCGACGCGGGCGAACGGGCGCGTGGAGAAGCCGAACGCCTGATCGCCCGCCGGAAGCGGGAGATCCTCGAGCGCGAGTGCTTCGGCCTGGTCGAGTTCGTCGAGCCCGAGCACGGGTTCGAGGTGGTCGGCGGCATGGACGAGGTCAAGAAGGACCTGCTCGTCATCGCCGACAACATCCGCAACGGCCGGACGAGCCGCGTGCCGATGGGCATCCTCTTCACCGGCCCGATGGGCACCGGCAAGACGTTCGTCGCCGAGGCGTTCGCGAAGGAGTGCGGCCTGACGACGATCAAGCTGAAGAATTTCCGCTCCAAGTGGGTTGGCGCGACCGAGGGCAACCTCGAGAAGATCCTCGGCGTCGTCCGGGCCATCGGGCAGGTCGTGGTGATCATCGACGAGGGGGACCGGGCGTTCGGCACCGGGGAGGGCGAGAGCGACGGTGGCACCTCGTCGCGCGTCATCGCGCGGATCAAGGAGTTCATGTCGGACACGTCGAACCGCGGGCGCATTCTCTTCCTGGTCATGACAAACCGTCCCGACAAGCTCGACGTGGACCTCAAGCGCGCCGGACGCCTCGATCGAAAGATTCCCTTCCTCTACTCGCAGACCCCCGACGAGGTCGAGAACGTCGCCCGCGCGCTCGTGCGCAAGAACCGCATCCAGACCACGGTGGACTTCGCCAGCATCCGCCAGGACTTCTCCGAGAAGCTGGTCGGCTACAGCAACGCGGACGTCGAGGCCGTCCTCCTGATGGCCAACGACGACGCGGCACGAGAGACGGGCGGGGATGCGCCGGTCACTTCCCAGCACCTGACGCACGCGGCGGCCGACTACTTCCCCAGCCGCGACACGGAGCTCCTGGAGTACATGGAGCTGCTGGCGGTGTTCGAAGCCTCCAGCCGACGCCTGCTCCCGGCGAAGTACGCCTCGCTGACGCCTGACGACCTCGACGCGCGGCTCCGGCACTTGCGCGCCGCAGTCGGGAACCGGCGATAGACCCCGCTGCCGGCCTGCCCGCTACCGAGGCTCCTCATGGCCGGGGAAGCCGCCCGCCTCATCTTGGGGAGCCGGACGGCGACCCCACCCGCTCCAGCTCTGCGGCCGCGACGTCGATGGTCGCCGCTTCGCGCTCGATGGCGCGCGCGGCGCGCAGCACCTCGGCGTGCACGTCCTTGTACTGCTTCTGCTCGATCGCCTCGCGCACGCCCGGCAGCGTCTTCACGCCGCACCCGGTATAGAAGCCCGGCGCATAGAGCAGGTGGCGGTACCACGCGCGGTGCACGAGGCCGGAGGGGTCGAGAAGCTGGCGCTCGCTCTGGATCACCCGCGCGTTGACGGCCTGGACGACCAACGGGTTTGCCGAGACGCGCGGCGCGGCGGCGGCCAGCGCCTTCTTGTAGCGCTCGGCGCCGGCGGTCAGCGCGGACGCTGCGTTCTCGAGCGGCGCGAAGTTGAGGGCCGGCGGCACCGCCTCGACCTTCGGCGCGAAGGTCGGACGGCGCGGGTCGGCCACGGCCGCAAAGACGCCGTCCTCGATCTCCCGGTTGCGCTCCCGCGTCTCTTCCTGCTGCCGTCTCAGCAGCGCCTGCACCTGGTTCACGTAGCGGGTGACCGTATCGGCGAGGTCGGTGAACTCGAAGGGCAGCAGGTCGGCGTCCGCCAGCCGGATGACTGCGGTGCCGACGGTCTGGGCCAGCGTCCGGCCGTAGGCGAAGTCGGTGTCCTCGAAGTGGGTATAGACGCGGCAGCCCTTGATCTTCGCGATCTGGCAGACGACCGAGCCCACCGCGCCCGCGGCGCCCGACACGACCACCGTCTCCCCTGACGCCGGCTGACAGATGTCCAGCAGCCCGAAGTACGCGGTGAGGCCGGGCATCCCGAGCACGCCCAGGGCCGTGGGATGGGAGCGAGCGTCGGATCGATCCTCCGCAAGTCTTGCCCGTCGGAGACGGCATACTCCTGCCAGCCGAGCATGCCTGAGAGGGCTTGGGCATGCCGATGGGACGGGCGGCCATCACGATCCGCCTGTTCACTTTCTCCATCTCTCACCGTCCCTGTCAGGAGGCGCTTTCGAGAATTGGTGATTTGGTCACGTGTCGAACCGGCCCGGGTCGTGCCGATCGAAGTCAGCATCGACTCCGGCCGTCAGGGGAGCAGGGAAAGGCCTTCGGTCCTTGCGGCCTCGCGAAGCCGATCGTCGAACACGACGAATCGCACGGCAACCTGCAGTTCGCGCTGCAGGAGCAGGCAGCTCGCGAGCTGGATGGCATCGCTCGCCCGAAGCACGCGGCGGAGCAGCAGTGCACGAGCTATCGCGGTGACTTCCGGAACGAGCTCGACGACGGGGAGAGCGTCGAAGTCGGCCGCGAGCATCGTCAACGCCCGGTCGCGTTCGCGGGTCGAGAAGGCCAGTTCCCGGGCGCGCCGGACGAGCGCCGACGCCACCTCGACCTCCGACAGCCGGCTGGTCGCCACCGGGCCGGCCGTGACGAGCCGGCGGACAAGCAGGCTTCCGTTCTCGCGGACGTACCGCTTCACCAGCGCGCTGGCGTCCAGGTAGTCCATCAGAAACGTTCGTCGCGATCCTCGGCGACCGCGTCCGAGGCCGGCTTGCCGCTGCTGCGTACAGGAGTGAACGGGGGAAGCGGGCCGTTCTGGCGCCTGGAGACGACCCCCAGCGCCAGGAGGCGCTCGAGCCGCGCCTCGGCCGGCGTCGAGGCCGCCGCAAGGGGTCGCAACTCCGCCGCCGGCTCGCCGCGCTCGGTGACAATCAAGGTTCTCCCCTGCCGAACGCGCCGGAGGTAGCGGCCGAGCCGCGTCTTCAGCTCACGGGCACCCACCGTTTCCAAGCGCGCCATGTAGTCATTATGGTCACATGCAGGTGGCGGGTCAACCTCACGATGCCCGTGGCCGCCGTCCTCCGTCACTCGTATCGCCGCCCGCGGCTCGCGTGAATCCGGGTGGCGCGCCGAGCCGGGATGCATCCGCCTACGACGTCCGGGCCTGAACCAGCCGGGCCACCACCGCGGCCAGCTCGGCCGGCTCGACCGGTTTAGGGACGTGGCTCTGGAAGCCGGCTGCCAACGCGCGCAGCCGGTCTTCCGCGGTCGCATGCGCCGTCAGCGCGATCGCGGGAAGGGCCGGATAGCGGGTCCGGACCCGGGCCATCAGCACGTACCCGTCGATGCCCGGCATGGCGACGTCGGAGATCAACACGTGCGGCTTCCTTCGTTCGAGGAGCGTGAGCGCTTCCTCAGCCGACCCGGCGAGCGTCACCTCTGCGCCGTAGTCGGCCAGCACCGCGGCGAGCACCGTCCGCGCCTCCGGCTCGTCGTCCACCGCCAGGATCCGCACGCCCTCGAGGCGCCACGGGCCAACCGCCTCCTCCACCCTCACACGCGGCACACCGGCGCTCTCGGCCGGGCGATGCGGACGCGCCGCCGGGACGGGCAGCCTGACGACGAAGGTGGCGCCCCGGTTGCGCCCCGCGCTCTGCGCTTCGACGCTGCCGCCGTGCAGCTCGACGACCTGACGCACGATCGCCAGGCCCAGCCCCAGCCCGGTGTGCGACCGCGTGCTGCTGGTATCCGCCTGCCGGAAGCGATCGAAGACGTGCGGCAGGAGGTCAGCCGAAATGCCCTCTCCGGTGTCGCTGACGGCAATCTCGATCATCGAGCCGCCCCGCAGCAGGCGAACCTCCACGACGCCGTCCTTCTGCGTGAACTTCACCGCGTTCGACAGCAGGTTCCAGAAGACCTGCTGGAGGCGGGCCGGGTCGCCCCAGATCGCGGGCGTCCCCGCCTCGACGATCGTCTCGACCCGCACGCCCTTCGCGTCCGCGGCGGGACGGACCGCGTCGACGGCCGCCTCGATGACCACCGGAAGATCGACGTCCTGCACGTTCAACCGCAGCTTGCCCGCGACCATCCTCGACACGTCGAGCAGGTCGTCGATGAGCTGCCGCTGCGCCAGCGCGTTTCGTTCGATCGCCGCCAGCGCCCGCTCGGACGTCTCCGCGTCTACGGTCTTCGATCGCAGCAGCACCGCCCACCCGAGAATCGCATTCAGGGGCGTGCGCAGCTCGTGGGACACCACGGCGAGGAACTCGTCCTTGGCGCGGTTGGCCGCCTCGGCTTCGGCCCGCGCGGCCTGCTCCCGGAGCAGCTCCTTCCTCTGTTCCTCGGCCTTCCGGCGCTCGGTGATGTCGCGCAGGACCGAGGTCACCATCAGCCCGTTGTCAGTCGGCAGCGGGCTCAGGCTGATCTCGGTCGGAAATTCGCTGCCGTCCTTGCGGCGCGCCATCAGGTCGAGGCCGACACCCATCGGCCGCACGCGGGGATGCACCTGGTAGTCCTGCCGGTGCGCGACGTGCGCCGTCCTGAACCGCTCGGGCAGCAACACTTCGATCGGTTGTCCCACCAGCTCCGCGGGGCTGTAGCCGAACAGGACCTCGGCCTGCGAGTTGATCAACTGGATGCGGCCGTCCCCGCTGGTGGCGATGATCGCATCCGGCGCCGTCTGCAGCACCGCCCGGAGCCTGGCCTCCCCGGCCGCCGCGGCTTTGAGGGCCGCCTCCAGCCCCCGCCGGCGCCGCCCCGACCAGCGGACCGATTCGAGCAGGCGCACGACGCGCGCGAGGAACGGCGCGGAATCGGACATGGAAGCTCCGCCGATCTGTCGCCCAGCCGATGCGCGTCAGCCAGTGGCGGGGAAACGCAACCGGAGTGGCACCGGGAACTGCTGGGATGGGTCCACTATACCGGTTCGCCAGCGGTGGAGCAATCGAGGCCTGGGAGCGCAGGTGGCTGTGGTAGATTATTGGGTTTAGAGCCCCGTCGCTTGGCGTGGCACGAATCGGGTGACTGGGCTGCCGGGATCCCGGCGAGCCACGGCGATCCGGCGGAAACGAAGAAGCGGCCGGCGCGGGAACCTGTTTCTCGAAAAACGTTTAGCAACCTTGTTCCAGGCGGAACGACCATTGCCGAGACCCAGCCCGAACACGGTCAGCCCGAGGTCGCTCCGTCAGCCCCAGGCGAGCGGCCGCAAGAGGTGCCGGAGGCGCGAGCCATGACCCGCGCTCGCTCAGAGGATCGTTCGCCTCTCGAGTCGCCCGACCCGCCGCGGTCAGACGCTGGCGGCGAGGCGCGCCCGATCGAAGCGGAGATCCGCCGCCGGGTAGAGGCGGCGCGCGCGCGCCTCGAGCGGCGCGCGGGGCTGCCGCGCGAACCCCTCGTGCACTACCACCGGCAGGTCGAGCGGCCGTTCAGGGCAGCCGAGCGTGACGACGTCACGATTCTGATCGGCGGCCTCACCTTCAAGCACGAGCGCCTGATCCAGGCGGGCCTGCAGGCCTGCGGCTATCACTGCGAGCCGCTGCCGCAGCCCGATCTCGCCGCCTGTCTGATCGGCAAGCAGTTCGGCAACAACGGCCTCTGCAACCCGGCCTACTTCACCGTCGGCAACCTGATCGCCTACCTGCAGGGGCTCGAGGCCCAAGGCCTCTCGCGCCAGGAGATCATCGACCGCCACGTGTTCTTCACGGCCGGGGCCTGCGGCCCGTGCCGGTTCGGCATGTACGAGGCGGAGTACCGGCTGGCGCTGCGCAACGCCGGCTTCGACAGCTTCCGCGTGCTCACCTTCCAGCAGGACCACGGCATCAAGGCGAACACCGGCGAGCCGGGCTTCCAGTTTTCGCTCCTGCTCGGCATGGGCGCGCTCAACGCGTTCCAGATCGCCGACATCCTGAACGACTTCGGGTACAGCATCCGGCCGTACGAGGTGGTGCCCGGCGCGACCGACCGCCTGGTCGGCGAGGCAACCGAGCTCGTCGCCACATTCCTGCGCACGCGGACGCACCTCGTGCCGAGGGACCTGCTGCCCGAGCGGGTCGCGACCGCGCTCGCGCGCAGGCGGCCGATCGAGCGGCTCTACGAGAACCTGTCGAACATCGTCGTGCACCTCTACGGCGCGCCGCTGAAGGAGGCGCTCGCCGCCTGCCGGAGGCGGCTCTCGGACATCGAGGTCGATCGCTTGCGCGTCAAGCCGATCGTCAAGGTCACCGGCGAGTTCTGGGCGCAGACGACCGAGGGCGACGGCAACTACCGGATGTTCGAGTTCCTCGAGCGCGAGGGGGCGCACGCGGTGATCGATCCGCTCGGCGCCTGGGTGATGTATCTGCTCAACCAGGAGCGGGCGCACCTGCTGTACCGGCGCGGGCTCGACGTCCCCCGGACCGGCAGCGTGTGGCGGCGTCTGCGGGCCCGGTGGGCCGACGACCTGCGCGTGCTGAAGAAGCGGGCGCTGTTCGGGCTCGGCGACGGGATCTACCGCCACCGGTACGACTGGCTTCGGCGCGCGCTCGGCGACGTCCCGCACCCTCTGGCGGACCAGCGGGAGCTGGCGCGGCTGGCGCATCCGTACTTCCACAGCCTCGCGCGCGGCGGCGAGGGTCACCTCGAGGTCGGCAAGAACATCTACTACTCCACGCGCGCCGGCGCCCACATGGTCCTCAGCCTCAAGCCGTTCGGCTGCATGCCGTCCACGCAGTCCGACGCGGTGCAGTCGTCGGTCGTGGCGCGCTTCAAGGACATGATCTTCCTGCCGATCGAGACCGCCGCCGAGGGCGAGCTGAACGCGCACAGCCGGGTTCAGATGACGCTCGTCGAGGCGCGGGTGCGCGCGCAGGCCGAGTTCGAGCACGCGCTGGCCTCCACCGGCAAGCGGCTCGACGACATCCGGCGCTACGTCGACGAGCACCGCGAGCTGCGCGACCCGTTCCACCCGGTGCCCCACCGGCCCGGCATCGTCGGGGTCGCCGCGAACTTCGTCCTTCACGTGAGCGATCTCATCGACCGGGACAAATCCTGGCGCAGGACGCGCGTCGCTGTCACTCCGGGCCTCCGCCCCTCCGCCCACGAATCGACCCCATGAGCGCACCCGGATCCCGCTATCTCCTCGGCCTCGACGTCGGCTCCACCACGGTGAAGGGGCTACTGGTCGACGCCCGCACCGACCAGGTCCTCTGGCGCGACTATCAGCGGCACGAGAGCCGGCCGGGGGAGAAGCTGCTCGAACTGCTCACGCGGCTCGAAAGCGAGGTCGAGATCGACTCACGCAACTGCCGCGCGTTCATCACCGGGTCGGGCGGGACGATGTTCGGCGACCTGGTGGGGGCGCGGTACGTGCAGGAAGTGGCGGCGGTCGCCCTCGCCGTCGAGAAGCGCCATCCCGACGCCCGCGCGGTCGTCGAGCTGGGCGGCCAGGACGCCAAGATCATCATCTTCGAGGAGGACGAGCCGGGCCGCACGCGCAAGCTGGTGTCGATGAACGACAAGTGCGCCGGAGGAACCGGCGCGGTCATCGACAAGATCGCCGAGAAGCTGAAGATCACCGCGTCGCTCGGGGAAATGGCCTACGCAGGGTTGAAGGTCTACGCGATCGCGGGCAAGTGCGGCGTCTTCGCGGAGACCGACATCAACAGTCTGCAGAAGCGCGGCGTCGGGCCGAGCGAGCTGATGGCGTCGCTCTTCGACGCCATCGTCCTGCAGAACCTGACCGTCCTGTCGCGCGGCCACACGCTGCGGCCGCAGGTGCTGCTCCTCGGCGGGCCGCACACGTTCATCCGCGGGCTGCGGGAAGCCTGGCAGGCGCACATCCCGCGGCTGTGGAGGGAGCGCGAGGTGGCGGTGCCCGACGGCGTCACCCCCGAGAGCCTGATCGTTGCGCCGCCGCTCGCCGAGTACTTCGGGGCGCTGGGCGCCGTCGAGTTCGGCCGTCACGAGCTGGACGCGGCCGCCGAGTATCTCGGCTGCGGGCGGCTCACGGCCGAGGTATCACGGTCCCGCGAGGGGATGGCGCGCCGGGGGGTCCCGGCCGTCGGCCTCTCCGGCGAGGATCTCGCGACGTTCCGCGAGCGGTATCAGCTCCCACCCTGGACGCCGCCACCGTTCCACGCCGGCGAGACGGTCCGTGGCTTCGTCGGCCTCGACGCCGGATCCACCTCAACCAAGGCGGTCCTGCTGTCCGAGGACGGCAAGGTGCTCGCCAAGGCGTACCAGCTCTCGCGCGGCAACCCGATCGAGGACGCCATCGAGATGTTCCGCGCGATCCGCCAGCAGGTGGAGGCGTCGGGCGCGAAGGCGGAGGTGCAGGGCGTCGTGACGACCGGGTACGCGAAGGACATCCTGAAGGACGTCTTCGCCGCCGACGCGGCGCTGGTCGAGACGGTGGCCCACGCGCAGTCGGCGCTGCAGCTCTACGCCGACCCGCACGTCATCGTGGACGTGGGCGGGCAGGACATCAAGATCGTCGTGCTCAGGGACGGGCGGGTGAAGGACTTCCGGCTGAACACCCAGTGCTCGGCCGGCAACGGCTACTTCCTGCAGGCGATCGCGCAGAGCTTCGGGTACCCGGTCGAGGAGTTCGCCGAGGCGGCCTTCTCGGCGCGCGAGATGCCGTCGTTCGGCTACGGCTGCGTGCTCTTCCTGCAGTCCGAGATCGCCAACATCCAGCGGCACGGCTGGCGGCCGGAGGAGATTCTCGCCGGGCTGGCGGCGGTGCTGCCGAAGAACGTCTTCCTCTACGTCGCCAAGGCGCCGAATCTCGCGCGCCTCGGGACCCGGTTCGTGCTGCAGGGCGGCACGCAGCGCAACCTCGCCGCGGTCAAGGCGCAGGTGGACTTCATCCGCGAGAACTTCCGCGGCCAGGGCCGCGAGCCGCAGATCGTCCTCCACGAGCACTGCGGCGAGGCGGGCGCGATCGGCGCCGGGCTCGAGGCGATCCGGCTGTGGCGTCACGGGCGCAAGACCAGCTTCATCGGCCTCGACGCCGCCGAGCGGATCACCTACCAGACGCGGTGCGACGACGAGACCCGGTGCCACTTCTGCACGAAC
>Ga0315282_10017427_pt1 | contig 10377 bp, 13 predicted proteins | sample YL17G07_20_MG_FD_203693 | JGI IMG/M metagenome (GOLD analysis project Ga0315282, IMG submission 203693) | Sediment microbial communities from Yellowstone Lake, YNP, Wyoming, USA - YL17G07_20 | ecosystem: Environmental > Aquatic > Freshwater > Lake > Sediment | place: USA: Wyoming | collected... | reverse complement strand
TATGTTAGCTAGTAATTTCGAAATTAGGCGACAAATTAGGGATGACTGTGGTGGGGTGTTTGATTTATAAACTTTATAAATGAATTTGGACTTAGAAAGTGTCACCTTATTTCGGAATTATACAGTTGAGTTTTGAGATTAATTTATATAAAAACAATTAGTTTAATAAGAAATAATTAGGTTATATTTAAAAAGTGACATCCTCCCACACCCTAAACAGGCTGTGTCATAATTAATTAGTTTCTGATTTTTATGTCTCGACGATAAACCGAAAGATTTATATAGTTGCTCGTCTACAAAATCAATAAAAACGAGGTGATTCTTATGGTTTACATCGAATCAAATCCAGAGCAAACACTACTTCTCCCAACTGATTTAAGGGACATCATCCCTAACGACCACATCTGCCATTTAATAGAAGATGTTGTTGGCCAATTAGACTATAGCAACTTTGACAAAGAAGTTGAAGGGCCAGGTAATCCAAGCTACCATCCGAGAATCTCTTTAAAGATAATTATGAATGGCATTCGTGAAAGGATAACTTCAACTAGAAAACTTGAGAAACTAACTTACGAGAATATAGTCTTTAGGTATCTTGCTGAGAATCTAAACCCTGATTTTCACACAATTGCCCTATTCAGGAAAGAAAACCACAATCTGATTAAGCGATGCTTCTTACAGACTGTAGAGATAGCCAAACAACTAAACATGGTTAACTTCAACAAGCTTTATCTTGATGGAATCAAAGTAAAAGCTAATGCTTCTAAAAGTAAGAGCTTTACTAAGGAAGAGATAAATTTTCTCTCTGACTTTGTTGATAAGCATCTTAAAGAGATGGACAAAGTAGATGAGGAAGAAGATAGAACGTATGGCGATTCTAATGGCGAGCCAAAGATACCTGATCATCTTACAAGCAGAAGAAAGCTTAGAGAAAAAATTAAGGAAATCTTAAAGGATAGGGATAAAGCAAAGAAACAATTGAAGAAAGCCAAAGCTAAGATTAAGAAAGAGAACGTTGATAAAGTAAACTTGACAGATATGGATTCTAAAATGATGAAAATGAAAAAAGGTTTGCATTATGAGCAAGCCTACAACTGCCAGCTTCTTGTTGAAGACAAAGGTGAGATAATTGTTAGCAACAATATATCTGATTCTCCTGTTGATAATAATGAAACAATACCTGCTATGGAAAAGTTTAAACAGGAACAGAATGTCAGCTTAAAAGGAGTTGAGGTTTTTCAAGACAACGGTTATTCAAGTGGCGCAACTGCTGAATATTATGAAAACGAAGAAGCAATTGCATACATTCCAGATGCTGCTACAACCCAAGAGCTTCACGGCAAAGCATACAATATATCAAAGTTTGATAACGATAACTTTAAGTTTGACTTTAAGAAAAATCAAGCCATTTGTCCAGCAGGACATAGGATGAATTTTATTAGGAAAGAAACCAGGAAGGGAACTAAAAGCTGGACAAATGTGTATAGGACAAACAAATGCAAAAGCTGTAAATTTCAAAAAGAATGTACAGGTTCTAAAAAAGGTCATCCATATCGTGAAGCAAAAATAAACCCTTTAATGAGGAAGATAAGGCTTCGTTTTAAGACAAAGAAAGGTTTGAAGAAGTACAACAAGAGATTTCATAAGGGAGAAGTAGCTCAAGGGCATATATTCCACAACTTGGGTTATAGGGAGTTTAAAATGAGGTCAGAGAAATCGTGTGAGAACGAGGTTAATTTGTTCTCAACTGCTTATAGATTAAGGAAGATTCATAACAAGTTAAAGAAAATCAGGGCAGCTATAGGAATAATTATTAAAAAAATATTTTTTTGGCTAGACTTTAATTTCTATTTTTTAGAATCATAAGACAGCCTGTAAAGGGTGGGGCTTCCAACAGCAGAGCTTGTTGAAGGTTTTGCTGTTATAGTTCCTGCTTCATCCACAACAGCCAACAAAGTTGGTCTTACATTATGTCCAACAGGCGTATAAGTTCGGGCAAGTCCTGCCCTACTTTCGATATATAAACTTGATTTAATATCACGAGTATATAAACCCCACGGTGCTAAATGTCCAGTGGGTCGTGGTATCATGCCAATTCATCCCAAGCCTAAAGGCATGGGTATTCTTAGCACGGAGTTATAAAAAAATTAGGTGAAACCAACCTTTGGCGCTTTCTCAGTCCCAGCTTCAGCCTGAAACATGTCCTTAGTGCTAAATCCAAACATCCCAGCTATTACATTTGTAGGGAATCTTCTTACTCTAACATTAAAATCCTTTACAGCAGCATTGAATATATCCCTTTCAACCTTTACCCTGTTTTCAGTTCCTGCTAATTCATCCTGCAAAGACAAGAAGTTTTCAGTCGCTTTAAGTTGGGGATAATTTTCTACATTGATATTTAAATTTGCAAATCTCGTAGCTACTGCATCAACTTGATTCATTGCTGCAAGTTGTTCTTGCTGAGTCTTAGCAGACTTCAAAGCATCTCTTGCTGATATGGCACCAGACCTAAGTGCTGCTATCTCTGTTTGAGTTCCTTTTTCAAATGTAACTGCACCTTGAACAGTCTCAACAAGGTTTGGTATCAAATCAGCCCTTCTTTGGTACGCTGATTGGACATTTGCCCATTTCTCATTTACTGTTTCATCTGCCCTAACCAATCCGTTATAGCTTCCTATAAACCAGAAAACAGAAATCAATAAAACTGCGCCTATTACAATTAATGCTATCCATCCTGGGCTTAGTTTATTTTTTACCATGTTTATCACCTGCTAATTTTTTTGCGATTCCTGCGAGCTTAGTGATTTCACCTTTATCAAGCCACATACCGCCACATTTATTACATATATCGAGGATTACGCTATCCTTTTTTAGCTTTTCCATTTTTACCCCACATCTGGGGCATTTAAATAACTTTTCTCCATAAACTTTCTTCTTAAAAAACATGTTAATCACCCTTGATTAATCTTTTTATAAACTTTTTACAATCCACTGTTTTATTGACCAAATCATACTCCCAAAATCTTGCTACAGTATATCCATCTTTAATAAGTTTACTATTTGCTATTTTGTCTCTTTTAATATTCTTTATTTGAGCTTCAGATACCGGTTGAGGATAGAATCGAGGATTTGAGTGCCAGTAATCTCCATCAGCAAATAGTATGATGTTTGGATCAATAAATACGTCCGCTTGACAGATATTATTAATAGGCTTATGTTTTTTAAAATCAATTTTGAGCTCATCCAATATATCAAATAATATTAACTCAATCTTTGTAGCTTTTTTGGGAAAAATTTGTTTTAGGCGGGCCCTCCGAATATTTTCAATTGTCTCTTTGGAATAAACTCCCTCTTTCCCTTTGTTCCAGGGAGTAATTCCCCTCTTAAATTGTGTTTTTTGAACCTTTTTTCTGATCTCTGGTCTAGACATCGCTCTTTTTGTAGCAATTGAAACTTTTTTCTTGTACGCTGAGCTTAGTTTTTTACCTTTATTCCATGGTTTAATGACTCCTTTAGTACCCGTATTCCATGGTTTTTGTCCTTTTTTGAATTCGGTTCTTGGAGAAAGCCTTTTACCTTTGTTCCAAATCGACATATTGTGAGAGGGTATTCCAAATTTCTTTTTATACCAGAATAGTGTTTCATAAGGCATTCCAATATCTTTGGCTATTTTCACTAAGGAGCTCTTCTTTTTAGTATATTCTTTAGTTATGAACTCTTTGGTTATATTCCATTTATTTGGTTTTATTTTAAAATTCATTTCAAATCACAAACATCTCTATTGATGAAACTTTGTAAATTATTTTCAATTTATGATGAAAATAATAATTTGAAAGTTGAAGTTTATTTGATATGATTTGAAATGTTAAAATGATAATCAATCCTATATAACTAAAGCTATTACTATTAAAGAACATGCTACCACCTGGATCCGGCACCACCACCACCAAAACCTCCACCGCCTCCCCATCCAAATCCTCCTCCACCAAATCCACCGCTTCCTCCGAAGCCACCCCTACCTTTACCTCCAAATAACCAAGCTGCCAATAAGGCAGCAGAAAAATAGTCATCCTTACCCTTAGTTTGACTAATCTTCTTAATCCTTAATGCTATTATTGATACCATGACTAAACCAATTACCAAAAAAATAATAATAAAAGGTATGAGCTTGCCTATATCAACTGGAATAATATCTCCAACATTGTATTCTGAGGATGTGTCATTCATGATTACTGATTGTACAGCAAGGCTTGCTTCATAAATACCCTTCCCATAATTACCATCCCTAAAATTTCCAACTAAATAATTACGACCTATTCTACCTATTTTTGCATCGTTTAAGATTGGTTCTAGACCCCTCCCAACCTCAAATCTATATTGTTTATCCTGCAAAGAAACTAATAATAGCAAACCATTGTTCTTTTCCATATCTCCTAATTTTCCTTGGGCCAGTTCAAGAGCATAGCTCTCAATGTCTGTTCCTTCAAGGCTTTTAATTGTCACAACAGAAAATTCTGCAGCATTTCTGTCATATAATTCCTTTAAGACCCCTTCTATTTTCTGAGCGTATTCTGGAGATATGATGTTAGCATAATCATTTACGAATCCCTGAATAGTTACAGATTGCACTGCCACTAATAGGATTAATGAGAGAAAAAATCCCACAACTACACTCTTTTTTAAAAGGTTCATTTTATCTCAATAAAATTTAGTGTTATTCAATCTCAACAACATTTGTTGTTTTTAAGAATATCCCATACTTTTTTAGATTGACATGATCTTCCACAACCTTCCTTGTTATTGCCATAAATTCCTGGTAATTCTTTGGATTTAGTTTTCGAATAAGAAAATGAAATGTGTCAATATGAGTCCTATAGACTAAACCCATGATCTTATGCTTGTTAATGCATTTCCTGCATATGAAATCAGTACCCAACATTTCCAGCCACTGATCTTCCTTTTTGCAGTTAGTGCATTTCATATGTATTCTTCATTTTTAAGCAATATTTATAAATATATCTTTTTTATCCTTAATTAAGATTTGTAATTAAAGGAGAAATCATGAAAAAGACTTATAACAAATTGGTAAAGGGGATTAAAAAATATTTTAAAAAATCAGGGTTAAATAAGGCAGTCATTGGACTAAGCGGAGGTATAGACTCTGCTTTATCGTTAAGATTAGTGTCTGATGCTATTGGAAATGAAAATGTTTTGGCCTTGCTTTTACCAGAGAGGGGACTAACCAAATGGCAAAATGTAAAAGATGCTATTAATTTGTGTAAATCATTGAAGATAAAATATAAGATAATCGAAATAAATCCCATTTTGGATTATTTTAAAAAAATAAGACAAAATAATGTCTCTTGGACAAATCTAAAGCCCAGGATAAGGATGTTGATTCTGTATGACTTTGCAAATGTAAATAATGCTCTGGTAGTAGGGACTTCGAACAAAACAGAGTTAAGATTAGGTTATTTTACAAAGCACGGGGATGGAGCTTGTGATCTAGAGGTTATCGGAAATTTATATAAAACTGATGTATGGGAATTATCAAAATATTTGAGATTACCTGAAGATATAATAAATAAAATCCCTTCTGCAGAATTAAGTCAGGGCCAGACAGATGAAGGAGATATAGGAGAAAAATACAAAGAAATTGACAAAATGCTTAAAGGAAACAAGAAGATAAGCAATAGGATAAAAACCTTGATAGAAAAAAATAGACATAAGACTGAAAAAATCCCTATAATAAAAAAATGAAAACAGCACTATTTATCGGAAGATTCCAGCCATTCCACATAGCACATCTGTCGGATATCAAGCTAGCCCTTAACGAATGCGATAAGGTTATTATTGCAGTTGGCTCTTCCCAGGAATCAGGTATAAAACTAAATCCGTTTAGCTATGAAGAAAGAGAAAAAATGATTGAAAACACATTAAGGTCTGAAAAGATTCTTAATTATGATATTGTTCCTGTTCCAGACATTAACAATGATAAAACCTGGGTTGACCATGTTAAAAAAATAATTCCAAGATTCGATTTGGTCTATACAGGAAATGATTTTACTGAGAAATTATTCAATGAAAAAGATATTAAGGTTAGAAAGATTGAACTTATACCTCACATTAATGCAACTGAGATAAGAAAAAGGATCCTCCACGGACATGATTGGAAAGACTTGGTTCCAAAAGAAGTTTCTGAATACATTATGAAAATTAAGGGAGTAGATAGGGTTAAATCAATAAACGGTTAAACCTTTTCAATTCTTTATCATAAAAAAAATCAGCATCCATTTTCTTAAATTCAAAGTTTTCTATTTCCTTCCAGGATTGTATAGCTTGCTCAAAGACACTAAAAGAATGGACTGGCTCTAGTTCTGAAGAGTGTCTAAAGTTCTTGTTGGACTGTCTTTTTTCCTGTAAATCTGTTTTACTCAAAGAGGCTTCTCTTAATTGAAAATTATCATTGAATGTGTTGAGCTCTGGTAGTATTCCCTGTATATTGATCTCTGGTTTTACCCTTTCTTTAAGGTTTAACTTTTTTAGGTCAATTATTTCCATTTGAAAAAATGAAAAGCAACATCTGTTTAATAAAGTTTCTATTGATGATTATATTTATTGAAGTTATCATTTAAAAGTGAAAATAACCCTAAAGTTTTTAAGGCGAAGGCGATTTTGGAGGTCTTTGGGGATTTTAAATGCAAAGATTTTCAACTGATATAAAAACATTGATGGGATATGATGGAGTACTGCCCTTAGAGCAGATACAAAGGAACATAAAATCACACAGACTTCCTTTCAGGGGATGTGGTAATGCAAGGATGGTGACCATAACACCTTCAACTATTCAGTTTTTCATCAAACCCTCACATATAGGTAAATTCGCTCAAGATAAATTTGGTATCTCAGACTTAAGCCAGGTTAGCACAAGTAAAGAACAAGCTATATATGATGCTCATAAAAGGCAGCAAATATTTTCTGGTGCTTTGACCCTTGACAGCCTAGATATTTTAAACGGAGTCTATCTGCTGCCAGATCAATGTGCCTCTGTCCTTCCAGATTATGATCCTAAAACATTTCTTCTATTCGCCAAGGAAGCTGGTTTAAAGCCAGAGGAAATTCCAGGACAAGGACATGCTGGATTCTACCTGTTGAACATGGAAATTTTGCAAAGGCTTCCAAGATTAAATCTTACAGAACAAGAACGGCTATTTGAAATCTATACCCATAAGCGGATTCAGCAGATTGCATCTTTAATAACAAGAGAATCTCTTGATTTAGAGCATGGGGTGTGGCTTTTAGGAAGCCAAGCAGCAAAACTTATGGAAAAATATACAGCAGCATATTTTAAGAGAAATGCTACAGCTGCTGGAATAAAAAGGAGCGACATATTTGGAACAGAAAGGTATTTTGTTACAAAAGAAGGTCTAGAAAAACTCCCCAACAAGCAATTGACTCAGGATCAAATACAGATGGTAACAAGGCTTGCCAGTTTCATAGGGCATGACCAAGTTGGATCTGCATTTGAGATAAGTGGAACATATGTTAGCATCTTAGCAGGTCAGACAAAAGGTTATGAAAAAGCAAAAGGAAAAAATCTCATACATAGCGACAGCAGGTTAGAGCAAGCGATATACGCGTACTTTGACTTTCCAACAGGCCCTGTTCGCGGTCTAATATATGACAATGTTTTATTGCCATTATCACAACTTATGGGTAAGACAAGTACAAAAGAGATAGGCTCCTTCACTACACCGTATTACCTCTTACACAGAAACGCAAGAGGTGTTAGAGAACAAAGAGAAAGAGAGATTGCAGAATTGCTTGAACATTGTATAACCTGCTATACTTTGAGAGAAATGATGGATTTCGCTTCAACCCATAGGGAGTTACCTCAAGTAGTTACTGATGAAGTACCTCTTCCACAGCTTGGAAATTCATGGACAATTACCAATTACTTTTACCTGACTGTTATGCAGCATTTTCGCCAAAGAGTTTCCATTGGCATACAAAAACAAATAGAAAGTTATCAAGAAGGTTTAACAGGATTGGATCCAAAAGAGCAAGATTATCTTATCTTACGATATGGTCTAAATAATACCCCGGATATGATAGATTGGAGACAACCAACTCATGAAGTAATCGCTTTAGCTATGAATATTCCGCAAAAAGAACTAAGTAAACTAGAAGGAAGAATAATGGCAAAACTAAAGCAGCCAGACTTCCACCCATACTTAGGTAGTTTTGATACTCATGTATATACATTTCTGTTTGGACTCAAGAAAGAATTCGAGCTACTAAAACGACCAATAGAAGGAGGTTAAAATGAAAAAAAGTGATAAGCCAACTAGAGATTATCCACTTGCTACAATGGGATTGCCGGAGGAAACTGAATTAGTAGTTGCTAGAGCGTCTAAACTAACTTCATTGGACAGCTTAATGCAGCCAGTTGAACTAAATAGAGAAGAGGAAGAGCGGCTTCCGCTTCTATTACTCCAGCAGACCGCAGTAGCCCAAACTGCCTGGGCACATATAGCAAAAACATTAAGAATAATAAGAGACACAAGAGTATGGGAAAGGATAGATGGAGGCAAATATAAGGGGGATTTTGATGGATTTCTAACAAATTTTACTTCTGGAATGGATTATTCCCCTGGTAGAGTGTCTAACCTCCTCGGATACTACAATTGGTTTGAGACCAATCTAAAAAGAATAACTGATGCAAAACCTGATGAATCCCCATATAATGAACCTCAGATACCCAGAGAAAGAACGATGAGGCTTGTTATGCAATATCACGAAGCATTTGAAGAAAATCCAAGATTGCTTGAAATGGTCTTCTGGAGAGGAAATATTGATCATGATTATCTTCTAGCAGAGATCACTTCCCTAAAAGGAGAAAGTTATGTCGCATCAAGGCAGTCAGCAAGTTTTAAGTCCAGACAGTTAGGCGGGAAGATGAGCAGACCAACATTTGGGCCTGCTTCTAGATCCAGAACAGATGCAGATAAGGTTATTGCCAATGCAATAGATCTCTTGTCGGAAAGGTTATATAATCTAATTGTAGAACAAAGATTATATACAAAAATGGATAGTCCTACAAGGGAACAATTTAGGCAACGGCTTGAAGGAATCACTGAATCAGTTCTAGCTGTTGAAGGAGTATACTCAAAATGATCATACAGGTTGGTGGTCGTTTATAGATTTTAATTGACCTAATAAATTAACTAAATTGCCGCTCTTAGGAGAAGATTGTACCTTCGGTTCTTCATCGGAAAATCTCTGATACATAAACAATCGGAAAAGGTTTTTCAGTCTTTTAGCAGCATTACCTTTATGCTTCTTAAAATATCGGTACAACTCATCTAAGTCTCCATATTCAATCCCTGCTTTCTTAAAAACGCTTGCAGGAAGACCCCCCATTTCTTGATGTATATAATCCACAAAAAACCATGCAACGTGAGTCAACACCTGAGACTCTCTGCTTTCAGAATGACCTCTTAATTTACCAACGGATTTCATTGTATCGCCTTGGAACAGATAGAAAAAAGCGGCAACCCTAGCTTGAGGATCGGGGTATTGTGAAAGGATTCTCAAAAAATATTCTTCATCAACAGGACTCAAACCATCTCTTGCACCAATGGCTTTTATTGAGTCAATTGCTGTTGGATGGTCCTCTTCATCATCATCCCGACGAACAAGCCAATTTAATCCGTGCTTGTGTTTAGGGGTCTCGTGGTAGGTTAGCCTCATGTTTCTAATATAATTGAGATCATAACCTGCTTCAACAGCTTTCTCAAGAATAATTTCGTCGATATGCCTTCTATCACCTGTTATTGTCTTATGAAGGCGCGCTTCATGTTCAAATTGCTCAAACCTTTTCCTTTTTTGCCTGAGATCTCTTGAGAAATCATCTATTTCTCTAAGATAGTCATTTACTGCAGCAAAAAGTTGGTTCGTGGCATAGGTTTTGAATTTATATCCCATGGAAGGATCAAAGTGGTCAATTAAAAATTCCAACCTTTCATAGAGAGGGGACACTAATTCGTCTGGATCAATATGAGGATATCGTGGTGCAGCAAGTTTGGCAACCTCATAAACCAAAGGCAGATAATGATCAATAAGCATAGTCCTTGTGGGCCCTGGCACCCTTCCCCCTTGGACAAAATGTTTCCATAAGCTAGCTACTTCTACATATCTTCCACTCTCAAGTCTATAACTTACTTCAAATTCCATAGTCAAATGAAGTTTATACATTAAATGTGCATTTCTCTAAATTTCCAAAGAATAATCTATCCTCATTGACGATAATACGGTTATTTCACTGCTCATCAAAAATAGAAAATTAACTTGAAACTTCATTATTACATAGTAATT
>Ga0315282_10017426_pt1 | contig 10377 bp, 5 predicted proteins | sample YL17G07_20_MG_FD_203693 | JGI IMG/M metagenome (GOLD analysis project Ga0315282, IMG submission 203693) | Sediment microbial communities from Yellowstone Lake, YNP, Wyoming, USA - YL17G07_20 | ecosystem: Environmental > Aquatic > Freshwater > Lake > Sediment | place: USA: Wyoming | collected... | reverse complement strand
CGGCGCTGATGTGCTTCGCGGTGATCGATGAGCCGCCCGGGAAGGTGGAGAAGAGCCGGCCGCCGCTGGCAGAGTACCTGCGGCGCGCCCCGGCGGTGCTGTTGCGCGATGTGGACTTCCGGCGGCTCTTTATTGTGGGACTGCTGCAGGGGGCGGCGGGGATCGCGGGGCCGTTCTACGTCGTGTTCACCAGTGTGTCGCTGGGCATGCCGCAAAGCATGCTCGGCATCTACCTCGGCGCCGGCACCGTCGGCGGCATCGTCTCGAACTTCCTGTGGGCGCCCTTGAGCGACCGCTGCGGCGGGAAGCGCGCGATGGTCTGGGTCGCGGCGGTCGCGCTGCTGGCCCCTGGTCTGGCGACGGCGCTGGCGGTGCTGCCGCTGCAGCATGGCGCGGCCGGGTGGGGTTTCTGCGGGGTGTTCTTCCTCATCGGGTGCACCGGGAGCGGCAGCTTCATCGCCTCGAACCACTACTTGCTGGAACTTGCGCCGGAGGTGGCGCGGCCGACGTACGTCGGAGTGTTGAATACGTTCTCGGGGATTCTGGCGCTGATGCCGCTGCTGGGCGGGGCGCTGGTGCGGGCGTGGTCGTACGAGGCGGTGTTCGCGCTTGCCGCGGCCGCGACGCTGGCGGGGCTGGTGCGGGCGGCGGGGCTGCGGGAGCTCTCCGATGGCACGATGCGTCGCTTCGGCGAGCGAGTGCAACCATCGGCTGGTGCGGCCGCCAGCCAAACCGGGGCAGGTGGGGATGGCGCGGCGCCCGAAGTTATGGAGTCTCGGCCACTAGAGTAGCAGCCGAGAGACTCTTCCGGAACGGGGTTCGTGAGCGTGATTCTCGGGTCCGCGCGTTGCGTGCGGTAATACACGGACCCCGGTAAGCCGATGGAATGATCCGGTCTGGTGTGAGGGAACGGTGAGCAAAGGGTACCTGATTCGGAAGCTGTCGGAGGTGGAGCCGGTGCCATGTCTGTGCGGGACGAGCACGCGGCCGATCACGCGCGAGCACACGCCGGTGCTCAACTTCCACATCGTTGATATTCGGGACTCGACCAAGCATTATCATGAGAGATGCACGGAGGTCTATTTCATCCTCGGCGGCAGCGGCACGCTCGAACTGAACGATGACGAGGTGGATCTGGAGCCGGGGACGGTGATCCTGATCGAGCCCGGGACGGCGCACCGGGGCAAGGGCGACTTTCGCGCCGTCGTCATCGGCGTGCCGGCGTGGGATCCTCAGGATGAGGTGGTGGTGTAGGGGATGACGCAATGCCCAAACCCACAGTCGCAATCATCATAAACGCGGAGATGTATGGCCAGGTCATGACGCCGCAGGTGGCGCGGGCGCTGGAGGCCTTCGCGGCGCCGCTGCGCCAGGCGCCGGAGGGGAACCTGGCGCAGGGCGAGCTTGCCGCCGTCGTCGGCGACTGCGACGCGGCCATGACGACCTGGGGCAGCCCGCAGTTCACCGCCGAGGTGCTCGCCCGGACGCCGAACTTGCGTATCATCGCGCACGCCGCCGGCAGCATCCGCCCTATCGTCGTGCCGGAGGTGTTCGAGCGCGGCATCGTCGTCACCAGCGCGGCACCGATCATCGCGTACTACGTCGCCGAGATGTGCGTCGGCCTCTCGATCACGCTTCTGCGCAACATCGCCAACCACGATCGCGCCATGCGCGCCGAGCGCACCTGGGGCAGCCCCGCGCACAAGCCCGCCGAGAGTCTCTTCGACGTTCGCGTGGGGCTCGTCGGACTGGGCGCGGTCGGGCGCTGGTTCGCGCGCCTGCTCAAGCCGTTCGGGTGCGAGGTGTGCGCGCACGATCCGTATCTGAACCCCGCGCGGGCCGATGAACTCGGAGTCAAGCTGGTGGCGCTCGATGACCTGTTGCGATCGTGCCGGGTGGTGAGCCTGCACGCCGCCAACATCCCCGAGAATCGGCATATGATCGGCGCGCGCGAGTTGGCGCTGCTGCCCGACGGCGCCTGCCTCATCAACACCGCGCGCGGGGCGCTGCTCGATCACCAGGCCTTGATCGCCGAGCTGAAGACCGGCCGCATCAAGGCGGCGCTCGATGTCACCGATCCCGAGCCTCTGCCCGCCGAAAGCGAGCTGCGCGACCTGCCGAACACGGTGCTGACGCCGCACGTCGCAGGGCCGACGAGCGCCGGCCGCTGGCACATGGCGGAGGCGATGGTGGAGGAGCTGCGGCGGTTCTTCGCGGGCGAACCGCTGCTCTACCAGGTGCCCAAGGAGCGGCTGGCCACCATGGCCTGACCGCGACGCCGATCTGTAGGGCGGGGATACTTCAGGCTTCGACTTGTCCCCCGTAGCTCCAGCGAAGGGGGAAGCTTTAGCGAAGGAGGCCCATCCCCGCCTTTCCGGATGGCGGGCTTGGGTTCATCCGCCTCAGGCGGGTAAGCCCGCCCTACACAAGAAGACAACACGTGAAGCGGTCACGCCCTGATCGCAAGCGCAACACATGACCGACACACCCGAACAAAGCCCAGCCGCGAAGCACATGCTGGTGCTGATCGACGGCAACAGCCTGCTCTATCGCGCGTTCTTCGCGCTGCCGATGCTGACGACATCGCAGGGCGAGGTGACGAACGCGATCTACGGCTTCACCATGATGCTCTATAAGGTGCTGGATGACGTGAAGCCGGAGTGCGTCGCGGTGTGCTTCGACCTGCCCAAGCCCACCTTCCGCCACCATCGCTACGCCGAGTACAAGGCGACGCGCCAGCGCACCCCGGACGAGCTCGCGGCGCAGGTGCACATGGCCAAGGACATCCTGCGCGCGATGCGCATCCCGACGCTCGAGCTCGAAGGCTATGAGGCCGACGACCTGATCGGAGCGGTGGCGAAGCGCGCCGCCGCGCAGGACCACCGGGTGCTGATCGTGACCGGCGACCTCGATGCGCTGCAACTGGTGTCGGACGATGTGTCGGTCATGACGACGCGGCGGGGCATCACCGATACGGTGGTGTACGACGAGGCCGCGGTGCGCGAGCGGTTCGGCGTGGCGCCGCAGCAATTGCCCGACATCAAAGCGCTGCGCGGGGATGCGAGCGACAATATTCCGAACGTCCCCGGCGTCGGCGAGAAGACGGCATCGCGACTGGTGCAAGAGTTCGGGTCGGTCGAGGAACTAATCTCGCACCTCGATCGGCTGGACAACCCCAAACTCGCCGATGCCCTGCGCATCCACTCCGAGCAGCTTGCGATGTCGAAGGATTTGGCGACCATCCGCAGCGACATGGACCTCGCGTTCGACATCCACGAGTGCCGCGTCGGCCCGCCCGATGCGGAGGCGCTCGCTGAGCTGTTCCGCCGCTTCGAGTTCAAATCGTTGCTGGGCAAGCTCGAGGTGACCGAGGAGGCGGTGCTGCGCTCGAATGTGGTGTCGTCGGCGGATGAGGCGGAGGCGCTGGCGAAGCGGTTCGTCGCGGCCGAGCGGGCCTCGTTTGTGCTCGCGCTCCACGGTGGCAACGGGCTCAAGGGCGAGCTGCTGGGCGCCGCGTTCTTCGTGCCCGATGCGGGCGCATATTTCGTGCCCCTGCTCACCGCGCCGCCGGCCCCGGGCTTCGGAGAGGCGGATCAGGCCGAGCGGTGCGCGCAGGCGCGGCGCGAGGATCTGTGGCAGGCGCTCGCGCCCGTGTGGGCCGACGGGAACGCCGCCAAGGTCAGCCACGACCTGAAGGCCGCGTATAACGCTCTGCGGCGCCGGGGCACGATGCTCAACGGCGGCCGCTTCGATACCATGCTGGCATCATATCTGCTGAACCCCGCGCGGCAGACCCACCGCATCAGCGACATCGCCTTCGATCAACTGCGCATCACGCCCGGCGAGGAGATCGACCTCACCAAGGCGTGGGAGCAGGGCAACCTCGAGGGCGTCGCGCATCAGATGTGCCTGTGGGCGCGCCAAGTTTACCAGCTCGAACCGGTGCTGCGCCAGCGCCTCGACGAGTTCTACCTCACGGAGTTGTACGAGACCCTCGAGCTGCCGCTGACGCGGGTGCTGTCGGACATGGAGCTGCTCGGCGTGGCGGTGGATGTCGCGCACCTGAAGCGGCTGTCGGAGCATCTCGCGCAGCGCATCAGCGAGTCGCAGCGCCAGATCTACGAGTTGGCCGGTGAGGAGTTCACCATCAACTCGCCCAAGCAGCTCCGGGCGATCCTGTTCGAGAAACTCAAGCTCCCCGCCGGCAAGCGCACCAAGACCGGCTTCTCCACCAGCGCGGATGTCCTCGAGGGTCTCGCCGAGGAGTATGAGATCGCGCGGCGGATTCTCCAATACCGCGAGGTGACGAAGCTTCAGTCCACCTACGTCGAGGCGCTGCCGAAGCTGCTCGACCCCGCGACACGGCGCGTGCACACGTCGCTCAATCAGACGGTAACCGCCACCGGCCGGCTGTCCAGCAGCGATCCGAACTTGCAGAACATCCCGGTGCGCGGCGACCTCGGCCAGGATATCCGCCGCGCGTTCATCGCCGGCGAGCCGGGGTGGGTGCTGCTCGCTGCGGACTATTCCCAGATCGAACTGCGGGTACTCGCGCACATTTCGCGCGACGAAAACCTGCTCGGCATCTTCGCCGCGGGCGAGGACCTGCACACGCGCACCGCGTGCGAGATCTTCGGCGTGCAACCCAAGGAGGTGGCGCCGGAGATGCGCCGCCTCGCGAAGGTCGTCAACTTCGGCATCCCGTACGGCATGAGCGAGCATGGCTTGTCGCGCGGCATGGGGGTGAGCAAGACCGAGGCGAAGGAGTATATCGCGCGGTATTTCAAGCGCTTCCCCGGGGTGCGCGATTACATGGACTCGATCATCGAGGAGGCGCGGCGCACCGGCTTCGTGACCACGATCCTGGGGCGGCGCAGGACGCTGCCCGACCTGCAGAGCCGATCACGGCAGTTGCGCGAATTCGCGGAGCGCACCGCCATCAACACGCCGATCCAGGGCAGTGCGGCGGACATCATCAAGCTCGCGATGCTGGCGGTGCATCGGGAGTTGGAGGCGGCATCGGTGCGCGCGCGGATGATTCTGCAGGTCCACGACGAGCTGCTGCTCGAACTGCCCAAGGAGGAGTTGACGCAAGTCGCTCACCTTGTCTGCCGGTGCATGACCAACGCCTATCCGCTCGCAGTTACCCTCGAGGTGGAGATCAAGGCCGGGCCCAACTGGGCGGATATGGAGGCGGTTCAGGCCGCGGGCTGACCGGGGACTCATCCCCTCAGGATCTTCGTTCCTGGGCATTGACCCCGGATCAAACACGATCGCCTTGGTTCTCCGCCAAGGCATGTGGCACAGCCGTTTATCCTGAGCTGCGTCGAAGGGCCCCCGGCTGTGAGTAGGCGGCTCGCGAGCCGCCCCTACAACCTTGACACACCATTCCCACTCTCAGCCGTCACAGCGCGCTGGGGTGTGACCGTTCTTCGTTGGTATTGGCATGTAGGGCGGGCTTACCCAAGCCCGCCACCCGGATAGGCGGGGATAGGTATCCCCGCCCTACAGTCGGAGGTCGCACCAACGTTTCGCGGTCACACCCCATAGGCTGCGATTCCTTGACGCATACCATCGGTCAAGGTAGAATGGCCCTGCTGTAACGACCCACGAAAGCACACGTAGGACGGGAGCCTTGGCCGCCTCAGGAGGCTCGTTCACCCTGAGCTGGGTCGAAGGGCCTCCTGCCCCAGATAGTGCGCGTTTCTCGCGCCCGGCTTGGGGGGATATTGGCGAGGTTCGTGCGTGCGGGGAATACGCCGAACCTCGTCCGGAAGAGTTTCGTGTAATAAGGGCCCTCCGCTGACACACGAAACTCTACAGTGTTGCAGGGGTGCAGCATGGTCTCCGCACTTCGTCTGTGTGCCGCTGCAAGCATCGGCGTGTGGCTGATCGCCTCGGCCGTTGCCGATGACCGCAAGACGCCCGATGACGCCCGCCCTGACCCTCGCCTCGACCAACGCATCACCGTCTCCACCGCCTACGATTCGCTCCAGGAGTTCTGCGCGAAGCTGACGCATATCACCGAGGGGCGCGTGCAGGAGCCTGCGGCTCGGGCCCCCTTGGGCGCGACCTCTTCCGTTGGCGTTGCTCAAGACAAGCCTGAGGTCGCGGATCAAACAACTCCGGCCGCGCCGTTGGTAGGACAGCCGTCCGCCAAACCGGCGGACAAGCCTCAGCTGTCCGAGCCCGTCGACATCAGCTGCGACCCCGCGATCAAGGAGCACAAGGTCGTGGTGCGCGTGAAGGATCAGCCGCTGCGCGAGGTGATGCGCCAGATCGCGGTGTTCTTCGACTTCACCTGGATGCAAGGCCCGCAGGAGCACCCGCGCTACCACCTGATGCAGAACTCAGCCCGCGTGAAACTCGCCGCCGCCCTGCGCCGGCGCTACGACTCTGAGCGTGAGGCTCGCGATCGCCGGATCTTCAGGGATGCGCTGCGCGCCCTCAAAGCCGGCCCGGACGAACTCTACGATCTTGCGCAGGCGGACCCGGAGGCGGTCGCATTCGCCACCGTCTACCCCGACGGCTGCGGACCGCTCACGGCGCTGAGTGAGTCATCTTTGGATGCCGTGCTAAACGGCGAGATAGTCGCACTCCCCTTTAGCGCGCTCCCGTCGGACCTACAGGCGTATATGAGGGACCAGTTCCTCACACGGCGCAAGCGATGGAACGCCAATGCAACCGGTGAAGAGGACCTGGTCTGGGACCAGGCCGAGCTCAGGTTTGAGCGTGTGCAGACTGGCCTGCCGGGGTCGATCCGGCCCTGGGTTATGGTGCCCCGCGCGAGTCTATCACCCGGCAAGCAGGCCAACGAGGAGCTGCCGCTGGGCTTCATCAGGGCACCAACCTGGACGCAATATGCCGCTCGACTGTGGGACTTTGAGAACTCTGATGGTGAATGGATGCGCGACGTGTATCAGAAGGTTCACCGCCTGGAGACTGACTACGGTATCAAGGTCATCGACCGAGCCCGCACGGAGCCTCAGGACACCATTCCGGAATGGGCGCGGCCGAAGATAAACCACGGCGTGGTGCGTCCGGGCGGCGAGTCGCGGCCACTCAAGGGCAAACACGGAGATCTCGTGCTCGCCTTGCCCAAGCTGCTGGCGGAAGTAGCGGAGGCGCTCGATATCAACCTGATCGCGGACTGCCATTGGACGCACACATCGCGCGAGTGGTTCATGGAACAGGGAGATCAAGGGTACACGCTGGTATATCCTGTGGCCCGACGGGGCGACGATCCGTGCCAGGTCGATTCGAATCCCGAATACACGCTCAACCGCATCTGCGAGCAGCGCGGCCGAGGCTGGGTCAAGGACGGCGACTTCTTCCGCGTGCGCAATCTGCTGTGGTTTGTGGACGATCCGGAAGAAGTGCCGGCATCGGTGCTCAATGCATGGATGCGCCGCACCAAGCGCGAGAAGCGGGTGACGGTCGAGGATTACCTGTATCTTGCGGAGAGCCTTTCGGAGAAGCTTGCGTACAACATCCACCAGACCTCGTATCGCGGAGAGCCGAATGGCACCTACATCGGCTATCCGCTGCGTGATGCATCGGCGATCGGTCGCGGGTACTACCCGATGAAACTCTACAGCCTGCTCGCGCCGCAGATGCGGCCGAGGTTGAGCGAGGTGGGCATCGGGCTGGCTGACGAGCTGCCCGAGGATCTTATGCCGTTGATGCAGCAGGCACTGGAAGCCGAGCAAAGCATCCGCGGCGCGCAATACGGCTGGCTCGCTCCTGACAAGATTGAGGGCCTGCGCCTGTGGGCCGGCAACCGGCCCGGCTCGCTGGCCGGCGAAGGGAGGTTCCATCTCGGCTTCTGCATCGAGCTGTGGTCAGGAGGTCAGCCCGACTGGAACGACCCGAAGCAGACCGATGGCCGCATCGCAACTTGGGATTACCCGCTGGAGCCGAACAACATTCCGGGCGTGGATCCGCGCTACTGAGCCAGGGGTCGTGTGGATCGTGGGCTCGTTGAAACATTCGCGCCGGTCGCCGCGGTGATGTCGATCCGGCGGCTGTGTTGAGAGTTCACACGTTGTGCGGGGGTGAGGCATGGTTCGAGCGATTGGTTGCTGCTCGTTGATGGCGCTGCTCGTGTGTCTTGGCGGCGATGGTTTTGCGAACGACGCCAAGACCCCCGATGAGGCCCGCCCCGACTCTCGACTTGACCAGCGCATCACCATCTCCACTGCCTACGATTCCCTGCAGGAGTTCTGCGCGAAGCTAAGAGGGCTCACGGGGGCGGCAGCCGAGTCGGGTGCTGACGCCAGCGAAGCGAATGGGCGGCCACAGAGGGCCGCCCCTACAAGAGAGGCGAATCCGTCCGCACCCGTTCCCGTCGAGATCACCTGCGACCCCGCCATCAAAGAGCACAAGGTCGTGGTGCGGGTGAAGGACCAGCCGCTGCGCGAGGTCATGCGTCAGATCGCGGTGCTCTTCGACTTCACCTGGATGCAAGGGCCGCAGGAGCACCCGCGGTACCATCTCCTGCAATCCGGCGCGCGGGCCAGGCGGGGCGAGGAGCTTCGCCGTCGTCTGGCCGCCGAGAGGGAATCGCGGGTGCGCCAGGTCTTCCGCGACATCCTCGCCGCTCTCGTCGCAGCGCCGGACGAGCTGACCGACCTTGCGAAGACCGACGCCGACGCGGCGGCCCTGGCTGTGACTCAACCCGAAGCGTACGGCCTACTGCTCGCGCTCGATGACCGCGCGATGGACGACGTGCTGTCGGGCCGCGAGGTCGTGGCGCCTTTTGCTGAGCTGCCTCCCGAGGTGCAGGAGCGCATCAACTCGCGATTCTCCGGGCGCAGCGAAGATGGAAGCAGTCGCCCGCCGCAGCCAGCCGGCGGCTATGTGCGATATCGCCGCGACGACCAATTCACTTATGGCGCGATTTACGTCGAACAGATGCGCCCGCATCCTGACACCGGTGAGCTCGTCCCGAACCTGCTGGCGTCGCTGCGGCCACGTGCGGATTGGAGCCGCCTGCAGTATCAACAGCAATTCCTCAACGAAGGCGCGGTCACTTCGGAAGGGACCGAGCAGCGTCGAACCCGCCTCGCGCTTCTGCATCAGACGCTGGGGATTGATCTCGACCGCAAGGTGCGCGACGCGGCAAAGGAGTCGGTCCCTGACTGGGCGCGACCGGCCGCGGAAGCTGAGGCGCAACCGGACCGTCGCCTGATTCCTCTGCAGCACCCGCGCGCTGCTCTGCCCGTGCTGTTACTCGATGTGGCGGAGACGCTGGATCTCAACCTGGTCGCCGACTGCTATTGGACCGACCGTGATCGGCAGGTAGGTGGCCTATACCGGGCGGGATTATATCCGGCGCTGCTCGACCAGGAGCAGCAACTGTGCATCGACGGGAACCCGGAGTACGTGCTGAAGCGAATCTCCGATTATCACTTGCTGGGATGGGCTAAAGATGACGGGATCTACCGGGTGCGGCACCTGCTGTGGTTCCTCGCCGACCCCGAGGAGGTGCCCGCGTCCGCGATCGGGAGCTGGCTGCGGCGCACCCATGACGAGGAGCATATCGCGCTTGAGGATTACGTGGACCTGCTCAACCGGCTATCGCGTCGCCACTGGGAAAACCTGGGGTACACGAATTATGTGGACCCCGAGTCGCCCGAGAAAGAGCTGCAGGCGCTGCGCAATGTATCGGATAGCGATTACGATCCACTGAAGCTCTTCACTCTGCTCACGCCGCAGGAGAGGTCGCTGGCCCAGACGACGGGCATTGCCGTAGGCGATTTCCCGGAGCGGCTGCAGCCGCTGATGATGGCTCTGCTCGGGCAAAAGTGCCTCAACCCCGATCGCACCGATGCGCCGGCGATACCGGTGCCCATACCCGAAGTGAGGTTCTTTGCGGGGTATCGCGCCCGGGACACCAACCAACCGCAGTTGGAGGAAATGGAGCCGGGCGGGCCCTATCCGTCCGCCTTCTATATCGAATTGTGGGCGGGGGGTGCGCCCGATTGGGGGTGGCTTGATACGGAACGGGACCATCCCGGCATGTACGACAAGGGCCGCATCGAGTGGTGGTCGTATGCGCTGAAAGGGCGCACCGCGAAGGCCGCAAAGGAGTAAGGGGCGAGCCGAATCGGGCGCGGGGCCCGTGTCGTGGATTCGGGTATGACTAAGGGTGCATGATGACTAACATACTTCGCCTGTGTGCCGCTGCAAGCATTGGCGCGTGGCTGATCGCCTCGGCCGCCGCCGACGATCGCAAGACGCCCGATGACGCCCGCCCCGACCCTCGCCTCGACCAACGCATCAGTGTTTCGGTCGCGTACGATTCCCTCCAGGAGTTCTGTGCGAAGCTGACGCATATCAGCGAGGGGCGCGTGCAGGAGCCCGCGGCTCGGGCCC